>Ga0310828_1001743_pt1 | contig 11628 bp, 10 predicted proteins | sample WT_ome_3_FD_202242 | JGI IMG/M metagenome (GOLD analysis project Ga0310828, IMG submission 202242) | Sorghum-adapted microbial communities enriched on wild type (WT) sorghum from Joint BioEnergy Institute, Emeryville, California, United... ... | reverse complement strand
ACCGTGGCGCAGGCCCTGGAGGTCCTCAACTCGCCGGAGAGTTGACCTACCTTCGGCCCCCGTCGCACCGCGCGCGCCGTCGGCGCTTCCCTGTGCGATGGCGCTGACCTCGGCCCGCAGCTGCCGCGCCGTCCCGGCCGCTCGCCCGGCTGCCGCCGGACGCGCGTCATCCTCCGCGGCGCGGGGGCGGCGACTCGACGCGGTCCGGCCAATATCGGGTATGCGGCGCCGGTAGCCTGGCGGGTATGACGGTTGCCGTACGGGTGATCCCGTGCCTGGACGTGGACGCCGGGCGCGTGGTCAAGGGCGTGAACTTCGTGGACCTGCGGGACGCCGGCGACCCGGTCGAGCTGGCCGCCGCCTACGACGCGGCCGGCGCGGACGAGCTGACCTTCCTCGACGTGACCGCCTCCGCCGACGGCCGCGGCACCATGCTGGACGTGGTCCGGCGTACCGCGGAGAGCGTCTTCATCCCGCTCACCGTCGGCGGTGGGGTGCGGACCGTGGCGGACGTGGACGTCCTGCTCCGCGCGGGGGCGGACAAGATCGGGGTGAACACCGCGGCGATCGAGCGGCCGGAGCTGATCGCGGACATCGCCGAGCGGTTCGGCCGGCAGGTGCTGGTGCTGTCGCTGGACGTACGGCGGCAGGACGGCCGGTTCGAGGTCACCACGCACGGCGGCCGGCGCGGCACCGGCATGGACGCGATTGAGTGGGCGCGGCGCGGCGCGGAGCTGGGGGCCGGGGAGATCCTGCTCAACTCGATGGACGCGGACGGCACGAAGAACGGGTTCGACCTGGAGCTGATCCGGGCGGTACGGGAAGTGGTAGAGATCCCGGTGATCGCCAGCGGCGGTGCGGGCGAGGTGTCCCACTTCCCGCCGGCCGTCGGCGCGGGCGCCGACGCGGTGCTCGCGGCCAGTGTCTTCCACTTCGGCGAGGTGGCTATCCGGTCAGTGAAGGACGCGCTGCGGGAGGCCGGGCACCCGGTCCGCTGAGGCCGTTGAGGCGTGGCCGGCCGCGCTGCCGCCCTCCGGCTCCGCTGGGGCCACTGGGGCGCTGTTGCTGGCCGCGCTTCCGCCCTCCGGCTCCGCTGGCTCCTCCGGCTCTCTCGGCGCGTCGGCCGGCGACGGCACGGTGAACAGCGGGATGAAGATGTGGGCCAGCGGCCCGATGCTGACCGCGTAGAGCACCGTGCCGACGCCGACCGTGCCGCCGAGCAGCCAGCCCACGGCCAGTACGGTGACCTCGATGACGGTGCGGACCAGCCGGATGGATCGGCCGGGTTTGCGCGCCACGAATCCGGTCATCAGGCCGTCCCGCGGGCCAGGACCGAGCCGGGCGCCGATGTAGAGGCCAGTGGCGATCCCGTTGCCTACGACCCCGGCGACGAGGAAGACCACCCGCAGCGCGAGCGGATCGGGCGCGGGCAGTACGGCCAGCACGAGGTCCACCGCGAGCCCGATGACGATCACGTTGCTGACCGTGCCGATGCCCGGCTTCTGGCGCAGCGGGATCCACAGCAGCAGGACCGCGGCGCCGACCCCGATGACGATCCAGCCGAAGCGCAGACCGGTGACCTCGGCCAGGCCCTGGTGGAACACGTCCCAGGGGTCCAGACCAAGCGCCGATTTGATCATTAGCGCCATGCTGGCGCCGTAGAGCACCAGACCGACCTGAAGCTGGACGAAGCGGCGCACCATGCTCTTGCTGAAGACCGTCACTCGTGCCATCCTGAGGGCCAATACCGGCCAATTCAAAGGCCAATTTTGGGGGTACTGGCCTTGATCACCACGGTACGAGGAGGCCAACTGGCCCGAATGCTCGGGCGGTGGCATGCCCTGCCCGGCCAGCGCCGGCAACCCGACTACGCCGCGCTCGCCAGCGCGGTCCGCGGCCTGCTCGCCGACGGGCGGCTGCCGTTGGGGGTACGTCTGCCGGCCGAGCGCGAGCTGGCCGAGGCGCTGGGCATCAGCCGGACCACGATCTCGGCCGCCTATCGCGAGCTGCGCGAGTCCGGGCACCTGACCAGCCGGCGCGGTGCGGGCAGCTGGACCACGGTGCCGAAGGGGCACCGGGTGGCCAGCACCGGGTTGTGGGCGCCGCAGGACGACCGCAACGCGATCGATTTCGGCACCGCCGCCATGCCGGCCCCGCCCCAGCTGGTCGAGGCCGCCCGCGCCGGCGCCGAGGACCTGCCCCGCTACCTGGGCGGCGCCGGCTACCACCCCGGCGGCCTGCCCGAGCTGCGCGAGGCGGTGGCCCAGAAGTTCACCGACCGCGGCCTGCCCACCAACGCGGACCAGATCCTCATCACCAGCGGCACCCAGCACGCGCTCGACCTGGTCGTGCGGCTGCTCGTCGCGCCCGCCGCACCGGTACTGGTGGAGTCGCCGACCTACCCGAACGCGCTGGCCTCGCTGTCGGCCAGGCGGGCCCGGGTGGCCACGCACGGCATCGGTCGCGAGGGCTGGGACGAGGAGCTGCTGCTCGGTATCCTGCGGCAGGTCCGGCCACGGCTGGCGTACGTCATTCCGGAGTTCCAGAACCCGACCGGGCACCTGATGCCGGTGGCCCTGCGGGAGCAGCTGGCCAGCGCCGCGCACAGCAGCGGCACCGACCTGGTGGTCGACGAGTCCTTCGTGGACCTCCCGCTGGACGGCATCGAGGTGCCGCCGCCGGTGGCGGTCTTCGACCGGCACTCTCGGGTGCTGACCATCGGCGGGATGAGCAAGCCGTTCTGGGGCGGGTTGCGCATCGGCTGGATACGCGCTGCCGCGCCGCTGGTGCAACGGCTGGCCGCGGTCCGAGTCGGCATGGACATGGCCAGCCCGGTGCTGGAACAGCTGGTCGCGGTGCACCTGCTGCGCCGGTCGGACGAGATCGTCGGTCCGCGCCGGGCCCAGCTCGCCGTCCAGCGCGACGCCCTGGTCGCCGCGCTGCGCACCGAGCTGCCGCAGTGGCGATTCACCGTCCCGCACGGCGGGATGAGCATCTGGGCGGAGCTGGACGGCCCGGTGTCCAGCGCGCTGGCCCGGGCCGCCGAGGCGCGGGACTTCCGGCTCGCGCCCGGTCCGCGGTTCGGCCTGGACGGGACGCTGGAGCGCTTCCTCCGGCTGCCGTTCACCCTGCCCCCGGACGAACTGGCCGACGCGGTCCGCCGGCTCGCCGCCGTCCGGTACGACCTTGACCGGCCGGCCCGTCCACTGTGGCGTACACCCGCGGTCATCGCATAATTGCCTGATGCATATCCAGCTCTCCGCTCTGCCGATGCCGCTGTCCTGGCAGGTCCCGCCCTCGCACTGCCGCAGCGACGAGGTGGCCCTGCTGACCGTCCAGGCCCCCGGGCAGACCGACCTGTTCGTCGACCCGAGCGGTACCGAGGCGCCGGTACTGAACGCGCCGCGGCTGCTCGGCGTCCCACCGGATCAGGACTTCCAGCTCGCCGCGCGGGTCACCGTCGGCTTCGGGCACACCTTCGACGCGGGCGTACTGCTGGTCTGGGCGGACGAGCGGACCTGGGCCAAGCTGTGCTTCGAGTACTCGCCGCAAGGCAAGGCGATGGCGGTGACCGTGGTCACCCGCGGCAGCTCCGACGACGCCAACGGGTTCACAGTGGACGGTAACCAGCTGTGGCTGCGGGCGAGCCGGCTCGGCGGCGCCTGGGCGTTCCACGCCAGCACGGACGGCGCGTACTGGCAGTTCGTCCGGTACTTCACGCTGGGCGCGTCGGGCGAGGTGAGCGTGGGGTTCGAGGCGCAGTCACCCACCGGTCCGGGCTGTGAGGTGACCTTCGACCAGATCACCTACCGTCCGGAACGCCTCGCCGACCTGCGCGACGGGTCCTGACGCGCGAGGTGCCGCCCGTGCGCGTTCGCTCGACACGAGCGGCACCGGTTGGCCTGGCGGCGTCAGACCGCGCAAGCGAAGGCCCGCGCAGGCGTCGCCAGGAGTAGCTGCTCGTGCTCCGCCCCCAGGTACGCGTCCACCTGGGCGATCCCCCAGTAGTATTCGGCAGCGAACGAGCAAGCGGTGCTTGTCGCGCACGGCAGGTAGCCGGTGGCCAGCAACTCGCAATTCCGGTACGAACTCGGGATGCCGATCACTCCGCCGGCGCTGGAGTACTGGACCATGGCCATCTTGGTCTTGAGCAGGTCCACCTCACCATCACAGAGCACGTCGACGTTGAAGCCGATGGCGAGACCGCCGATCGAGTACGGGCCTGAATGGAAGACGGTACATGTCACTACCTCGGCGGCGGCGAGTCCGTTTTCCTCCGGTGCGAAGGTGAATGTTCGTGCCTTTCCAGACTTCTCCGGCACCACGACGCCCGGGCCCTCGCTCGGGAAGCGGTCCAGCAAGCTGGCCGATGGATCTGCCCCGTTATTGGGCGCGGCATTGGCCACGCTCGGCGTCACCGCAATGATCAGGACTGCGGCTGCCGCCAACAGCGACCAGGCCAAGCCTCCTCGCGCGACTCTTCCTCGCATCGGAATCCTCCTTCCCGCCCACGCGGCGGCAGGTTGCGAGCCGCCGACGTGCGTCTCCCTTTCCCGGTCTGCGGGTGCGCCCGACCGCAGCCGTCCACGACTCGGCGCGTGCAAGAAATTCCGTCCCCGCTTCGCGATGGTGCGGGATCAGGCATCGGTATCGTCAAGCGCACGCCGCATCGCAGCCGGAAGCCGGCGTGATCCGGCAAGGAAATTCGGCGTGATCGCGCAGCCCGGCTAGCGCGGCCGACGGCGTGATGTCGCCGTCAAGGTAGCGGCGAAGGCGGCCCGGTCGCTCACGATGCCACCGGTTCGGCGGGCGCGCCGGCCCGCTGGGCCGGCCGGGCCGGGGCAATGATGCTCGCCGCGGCCGGCGGGTCGTCCGCGGCCGGACCGAGTACCTGGCACCGGGTCAACCCATGCCGGTACCAGAACAACGCGGTCCACGCGCAGAGCGTCGTGTCCAGCAGATCCCCCCGGTGTTTGTAGGCCCGGTCGTTGTCGCGCGGCGATCGCTCGCAGAGCAACGTGGCGGTGACCGGATGGGAGGTCAGCAGCAGCGGCGGGTCCGCGTCGGCCAGTCGGTGCAGCCGGCGGACCAGCTCGTCGCAGGCGTCGGCACGGTCGGCCCGTCGCTGCTGCGCCGGAACACGCTTGGGTTGGCGCTTGTACGCGGGGCGGCAGGTGTCGTAGCCAAGTTCTTCGACCCCGACCAGCGTGGTGTAGGGGTAGCACTCGCTGACCGTCCGGCCGTCCGCCGGTGGGCCGCTGCGCCCGTCGTCGTAGCGCCAGCCCAGGGCGTGCAGCCGATCCAGCAACGCCGGACCGGCCAACCGTGGCGACGACTGGTTGGTGCTGTTGGCGCTGACCTTCCACCGCCAGTAGCGTTGCCCGACCTGACGCTCGCACAGCCGCTGGCCGGCCGGGTTCGGCACGATCAGTGGAGCGTCCACGAACAGCAGCGCCGAGCCGCCACCGGCCGCTTCCTGCACCCAGTCGACGGTGGCCGCCACGCCGCGGGCCCAACCCGCCGCCACTACAGCGCCGTCGGGCGACAGGGCCACCACACCCGTCTCGTTCGCCGGTCTTTGGCCAGAGCCGGTACTCCAGGCCAGGTCCACGCCGAGGAACCGTTCGATCGTCACCGCATAACTGGTAGCCGATCACCGCCGTCGCCGTAACCGGCCGATTCGTCAGCACGAGTGTCCGAACCCGGACGCATTTTCCGGGAAAATGCGGGTCAGGAAGATCAAAAATCCCGCATTTTCCCGGAAAATGCGGGAGTCCGATGTCGACCTAGCCGCTCCAGGGGCGGGGGTACCAGCCCAGCCAGCGCTGTGGCTGGAAGGTCCGGACGCCCCGTTCGATCTCGTGGGCGATCGAGACGACCGGCGGCAGCGGGAAGGCCCACTGGAACGGCGGCAGACCGGCGAACGGCGGCGGCTGGTGCTTCCAGTACGGCTTCAGCTTCGGGTACTGCTGCTGCGCGTCCGGCCGAGCCGGGATGATCTCCAGGACGATGCGCCGCTTGCCGCTGACGTGCAGCGCCTCCGACACCTTGTCCACTGTGTAGTCTTTGACCACGCCCTTGACGTCCTCAATAGACGTGGGCAGCTTCCGCTCGTCGGCGGGCGCCTGCCCGTAGCCGAGGCCCACCGCGTACACCTCGGACCACGGCATGGACACCGCGGCCTTGCCGTGCAGGATGTGCAGGCCAGCCACGTCGAGCACGACAAAGCGGCGGGCCAGAAACTTCGGCAACGCGAACAGGGTCATCACCAGCGGCACGGCGAAGACCAGGCCGATGCCGGCGCCGAGGACGCGGGCGGAGCCGGTCGAGTTCAGCGCGCCGCGGGCGGCGGTCCCGACGACGAGGCAGAGGAACACCAGGATGCACGCCGTGACCACAGCGTTGGACCGGCCCAGGCCGACCCGCACCGGAGGCGGTGGGACGGCCTGGCCGTATCCGGTATGCGGCGTGGGGTAAGCCACGGCCGCCGATGGTAGCAGTGTTACAGCGCCGCCACCGTCCCCGCGTACATCTTCTCGATCTCGGAGCCGAAGTGGTCCTCGACCACCCGCCGCTTGATCTTCATGGACGGGGTCAGCTCACCGTCCTCGATGGTCAGGTCCCGCGGCAGGATGGTGAACTTCTTGATCGTCTCCCACCGGTTGAGCTTCTCGTTGAGCTCCTTCACGTAGCCCGCGACCATCGCCTCGGCCGCCGCCGAGGTGACGATCTCCTGGTACGGCCGGCCAGCCAGCGGCCCACCCGCGGCCCACTCGGCGATCGCGTCCGGATCCAGGCTGATCAGCATGGTGCAGAAGTTGCGGGCCTGGCCGACCACCACCGCCTGCGAGACGTACGGGCACAGTGCCTTGAACATGCCCTCCAGTCGGGATGGCGCGACGTACTTGCCGCCGGAGGTCTTGACCAGGTCCTTCTTCCGGTCGGTGATGCGCAGGTAACCGTCGGCGTCCAGTTCCCCGATGTCGCCGGTGCGCAGGAAGCCGTCCTCGGTGAACGCCGCCGCGGTCTCCTCGGGCAGGTTGTGGTAGCCGCGCATCACCGGCGTGCCGCGCAGCAGCACCTCGCCGTCGGCGTCGATCCGCACCTCGAGGTCGCCCAGGGGCTGCCCCACTGTGCCGATCTTGAGCCGGCCGGGCCGGTTGACGAAGTTGGCCGCGGACGACTCGGTGAGCCCGTACCCCTCCTGGATGGGCAGGCCGGCGGCGGCGAAGAACTCGGCGATCTGCGGCGACAGCGGCGCGGAGCCGGAGACCAGGACCCTGATCCGGCCGCCCATGCGGGCGTGCAGCTTGCTGAAGACCAGCCGGCTGGCGACCGCGTACCGCAGCGCCAGCGCCGCCGGGACGGGCCGGCCTGCCTGCTCCAGGGCCACCTTCTCCTTGCCGACCTGCACCGCCCAGCGGAAGATCTTCGCCTTCGCGCCGCCGGCGCTCACCGCGGTGGTGACCACCCGGTTGTAGACCTTCTCGAAGATGCGCGGCGCGGAGCACATCAGGGTCGGCCGGATCACCGCCAGGTTGTCAATGATCTTGTCGACTCGGCCGTCCACAAAGGTTGGTACGCCGACGTGGATGATGCCGCAGATGAGGCTCTTGCCGAAGGAGTGGGACAGCGGCAGCCACAGGTATTGCAGGTCGTCCGGCTCGAGCACGCCCAGGTCGCCCTGGGCCACGCCCTCCCAGGTCCAGCAGCCGTGGGTCAGCTCCACTCCCTTGGGCCGGCCGGTGGTGCCCGAGGTGTAGATCAGGGTGGCCAGCCGGTCCGGGGTGATCTTCGCGCCCAGCCGCCGCACCAGGTCCGGCTCGGCGGCCAGCGCCTCGGCGCCGCGTCGCTCCAGCTCGGCGAGGGTCAGCTGGGTGGGCTTGGCCGCCTGGTCCGCGTCACCGTCGATGACGACCACGTGGGTGAGGCCCGGTATCTCGGCGCCGGTCGCCCGGGCGGCGAGTTCCTGGTTCTCGACGATGAGCACCTTCGATTCCGAGTCGCGCAGGATGAACGAGGCGTCCTCGGGCTCGGTGGTGGGGTAGACCGTGGTGGTCGCCCCGCCGGCGCAGGTGATACCCAGGTCGGCGAGGATCCACTCCAGCCGGGTGTTGGCGAGGATGGCCACCCGGTCCTCGGCGCCGATGCCGAGCCCGTGCAGGCCGGCGGCGATGGCGCTGGCCCGTTCGGCCACCTGCTTCCAGGTCAGCCAGACCGGCCCCGAGCCGTCTGGCGCGGGGTACGCCAGCGCGTTCCTGTCTGGGGTCTGATCGACGCGCGCGAAAAACATCTCCGGAATGGACCGGTACGGAATGTCCAGGGCCATGGGGTGCCGCCTCCGGTGTTTCCAAGAACGGGGGATATGAGGGTGACGGGGGTCACGTTCCACTAGGTGTTACTGAAGGGTACGGTGTCCCGCCTCCTGGGGCCAGTTCCGCCGTGTAGTACCGCCCGAGGCGGGCGGCGTCCGCTGGCGTAGTACCGCCCGAGGCGGGCGGCGTCCGCTGGCGTACTACCGGCCGAGGCGGGCGGCGCGCAGCCGGGCCACCATGTCAGGTGGACCGTCGACCTGGACGCGGGCGGAGCGCTGCCGGCCGCTGAGGAACATGGCCAGCTCGCCCGGTGTCCCGATCACCTGCACCCGGGCGCCGCCGGATCCCGCGGTCCGCTCGCCGTACCCGGGAGCCCGCAGGACCACGGTGGCGCGGAACCGGCGCAGCGCGAACCTGCCCATCGCCCGGACCGGTGTCCACAGTGCTTGCTCCTGGTCCCGGGAGAGGGCGCGCGGCTGCCAGCCCGGCTGGCCGCGGCGGACGTCCTCATGGTGGATGAAGAACTCGATGGTGTTGGTGAACGGCTCGATCAGCGGGTTGCTGACCGGGCTCCACCAGGGGGCGATCCGGACCAGCGCGACCAGTTCGGCGTACGGCCGGCCGGCGATCTGCCGGCGGACCCGTTCCAGATGCCCGCGCAGCGGCGGGATGAGCAGCCCGGCGCTCGCGTCTGGGCGGCGTTCCCGGGTCACCAGGTGAGCCGCGAGATCCCGGGTGGTCCACCCCTCGCAGAGGGTGGGCTGATCCGGGCCGAGGTCGAGGAGGAGGTCGGCGAGCGCCTGGCGCTCCGCCTGCGCGAGCCGGGTCACGATCCTGATCGTACGGCCCGGTCAATGTGACCGCACACACAGCCATAACTGGGATGCTGGGGCTGGTTCCCTCCGGTAAGGATGAAAGGGCATCAGACGTCTTACTGCACTGGGGAGAGCGTGGCCAACCGGACAAGCCGGGATGTACTACTACGTGGCCTGCGAGTCCTCGGCACCGCCATCCGGGAAGAACCTCGCCTGTTCACCGTGGCCTTCCTCGGCAGCGCGCTGTTCGCCGTGCTCACCGTCGGCGGCGCGTTCCTGGTCGGCGCCGTGGTCGGCGAGGTGGTGCTGCCCGCGATCAGCTCCGGCGAGGTCGACGAGGCCGCGCTCGCGTTGGGCGCGGGGGCCCTGGTCACGCTGAGCCTGCTGAAGATTCTGTCCATCTTCGGGCGGCGGCTCGGCGCCGGCTTCATGCAGTTCTCGTTGCAGGCCAGGTACCGGCGGCGGGTGACCCGCCGCTACCTGGAGCTGCCCATGGCCTGGCACCGCCAGCACGCCACCGGCACCCTGCTGTCGAACGCGAACTCGGACGTGGAGGCCGCCTGGTACTCGATCGCGCCGATGCCGTTCGCGGTCGGCACGGTGGTGATGCTGGTCGGCGCGCTGGTCGCGCTGTTCGCCACCGACTGGGTGCTCGGGCTCATCGGGCTGGTCGTGTTCGCGACGCTGTTGCTGATCAACACGGGCTACTCCCGCCGGATGGCCCCCAGGCAGATGCGCGCGCAGCAGCTGCGGGCCGAGGTCAGCGCCATCGCGCACGAGAGCTTCGACGGCGCGCTGGTGGTCAAGACCATGGGCCGGGAGGCCGAGGAGACCGCCCGGTTCGCCGGGCGGGCCGGCGAGCTGCGCGACTCGCTGATCAGCGTGGGCCGGCTGCGCGGCGTCTTCGAGCCGTTGCTGGACACCCTGCCCAGCCTGGGTACGCTCGCCGCGCTGCTGGTCGGCGGGTGGCGGCTGCGCCAGGGCGCGGTGAACGTGACCGAGGTGGTCAGTGTCTGCTACCTGTTCACCGTCATGGCCATGCCGATCCGGGCGATCGGGTGGGTGCTGGCCGAGCTGCCCCGCAGCGTCGCCGGGTGGGACCGGCTGCAGCGGGTGCTGACCGCCACCGGGGAGATGTCGTACGGCACGCGGCAGCTCGACCGCCGCGGCCCGGCGTCGCTGCGCTTCGACCACGTCCACTTCTCGTACGGGGACGCGGAGGTCCTGCACGACGTCTCGTTCACCGTGCCGGCCGGCCGGACCGTCGCCCTGGTCGGCCGGACCGGGTCGGGCAAGTCCACCATCGCGTCGCTGGCCGCGCGCCTGGTCGACGTGGACTCCGGGACGGTCACCCTGGACGGCGTGGACGTGCGGGAGCTGAGCGCGCAGTCGCTGGCGCGTACCGTCGCGCTGGTTCCGCAGGTGCCGTTCGCGTTCGACGACACGGTACGGGCGAACGTGTCCCTGGATCGGACCGGGATCGGGCGGGACGCGAAGGCCGGCGGAGAAGCGACCGACGACGCGAGCAGCGGGAAGGCGACCGACGACGCGAGCAGCGGGAAGGCGATCGACGACGCTGCGGTGTGGGCGGCGCTGCGGTTGGCTCAGGCGGACGGCTTCGTCGCCCTGCTGCCCGAGGGGCTGGACACCGAGCTGGGGGAGCGGGGGACCACGCTCTCCGGCGGGCAGCGGCAGCGGCTCACCCTGGCCCGGGCGCTGGCCGGGCAGCCGCGGCTGCTGGTGCTGGACGACGCGACCAGCGCGGTGGACCCGCGGGTGGAGGCGGCAATCCTGTCCGGGTTGCGTAGCTCGTACACCTCGGCGTCGATCCTGGTGGTGGCGTACCGGCGGGCCACCATCGCGCTCGCCGACGAGGTGGTCTACCTGGAGCACGGCCGGGTGGCCGCCCGGGGCAGCCACGCCGAACTGCTGGCCACCGTCCCCGCGTACGCCAACCTGGTCACCGCGTACGAGCAGGCCGAGGCGGAACGGGAGCGGGAGCGCGCGTACGAGGAGACGGAGGTCTCCGCGTGACCGCGACGACCGCGGAGAGTCCCCGGGTCACCGGAGAGACCACCTGGCGGACGCTGCGGCGCGGCCTGGCGCTCTCCCCTGAGCTGCGCACCGGGCTGGCCGGCACGGTGGTGCTGGCGGTGCTGGCCATGACCGGCCGGGCGGCCGTCCCGGTCGCCATCCAGCAGGGCATCGACCATGGCCTGCGCGCGGCCGGCGGGCCGGACATGGGACTGATCGGCGTGGTGGTGGCGGTCACCGCTGGCGTGCTCGCGGTCACCACGGGTTGCGCGTACCTGATGATGCGCCGGCTCTTCACGGTCAGCGAGACCGCGTTGACCGGCGTGCGGGTCCGCACGTTCCGGCACGTGCACGACCTGTCCATGCTGCACCAGCAGGCGGAGCGGCGCGGGGCGCTGGTCTCCCGGGTCACCAGCGACGTGGACCAGATCACCCAGTTCATGCAGTGGGGTGGCGTGATCCTG
>Ga0310828_1001740_pt1 | contig 11637 bp, 7 predicted proteins | sample WT_ome_3_FD_202242 | JGI IMG/M metagenome (GOLD analysis project Ga0310828, IMG submission 202242) | Sorghum-adapted microbial communities enriched on wild type (WT) sorghum from Joint BioEnergy Institute, Emeryville, California, United... ... | reverse complement strand
CCAAGCCCGCGTCGTGCGCGAGCAGAGCCACCTGGACCCGGTTGTTCAGCTCCAGCTTGGTCAGCACCCGGGAGACGTGCGCCTTCACCGTCGCCACGCTCATGAACAGCTCGGCGCTGATCTCGGCGTTCGACTTGCCCTGGCCCACCGCGACCGCCACCTCACGCTCGCGCTCGCTGAGCCGGTCCAGCAACCGACGCGCGTGGGCCCGCCGGGCATCCACCCCGGTGCCGCCGACGTGCGCGATGAGCTGGCGGGTCACCGCTGGCGACAGGATCGGCTCGCCGGCCGCGACCCGGCGCACCGCGCCCAGGATCTCCGGCGGCGGGGTGTCCTTGAGCAGGAAGCCGCTGGCGCCCGCGCGCAGCGCGCGCAGCACGTACTCGTCGGCGTGGAACGTGGTCAGCACGATGACCTCGGGCGGGTCGGGCCGGCGGCGCAATGCCTCGGTGGCCGCCAGACCGTCCACCTGCGGCATCCGGATGTCCATCAGCACCACATCCGGCCGGTGCTCGGCGACCGCGGCCGGCACCTGGCTGCCGTCGGCCGCCTCCCCCACCACCCGCAGATCGTCCGCACCGCCCAGGATCATGACCAGCCCGGCCCGGACGAGCGGGTCGTCGTCCACGATGAGCACGCTCACGGCCATGGCAACCACGCCCGCAACCGGAACTCGTCAGACGCGGTACGGCCGTGTTCCAGCCACCCGCCGGCCAGGCTGGCCCGCTCGGCGAGCCCGATCAAGCCGGTGCCGGCGCCGGGGATGCGCGCGCCGGACGCAGTGTCGCCCGCGGTACCGGCTGCCGTGCCGGGCGGGCACGGATTGCGGATTTCGAGGGTCAGGCCGCTGCCCGCCGCACCCTCCACCGTGACGTCCACTGTGGCGCCCTCGGCGTGCTTGCGCGCGTTGGTGAGCCCCTCCTGCACGATGCGGTAGGCGCTGCGGCCGATCCCGGCCGGCACCGCCGCCAGGTCGGCGACCCGCTGGTCCAGCCGCACCCGCATGCCCGCCTGCCGCGACTCGTCGATCAGCTCCGGCAGGTCAGCCAGGGTGGGCTGGGGTCGGTCCGGCTGGTCGTCGGCGGCTCCCGCGCGGAGCACGCCGATCACCTCCCGCAGATCGTCCAGTACCTGGTGGGCGGTGCTCCGGATCACTCCGGCCGCCCGGGCGACCTCCTCCGCGGGCGCGTCCGGCCGGTACTCCAGGGCGCCGGCGTGCAGGCTCAGCAACGAGATGCGGTGCGCGAGTACGTCGTGCATCTCCCGGGCGATCCGGGCCCGCTCCGCCTGCCGGGCCTGCCCGACCCGCAGGTCCCGCTCGGCCTCGGCTCGCCGGGCGCGCTCGCGCAACGACAGCACCAGCTGGCGGCGGGCCCGCACGAACATCCCCCACGCCACCACGGCGGCGATGATCGACACGCCGAACACGGCGGTACCCGGGTCCGTCGGCGAGTCGGGCCGCAGCAGGCCGAAGACGAACTGGCAACCGAGGAATCCGCCGGTGACCGCGGCCAGCACCGCGAACCGCCGATGTACCGCGACCGTGAACAGCGCCACCATCGCGGGCGAGAAGGCGCTCTCGGAGTACACCGAGATCACCGAGACCGCGACCGCGAAGCCGACCGGCCAGCGCCGGCGCAGCCACACCCCCAGGCAGGCGAGCCCACCCAGGGCGGCGTCGACCACCAGCACCGGCTGGGGTACGTCCCGCGCGCTCGCCTCCACAAGGCTGGAGATGCCGGCACCGATGGCGAGCAGAAACGCCAGGATGTCGACCAGCCAGTCGCGTAGCGACCGGCGCACCGGCCCGGTGGCTGCCTCCCTGTCCGGTTCGGCCAGCAGCGCGGCCGGCAGCAGCGCGCGGTACTCGACAGCCGCGGCACCAATCATGATCAAATTGTACGGGCCCGCCGGGTTTGCCGGCATCCGACCAAAGTCGAATCCGGAACGTAGACCCTGGTCGCCGCCGCACCGCCCGCGGACCGACGCGCCGGGGCGGCGCCGGCACCAGGCTGGCTGACGTGATCGAAGTACAGAATCTCACCAAACGGTACGGGCGGGTGCTGGCGGTGGACGGCGTCTCGTTCCGCTGCGAGCCGGGCACGGTCACCGGCTTCCTCGGACCCAACGGTGCCGGCAAGTCCACCACGCTGCGGATGATCTGCGGCCTGACCCCGGCCACCGCCGGTACCGCGACCATCGATGGCGCACCATACCGGCGGCTGCCCAACCCCGGCCGGACGGTCGGTGTGCTGCTGGACGCGTCGGCACAGCACCCGGGCCGCACCGGACGGGAAACCCTGCTGCTGTCGGCCCAGCTGATGGGCGTACCGCGGGCCCGGGTGGGCGAACTGCTGGAGCTGGTCGGGCTGGGGGCGGCGGCAGGCCGTCGCCGCGTCCGCGGGTACTCGCTGGGCATGCGCCAGCGCCTCGGGCTGGCCCACGCGCTGCTCGGCGATCCCCGCGTGCTGGTCCTCGACGAGCCGGCCAACGGGCTGGACCCGGAGGGCATCTTCTGGATGCGGGGTGTACTGCGCGACTTCGCCGACCGGGGTGGCACGGTCCTGCTCTCCTCGCACCTGCTGCGCGAGGTCGAGGCGGTGGCCGACCGCCTGGTGGTGATCGGCCAGGGGCGGGTGGTCGCGGCCGGCGGGAAGGACCTGTTGCTCGCCCGCTCCGGGACCCGGGTACGGGGTCTGGAGCCGGAGGTGCTGCAGCGGGCGCTCGCCACGGCCGGCGTTCAGTTCAGCCGGACCACCGACGGCGCCCTGCTGGCCAGCGCCGACCCGGAGACGGTCGGCCGGGCGGCGGCCGCGGCCGGTGCCGTCCTGCTGGAGCTGCGGCCGGCCGGAGACGGCGGGCTGGAACAGCTCTTCCTGAGCCTGACCGCCGGCGGGCCACCCGCGCCGTCCGCGTCGCCGCTCGCCTCGCCATCCGCGCCACCACCGCCCGCGCCGCCGCTCACCTCGCCATCCACGCCACCACCGCCCGCGTCGCCGCTCACCTCGCCGTCCGCGCCAGCGCCGTCCGCGCCACCCGTGTCGCCGTCCACGCCGCCGCCGGTGCCTCCGGTGCCGCCGTCCGCGGCCGAGTCTGCCAAGGAGGGGCAACCGGCATGATCAGCATCGCCCGACTAACCACTGTAGAGCTTCGTAAGATGGCGGACACCCGGTCCGGACGCTGGCTGCTCGCCACCGCCGGCCTGATCTCCGCCGCGATCGTGCTGATCATCCTGCTGGCCGGCGAACCCGGCGACCTGGCCCTGGCCGGGTTGTTCGCCCCGACGCTGTGGCCGCTGAGCATCTTCCTGCCGATCCTCGGCGTCCTGTCGGTCACTTCGGAATGGACCCAGCGCACGGCATTGACCACGTTCGCGCTGGTGCCCGAACGGCACCGGGTGGCCACCGCCAAGGTGCTCGCCGCGCTGCTGCTCGCTCTGCTCGCCGCGGCGGTCAGCCTGGCCTTCGCGGCCGCCGGCAACCTGATCGGCCTGCTCGCCGCCGATGGTGACGGCAGCTGGCGGCTCACCGCGGCCGACCTCGGCAAGGGCGTACTCTTCCTGCTCGTCACCATGATGATCGGGGTCGCGTTCGGCATGCTGCTGATGAACTCGGCGGCCGCCATCGTGCTGGTCCTGGTGCTACCGGTCGTCTGGTCGATCCTGACCGAGCTGGTCCGCGCGATCCGGACGGTGGCCGAATGGCTGGACATCAGCGTCACCAGCGGGCTGCTCATCGACGCTGAGGTGACAATGGGTGGCCAGGACTGGGCGAAGCTGGGCACCTCGGTCGCGATGTGGGTGCTGCTGCCCGCTGGCGCCGGGCTGGCGCGCCTGCTGCGTCGCGAGGTCGCCTAGCCCGGCGCCGGGCGGATTCAGCTCAGCATCACCCGGTGTACGCCGCGGTGATGCGGGTGAACTCCCACTGCTGCTGTGCGATTCCGCTGCAGTTGGAGACCACGCCGCCGCCGGCGCATGGCCGGTCCCGGTTCACCGACCAGAACGCCAGCCGGGCCAGGTGCCGCGCCTGCGCCCAGTCCCGGATCTGCGTCCAGGTCGCTGGCGAGGTCAGCTCCTGCTGGTCGGACAGGCCGTTCATGCCGGAGATGCCCATGTGCCGGTAGGCGGTGTCGTCGGACCACCCGAACGCGTTCTTCAACGCGTTCTTCAGCCCTTCCGCCGCGTTGACCGTGTTCTGGAACATGTTTGCGCCGCCACCGAAGTCGAACGGCATGATGGTGAAGACATCGATGTTCGCCTGCAGAGCCGCCGCCTGGTTGATCAGACGGGTGCCGTAGAACGTTGGCCCGCTGGTGCTGGTGCCGAACGTGATGATCGTCTTGATCGTCGGGTTGTTCTGCTTGACGATCCTCAGCGCGGTCAGGATCCGGTCCTGCACCACCTCGTTCTCGAACTCGTCAAAGTTCTCGATGTCGATGTCGATCGCCTTCAGGCCGTACGCGTTGATCACCTGCTGGTAGGCGCCGGCGAGCGCCTGCGCGGTGGCGCAGTTCGGGCCGAGCTTGTTGCCGCTCCAACCGCCGAACGACGGGATGACGTCGCCGCCCGCGGCTCGGATCGCGGCAATGGTCTGCTGGTCCACGCCACCGGTGAGCGGCCGGCTGGAATCCCACGCCGGGGTGCAGCCACCGCCGGAGAGCACGAACGCCAAAGTGAACGACTTGACGCCGGTCGCGCCCATCACCGTGCCCGGGCTGGGCGGATCGCCCCAACCCAGGTAGAGGTAGGGCGCCGCGGCCATCGCGCCGCCGCCCGTGGGACAGCCGGTTGTGGTGCCGGTCACTGGGTTGCTGCGGGCCGATTCACCATTGTCGTTGTACGCCGCGACGGTGTAGCTGTGCGCCGTGCAGGCGCCGAGACCGCCGATGGTCGCCGTCGTCCCGGTCACGGTGGCCCGCGCTGCCGTTCCTTCATACACGCGGTACCCGGTCACCGTGCCGCTGGACGCGTTCCACGCCAGCGAGATGCTCGACGCGGTGGAGCCGGTGACCCGGAGGTTTCCGGGCGTCGATGGCGCACCGGGGGTGCCGGTGCCGCCGCCGCACGGTGCCCCGTTGAGGGTGCAGCCGGTCGGGCTGCCGGAGCCGGCTCCGATGAAGCCGAACGAGACGCTGGCGCCGGGCGGGATGGTGCCGTTGTAGTTCCGGTTGGTGAACGTGTAGTGCTGGCCGCTGCTGGTCAACAGCGCGTCCCAGTACGTCCCGACGGTGGTCCCGGCCGGCAGGTCGAACTCGATCCGCCAGCCGGTGATGGTGGTGGCGGTGCCGTTGGTGATGGTGTACCGGCCCTCCCAGCCGGTGCCCCAGTCGGACGTCTTGACGAAAGCGGCGGTGGCGTCGGCGGCGAGCGCCGGCTGGCCGGCGACCAGCGCGGCGGCGAGGCCCAGCGCGACCGCCGCGGCGCCGGATACCAGTCTCATGTGGACTCTCCTTCCTACGGGAGCGTTGCCAGGTGCGGCTTGACGGTGCGGGCGAAGGCGTTGCCGTTGGCCACGTCCCAGTTGATCGACCAGGTCATCGCGCCGCGAATGGCCGGGTAGCTGCGCGGCGGGCGGAAGTTGCCGCAGGACGTGCCGCGGGCCAGGCAGTCCAGCGCGTTGTTCACCACCGACGGCGCGACCACGCCGCCACCGGCCGCCCCGGGACCGGCCGGCAGGCCCAGGGCCACCTGGTCGGGGCGCAGCCCGTTCTCCAGCTGGATGCAGGCCAGCGCGGTGATGAAGTCCACCGTCCCCTGGCTGTACGCGAACCGCTGGTCGCAGCCGAGCATGGAACCCGAGTTGTAGTACTGCGTGTGCACGACGGTCAGGATGTCCCTGATGGACAGTGCGAGGGCGAAGTACGACGAGCCGGTCGACTGCATGTCGATGGTCTGCGGTGCCATCGTGATCAGCAGGCCGGGGCCGGCCAGGGCGCGGAGCTGACGCAGCGCCTGGGCCATGAACGTGGGGTTGAGCCCGTTCTCCAGGTCGATGTCGACCCCGTCGAAGCCGTACTCCCGGATCAGCCCGTGGACGCTGGTGGCGAACGCGTCCGCCGCCGCAGCGCTGGCCACCGATACCCGGCCCAGTTCCCCGCCGACCGAGATGATCACCTTCTTGCCACGGGCGTGCAGGGTCCGGACGTCGGCGGCGAAGTCGGCGTCGGTATAGCCGCCCAGCGCGCTGGACAGCCCGGGGTCCACGCCGAAGTCCACCGCGCCGGGAGTACTGGTCGCCTCGGCGAAGGCCACCGCGATCAGGTCGTACTCGGCCGGCACGTCACGCAGCCGCAGTTCCACCGCGGGGTTGACGAAGTTGTGCCAGTACCCGGTGAGAATGTGCCTCGGCAGCCCGGTCGACGGCGGCGGGCTGGCCGTGGCGGTGGGGCTCGGTGAACCGGTCGGGCTCGGTGAACCGGTCGGGCTGGCGGTGCCGGTCGGGCTGTTCGGTGGACTGCTCGTCGGGATCGCCGGCCCGTCACACGGCGCGCCGTTGAGCCGGCAGCCGAGCGGCGAGCCGGGTCCGCTGCCCAGGAAGCCGAACGAGACGCTGGCGCCGGGCGCGATGGTGCCGTTGTAGGTGCGGTTGGTGAACGTGTGGTGTTGGCCGCTGCTGGTCAGCAGCGCGTCCCAGTACGTCCCGACGCTCGTCCCCGCCGGCAGGTCGAACTCGACCCGCCACCCGGTGACGGCGGTCGAACCGCCGTTGGTGATGGTGTAGCGACCCTCCCAGCCGCTGCCCCAGTCGGAAACCTTGGTGAAGGTCGCGGTGGGGGCGGTCGCGGAGAGTGCGGGCCGGGCGGGCAGGACGGCGGTCGCGGTCGCGGCGAGGGTACCGGCGGCCAGGGCGGCGACGAGCGCGGCGGTGGAACGCCTCATGCGTGCCTCCGGGGGGATATCGAAGGTCCGCTAATTCTTAAGACTGTTTACAGTTATTGTCAACCCCCCTGCCCGATCCCGCCCCGCACCAACTTCGCGCGCCCACGCGGCGCCGCCACCCGCTTTGCGCGCCCGCGCGCCCGCTTGCGCGTGCCCCTCCCGCACACTCCTTCTCGCGCCCCTCCCGCGCGCCCCTCTCGCCACACTCCTTCTCGCGCACCCCGCGCCCCCGCGCGTCCCCTCCCGCACGCCCCTCCCGCGTGCCCCCGTTCCCGCGTTGACCATGAGGCTGGCGGCGCAAGATGTCCCTTTTGTCGCTACTTACCTCATGGTCAACGCGGAAGGGGCGCGGGAGGGCGCGAAAGGTCGGGCGGGTCACCGGCGGAAGGTAAACCAGTTGACGTTGACAAAGTCGTTCGGCTGGCCGCTGGTGAAGGTCAGGTAGACGGTGTGTACGCCGGTGACCGCGGAGACGTTGCCCGGCACCGAACGCCAGGACTGCCACCCGCCGGTGTTGGCCACCGCGAAGCTGCCGATCGGGGTCGCGGTCGGGCTGTCCAGCCGCACCTCGACCAGCCCGCTCACGCCGCCCGCGGCGCCGGAGGCCACCCGGGCGACGAAGTCGCGCGGCGGGGTGGAGCCGAAGTCGACCCGGTCGTACCGGGCCCAGTCGCCGTTGGCCAGGAAGGCGAGGTTCAGCCCACCCTCAACGCAGCTCTCGGTCCGTACGCCCGACTGCGCCTGGTACGCCTCGGCCTGGATGGTGGAGTACGCGCTGACCGTCGAGCCCGTGGGTGGCGGTGACGACGTGGTCGGCCCCGAGGAGGGCGTACCGGATGAGCCGCGGTTCCACACCGCGACGTAGTCCACCAGCATCGGTACGCCCGGAACCGTCGCCGCGGTGGGCGTGGTCCCGCCCGCGACCCCGTTGGGGAAGCCGCCGCCGATGGCCACGTTCAGCAGCAGGAAGTATCCACTGTGGCCGGTCATGTTGTTCCACGTGGTGGTGTCGAACCGGCTCTCGCTGACGCTGTGGTACTGCTGGCCGTCCACATACCACCGTAGCTGCTCCGGGTTGACGCTGCGGTCCCACTCGAACCGGTACGTGTGGAACGCGGACTGGCACGACGAGCCCGGGCAGGCGCGGTTCGCGCCGATGCCGTTGCTCTCGTTGCACGGGCCGCCGGGATTTACTCCACAGTGGAGCACGCCCCACACCGAGTTGATCCCGTTGACGTTCTCCATGATGTCGAACTCGCCGATCGCCGGCCAGTTCTGGTAGTTGCCACGGTACGGCGAGCCGAGCGCCCAGAACGCCGGCCAGTAGCCCAGCGCTCCGGTGCCGGTGATGTTCGGCATCTGGATACGGCCTTCGATGCGCAGGATGCCGCCCTCGACCGGCTTGAAGTTGGTGCGCTGGGTCTCGATGCGGGCGGAGGTCCAGTTGCCGGCGCCGTCCCGCAGCGGGGTGATGCGCAGGTTGCCGTTGCCGTCCAGGCTGATGTTGCTCGGGTTGGTGGTGTAGCTCTGGATCTCACCGGTGCCCCAGTTGCCCGGGCCGCCCGGGTAGTTGTGCCCGGTATCGAAGATCCAGTTGCTGCCCGACGGCAGGCTGCCCGCCGGGCCATTGAAGTCGTCGCTGAAGGTCAGGCTCCAGCCGGTGGGTGTGGGCGGCACCGCCGCCCGGGCGGTGAGCGTCACGGTGAGCATGCCCAGGACGACGCTGAGCACGGAGACGATGGCGAGCAGCCGCCGGCCGCGCCTGGAGCGGACCAGCGGAGCAGGGTTGGGGGGTACGTGGGGTCTCATGGCTGGCCTCTCTCTCCAAGAGAGCGCTCTCTCGGGCCCCCAGTCTTACGACATAAATCCACATCTGTCAACGTCCACGATCAGGCACCCGGGCCGGCGGGTTAAGCTCCTCGCCATGTCCGTGATCAGCTTTGACGCCACGAGCCGCACCTGGCTGCTGACCACCCCCCGGACCTCGTACGCCATCCGCCTCGGTCCCGACGACACCCCACGGCACCTGCACTGGGGGCCGCCGCTGACGCTGGCCCAGGCGGCCAGCCTGGAGCTGGACGAGCCGCGCGAGCTGAACGACTCGATCGGCCTGCTCGCCGGTGAGGAACTGCCCGTCGACGGCCGGATCCGGTTCAGCGTCCCGTCGTTGCAGGTCCGATTCGCCGACGGCACGCGGTCGATCGAGTGGGCGTACCGCGACCACCGGATCGACGGCGACGAGCTGGCGATCCGGCTGCAGGACCGGCACTACCCGCTGGAGGGCACGCTGCACTACCGGGTGTACCCGGACAGCGACGTGATCGAGCGGTGGCTGACCCTCCGGCACACCGGTGACCGCGATCCGTTCGTCCTGCTGCGCGCGGACTCGGCACAGTGGACCCTGCCGGTGCTCGACGACTACCGGCTCAGCCACGTCACCGGGCACTGGTCCGGCGAGAGCCAGCTGCACCGGGCCACCGCGGCGCACGGCGAGACCGTGTTCACCAGCCGGCGCGGGGTGAGCAGCCACCACGCCAACCCATGGGTGATGGTGGACGCCGGGGAGGCCACCGACACCGCCGGCGAGGTGTGGTCCGCGGCGCTGGCGTGGAGCGGTAGCTGGCGGATCACCGTGTCCCGGGCCCAGGTCAACCGGCTGGCGGTCACCGGCGGCTTCGGCCACGACGCCATCACCTGGCGGCTCGGTCCCGGGCAGGAGCTGACCACGCCTGCCTTCGCCGGGCTCTACACGGCCGACGGATTCGACGCCGTACGCCAGGGTTGGCACGCGTACATCGCCGGTCACGTGCTGCCGCAGCCGCGCGAGCTGCGTCCGGTGCTCTACAACTCGTGGGAGGCCACCGGCTTCGACGTCAACGAGGAGAACCAGATCCGGCTCGCGCGCGTCGCCGCCGAGCTGGGCGCCGAGCTGTTCGTGATGGACGACGGCTGGTTCGGCGCGCGCAAGGACGACCATGCCGGGCTCGGCGACTGGACGCCCAACCCGCAGCGTTTCCCGCGCGGGCTCGGGCCGCTCATCGCGGAGGTACGGCGGTTGGGTATGGCGTTCGGGATCTGGGTGGAGCCGGAGATGGTCAACCCGGACAGTGACCTGTACCGGGCGCACCCTGACTGGGTCCTGCACTACCCGCACCGCGAGCGCACCACCATCCGCAACCAGCTGGTGCTCAACTTCGCCCGACCGGACGTACGGGCCTGGGCACACGGCTGGCTGGACCGGCTGCTGCGGGAGAACGACATCGAGTTCCTCAAGTGGGACATGAACCGGCCGTTCACCGAGGCCGGCTGGCCCGGCGAGGACGATCCGGACCGACTGTGGATCGACCACGTGCGCGGCGTCTACTCCATCATGGACAGACTTCGCGCGGACCATCCGCGCCTGCGCATCGAGAGCTGCTGCGGGGGTGGCGGCCGGGTGGACCTGGGCATCCTGCGCCGTACCGACGAAACCTGGCCGTCGGACAACACCGACGCCGTGGACCGCATCGCGATCCAGTACGGCTACAGCCAGATCTACCCGGCGCGCACCATGGCCGCCTGGGTGACCGACTCACCCAACTGGCTCAACGGCCGGGTGGTGCCGCTGCGGTTCCGCTTCCACGTCGCCATGTCCGGCGTACTCGGGCTCGGCGGCAACCTGACCGAGTGGAGCCGGGACGAACTGGCCGAAGCGGCCGAGCTGGTCGCGCAGTACAAGCGCATCCGGCCGATGGTGCAGCACGGCACGCAGTACTGGCTGCGGTCGCCCGCGGCCGCCACGGCCGGGGACGGCTGGCCGGGCGGCACCGCCCCGGGTGGGCTCACCGCGGTGCAGTACCTCGCTCCGGACGGCGCCGAGACGGTGGTCTTCGCCTGGCGGCCCGCGGCCCGCTTCGGCCACCCGCCACCCCCGGTGCGCCTGCGCGGGCTGGACCCCGCCGCCACCTACCGCGATGTGGACTCCGGTCGGGAGTACCCGGGAGTGGCGCTGACCGCCCGGGGCATCCGCCCCGCCCTCCCGGCCGGCGACTACGCCAGCGCCGTGCTCCACCTGACCCGGACGGCTTAGCCGGCCCCGCGTGCGCTGACCACCGGCCGGTCCGGCAGGCTCGGCGCACCCCGTATCGCCGCCGACCGGAGCTGGACGACCGCCGCCACCAGCACACCGACCGCGGCTGTCCACAGTGCTGCCCGCAGGCCGAAGGCACTGCCGAGAGCGCCGGCCAGCACGCCGCCGAGCGGCATGGCGCCCCACAGCAGGAAGCCGATGGTCGCGGTCATCCGGCCGAGCAGGTGGTCCGGGCACAGCTGCTGCCGCATGCTGACGCTCACCACCGCGTACACACTGATGCAGAACGCGGCGAGCGCGCCGCCGGCGGCGAAGAACACCAGCCGCGGGCCCGCGCCGGTGAGCGGGATCAGCAGGTTGGACAGGCCGAGGCCGAGACCGGCGGTGGCGAGTGCCCGGTGCTGGCCGAGCCGACGGCCGATCCGGGCCGCGGCCAGCGCGCCGGCCACCGAGCCGAGGCTGCCGATGCCCATCAGCACGCCGATCGCACCCGGCGACAGCCCCACCTCGCGGAGCAGGAAGACCACTTCGACGGCGGTGATCATGGCGAGCGACAGGTTCGCGACGGCACCGAACAGCACGGTCGCGCGGATCACCGGGTGGCCGAAGACGTAGCGCAGACCTTCCGCGATCTCCCGGCGCAGGTTGCGCGCCGCGGGCGGTTCCGGCCGGGATTCAGGGGTACGGATCG
>Ga0310828_1001735_pt1 | contig 11675 bp, 12 predicted proteins | sample WT_ome_3_FD_202242 | JGI IMG/M metagenome (GOLD analysis project Ga0310828, IMG submission 202242) | Sorghum-adapted microbial communities enriched on wild type (WT) sorghum from Joint BioEnergy Institute, Emeryville, California, United... ... | reverse complement strand
GGGTGATGCTGAGCCCTCGGCCACGGATGTCCCCAACGGACATAAGCTCGCCCAGTGACCGCACCTCCTGCGCGCCGATACCTACCGCCCGCAGCTCGGCCACCTACCGCCCGCAGCTCGGCCACCCAGTCGGCAACTTTCCGGCCGACGAAGGCGCACTCCAATGTAGACCCCTCCACCGTCAGGCCGGTGACCGCCGCGAGCGCCTCGGCGTACCGCTCGTCAGAGCCGAGGAAGAACCAGCCGTCCGCCTCGGCGTAGAAGCGTTGCACTGGAGAGGCACCCAGGGCGGTGCGACCGGCTCGTCAGCGCGCCCGGTTACGGTCAACGTCGCCTAACGCAGCACGCCGATCTGGGCGAGCGAGGTGGAGACGTGGTGCCCGGCGCCGTTCAGCACGGTTGACCGCCAGGACCGCCAAAGTACAGGTAGGTGCCCCAGGTGGAGGACGAGTTGTTGGTGATATCGATCGTGTAGCACGTTCCGGTGGTTGATCCTGCCTCGGCAAGGCTCGCATTCACAGCACCTCCGGCCACGGAGTGGATGAAGGCGCCGCGTTGGTATGCCGCTTTTCCGTGGCCAGCTGACGCCTTATACCCCGAACCCATGGGAGGCCACAGCGGGAGACTTGACCCGACCTCGCCACCAAATTTCGCTTTGGTGGCGCACGTGGCGAGTGGGCCGTTGTTGAACCACGTCGCTGGGTAACAGCCGATTGGGTGGTCATCAAAGTAAAACCACCATCCCGCACCCGTGCGATAGAAGCCCATCTTGTAGGCGACTTGAGTGCCATCGGTTTGTGATACCAGCAGTCGCGCACCTGGCCGGACGTATGGGTTAGCGACACAATGGAAAACGCCGCCATCCTCATTAAAGAAGCTGTGGCCGTCGTCATAATTCCGCCGCGTCGCGTAAACGAACAGGTGAGGTTCGGAGTCTCCGTAACGGGCACGATCAATGTGCCATCCGCATTCCACCGTCTGTAGCAGAGTACCGTCTTTGATCGCAAGATACCATTGCTGACTAAATGTCGCTTGATAGATAGGAGTGACGAACGGCCGCCACACGTTCACGTAACTGGCGCCACCCAAGCAATCCAGATCCTGTTCGCCGGTGGCGTATCTCTTGGGGATCGACGTCGCCGCTAGGCGAGTAACACCGTTGAAGCTGTCTTTGCTCGAAAAGGCGGCCAGGTTCCGAAATCGTGACAGTTGCTGGAGCGTAGTTCTGATTGTCTTGATCCGGTTGACATGGCCATCGACCACCCCGCAGCTGTGGGGCAGGGGTGAGACCGTTGCGCACGGCGTCGTGATCGCGACAGCAGACTCGGTCGCGAACGAGCGCAGGTCGGGCTGGTCATCGGCGTCGACCGCGGCGATCCAGGCGTTGCGGCGATAACTTTGCCGGCGGTGAGGATGTCCGCGCACGCGGTGCGTGATGGTGCCGGTTTGCGCTGCGGCTCATCGGAGCTCATCGTCAAGGCTCTTGACGAAACGGGCCGAGGACTCGCAGATGTCCTTGTACCCAAGGAGTTTGTAGAACTCGTGGGTTCTCGAGCGGTGGCGGCTGCTGGTGATCTCCATCGTTACGCAGCCAACGGCACGGGCCTGCTGCTCGCAGGCCCTGACGAGCGACCGGCCTAGGCCTCGGCTGCGATAGCGCTCATCGACAACCAACGCGGCCAGACGGCCGAGCCGTCCGGGCTTTTCAAGCAACGGCATGGCATGTAGTGCCGCGACGCCGACCAGCTCGCCATCGTCCTCGGCGCCGATGAGCCAGCTGGAGCGGTCGTCCAGCCAGCGGTCGAGTCGTTCGCGCACCGACGCCTCGGTGGTCGGATACCCCAACTGGCCCAGCAAACCGGCGACTTCTGATGCGTCCTGTCGCCGAATTGGTCGAAGCTGTAACTCCATGTCGGACATTTTGCCATTATCACTAACTGAGGGCTCGACCCGGACCAATTGACATTGGTGTGGCGTCCCGTGCCTCGTGGGCATGGCCCGAGTTCTGGCACGGACTACTTACCGTGCCTGCCTCGGCGCAGACCTGGTAGCTCCCGTCGCGAGTGGACGATCAGCGCGTGCAAACCCGCGGTTGGCGGCTGTACCGGCATCCGTCGTGCGTGGACAACAACCGGTGGACCATCATGCTTACCGCGCGGGCCCGCAGGTCCGTTCCACGTCGTGGCCGGCTACGCACCGTGCCGCCGCCTCCCCGACGACATCGGGCCGACATCTTGACGAAACACACCGCTCCGCGATCAAATACCTAGGTCTGCCGATACATCCTATCTATGTCGGAGGATGACCCGGGTCAACTCCGGCAAAGCCCCCGATTGCCTCGGCCATAGATCGGGTGTCCATGCCAAGATCGGAGGACGTTGTGGGACTGCAGCGACGCCACCTACTCATCGCGACCGCGACCGCCACCGGAGCCCTCACCCTCGATCTGAGCCGCCCAGTGGCGGCACTCGCCGAGGGCCACCCCGTCGACGCCGACGCCCAGCCAATCCCGGTTCCGCTCGACGAGCTGATGAACAACAACGGGATCGGCACGGTGTCCGGGGACGCCAACCTCGACGGCAGTGGATACGGATTTCCCGCTGACAGCCTGCCCTCGGGCAGCGTCACGGCCGGCGGCGTACCGTACGACTTCCCGGTCACCACCTCCGCGGGGCAGAACGACAACGTGGTCGCGCTCGGGCAGACCATCGCGCTGCCGGCCGGCCGGTACGTGGCCGGCTACCTGCTTGCCACCAGCACCTACGGCGCGACCAGCGGCACCGTCACCGTGCACTACTCCGACGGCACCAGCTCGACCGCGACGATTTCGGTGCCGGACTGGTACGCCAGCGGTGGCGCGGTCTCCGCGCCGACGCGCTACAGCCCCGGCGGCACCGACAACCATCCGGTGTCGATCTACGCGGTTCAGGTGTGGCTGGACCCTGCCCGTACTGCCACCGGGCTCACCCTGCCGACCACCGCAGCGCCGGCGCCGAACGTCTCCAGCCTGCACATCTTCGCGCTCACCTTGCAGCCGGTCATCGTCGGCAGCGCGGTCGGGCTACGGGACATCGCCAGTACGACCGGATGGCTGTCGCTGCCCGGCGGCCGGCGCGCCCAGATCGTCCGGGCGACCGTCACCAACCTGGGCACCGAGCCGATCACCCGCGCCAACCAACTGCGGGTCTCGGTCACCGCCCCCGGCGTGCAAACCGTGGTACCGGCCAGAATCACCTCCCTGGCCACAGGTGAAGAGGCGCGCATCCAGATCGGGGTCACCTCGCCGGACCTGGCCCCCGGCAGTCCGGTCACCGGGTCGGTGAAGGTGACCGGCCGCGACGTGTCGGCGCGACAGAGTACACCGCTGACCGCCGGCATCCCACCGTACACACGGGACGTTGCCTCGCTGAGCCAGCACACCGCGCCGAACTGGTTCCACGACGCCAAGTTCGGCATCTTCATCCACTGGGGAATCTACTCCGTGCCGGCATGGGCGCCGGTTGGCCAGCAGTACGCAGAGTGGTACTGGCAGCAGATGAACAACCCCAACAACCCGACGTACGCCTACCATCGCCAGACCTACGGGGAGGATTTCGCCTACGACGACTTCATTCCCCTGTTCACCGCGTCCCGGTTCGACCCACACGCCTGGGTGCGGCTGTTCATCGAGGCCGGCGCCCGATACTTTGTGCTGACCTCCAAGCACCACGAGGGATTCGCCCTGTTCAACAGCGCCGTCTCGGACCGCACCTCAGTCAAGATGGGGCCGAAACGTGACCTGGTCGGCGAATTGTTCGACGCGGCCGAGCGGTACGCACCGCAGCTGCGGCGCGGCCTCTACTACTCGCTGCCGGAGTGGTACAACCCGGCGAACCCGTGGCAAGGGCACGGCCCACGTAACCCGTACACCGGGGCCGATCTGCCATACACCGGCGCCAAGCCCATCACCGACTATGTCGCCGAGTTGCAGGTGCCGCAGCTCCAGGAGCTGATCACGCAGTACCGGCCGGACATCCTGTGGGGTGACATCGGCACCCCGGCGACCGACCCGGCAGTGCTGCAGCTCATTTTCAACCAGGCGCTGGAGTCAGGCCGAGAGGTGACCATCAACAACCGGTTCGGCATGCCGTTCGCCGACTTCACCACGCCAGAGTACGCCTCGACGTTCAGCTTGCAGACGATGAAGTTCGAGGCATGCCGGGGCATCGACCCGTTCTCGTTCGGCTACAACGCACAGACCCCGGACGACCGGTACGCCACGGCCGAGGAACTGATCCGGCAGCTGGTCGACATCGTCAGCAAGAACGGCAACCTGCTGCTCGACATCGGGCCGCGGGCCGACGGGACTATCCCCGAAATCATGCAGACCCGCCTGCGCGACATGGGCGCCTGGCTGCGGGTCAACGGAGAGGCGATCTACGGAACGACCTACTGGGCGCGTGGCGCTGCCGAGGGAGACCTGCGGTTCACCATCGCACCCAACAAGGCCTTCTACGTCTGCTCACTGACCGCGCCGGGCAGCCAGCTGACCGTACGGTCGCCGGTGCCGATCCGGCAGGGCGACCGGATCAGAATGCTCGGGTACCACGGCGGTCCGCTGCATTGGTCGCACGACTCGACCGGGGCGCTGGTCATCGACGTGCCGCCGGCGGCCGTGGACGCCGGGCGGTACGTGTGGGTGTTCCGGATCGGCTGACCCGCCGCAGGCGCCGGATCGGAAGAGTTGACCACCCACCGGGAGGTGGGAAGGCGGTCCGGTGACCGGTGACGAGGTACGGGACGAGGTGCCGCTGACCACCTTCGACCAGCCGCCGTTCGGCGGGGTCGGGGCGGGTTGGCGGCATCTCGTCGACTACCTCGGCGCCGTACGCGGCGGGATCCTCCCGCCGCTGCGTGACCGTGCCCGGGTACGCCCCGCCGTGGGTCTGGACGCGCTCGATGTGGGCCGAGTGCTCGAAGCGGAAGGTGTCCTCCGCCTCGCGCAACGACCGCCGTACGCCATGGTGGTTCGCCAGCCGCGCGGTCGAGTACCATCCGGCCGTGGTTTGGCCCTCACGAGCGTAACGGGCGCGGGCGCTTGCGACAGTGGACGGTCATCCTGAGGCGATGGAAAGCGGCGGCCCTGCTCCTTCCATCCATCAGTCGTCAGCGGCGCGACCGGAGACTGGTTGACTGAGGTAGCTGCGGAGAACCTCGATCCAGGTGTCGAAGGCGTCGAGGTGAGCGTCGTGACTTGCTCCGGGGAGGTCAACGCGCGCGGTCGCGGGTCGACGGCGGATCAGCTCATCCTTCTGCTCGGCGGTGAACATGCCGTGCTCAGCGAACACGGCGAGGGTAGGAACCGCCAGCTGCTCCCATTCCGCCCAGCGTGGTTCATGCACAGCCGCGATTGTTCGTTGCATGATGTCCGCGTCGAATCGGGGGCGTAGACCGTGTGGGCCGGGCTCGAGGTCGTGGATCCAGGCTGCCGCCAGCGCAGACTCACCCAAGAACTCGCGTGCTTCCTCGATGTCAGCAAACGACGTGGGCCAGGAGGCAAAGTAGTCACCAAGTTCTTTGGCATCCTCGGGTCGATCGCTGCCGGCGACGTGGCCTTCGAGCATGACGAGCCGGTCAACGAGATCGGGTCTGGCGGCTGCCGTGAGGAATGCCGTGTGGGCGCCCATGGACTGGCCGACGAGAGCGACCTTCGTGGCCGGTGACAGCTGTTCGATGACGGCGATGACATCGTCGACGAATGCCTGACGGGAGAGGTCGTCAGGTCGGCGGGTGCTGCGCCCATGACCGCGCTGGTCGACCAGCAGCACGTGGAAGGAGTCGGTGAGCGCATCGGCGGTGGGCAGAAGCTCGCGTGAGCTCCCGGCGAGACCGTGTAACAGGATCACGACAGGCCCGTCTCCGCCGCGGTCAGTGACCGCGACCCTCACCTCGCCCCGCTGAATCATCGTCTCCCGTAGAGTCATCGTGCCCCATTCTCCCGGCCCTTGGCCCGAGGACGGGTTGGCGCGGGATCGACCTCGGGCTCCTGTCCGGGTTGCGGGCCGCTGACCGAGCTGCCCGTCTGCCGTCGCCGGCTGTGCGGCCGGTTCCAGACCTGTTGGGTTTGGCCGCTAACGTATTCAGCGCCCGTGTCGCGCATCGGTCCGGCGTTCGGAGTCTGTCACGACCAGAGCCGTTGTGCGCGGGCTTTGATGGCGCGTCGTGTGGGTATCTGGATCGAGGCTGATGATTCAATGATGTTGAGTCGGAGCCACCTTGTGTGTATGTGGAGCGTGCCGCCGGCGTCGGGGAGCGGGGAGAGCCATAGGGTGATCTCGTAGTGGGCGCCGCCGCCGCCAGCGGCGATGAGGCTCATGGCGGGATGGCTGTCGTATCGGGAGACGGCCACTGGCGTCCAATGGCCGTCGGAGGGGTCGTTCCAGCTGACGTTCATTTCGAGACCGTCACCGGTGGTGGAGGTGACGTCGTCGTGCCAGCGTTCGTCCGCCGGGTCGCGCAGGAGCGCGGTCATGGCAAGCTGCAGTCCGGTGGTGTAGGCGACGGCGACGCGCAGAAGGAGTGCGGCGTGGTCGGACCGGGCGAGGATCTGCTCGGTGGCGGCGACCACGCCGCACTCGCTGGCGGGGTAGGGGTGCATCGTCACGCGTTTATGGTGTCACCTGGTCAGCAGATGCCGTTGCCGTCGAACCAGTCGTCGGTGTAGGTCGAGCCGGATCCGGCAAGGGTTGGCCTGGGAGTTGGTGGAGCAACCACTTCCACCAGCCGCTGATCTGTCCTTGGCAACTACCAGTGTGGTAGTCCCAGCATTTGCGAGACCAGGCATCCTGGCGTGGTGCTTGTCCGGTCTGAGGACCTGCGTGACACGCGCGCGTACGGCACGGTCGACAAGCCTAGAGACCGTTCGTGCGCTGGCGGCCCACCGGGCACCTGCTCGACAGGACGACGCCAGTGGCGCACTATGTGCTGGTGAGTTTCGATCTCGTCGTGCTTGCCGCCGACCCCGACGCAACTGATGCCGAGATACGGGCCATGGTGCTCCGCTGCGAAAGCCTGAATCACCCCGACGGCGAGCTAGACGAACGCATTGTCGCCTTCTATGAGAACCTCCGCGCCAGCTACCCCGACTTCCCGCTCTACGACCAGGATTCCCCGTGGATGATGATGCCGCTGGACGTCGGCATCGACCACGTCAGCATGCATCTGAGCTCCAGTGAACGCAGCGATCCGGTGTTGCAGCTGATCGACGAACTCGCCCAGCAGTACGAACTCACCCTCTACGACCCCCAAAGCGACGAAATCACCCGACCTACTGACGTTCGGGAGCCGATGGACCCGGCGGTCCTTGCATTGATCAAGGAACTCCGATCGCCAGACCCCACCAACCGCCCCTGACCCAGTTAGTGCGCACATTCTGCCCCTGCTTCGGGACAAACCCAGATCATCGACTCGCGCAGGGACCAAGGTCAGGGATCTTGAGCGTCGTCGGGCTGCGGCCACCCAACCCGCACGCCGCCGATCGATGGGGCTGGCTGACCATCGCTGCCCACACACGACACATGCCTGACGCCGCAGCGTGACGATAGATCGTCCTCAATTAAACGAACTGTGCGACCGCCGTCGGGTAATGAGGCTCCGGTCGACCGCCCAACCATGCTCAGCCTCGACGACACCGGGCGCCTTTAGCCGGAGGACCTCGGCCAACATCATGTCCGTTTCCCGCCAGCCCTGGCTCGTGAGCGAGACTACCGTGGCAAGCGTGAACTGGACCGCCTACGCGACCTATCTGATGCTCGCCATCGCCGTAGTACTGATACCAGGTCCCGACTTCGCGGTGGTGGTCGGAAACACGGTGTCCGGCGGTCGTTCTCGGGGGATGTGGTGTGCGGCGGGCGTCGCTTCGTCGAATGCGCTCCAAGGCACCGCGGCCGTCGTTGGACTTGGCGCCCTCATCGTTCGTGCCCAGCCGGTCTTCCACGCCGTCAAGTGGGCAGGTGCCGTCTATTTGGTGTACCTCGGCGTGCGGTTGCTGCGTGCCGCGTGGCGGGACCGGCACGAGGTGCCGGGCGCGCCGGCCGATCAGCATGCCGCACGGCGCGGATGGCGGCAGGGCTTCGTATCGAACATTACCAACCCGAAGGTCCTCGTGTTCTATGTGGCGGTTCTGCCGCAGTTCCTGACGCCGGACGCCGGCGCGCTGTCCCTGGCGCTGTTTGCGGTGAGCCATGCCTTACTGTCACTGACGTACCTACTCACCCTCACGGCCGTGATGCACCGCATCCGGCGGGTGCTTACGCGCAGGCTGGTACGCCGTTGTCTGACCGGGACGACCGGCGCAGCGATGATCGGCTTCGGGACGCGGCTCGCGCTTGAGCGACCATGAGAATGCACGAACATCGGCAAATCAACGCAGCGCCAGCACGCCGGCCAGCTCCAGCATCCGGTGCAGTCCTACGGGAGATGCATGAGCCCGTCGCCACGCTCGACGGCGTCGCGGATCGCTCGCACGGTCGCTTCCGGCGTGAGCTGGCCGTTGTCCAGGACGTGCGTCCAGCTACCAAGCGCCTGGCGGACCTGGCGAAGCATGGCGACCGCCTCCGCCGCCTGCCGCTCATCGGCGATCAGGCCGGCTGCTGCAGAGCGGTACGCTATTCGCTGACGGAGAACGTCCTCGCCTGGGTCCAGCGTAATGTGGTGGACGCGAACGTTCTCAAGCAGGAACGGTCGTACGAACTCCTGCGCGCTCCGTTGTCTCCAATGCCCGTTCGACGCGATCGCCACCCAGTCGAAGCCCGAACGAAGGAAGCCGAGTGCGGTCTGCTGCAGCAACCATCCGGACACCGCGAAGTAGCGATCGACCCGATCCGGCGGACATGTCCAATGCGGATCGATCATCATGTAGAACTGGTCGGACTCGAGCACAGCGATCTCGCCGACCACATCGATCAGCGTCTCCCGCATAGCCCTGAGGGCTTCCGACTTGCCGACCCCCAACGCCCCGCTGATCACGACAACTACCATCACCCACCTCCTTCCCCATGGCCTGGCTTACCTGACCTACCGAGCGGTTCCCCGATAAGAAGGGTGTAGAGGTTGCGGATCTCGCCCTCCACCGGCGCCTGCTTCCAGAAGGTGAATCCGAGCTTGCGGCAGACGTTCTGCGAGGCAACGTTCTCCGGGGCGATGATGGCCAGCAGCTCACCCGCATACGTCTGGCGAGCCCTGGCCAACAGAGCCTGGCTGGCCTCGGTTGCATACCCGAGGCCCCTGCACTCCGGCACCAGCCGGTACCCCCATTCCAGCCAGGTCTTGCCCTCGAAGTCGATGTAGTCGACGCCCGTGTATCCCACGACCCGTCCAGAGGACAACTCGACCACCGGTTGCTTGCCGAACGGGACGGCTTGGCACACGGCAACCATGTGGTCGAACCGATCGTTCGCCTCCCGCACAGTGAGGGCACCTGGGTAGAACACCATGAAATCCTCATCGCAGAAGAGCTCGACGAACCGGCCCCGGTCAGCCTCCCGGGGCGGGCGCACCAGAAGGCGCGAGGTCGTAATAGCCTGCAGATCCGAGCCGGTCACACATCCTCCCGTGCTCATCTTGTCGCGTCTGACGCACCCAGGATCCCCGTACCGACCGCCGGCGTCGACCTCGATGCGCCTACCTCAGCTCGGCCTGAACCTCGCCTACTTGAGGCTCCCCGACATGATCTGGGTTGTCATCTCTCGCCCCGCCGAGGTTCGGGGTGGCCTCGTCCGCCCGCTCCCACAGATCCACCAGAAGTCGGTTGACGTCATCGGGGTTTTGCTGGTGCGGCATGTGGTCCGCTCGGGGTATCTGGTGGAAACGACCGCCGATGCGACGGGCAATGAGCTGGGCGGTGGCGATGAGCGCCTCACCGGTACGGGATCGGTAGTCGGCCGAAGCCGTATCCCACGCTCCGGCGAGCACCACCTTCGGGTAATCGTGCGCGGCGAGAGCGGCCACTGGCAGATCGGCCTCCCAGCAGGACCGCTCCCGCATGGCGGTCCGCGCCGCCCGCAACGCGAAGTGCCGCGGTTCAGGGATCGCCTCGGCCCCGAAAGCCGACGGTAGATAGCTCTCAGCCGACATCGTTCGCGTGGCAGCCACATAGCGCCGGTTGGCCCGCACCGCCGCGGCCACGACCGGGAGTTCGGCGGCGACCGCCAGGGCCGCCGGTTCGATGAGCGCCAACGATCGCACCCGCTCCGGGCGCTTCGCCGCGGCGAGCATCGCGACAACTCCCCCGTACGAGTGCCCGACCAGGTGCGTCGGCCTGTCCATCAACCCGACGACGTCATCCGCGTCGACCTCGTAGTCGCTCTGGTCGGTGTCCGGACTCGCGCCGAAGCCTCGCCGGTCGATCACCAGGATCCGTCGATGAGCGGCGAGCGGCCGCTGCTCCGCGAACGAGGCGAGCCCCCAGGTCATGGTTCCATGCACCAGGATGACCTGGTCGCCCCGTTCCTGCGCGTCGTCCCACGTCGTCACGTGCACGGGAAGCATCTCCACACCGTAGCCGCCGCTGGCGCCACGGCCTGAGCCGCCGGTGTCCGCGCGACGTGGGACGCGGTGGCGGCGCGGAACTCTCGCCCGGACGGCCGCCGGCCGGCCGTGGTTAGCGGCAGAAGCGCGCGTCGGCGACTCAGGTCGCCGGGACCACCTGGATGATGCTCGCGCCGCTGACGCTACCGGCCGGATCGCTGACCGAGGTGATGAGGTTGTAGTAGCCCGGCGCCGCGGTCGGTGGGATGGGGATGAGGCTGACCGGCTGCTCTCCGGCTTGGCCGGAGGGGCGTACTGGCTGCGCGGTAAAGGCAGGGCTCGTGTCGTCGGGCGTTGCCTTCAGGTTGTCCACTGTGGTGTGGGGACCGGTGAGGCGTGCCCGCAACTCGACCTGTGTTGGGGTGCCGATGCCGCCGCTTGCCGGAACGACGATCCAGTGCACGGTGAGGGTTTGGCCCGGCTGGTAGGTCCGGTTGATATCTGCCGCCTGGCAGCAGGTGTACGTCGGGCCAGCCGCTGTCGGGGCGGGTGACGTGGCGGTGCACGATGCCAGCGCGGGCACGAGGCACCCGACCAGCAGAACCCGATAACGGATCACATTCGAGGAGCGTACCCGCCGGCTCGCGCTGATCGCCGTAGACGATCCGACATCGCCGCCCATGTATCAATTCTCGCTGTTCTCCTACCCGCGGCGATCCCGCTGTCCACTCGCACCCTGACCCGTCTGGCTGATCTGCTTCGGCAATTGCGCAGCCAGCTCAGGTTACGGTGGCGGCGTCTGGACACCGGCACCCAAGCACTGCTGGTCCTGGCGCGTCTTCGCAACGGCGACACCTACGCCCGCCCGGCGGCCGGGTTCAGCGTCGGCATCACCACCGCGTAGTGGTACGTCGACCTGCTCGCCGCCGCCCTGGCCGATGACGGCACGCCGCAGCCGTTCGCGCCGCCCCGGCTGGCCTACACGAGCTGCTGCGACGATCAAGCCGCCACGCTGGTGACCGCCACCGTTTGACACCAGTCACCTAGTAGTGCTTTGTTAGGTTGTGGTGTGTCGTTACGTGACCCGACGTCCAGTTTGGGTTGAGATCATGGCGTGAGAGTCGACGAGTTGGAGCGGCTGCGGCCCCGGTTGGTGGATTTCACCGGGC
>Ga0310828_1001730_pt1 | contig 11706 bp, 11 predicted proteins | sample WT_ome_3_FD_202242 | JGI IMG/M metagenome (GOLD analysis project Ga0310828, IMG submission 202242) | Sorghum-adapted microbial communities enriched on wild type (WT) sorghum from Joint BioEnergy Institute, Emeryville, California, United... ... | reverse complement strand
TGCCTTGCCGGACATAACACAGTGGACAACACTACGGCGGCATGGGGATCGGCGGTCTTCTCCGGGTGGCTGTGGTGGCGTCGTGCACCGCGGTCGGCCTCTTCCTGGCGTCCATTGGCGCCGGGTTGTCCTCCCAGGGGATCGTGGCCGCCGGCCTGGGCGCGCTGATCGTCGCGAAGGCGCTCGGCGTGAGCGCCGCCGTGCGCCGGGAGACCTGCGTGGCCGCCACCGGGTTGGTGGTCGGCGTCGCCGAGGCGGGTCAGGTGACCGTGGTCGTAGAGGTGCCGCCCTTCGAACCGGTACAGGTGACGATTCCCGGTTCCGCGCTGCCGATGGGCATCCAGCCGGTGGCCGGGGACACGCTGCCGATGCTGGTTCCGGTCCGTGCGCCGGGGCGGATGTTCGTGGCCGGGGCCGAGCCGCCGCTCATTCAGGGCGGAGTGCGTGGCCCGCGCGGGCATCGCGTGGTAGCCCGTTGGCCGGTGTTCGCCGGGGTCGACGATGCGCTGGAACAGGGCCGGCGGTGGCTCTCCCATTGGGCGCTGGACCGCCAGCGCCGGTACTGCGCGCGCATCCTGGACGACCTGCTGCGCGCGCCGGAGAACCTCTCCCTGCGCACCATCACCGGCGAGCACGACTACGTGGTGCGCCGGCAGGCGCTGGCCGACCAGGAGTCCATCTTCGACGCCACGGCCGAGGTGCGCCGCACCGCGATCGGCCAGGTGGCCAAGGCGGTCGCCGCGGTCGCGGTGGCGCTGTACCTGCTCATCCCGGTGGTCGAGCAGGTGGCGAACGGCCTGACCGACGTGCTGGTCGGCGGCGACGTCGCCGAGCAGTGGCACTGGGCCGAGGCGGTGAAGGCGTCCGGGCTGCCCCGGGTGGACCTGTACGTGATACTGGCCTGCGCGGCCGTGTTCGCCGTCGCCGGGGTGCTCTTCCTCAGACGCACGGTCGGCGCCGCCGCGGCGGCGTTGACCGCCTGGCGGGCGGAGCTGCGGATCCTGGTCAACCAGCGACTGCGGGCGGCGTACCAGAAGTCCATCAATGCGGTGGAGTCCCCGACGCTGCAGGTGCGCACGGCACCCGGCCTGGCGACCGCCGCGGCGGACCAGCTGATCGAGCGGGCGGAGGCGGCCCGGCTGCGGGCGCTCGCCTTCGACCTCGGCGCCGGCGCCATCGCGATCAGCGGCATGCGCGGCGTCGGCAAGAGCACCGTGCTGAGCGTTCTCACCGACCCCGGCAGCCCCGGCGACCCGGACGCCTTGAAGATCCTGGTGTCCGCGCCGGTGCAGTACGACGCCCGGGAGTTCCTCCTGCACCTCTACGCCCAGCTGTGCCGGACCGTGCTCCGGCTGGTCGGCGCCCCACCCCGGCCGTCGGTGTCCAGCTGGCTGGCCAGCCGCGCCCGGGGGTTCGCCTCCACCAGCCTGTTCGCGCTGTTTTGGGCCCTGGTGGTCGTGGCGGTGCTGCCCGAGCAGTTCGAATGGCTGACCGACCGGCTGCCGTGGCCAGAGCTGCCCGGCACGGTTCTGGTAGCGGGCGCAACGCTGGCCGTCCTCTCCGCGTGGCTTGACCGCCCCCGGGTAGCGGAGCACCGCTGGCTGGCCGTGGAGGCCGAGCGGCGGCTACAGCAGACCCGGTTCCTGCAGACCCTCTCGGTCGAGCGGCACGGCACGGCTGCGCCTGACTGGCGTACCCGACCGGTTCCTGGTGCTGTGCCACTGCCTGGCCGGCGGCATGCCGCGGGACGTGCTGCGCACGGCGCGGGCGATGTTCGACCGGCACCGGGAGTCCACCGGCCCGAGCCGTCTGGAGACCATCGCCGGCGAGCTTGTCGCGGCCGAGGTACAGGCGGTCAAGCGGGGCTTCCTCAGCCAGCTGACCAGCGCTCCGCCGGGCACCCCTGGGCGGGAGATCGCCAGCCTGCTGGCCGACCCGGACTGGCCACAGACGAGCGGGCCCGGCCTGCGCGAGGCGGTCGAGCGGTCCCTGTCCGCCGATCACGACGCGGTGATCTCGCTCGCCGCCGCGCTCCTGTTCTACGCCACGGTGCTGGAGCTGTTCACCAGCCGGCAGGACGTGGTGGACGCCTGGGCCACCCAGCTCGGCGCGCCCGCCCCGGCGGGACCGCTCGACAACGCGCCACCGCCGGTCGCGGCCGGCGTGGCCGACGCGCTGGCGACCCTGCACCGTACGCTGCCGGTCAACGCGCCGCTGGCCATCCGCCAGCTGGTCGAGATCCGGTCCGACCTGGGGCTGTCCACGATCGGCGTGCTGGAGGCGGCCGGCGGTCCCCGGTGACAGGCGGTACTGTGAGCGCCGTCAATCAGCGCGGGGTAGTCGTGGGAGGACCCGATGCAGGACTGGATCGCTGGCTCGATGGCCGTGCTCGGCACGCTGCTCGTGCTCGCCGGCGGCACGGTGATCGTGCTCAAGGCGCTCGGCATGGGCGCGTCCGGCGAGGCGCCGCCGGCCGCCGAGGCTGGCGCGCCGTACCTGTCGGCGCCCAGCGGCAGCCGGTTGAGCCTGGCGCTGCGCCGGATGAACGCGGCTGACCGGCTGATCGGGTGGGGCCTGCTGCTGCTCGTGCTCGGCGCGGTGGCGGCCGGCGCGATCTCGTTCAACCTCGGGGCGGAGGCCGGCACCCGCTGACCCGCCCCGGCTACTACGGCGCGTCGGGCACCCGGTGCCGGTCGGGTCCGGGTGGGGGATTATCCTGCCTGACGAGACAGAGCCCAGCAGGAGGCACGTGGTGACCACCGTTGCACCCAAGCCGACGCCGATCGTGACCCGGCCGTTCCCGGTTCGCAAACCGGTGAAGGGTTCGGCGTTCGCGCGGATATTGCGGACGACGGACGCGAAGCAGATCGGGATCATGTACATGACCACGAGCTTCGCGTTCTTCTTCATCGGCGGCCTGATGGCGCTGCTCATGCGTGCCGAACTGGCCCGGCCCGGCCTGCAGTTCCTGAGCAACGAACAGTACAACCAGCTGTTCACCATGCACGGCACGATCATGCTGCTGCTGTTCGCGACGCCGATCCTGTTCGCGTTCGCGAACTACATCGTGCCGCTGCAGATCGGCGCCCCGGACGTGTCGTTCCCCCGGCTGAACGCGTTCGCGTACTGGCTGTACCTGTTCGGCGGCACGATCGTGATGCTCGGCTTCCTCACCCCGAGCGGGGCCGCCGACTTCGGCTGGTTCGCCTACGCCCCGCTGAACAACGCCATCCACACGCCGGGCGTGGGTGCCGACCTGTGGATCGTGGGCCTGGTGATCTCCGGTCTGGGTACCATCCTGGGCGCGGTCAACATGATCACCACGGTGCTGACCCTGCGTGCCCCCGGCATGACCATGTTCCGGATGCCGATCTTCACGTGGAACATCCTGGTCACCAGCCTGCTGGTGCTGATGGTCTTCCCGGTCCTGGCCGCCGCGCTGCTGGCGCTGCTGGCCGACCGCCGGCTCGGCGCCCACGTCTACGACCCCTCGACCAACGGCGCGCTGCTCTGGCAGCACCTGTTCTGGTTCTTCGGCCACCCCGAGGTGTACATCGTCGCGCTGCCGTTCTTCGGCATCATCACCGAGGTCATCCCGGTGTTCAGTCGCAAGCCGATCTTCGGGTACAAGGGCCTGGTCGGCGCCACCCTGGCCATCGCGGCGCTGTCGATGAGCGTCTGGGCGCACCACATGTTCGCCACCGGCCAGGTGCTGCTGCCGTTCTTCAGCTTCCTGAGCTTCCTGATCGCCGTGCCGACCGGGATCAAGTTCTTCAACTGGATCGGCACCATGTGGCGCGGACAGATCACCTTCGAGACGCCGATGATTTTCGCCATCGGCTTCCTGCTGACCTTCCTGTTCGGCGGCTTGTCCGGTGTGCTGCTGGCCAGCCCGCCGCTGGACTGGCACGTGTCGGACACGTACTTCGTGGTGGCGCACTTCCACTACGTGCTGTTCGGCACGATCGTGTTCGCGGTGTTCGCCGGGGTCTATTTCTGGTTCCCCAAGATGACCGGCCGGATGATGGACGAGCGGCTGGGCAAGGTGCATTTCTGGCTGACCTTCATCGGCTTCCACACCACCTTCCTGGTGCAGCACTGGCTGGGCACCGAGGGCTTCCCCCGCCGGTACGCGGACTACCTGCCCTCGGACGGCTTCACCGAACTGAACACGGTCTCCACCATCGGCTCGTTCGTGCTCGGCGTCTCCTCGCTGCCGTTCATCTACAACGTCTGGAAGTCGTACAAGACCGGCCCAGTGGTCGAGGTGGACGACCCGTGGGGGTACGGCAACTCGCTGGAGTGGGCGACCAGCTGCCCGCCGCCGTTGCGCAACTTCGACCGCATGCCCCGGATCCGCTCCGAGCGGCCGGCGTTCGACCTCAAGTTCCCGCACTTGGCGGCCGGCCAGACCGAGCTGGGCCCGCCGGAGGGTGGCGCGCCGCCGCTCAGCCACCAGGCCAACGGCGGCGCCTCCTACGAGGAGTTCATCGCCGACAAGGAGAAGTAGCGGCGCGGAGCCGAGCCGCTCCGCCGCCGCTCAGCCGACCGGGAAGTCGTCCGGGCTCACCGCGGTCGCGGTCGCGTTGCCGCCGGAGGTCACCTGCACGGTGATCTCCCAGATGGAGTACGTGGTCGACGTGGTGGTGAACGTGAAGGTGTCGTCGAACCGGTTGAACGAGCAGTCGCGGCTGAACGTCTTGGCCTTGGCGTCCCAGTCCTCGCCGGTGCTCACGTAGATCTGGTAGGTGCCGTCCCGGACCCCGCGGACGGTGAAGCTCTGCTTGCCCCGGACGTACACCACGATCGCGGGTCGCTTGGCCTTGGCCGGCAGCACGCTGATCAGGCTGTCGGCCGGACCACTATTCTTGATCTTCAGCTGGCCGGCGCCGTTGCGCATGGTCCGCTTGAGGTAACGGCCGTTGCTCAGCCGGCGGTTGAGCTCCTTGGCCGCCTTCGGCAGTGACGCGCCGACCTTGTACGCGTGCGCCGGGTCCGCGGTGGCCAGCGCCCGGGCCGCCGCGCGCAGCTGGTTGGTCGCGGCCTCCCGGCCCATCCAGGAGGTGGCCGACGAGCCGGAGCAGATGGTCTCGGTCGAGCCCGCCGAGATCGCCTCCGAGAAGCCTTCCAGCGCGGTGACCAGCTGGGTGTGCGCCGCCGCGACCGGCTCCGGCGGCGTGATCTCCCGCAGCTTCTCGATCTCGGCCCGCACGGCGAGGGCCAGCGCGTCGGCGGCGTTGCGCACGGTCGCCGGGGTGCGGGCCGTACCCACCTTGCCCAACCCGCTGGCCAACGCGGTGTCCAGCGCGGTCAGGGCACTCTGGTACTCCTCCGGGGACGCGGCGACCGGTTCCAGTGGGCCGCTGGACGGCGTGCCGCCCGGCGAGCCGCCCAACGAACCGCCGTCGTCGTCTCCGTTGATCACCAGTGGCACCACCGCCAGCGCGAGCAGGGCGAGCAGGAGGCCGCTGGTCAGAAACACCAAGCGGCCGCCCCGACGCGGCCGATCTGCCGCGACTGGCGGCACCGGCTCCGGCCGGACTGTTTCGGCGGGCGGTACCGGCTCGGGGCGGTCCACTCCGGCCGGCGGTACCGGCTCCGCTTGAGCCGCTTCAGTGGGCGGTCCTGGCTCAGGTCCGTCCGCCCCGGCCGGCGGTACCGGCTCTGCTCGGGCTGCTTCGGCGGGCGGTCCTGGCTCAGGTCCGTCCGCCCCGGCCGGCGGTACCGGCTCTGCTCGGGCTGCTTCGGCGGGCGGTCCTGGCTCGGGTCCGTCCGCTCCGACGGCCGGCGCCGGGTCGTCGACCGGCGGCGACGGCTTGGCCGGTTCGGCGTCGTCGGGTCCGGTCGACGCCCCGACCGGCGGGTCCTCTGGCATACGTCGATTATTGACGGTCCGGCAAGCCGCCGGCGCCGCCCCCTCGCACGGGTCAGCTGGCCACCGGTGTGCCGGTGAGGCGCACGCCAGCCTGCTGCATGGTGCGCAGGGCGATGTCGGTGGTCTCCCGCGCCACGCCGGCCGTGTGATCCAGCAGAACCGTGGTGGTGAAGCCCTCCCGAACGGCGTCCAGCGCGGTCGCGCGTACACAGTGGTCGGTGGCGATGCCCACGATGTCCACATCGGTCACGTCGTGCTTGCGCAACCAGGCGGCCAGGCCGATGCCGTCCGCGTGGCCCTCGAAACCGGAGTACGCCGCGGCGTGCTCACCCTTGATGAACACCGCCTCGATCCGCGCGGTGTCCAGCTCGGGGTGGAACTCGGCGCCGGCGGTGCCCGCCACGCAGTGGGCCGGCCAGGAGTCCACATAGTCCGGTGGGTTGCCGAAGTGCGACCCGGGGTCGATGTGGTAGTCCTTGGTGGCCACCACGTGGTCCCAGCGTTCCGGCGAGGTGAGCAGGAGCGCGGAGATGGCGGCCGCCACGTCGGCGCCGCCGGCCACCGGCAGCGAGCCGCCCTCGGTGAAGTCGTTCTGCACGTCCACGATGATCAATGCGTTGCTCATGCCCTCCCCCCGATCGTGGTGACCGGAATGGCGGGGTCGCCCGCCGACAGCTTCAGCCCTTCCCAGGGTATCGAGATCAGGCACTGGCGCAGATGGTCGCGTGACTCGTCGAGCGTGGGCAGGTCCGCGACCACCTCGCCGCGCCGGATGAACGGGCGCTGCAGCGGTCGGTCATGCGGCTCGGGCGGCGGCGCGCCCCGGGAGACCACGACCTCCTCGGTGGCGGTGCCGGTGGGCTTGTGCCGGCGTACCGCGGTCTTCCGCCCGCCCACGGTGGCCTTGTGCTCTGACCGCTTGACCACCGGGCGGCCGTCCACCTCGACCAGTTTGTAGACCAGGCCGGCGGTGGACGCCCCGGAACCGGTGACCACGGCGGTGCCCGCGCCGTAGGCGTCGACCGGCTCGGCGGCGAGCGCGGCGATGGCGTACTCGTCCAGGTCGCCGGAGACCACGATCTTGGTGTCCACGGCGCCGAGCGAGTCGAGCAGTTCGCGGGACTGCTGGGCCAGCACGGACAGGTCGCCCGAGTCGATCCGGATCGCGCGCAGATCCGGGCCGGCCACCGCGATCGCGTTGCGGATGCCGCGGCTGATGTCGTACGTGTCCACCAGCAGCGTGGTGTTCTTGCCCAGGGCGGCCACCTGCGAGGCGAACGCGTTCGGCTCGTCGTCGTGCACCAGGGTGAACGCGTGCGCGGCGGTGCCCGCGGTCGGTATCCCGTACCGCTGGCCGGCGGCGAGGTTCGACGTGGAGGAGAAGCCGGCCAGGTAGGCGGCGCGCGCCGCGGCCACCGCGGCCTCCTCATGGGTGCGCCGGGAGCCCATTTCGATCAGCGTCCGGCCGCGCGCCGCGGTGACCATGCGGGCCGCGGCCGCCGCGACCGCGCTGTCGTGGTTGAGCACGGACAGGATCAGGGTCTCCAGGATCACGCACTCGGCGAAGGTGCCGCTGACGGTGAGGATCGGCGAACCGGGAAAGAACAGCTCTCCCTCGGCGTACCCCTCGATGTCGCCGGTGAACCGGTAGCGCGACAGCCAGTCGGCGGTGGTGTCGTCGACCACCCCCGCCGCGCGCAGGAACTCCACTTCGTCCGGACCGAACCGGAAGTCGCTCAGGATCTCGATCAGGCGACCGGTGCCGGCGACCACCCCGTACCGGCGGCCGGTGGGCAGCCGGCGGGCGAACACCTCGAAGACGCTCTGTCGCTGCGCGGTGCCGTCCCGCAGCGCGGCGCTGACCATGGTCAACTCGTAATGGTCGGTCCGCAACGCCGGACTGGAAAATGTCACGGGTTCAAGAGTAGGTCCACCGGCGGTGTCGCCCACCCACAGGTGGTGCTCCGGGATGGCCGGCAGGATTCCACATTGTGGCCATCGGTTGAGTACTCCGGGGGATCGGAGTTGAGTATCTGCCGGCATCATGAGTGAGTAGTCGTTCACGTAGCGTTTCTGTCCAGGAGGAGGCGGCGCGTGGACTTACCCGCGGTCGTGGTCGCCGGGTCGACCCCAGAGGCGAGAAGCGCCGTGGTCGGCGAGCTGCTCGGCATGGGCAACCGGGTCCTGGACGTGCCGGACGAGAGCTACCTGGTGCTGCGACACGGGGAATCGCGGGCCGCCTGGGCCTTCCTGCCCGGCGCCCGGCAGCCGTACCCGTACTCGGCGTCGTTCCCCGGGGCCGATCCGGTTCCCGGGTCCGGCCACGGGGAGCCGCCACCCCGGCCGCCCCGGCGGGTCGAGCTGAGCCTGCCCGCCCCGCTGCTGACCAGCTGCACGCTGGTCGAGGCGCCGGTCGGCGGCGCGTTCGGCCTGGCGTACAACCGGATCGTGCTGCGCACCGCGCGACGCGGCGGCGCCCTGCTGTTCACTCTGGACGCTCAGGTGCCGCCCGGCCAGGCGGAGCTGGACTTCCTGGCCGCCGCGGAGCGCGTCACGCGGACGGTGCTCTTCGCGCTGTGGACCGGCGGCGCCGAGGCGCCGCCACTGCCGGCCTTCCGCGACGCGATCGTCTCCCGGGTGCCGGGCTTCGCCGAGGCGCCCTGGTTCCCGGTGGCGCCCGGTGCCGCCGGGCGGCTGCGGCAGGCGCTGCTCGACTGGTCCGGCGCGGCCGGACCGGACGGCGGCGTGGCGGGCACCGGTGTCGCGGGCACCGGCCCGCGACGGCGGGTGCCGACCGCGGTGGACGGGCGCGAGGCGGGCTGGGAGGAGGTGCTCGACCGGGCGGTCGCCGCGGCCCAGCGGGAGGTCCGGGAGGCGCTCACCATCGAGCTGGCCAACCTGCACCAGCGCTGCGTGCAGGACATCGACTTCGGCGGGGGATGTGCCGGGATGCCCGCCGCGCTGGACCGGGAGCTGCACGCCCTGGCGCTGTACGCCGCGGACCGGGTCGGCGCCGCGGTCGCCGAGGTCACCCGGCGGGTACTGGCACACGTGCTGGCCGGCGAGGCGCACGACGACGTGCTGCACCGGGTCGCCGCCGCGCTGCGCGACCGGATCGAGGAGGACCGGCCGGGGCTGGCCCGCGTGCTGCTGGTGACCAGCACCAGCGGCGCGGTCGCGGCGGTGCCCGGGGCCGTGGCGGCCGACGCGCTGCCCGCGTGCCAGACCGCGACCTGGCCGGGCGTGCTGCCGCCGCTGGGCGTCGGGCTCTCCGCGAGCTGCTACCAGAAGTGGTGCGACGAGAAGGCCGACGTGGAGGCCGCCCGGCGCTGGCTGCGCGACGCCGTCCACGGCACCGAGCTGCAGCTGCAGCAGGCGCTCGCGGAGCGGTTCGAGGTGGTACGACAGGTATTGCGCGGTCTGGTGGGCGACGCGGTCGATCACGGTCTGCTGCTCGTCTAGCGTCTTTGTCGGCAACGGCCCGCGTTGATTTCTCCGCCGCCCTTGGCGCAGCGGATCTGCGTGGCACGATGGGGGACATGGCGGTGCCACAGGTCGTACCCGTCGAGACACCCGACACCGAGGAGGTGCCGGAGGCCGAACGTCCCTGGGTGACCATCGTCTGGAACGACCCGGTCAACCTGATGTCGTACGTCACCTGGGTGTTCCAGAAGCTGTTCGGGTACAGCCGGGAGAAGGCCGAGAAGCTGATGCTCGACGTGCACCACAAGGGCAAGGCGGTGGTCTCGAGCGGGGCCCGGGAGTTGATGGAACACGACGCGTCGCGCCTGCACGCGTACGGTTTGTGGGCGACGGTCGACAAGTCGTGAGCATGTTTCGCCGCGAGGGCAGCCACTGCGTGGCGCGGTTCGCCCCGGACGAGGTGAAGGTGCTCCGGAAGGTCGCGTCGGAGGTGGTCGGCCTGCTCACCGAGGGCTTCGATCACGAGGACCCGGTGGTCGGGCGGCTGTTCCCGGACGTGTACCCGGACCGGCCGGCGGAGTCCAGCGAGTACCGCCGGTACACCGAGGGCGACCTGAAGACGGCCAAGATCGACCAGGCCGGCGCGGTGCTCGCCGCGCTGCCCTCGTCCGGCGGCGGGGAGGTGCGGCTGGACGCCGAGTCGGCCGAGGCGTGGCTGCGCGCGCTCAACGACGCGCGGCTGGCGCTCGGCATCCGGCTGGACATCGAGGACGGGACCGACCTGGAGGCGGAACTGGACGAGGCGGTCCTGCGCGATCCCACCTCGTCCCGAGTGTTCCAGTTGTCGGTTTACGCCTACCTCGGCTACCTGCAGGAGTCCCTGCTCGACGCCCTGGTCCGCTGACCCGCGCCGAGACAGAGCGCGGGGGCGGGGTCAGCCCGCGTCGAGGGTGGCGAGTTCCTCCGGGGTCAGGGTCAACTCGGCGGCGGCGGCCGAGTCCCGGATGGTCTCCGGGCGGCTGGAGCCGGGGATCGGGATCACCACCGGAGACTTCGCCAGCATCCAGGCCAGGCAGACCCGCTGTGGGCTCACCCCACGCTCCGCGGCGACCCGGGCGAACGCCCCGCCCATGCGGGCGGCGCTGCCGATGCCGCCCAGCGGACTCCAGGGCAGGAACGCGATGCCCATCTCGGCGCAGAGGGCAAGTTCCGGCTCGCTGGAGCGGAATGTCGGAGAGTACTGGTTCTGTACGGAAACCAGCCGGCCGCCGAGGATCTCGTTCGCCTCGCGGATCTGCGCCGGGTTGGCGTTGGAGATGCCGGCCATCCGGATCTTGCCGGCGTCCAGCAGGTCGCGGATCGCGCCGATCGCCTCCGCGTACGGCACCTTGGGGTCTGGCCGGTGGTGCTGGTAGAGCCCGATCGCGTCCACCCCGAGCCGCTTGAGCGACGCCTCGCAGGCGGCCTTGAGGTACTCCGGCCGGCTGTCCACGGTCCACGATCCGTCGCCCGGGCGCTGGTGGCCGCCCTTGGTCGCGACCAGCACGTGCGAGGTGTCACCGGGGTAGCTGGCCAGCGCCTTGGCGACCAGCGACTCGCCGTGCCCGACGTCATCGGCGTACAGGTGGTAGGCGTCGGCGGTGTCGATCAGGGTGACGCCGGCGTCGAGCGCGGCGTGGATGGTACGGATCGATTGACTCTCGTCCGGGCGGCCCTCGATCGACATGGGCATCTCGCCGAGCCCGATGGCGCTGACGCGGACGTCTCCGATGCGACGGTACTCCATGCCACACAGCTTGCTACTTCGAGCGCACTCGAAGGCAAGTCGGGGCGTCACCGCGACTGCGGCCGCAACCTTCGTGATCCCCATTGCGCGTGCAGTAGCCACCGGCATAGATTCGGTGGCGGCACTATGCCTCGTCGATGTGGGCCGTACGAACGACACGCATGCTGAACGCGACGGCGACAGTCCCTGCGGTCGCCGCGGCGCAGGCAATGAACGCGCCGGTCAGCCCAGCCGTGTCAGTGAGTAGGCCAAACACCGTGTAGGAGACCGGAACGAGCCCCAGAGCGGAGAAGGTCACCATGGCCATGACCCGTCCGAGGTAGTTCGGCTGAGTCTTGGCTTGTACGAGTCCGAGCAGTAGTGCGCTTGCTGGGCCGGAGGTGACGCCGAGGAGGACGGCCACGGAGATCGTGGCCATCAGGTTGGGGAAGGCGGGCAGGGCGGCGGTGCAGATGCTGCCAGCCGCAACCCACAGAAGGCCGGCCGCGGCTTGCCGAGCGGGCCGGTATGCGGTCAGGGACATGGCGCCGAGGGCGGCGCCTGCGGCGAAGCCGCTGATGATCCAACTGAAGCCGGCAGCACCCCAGCCTTGCCGAACGGCGAGTAGGGCGATCCCCATATT
>Ga0310828_1001727_pt1 | contig 11724 bp, 9 predicted proteins | sample WT_ome_3_FD_202242 | JGI IMG/M metagenome (GOLD analysis project Ga0310828, IMG submission 202242) | Sorghum-adapted microbial communities enriched on wild type (WT) sorghum from Joint BioEnergy Institute, Emeryville, California, United... ... | reverse complement strand
GTCGCGCAGCTCGATCCACTCCGGCCGCTCCCCGCGCCCGTGCTTGCCGGCCACGTAGAGCGCCCGGTCCACTGTGTACCAGCACATCACCTTGGAGTACACGTGGTGGCGGGGCGGCAGCCGGTCTTCCCAGATGCCGTGGTCGGGCTCGTGCCAGCGGCGCTGCACCGCCTGCACCATCGCCTCGATGACCCGCCACTCCTCGTCCCGCACGTGGCCGCGGGCGTCGGTCACGGCGGCCAGCAGGTCGGCGACCGGGCCGAACACGTCCAGCTGGAGCTGCCGGTTGGCCGCGTTGCCGACCCGCACCGGCCGGGATCCGGCGTAGCCGGGGAGGGTGTCGATGACCGCCTCCGGGCCCAGCTCGGCACCGTCCAGTGTGTACAGCGGGTGCAGCCACTCCGGGTGCCCGCCGGTGCGCTCCACCACACCGTCCACCCAGCGCAGGAACGCCTCCGCCTCGGCCAGCGAGCCCACGTCCACCAGCGCCCGGGCGGCCATCGCCCCGTCGCGCAGCCAGCAGTACCGGTAGTCCCAGTTGCGCACGCCGCCCAGCTCCTCGGGGAGCGAGCTGGTCGCGGCGGCCAGGATCGACCCGGTCGGCGTGTGGCAGAGGCCGCGCAGGGTCAGCGCGCTGCGCAGAACCTGCTCCCGGGCGAGCTGGGGCAGGCGCAGCTTGCTGCTCCACTCCTGCCACGGCCGTTCGGCCGCCGCCTGCCGCTCCGCGGTGGTCAGCGCCGGGTGCAGCACGCTGTCCGTGCCGAACCGCAGCTCTATCACGAGCTGGCCGCCGATGCGGGCCAGGTCGACCACGGCCCGTGCGGCCTCGTGTCCGCCGTCGGCCTCGATGTCCCAGTCCACACCGGGCGCGTACAGCGCCATCGGCTCGTTTGCGCCGAGCACGAGCAGGCCGTCGCCGAGCGGCTGCAGCTGGATCGGCACCTGGCCGAACTCCGGCCGCGGGGCGAACTCCAGCCGGGCCTGGCCGGTGCCGGTCAGCACCCGGACCAGGGTGGACCGGTCGCTGGCCGGGTCCGCGGGAGCGTCCAGCCAGTCCGTCACGGTCAGCCCGGACCAGCGGGTCTCGAGGGTCATCGTGCCCGGCCGGTAGCGCTGGCCCAGCGGCATCCGCTCGTGCTCCGGGCGTACCGAGAAGTGCCCGGCCGCCGGACCGCCGAGCAGGTCCGCGAAGACCGCCGTGGAGTCCGGCCGGGGCTGGCACAGCCAGGTCATCCGGGCGTCCGGGGTGACCAGCGCCACGGTGTGCCCGTTGGAGAGCATCGAGTGCCGTTCGATGGGTACCGCGCGCTCGCCGAACAGCCAGTGCCGGCGGGTGTCCAGCAGCAGCGCGAGTGCGCGTACCGCCTCGACGGGGTCGGCCACCCGGTACTGCGCCGCGGTCTCCCCGGGACCGATCTTGATGCCCACGTCCGGGCCGTGCAGGACCTTGAACGCGTTCTCGTCGGTGACGTCGTCGCCCATGAACAGCACCGCGCTCGCCGAGTGCTGGGTGCGCAGGGCGTCCACCGCGGTGCCCTTGTTCTTGTTGGTGATCACCGCGAGCTCGATCACCTCTTTGCCCTCGGTCACCGTGACACCAGACCAGGTGGCCGGGCCGGAGCGGACCGCCTCGATGACCGAGTACGCCACGTCGCGCGGCGCGGTCCGGGTGTGCACCGCGACGCTGGCCGGCTTGATCTCCAGCCGTACCCCGGACTTGTTCCTGGTGATCGCCCGCAACTCGGCGACCAGCCGGTCGTGCAGCTCGACCATGACCGGGTCGAGGCTCTCCACGAACCCCACGTCGAACTCGGAGCCGTGGCTGCCGATCAGGTAGACCTCGCTGGGCAGCCGGGACAGCGTGGCCAGATCGCGCAGCGCCCGGCCGGAGACCACCGCCACCGTGGTCTGCGGCAGCGCGGCGAGTGCCCGGATCGCGGCCACCGCCTCGGGCAGCGGAACGGCCTTGTTCGGATCCTCGACGATCGGTGCCAGTACGCCGTCGTAGTCGCTGGCGACCAGCAGCTGCGGCGCGCGGGCGATCCGCCCGATCGCCGCCCGCAGGGCGGGGTCGTCGATCCCCCCGCCCGCCTTGGTGCCCCGCCCGAGCTGGTCGGTCACTGCACGGCCTCCGGGACCCCCAGCGCGGTGAGGAACGACTTGGCCCAGTGCCGGACATCGTGTGTACGCAGGTGGCGCTGCATCACGCGCATCCGGCGGGCGGCCTCGACCTGGTCCACCTGCACGGCCCGCATCAGCGCGTCCTTGACCCCGTCCGGGTCGTGCGGGTTGCACAGGAACGCCTGGCGCAGCTCGCTGGCCGCGCCGGCGAACTCGCTGAGCACCAGGGCGCCGCCGGTGTCGGCGCGGGCCGCGACGTACTCCTTGGCCACCAGGTTCATTCCGTCTCGCAGGGGGGTCACCATCATGACGTCCGCCGCGCAGTACAGCGCGGCGAGCTCACTGCGACTGTACGACTGGTGCAGGTAGTGCACCGCGGGCACGCCAACCCGCCCGAATTCGCCGTTGATGCGCCCGACCTCACGCTCCACTTTGACCCGCAGCGCCTGGTAGTGCTCCACCCGTTCCCGGCTGGGGGTGGCCACCTGCACCATCACCGTGTCCGGCACGGACAGCTTGCCCTCCGACAGCAGCTCGCGGAACGCCTTCAGGCGCAACTCGATGCCCTTGGTGTAGTCGAGCCGGTCCACGCCCAGCAGGATGGTCTTCGGGTCGCCCAGCTCGGCCCGGATCTGCTTGGCCCGCGCCTGCACGTTGGGGCTGGCCGCCATCGCCTGCATCTCCCGTACGTCGATCGAGATCGGGAAGGCGCCCGCCTTGACCGGGCGGCCGTCCACGTCGATCGTGGTGCCCTCGTAGCGCAGGCCGAGCAGGTGCCGGGCGAGCCGGACGAAATTCTGCGCGGCCAGCCGTTGCTGGAAGCCGACCAGGTCCGCGCCGAGCAGGCCGCGCAGCACCTCGGCGCGCAGCGGCATCTGCATGAACAGCTCGATCGGCGGGAACGGGATGTGCAGGAAGAACCCGATCCGCAGGTCGGGCCGGCGCTCCCGCAGCATCGCCGGCACCAGCTGCAGCTGGTAGTCCTGCACCCACACGGTGGCGCCGGGCGCGGCCACCTCAGCGGCCGCGTCGGCGAACCGGGCGTTGACCGTGCGGTACGCCTCCCGCCAGCGCCGCTTGTAGACCGGGGTCTCCACGGCGTCGTGGTAGAGCGGCCAGATGCAGGCGTTGGACTGGCCCTCGTAGTAGCGCTCCAGGTCGACCGCGCTCAGCGGGACCGGGTGCAGCCGGATGCCGTCCAGCTCGAACGGCTCCGGCGCGTCGCCGACCCCACCGGCCCAGCCCACCCAGGTACCGTGCTGGCCGGCCAGGACCGGGTGCAGGGCGGTCACCAGCCCGCCCGGGCTGCGCCGCCACTGCGGGCCCTCGGGCGTGGACACCTCGTCCACCGGCAGACGGTTGGCGACTACCACGAACGAGCTCCGGTCCGTCACGCTCCGGGTACCTCCCACACTATTGAGTGATCGTGCCTGCTACCGAGCCTACTTGCCCGGGCGGAACCGGTCGTTACAGGTTGATGATCGGTGGCGTCCGCCCGCCCCGGAGCACGACCTGGCCTGGGCGTGGCACGCTGTGCGGATGACCGAGCCGCCGCCCCGCTCCAGCGGGATCGTCTTCCTTCAGGTGCTGGTCGCCGCGCTGTTCCTCACGGTGATCGGTGGCTCGGTCGGCCTCGCGCTCGGCCTGCGCGCGCGTGACCAGGGCAATACGGCAGCGGACCCTGGTAGGACTCAACCTGGGGTCGGGAGCCCGACCACCGACTTGACCACCAGCCCGATCACCGGCCCGACCGCCGACCCGTCGGCGAACTGCCCGGACGAGGTCGGACAGCGGGCCGGCCAGGACGACCTGGCGCAGGTCCTGCACATCCGGACCGAGGACTCCGAGGTGTGGATCTGCCGCGCGGGCGACGGTGCCCTGTACTATCTCGGCCGCCGGTTCTCCGACGGCGCCCAGCAGTTCCTGTCCGATGTCCGTCAGCAGGGTGACGAGTACATCGCCACCAACGCGACCGGGCAGGGCACGACCGTGTACCGGGTGTCCCGGGAGCGGCTGGTGATCGAGGACGGCGCCGGGGAGCCGGAGGTCCAGCCGGTCGTGGGCGTCGACGGCTAGTCGGAGGCCGTGCGGCCGGTTGTCGGTGTGGACGGCCGGTCGGCGGTCGTGCAGCCGGTGGTTGGCGGTGCAGACGGCTGGCCGCGTTGGGCGGTCGCTGGCGAACCTGCAAGGATTGGCGCGTGGCTCAATACATCTACGTCCTGGACAAGGCGCGCAAGGCGCACGGCGACAAGGTCGTGCTGGACAACGTCACGCTGTCCTTCCTGCCCGGCGCCAAGATCGGCGTGGTCGGACCGAACGGTGCCGGCAAGTCCAGCCTGCTCAAGATCATGGCGGGCCTGGACACGCCGAGTAATGGCGAGGCCCGGCTGATGCCTGGCTATACGGTCGGTCTGCTCGCCCAGGAGCCGCCGCTCAACGACGCCAAGGACGTCATCGGCAACATCGAGGAGGCGGTCGCCGACACCAAGGCGAAGCTCGAGCGGTTCAACAAGATCGCCGAGCAGCTGGCCACCGACTACACCGACGAGCTGATGGCCGAGATGGGCAAGCTGCAGGAGGAGCTGGACCACGCCGACGCGTGGGACCTGGACTCCAAGCTCGAGCTGGCCATGGACGCGCTGCGCTGCCCACCGCCGGACGCCGACGTCAGCACGCTCTCCGGCGGCGAGCGGCGCCGGGTGGCCCTGTGCAAGCTGCTGCTGCAGCAGCCCGACCTCCTGCTGCTCGACGAGCCCACCAACCACCTGGACGCGGAGAGCGTGCAGTGGCTGGAGCAGCACCTGGCCAAGTACCCGGGCACCGTCCTGGCGATCACCCACGACCGGTACTTCCTGGACAACGTGGCCGGCTGGATCCTGGAGCTGGACCGTGGGCGGGCCATCGGGTACGAGGGCAACTACTCGACCTACCTGCAGAAGAAGGCCGAGCGGCTGGCCGTGCAGGGCCGCAAGGACGCCAAGCTGCAGAAGCGGCTCGCCGAAGAGCTGGACTGGGTGCGCTCCAACGCCAAGGCGCGACAGACCAAGTCCCGGGCCCGGTTGCAGCGGTACGAGGAGATGGCCACCGAGGCGGAGAAGACCCGCAAGCTGGACTTCGAGGAGATCCAGATCCCGCCGGGGCCGCGGCTGGGCAACACCGTGATCGAGGTGTCCAACCTGAAGAAGGGCTTCGGTGACCGGCTGCTCATCGACGGCCTGTCGTTCTCCCTGCCGCGCAACGGCATCGTGGGCATCATCGGCCCCAACGGCGTCGGCAAGACCACGCTGTTCAAGACCATCGTCGGGCAGGAGCAGCCGGACAGCGGCACGGTGAAGGTTGGCGAGACGGTCCGCCTGTCCTACGTAGACCAGAACCGGGCCGGCCTGGATCCGAACAAGAGCGTCTGGGAGGTGGTCTCCGACGGGCTGGACCACCTGCTGGTCGGCAAGGTGGAGATGCCGTCCCGGGCGTACGTGGCGGCGTTCGGGTTCAAGGGGCCGGACCAGCAGAAGCCGACCGGGGTGCTCTCCGGCGGCGAGCGCAACCGGCTCAACCTGGCGCTCACCCTCAAGATCGGCGGGAACGTGATCCTGCTCGACGAGCCGACCAACGACCTGGACGTGGAGACGCTGTCCAGCCTGGAGAACGCGCTGCTGGACTTCCCCGGCTGCGCCGTGGTCATCTCGCACGACCGGATGTTCCTGGACCGGGTCGCCACGCACATCCTCGCCTGGGAGGGCGACGACGCCAACCCGGCGAAGTGGTTCTGGTTCGAGGGCAACTTCGAGGCGTACGAGAAGAACAAGGTGGACCGGCTCGGCGCGGAGGCGGCCCGCCCGCACCGGGTGACCTATCGCAAGCTCACCCGCGACTAGCCGTGGGTCGGTTCGTCTACCGGTGTCCGGTGCGGTGGTCGGACCTGGACGCGTACGGGCACGTGAACAACGCGCGGATGCTGACCCTCTACGAGGAGGCCCGGGTCGCGCTGTTCTTCGTCGGTGCCCGGGAGAAGGGGCTCACCGGTTTCGAGGAGGGCATCGTGATCGCCCGCCACGAGGTGGACTACCTGCGCCCGGTGGACTACGGCGACCGCGTGCGTATCGAGATGTGGCTCGACGAGATCCGGCCGGCCCGCATCGGCGTGCGCTACGAGCTCTTCGACGGCGACGAGGTGGCCAGCCGGGCGCGTTCGGTCGCCGTACCGTTCGACCTGCGCCGGCGGCGGCCCCGCCGGCTCAGCCCGGACGAGCGCGCCTTCCTGGAACCGTGGCTGCTCACCTAGGGCACGGCCTGGCGGCGGCCGGCGTGGCCGACGCGGGCGCCTTCCTGGCCCGGCTGACCCGCCTCGACCCGCGCACCCTGGTGCGGCTGCGGCCGGCGGGCGAGCAGCGTACCGCGCTGTGGGCCCGCCTGCCGTGGGAGGTGCTGGTCACCCGGTCGGTACCCGGAACGCTGGCCGAGGACGTCACCGTGCTCGCCGCCGACCTGCTCGCCGAGCTGGCGCGGGAGGGCACCGAGCTGCCCGCGCGGCGGGACGAGCAGTGGCGCTGGCCGCTGCCGCCGGCCGCCCGGGCGCAGGTGCTGGAGCAGGTTCCGGTGGGCGCGGTCCGCGAGATCGGCGCGGCGGCCGCGGGGACGGTCCGGGCCGCGGCGCGCGGCGGCGTGGGTGGGCGGCCGGTCGGTGATCGGGCGGTACGGGACGCCCTGCTCGACCATGTCGCCATCCGGGTCATGCCCGACGTGCCCGGCGAGCCGGTGGCGGTGCCGCAACGGCTGATCCAGGCGGTGATCAGGATGGGCTTCCTGGGGGGCAGCCCGGACAGCGACCCGGTGCGTGTGCTGCGCGCCGCCCGGTGGGTCGGGCTCGCCGCTCCGTACGGGACCGCCTGGTTGCCCCCGGCCGGCGGGCTTTTGGTGCAGCGTACCCCCTAGTCATCTGAACGGCGGATCATATATCGTCCGAACGGTCCGCGACGGCCGGTCGGGGGATGCCCTCGGCTGGCTGTCCGGGTACGGTCGTGAACCGGGTCCGACGCAGGGTAGGCGTTCAATTCCGCTGGGGAGCGAGGTGCGGTAGCGATGCCATGGTGGTCGTGGCGCCCCGGTCAGGCCGGGGGCGGTGACGCGAAAACCTTGGACGGGACGGACAAGGGCGTCCGGTATGGCCCGCACACGCCGCGCAGACCGGAGTCGACCGCCGAGGGCCAGAATGGGTCCACAGCGAATCCGTTCGGGGCTGAGGTCGCGCCGGTCACGCTGCGCCGCATCGGCGAGGCACTGGATCTGCTCGACGTGCGCTACCTCTCCGACGGCGACGGCAGCCTGTTGGCCATGTGGGAACGGCACGCGGTGCTGTTCACCCTGGAGGGACCGGACGACGAGATCCTGGTGATCCGGGCCAGGCCGCACGCGACCGTACCGCCCGACTGGGCCGACCGGGCCTACCGGGTGGTGAACGAGTGGAACCATACCCGCCGGTTCTGCAAGGCGTACGTGGGCGATCCAACCGAGCGGGGCCAGCTGCCCATCTACGCCGAGCTTCAGGTGCCCCTCTCCGCCGGCTCACACGACGCTCTGCTGGTCGAGCTGGTGGACTGCGGCGCCGCGGTGGCCACCTCGTTCGTCGACTGGCTGCACGACGAGGGCGCCCTCCTCTAGCCGGCCTCCGGCAGTCGCTGGCTGGCCGGCTCGCGGCCCGGGCCGTCGGTCGCCCGCTGGCAACCCAGGCCCCTGGCTAGCTGGCCCCCGGCCGTCCGTTGGCTGGCCGGCCTCCGGCTGCCCGCTGGCTAGCTGGCTTGTCCGGGTTCGGGCATGGTGTTGACCATGAAGTACGCGGCGTGCTCCAGGTAGTTCCAGAGCGTCTCGTCCTGTTCCGGGGGCAGTTGGAGACTGTCCACGGCCCGCCGCATGTGCCGCAGCCAGGCATCCCGCTCGGCCGGCCCGATCCGGAACGGCGCGTGGCGCATGCGCAGCCGCGGGTGGCCCCGCTGGGCGGAGTACGTGTTGGGGCCGCCCCAGTACTGCATCAGGAAGAGCGTGAGCCGCTCGGTGGCCGGACCGAGGTCCTCCTCCGGGTAGAGCGGGCGCAGCAGCGGGTCGTTCGCCACCCCGGCGTAGAACTCGCTGACGAGCTTGCGGAAGGTGGGTTCCCCGCCCACCGCCTCGTAGAAGGTGGGTGCCGGTGTGGGGGATGGTGTGGATCGGGATGGCTGTGCGTCGCTCACCGCTCTATCCTGCCAGCCGGCTCCTGCCCGGTGCGGGGTCACGTCGTCAGGCGTGGGCGGCGTCGGCGTCCGTGCTGCTGTCGCCGTCAGGCGTGGGCGGCGTTGGCGTCCGTGCTGCTGTCGCCGTCAGGCGTGGGCGGCGTTGGCGTCCGCGCTGCTGTCGTCCGGCGCCGGGCCGGCGCTGGGCGCGGCCTGCCGGTCCGGCCGGTGGTTGTTCGCGGTCCCCGGTGCGAGCGCGGCCGAGCCGGTGGCGTTCGCCGCCGCGGCCGCGTCGACCGCCATCCGGATCTCCTGCGGGCGCGGCCACTGTAGGCCGGCCAGCGTGAGCAGCACGACGCCGCCGGCGCTCCACACCCCGACTACCGCGTAGAGCGGGAACATGTCGGCGAGCAGGCCGGTGACCAGCACGGCCAGCCCTTGCAGCACCTGCATGCCGCTCTGCATCACACCGAACGCCCGGGCCCGGAAGCCGTTCGGCAGCACTTGGACGAACAGCCCGTTCGCCGCCGGCAACTGCGAGCCCATGCAGAAGCCACAGACGGCCGCCATCAGCACCACGCCGACGACCGGCGGGTTGGCCACGGCGGGCACCAGCGTCAGCGGGGCGAGCACCGCGAACACCCGGATCATCCGGCGCCGCGTCTCCGGCGGCACCAGCCGCCCGATCAGCAGCCCACCCATGATCCAGCCGACCGGGTTGGCCACCATGATCAGACCCTGGAACAGGCCCCGGTTGTCCCCCTGCCCGGCCAGGTCGGCGGCCCATGCGGCGGCGAGGCCCTCCGGCACGATGGCGAAGAGCATGCCGGCGAAGACGATCACCGCGATGGCGCGCAGCACCCGGGTGCCGAAGACCAGCCGGTAGCCCTCGGCGGTCTCGTGCAGCAGGTGGGTGCGGTACGCCTCGGGCATGGCGGGCGGCCGGTCGCGCAGGCCGAGCCGCAGGACCAGCGCGGAGAAGCCGAACGTCAGGGCGTCGATCATCAGCGCCAGCCGCGGGTAGAAGGGCGCCAGCGCGGCGCCGGCCATGTATCCGACCACCTGGGCGGCCTGGGACGTGCTCTGGTTCAGCGACAGCCCGACCACGAGCCGGTCGCCGGTGAGCACCAGTGGCAGCACCGCCGAGCGGGCCGCCTGGGCCGGCGGATTGGCCAGGGCGACCAGGAAGAGCAGCCCGATCATCAGCGGAACCGGCATGCCCTCGATGGCGACCAGCGCGATCAACACCATCCGGATCAGGTCGCAGGTGACCATCACGCCGCGGTAGCGGTACCGCTCCGCCACGGCGGCCAGCAGCGGCCCGCCGACCACCCAGGGCAGGTAGCTGGTGGCGAAGGCGGCGGCGGAGGCGGCGACCGAGTCCGTGCTCTGGTACACCAGCGCGGTGACCGCCGCCTTGGCCAGGTAGTCACCGAACCAGGACGCCGCCGCGGACGAGTACAACGCCCGGTACTCGGCGCTGCCGAACACCTCACGGAAGGTGGCCGGCCGTTCGGCGGCGGGCGCCTGGTTGGACACCGGAGAGGCCTCCTGGGTCGGTCGCGGCAGCGGTATCGGTCGACGTTGCGCCCGGCGGGCGGGCGACCGACGCCGGATAGCGACGGTAACACTCCCGAACGTCGATTCAATGCCGGAGCTTGCTCGTGAATGTAGCCCGATCGGCTGATCGTCGCTAGGGCGAACGGTTAGTTCGTCGCGAGTCCGACTGAACGGACGGACGATATCTGTTGTCCGCCCGTCGCGCGACCCCGCCTATCGGTGCTCGTCGCCCGGCGGCTCGGTGCCTGGTGGCTGCGCTGCCGACCCGACGCCCGGCTGGCCCGGCACCGGGGAGCGCGGAGGCACCGCACCCGGAAAGCTGCGAGCGGCGGCGATCCGGGCGGTGATGCCGGCGTCCTCCAGTGCCTCGGTCAGCCGGCGGCGCAGCTCGCGCAGCACCCGGAACTGGCCCTCCGCGGTGGTCTTGGCGACCGTCCGGACCACCGCGCCGTCCACGGTCACCTGCTCCACACCGAGCACCTCGGGCGGCTCGACGAAGTCCTCGGCGTACTGCGGGTCGTTGGCCATACCGTCCACCGCCTCGCGCATGATCCCCGTCGCCTCGTCCACGCTGGCGAAGCCGATCGGCATGTCCACGGTGACCCTGGCCCAGCCCTGGCTCTTGTTGCCCACCCGGACGATCTCGCCGTTGCGGATGTACCAGAGCACACCCTGGCCGTCGCGGACCGTGGTGATGCGCAGGCCGATGGACTCCACCACACCAACGGCCTCGCCCAGATCCACCGTGTCACCCACGCCGTACTGGTCCTCGACCAGCATGAACAGCCCGGCGAGCAGGTCCTTCACCAGGGTCTGCGCGCCGAAGCCCAAGGCCAGCCCGACGATCCCGGCACTGGCCAGCAGGGGGCCCAGGTTGAAGCTCAGCTCATCGAGGATGAGCAGGCCGGCGACGGAGAAGACCACCACCGAGATGGTGTTGCGCAACACCGAGCCGATCGCCTCGGCCCGCTGCCGCCGCCGTTCCCGGTACACCTGCGGACCCGTACCGGGCTGCGGGGCCCGCTCGCGCAGCGGCCGCAGGATGGTCGGCACCTGGGCCTTGGCGGTGGTCCGCACCAGCCGGTTGACGGTCTTGTGCAGCAAATGCCGGATGAGCAGCGCGACCAGCAGGATCAGCAGGATACGCAGCGGCTTGAGCAGGATGTAGTAGCTGCTGTCGGCGAACCACGAGGAGTCGGTCACGTCGAACACGACTTTGCACAGCGGGTCGTCGAGGCAGCTCTGGCTCGGCCGCGGCTGGTCGGCGGCGAGGAATCGTTCAGAAGCGGTCATCCCGGTACATGATGCCAAAGCTTCATAAGGTGGCTGGCATTAGTACGTGCAATCGCCCGATCTATCAGGGACTATTGGGCCACGGACCGCATTTCGGCCATGGTCTGGAGAGGGTGAGCGCGATGCCTGACATACGACCCACAGCGGGCTCCGCGGCGTTGGTTCTCAACGCGACCTACGAGCCGCTGTGTGTCGTGTCAGTGCGCCGAGCCGCCGTGCTCGTCCTGTCGGCCAAGGCCGTCTGCGTCGCGGACGGGGACGGCATCCTGCACAGCGCGCGGTACGCGCTGCCGGTGCCGTCGGTGGTCCGGCTGACCCGGTTCGTGCGGGTGCCGTACCGCACCCATGTCGGCATGTCCCGCCGCGCGATCTTCGCCCGCGACGGCGGCAGGTGCGCGTACTGCCGGGCGCCGGCCGAGACGATAGACCACGTGCTGCCCCGCAGCCGGGGCGGCCGGCACGTGTGGGAGAACGTGGTCGCGGCCTGCGCGCGGTGCAACCACACCAAAGGAGATCGCACGCCAGCGGAACTGGGCTGGCGACTACA
>Ga0310828_1001725_pt1 | contig 11739 bp, 10 predicted proteins | sample WT_ome_3_FD_202242 | JGI IMG/M metagenome (GOLD analysis project Ga0310828, IMG submission 202242) | Sorghum-adapted microbial communities enriched on wild type (WT) sorghum from Joint BioEnergy Institute, Emeryville, California, United... ... | reverse complement strand
GACCCGAAATTGCGCTACCGTCAATGGTTCGGGCACATACCGAACCGACTGAAGAATTGATTGGCTAGCGCAATCGTATAAAGAAGGGGCGCCGATTGTCAAGCCAGGAGCTCAGCCACGAGCAGGCCTACGTCTTTATGCTGTATGACCGGCTCGACGCGTTGCGCGAGCAGGCCGCCCGGCGGCTGGCCGCGGCGCTGCGGCAGACCGGCGGAACACCGCAGGCGCGGCACGAACGGGAGGCCGCGATCACGCGGTACGCCGACCAGCTGGCCCAATTCGACGCGGGTGAGAGCGGCCTGTGTTTCGGCCGGCTCGATTTCCACGACGGTGATCGCCGGTACATTGGCCGGCTCGGCATTTTCGACGAGTCCGCGGATTACGAGCCGTTGCTGGTGGACTGGCGGGCGCCGGCGGCACGCCCGTTCTACCTGGCCACGGCCGCCGCGCCGCAGGGGGTCCGGCGGCGCCGGCACATCCGTACCGCCGACCGGCAGGTGGTCGGCCTGGACGACGAGGTACTGGACTGGCAGGCGCTGGCCGACCGCGATTCCGGCGACGGGCTGGCCGGGGCGCGGCGGCACCGCGACAAAGAGCTGGTCGGCGAGGCGGCGCTGCTGGCCGCGCTGAACGCCAGCCGGACCGGGCAGATGCGCGACATCGTCCAGACCATCCAGGCCGAGCAGGACCAGGTCATCCGAAGCGACCATCGCGGGGTGCTGGTGGTCCAGGGTGGCCCCGGTACCGGCAAGACCGCGGTCGCCCTGCACCGGGCGGCGTACCTGCTGTACACGTACCGGGAGGAGCTGTCCCGCCGCGGCGTGCTGATCGTCGGCCCGAACGCGACGTTCCTGCACTACATCGGGCAGGTGCTGCCGTCGCTCGGGGAGACCGGCGTGGTGCTGGCCACGATCGGCGACCTGTTCCCCGGGGTACGCGCCACCGGCAGCGAGCCGGCGCGGACCGCGGAGATCAAGGGGCGGCCGCAGATGGCGCAGGTGCTGGCCGCGGCGGTCCGCGACCGGCAGCTGGTGCCGGACGGTGAGGTGCCGGTCCAGGTCGGTGAGGACGAGACGCTGTGGTTGGACCCGGCGACCGTCGCGCGTGCCCGGGACCGGGCGCGGGGGACCGGGCGCAAGCACAACCACGCCCGCCCGGTCTTCGCCGCGGAGATCGTCGACGCGCTGGCGCGGCAGGTCGCCGACCGGGTCGGCGCCGACATCCTCGCCCCGGACGGGCCGCTGGATCCGGCGGTGGCCGCGGCGATCCGCCGCCAGCTCGGCGAGGACCCGGCCGCGCCGGTGGACAACCTGCTCGACGAGGCGGACCTTGCGGAGATCCGCCGGGAGCTGCGCGGCAACCCGGCCGTGACGGCCACGATCGACCAGCTGTGGCCGCAGCTGACCCCGCAACAACTGCTGTGCGACCTGTACGCCTGCGCCGAACGGCTCGCCGCCGCGGCGCCCGGGCTGACCGATGAGGAACGGGCCGCGCTGCGCCGCGACCCGGGCAGCGACTGGACACCGGCCGACGTCCCGCTGCTGGACGAGGCGGCCGAGCTGCTCGGCGAGGACGACCAGGCGGAGAAGGAACGGGCCGAGCGGGAGCGCCGGGAACGGGAGGCGTTCGCGCAGGGCGTGCTGGACATCCTCGCCCGCGACGTGGCCGACGACGCCGACCCGGAGATCCTGATGGCCTACGACATGCTGGACGCGCGGCGGCTGGCCGAGCGGCAGGAGTACCGCCAGCGGCGCAGCGTGGCCGAGCTGGCCGCCGCGGACCGCCGCTGGGCGTACGGGCACGTCATTGTGGACGAGGCGCAGGAGCTGTCCGCGATGGCCTGGCGGATGCTGATGCGCCGCTGCCCGAGCCGGTCGATGACTCTGGTCGGCGACGTGGCGCAGACCGGCGACCTGGCCGGCGCGGCGTCCTGGGCGCAGGTGCTGCGGCCGCACCTGGCCGACCGGTGGCGACTGGCCCGGCTGACCGTGAACTACCGCACCCCGGCCGAGATCATGGAGGTGGCCGCGGGCGTGGCGGCCGAGTCGGTCGAGCTGCCCCGGTCGGTGCGCCGCGGCGGCGTGCCGCCGTGGCGGCTGCGGGTGCCCCCGTCGGAGCTGGCCGACCGGGTGGCGACGATCGCGGCGGCCGAGGTCGACCAGGTCGGCGACGGGCGGGTGGCGGTGATCGCCCCGGCCGACCGCGTCGACGAGCTGCGGGCCGCGCTGGGCACCTCGGCGGAACCGGACCTGGCCGCGCCGGTTACGGTACTGGGTGTCAGGCAGGCCAAAGGGCTGGAGTTCGACTCGGTACTGGTAGTCGACCCGGACCGGATCCTGGCCGAGTCGCCGCGCGGGCGCAACGACCTGTACGTGGCGATGACCAGGGCCACGCAGCGGCTGGGTGTGGTGCACACCGGTGAGCCGCCGGCCGTGCTCGCACCGTTGCCGGAGGGGGAGTTGTGAGTCAGGACCTGTGGACCGCGGTCGACCAGTACGTCGTCGACCACCTGGTGCCCGCGGACGAGGCGCTGGAAGCCGCGCTGGCGGCCACCGCCGAGGCCGGCATGCCGGACATCGGCGTGGCGCCGACCCACGGCAAGCTGCTGCACCTGCTGGCCCGGCTGCGCGGCGCGCGCACCATCCTGGAGATCGGCACGCTCGCCGGGTACAGCACGATCTGGCTGGCCCGGGCGCTGCCACCGGACGGCCGGCTGGTCACGCTGGAGGCCGACCCGCGGCACGCCGAGGTGGCCCAGGCCAACCTGGCCCGGGCCGGGCTGGCCGGCGTGGTGGAGGTACGCGTCGGCCCGGCCCTGGATACGCTGCCGCAGCTGACCGGCCCGTTCGACCTGGTGTTCATCGACGCCGACAAGGTCAACAATCCGCAGTACCTGTCCTGGTCGATGCGGCTGACCCGGCCGGGCAGCGTGATCGTGGTGGACAACGTGGTGCGCGGCGGATCCGTGCTGGACAAGGACCGCGACGACCCGTCAGTTCAGGGCACCCGGGGCCTGTACGAGGCGATCGCGGCGAATCCGCGGCTGACCGCCACCGCGGTGCAGACGGTCGGCGTCAAGGGGTACGACGGCTTCCTGCTCGCCTTGGTCACCGAATAAGCCCCCGGTCACCGGATAAGGTCACCGAACAGCGGTCCCGGTCACCGGATGACGGTTCCGGCCGCCGTGCCCCGGGACCCGGGGCACGGCACAGGCGAGCGATGACGTCACGGCATGGCGATTTCGCCGCGGGCCACCGGGGCGACCTGCCCGGTGACCGTCGTGGCGACGGCCCGGCCACCGCTGGCGGTGACCGTACACTCCAAAGTGGAGGGACGGAGGATCTCGGCGCCCTGCCGGATGGTGTAGCTCGAGTCGCCGTCGGCGGGCAGCAGGCCCGCGGCGACCAGCCAGACGCCGAAGCCGAGCGCGGCGGAGCCGGTGGCCGGGTCCTCCGGCACGCCGAGGCCGGGCGCGAACATCCGGGTGTGGGCGGTACGAGCCTGCGCGTCCCAGGAGAAGAGGCACAGGCTGGTGATGTCGTGTGCCCGCATCGCCGCCGGGTCTGCCGCGGCCTTGGCCACCGCCTCCGCGCGTACGGACAGGAACGGGAACTCCACGCCGCAGCCGGCCATCCGCGGCGCCGGGCCGGTGTAGTCCAAATCGGACAGGCTGGCGGCGGCGAGCAGGGGCCGCGGGTCCAGTTCGGGGCCGACGGTTGGCGTGCCGCCGCTGAGGGTGGCCCGGCTGTCCGGATGCACCTGGATCGGCAGCAGCCCGGCTCCGCACTCCTGGATCACCTGGCCGGCGCCGAACCTGCCCCGCCACAGCTGCGCCACCGCGACCCCGACGCTGGGATGCCCGGCGAACGGCAACTCGGCGCTGGGTGTGAAGATGCGCGCCCGGTAGGTGGCGCCGGGCTGGGTCGGCGGCAGCACGAAGACCGTCTCGGAGAGGTTGAACTCCCGGGCCATGGCCTGCATCTGCTCGGTGGTGAGGGCGTCGCCGCCGAAGACCACGGCGAGCGGATTGCCGGCGAACGGCCGGTCGGTGAACACGTCCACGATGTCGTACGCGAGCATGGGCGCCATGACGCGTGACCCTACCGCAGGCGCGGGCCCCGGCCGGATGTCAGGCGTGGGCCGGATGTCAGGCGTGCCGGCCGCGTTTGCCGTCCAGGTGCAGCGCCAGCGTGGGGCAGGCGGCGACCGCGCGGCGGGCCTGCGCCACCAGCCGCACCGGCACCGCGGCGCCGTCCACGATCGGGTACCCCCACTCGTCCAGCTCCACCATCTCCGGCAGCAGTTCGGCGCACAGGCCGTGCGCCACGCAGCTGATCGGGTTGACCCGCAGCCGGTGCCCGCTGGCCTGGTCGGCGACGGCGCTCACCGCCACCTCCGGTCCCGGAACCGGGGCAGTGGCAGGATCGGCGGCTGCTGGATGCCGGTGCACGGACGCCCGACCAGGTGGGCGCGCAGGTCGTCGCTGAACGCCTCCAGCGCGCTGGCCACCAGCCGGGTCGCGCCGTCCGGGTGGCGGCAGGCGCCGCGGCCGGTGACCACGGTGAGCCGGCCGGACAGTCGAGGGTAGGCGGCCGGGTCGGGCCGGCCGGCGGCGATCGCGGCCAGGTCGCCGGCGATCGCGGGCAGCCCGAACATGCACGGGCCGCACTGGCGGGCGGATTCCTCGGCCAGGTAGCGGGCCACCCGGGCGGTCTCGGCGATCCCGCACGAGCTGGCCGGCAGCGCCACGATCGCCCCGGCGCCCAGTGTGGTGGCGGACGGGCCGGTCCGGTCGTGTGACAGCGGCAGCTGCCACCCCTCCGGAAACGGCACCCAGGTGCCGAAGTAGCCGCCGACCAGCGCCGCGCCCAGCGGTTCGGTCGGGCCGCCGGCGGTGTCGAGCACCGCGCCGAGCGTGGTACCGGGGGCGATCTCGTACACGCCCGGCCGGTGTACCGCGCCGCTGACCGTGACCAAAGCGGACCCCGGATCGGTGGGGGTGCCGACGGCGCGGAACCAGTCCGGGCCGTGGCTGGCGATCAGCGCCAGGTGGGCGAGTGTCTCCACGTTGTCCACCAGCGTCGGCCGCCCGTCCACGCCCCGCTCGAACGGCCGGGGCGGCACCGCCAACGGCCGCGCCTCGCCGGCGTTGACGAAGTGCACCAGGGAGGACTCCTCGCTGGCCACGTACCGGCGGGGCACCTCGGCCAGCTGCCAGCGCACCGACCCGCGGCGGCGCTGGTCGATCTCGCGGGCCAGCCGCTCGGCCAGGCCGGTGCCGCGCTCCAGGCACAGCACCACCCGGGTCGCGCCGACCGCGTGCGCGGCCAGCGCGGCGCCATCCACCACCAGGTGCGGGGCGTACGACATCAGCGTCTTGTCCTTGCGGCTGGCCGGCTCGGACTCGCAGCCGTTGACCAGGACCACCGGCTCCTTGCCGCCGCCGGCGACGGCCTTGAGCTTGCGCGCGGTGGGGAAACCGGCGCCGCCGCGGCCGCGCAGCCCGGCCCGGTCGACCAGGTCGATGAGCCGGTCGCGGCCGCCGGCGCCGGCGAACGACGGCATCGGCGCCAGCCCGGCGTCGGCGCGCAGCAGCCGCGGCAGGGTGTCCGCCTGGGGTCGGTCCACTGTGATCGTCACAGCGCCCTCCCGGCGACCGCCCGCCGCTGCCGCGCCGGCCCGGTGCCGCGGTCGCCGGCCGCCAGCCGCGTCCGCCAGCTGGCCACCAGGCGCCACACCGCGGCCGCCACGACCGCCACGGCGCAGGCCACCCCGAGCGCCAGCGGCCACCCGGCGGCGGCGTCGGTACCGATACCGAGCGCGTGGACCAGAGCGAGCGGCCAGCAGGCGTACGCCAGCCAGTGCAGGGCCCGCCACAGCCGAGGGTTGATCCGCGCGCGCAGCAGGCTGGTCACCACCAGCGCCAGCAGCAGGTCGAACGCGATCGCGCCGAGCCCGAGCCAGAACGGCTGGTACGCGGAGACGAACGGCACGACCGAGTCCAGCCAGTCGATCGGCACGTACGAGTCGATGACCACCACGGCCGCGTGCACGCCGAGGAAGGCGAGGGTGAGCAGCGAGACGTTGCGGTGCAGCCCGGCCAGCGCGAAACGGGGCCAGCCGGCGGAGCCGACCCGCAGCCGGCCGAGGATGCCCAGCAGCACGGTGGCGGTGAGCAGCAGCAGGGACACCATGCCGGTGGCCCGGGCCACGTACCACAGGTTGACCAGGGTCATCGCGCCTCCCTGCTGTCCCGGCTGGCCGCGCACGCGCGAGCGGTCGGCGGCGTGCCCTGGCTCGCCCCGCTCCCGCCGGCCGGCCAGCCGGCGACGGTCACCGGGTTTCCGTCGTGGCCCACCAACCGGGCGGCGAGGCCCAGGCCGGCCAGCCAGGCGGGGGCGTCGTGGCCACGGACCACGGCCGCGGTGGCCGCCGCGTTGGCGTCCACACAGCACGCCGCGGCGACGGACACCGTACGCCAGACCGGTTCGGGCAGGTCGCCGGTGCGCGGGTCGACGATGTGGTGCACGGTGCGGCCGGCGCGGCGCCAGCTGCGCTGGGTGACGCTGGAGGTGGCGAGCCCGCCGGAGCGGACGGTCACCACCGGATCGCCGGAGGCGGTGCGCCGGTGGTTGTCGCCGATGCCGACCAGCCAGCCACCGGCCGGGCCCGGCCCGGCGGTGGCCAGGTCACCGCCGAGCGAGACCAGCACGCCGAGCCCGCCGCCGCCCAGGCCGGCGATGCGGGCCGCGGCCCGGTCGGCGGCGTAGGCCTTGGCGGTGGCGCCGAGGTCCACCAGCACCCCGCGGGGGACGACCACCGTGCCGGCCGCCTCGTCCAGCCGGATGCGCCACCAGCCGGGCGCCGGGCGCGGGATTGCGTCGACTCTTTCGGCGCCGGCGTCGGGGAAGGTGTCCGGACGGTCGCGGTCGAGCAGGGCGAAGTCGCGGTCGTACCCGAGATCCACCACCGCTTGGCCGACGGTCGGGTCGACCAGCCCGTCGGTGGCCCGGGCGACCCGCAGCGCCTCGGCCAGCGCGCCAGCGAGCAGGGGGCTGACCGGCGCGGGCCGGCCGGCGTACCGGGCCAGCCGCATGATCTCGGAGTCGGGGCGGAAGCGGCTGCACGCGGCGTCGATCGCGGCCAGTTCCGCCCGCAGCGCCCGCTCGGCGTCCGGCAGCGCGCGCCCGTCGGTGACCAGCAGGACGGCCGTGGTACCCAGGGCCGGGAAGGTGGCCCGGGCGGGAGCCACCCGGGTGGTACTCACGAGCCGCCCGACTGGACGTCGGGCTGCCCCGCGCCGGAACCCGGCGCCTGGGCGGGCGCCTGCAGGCCGCCGGTGGACGCCGCGCCCGCACCGGCGTCGGTCGTGCTCGGCGCGGGCGGCGGCGTCTCCGCGGCGGCGGCGGTGGCCTGGGCGAACGCCCAGCCGAAGGCGACCGCCGCGGCCACCGCGCCGGCCGCGGTCGCCTGCGTGGCACGCCGCTGCCGGCGCATGCCGGCCGCCCGCCGGTCGATCCGCAGGCGTCGCGCCTGTGTCGGGTCCATGTCGTCCTCCGCGGCGCAGTGCTGACTGCTACGAGCACCTAGGGGTACGCCAGGTCGCCGGACATGGTTCATCGGTCCGGGTCGCCGAACGTCAAACCTGCGCCGAGATGTCCTCGTGCCGCAGCCACCGGCGGGTCCACAGCCGGGCGAGCGTCTCGGCCTGTTCACCGGCCGTATCGGCCTGCTCGAACAGGAGGGCGGCGGTGAGCGCGTACGCGGCGCGCAGCGCCAGCCCGCGCGCCCCGGCGACGATCTTGTCGCTGGTCAGGTCGCCGGCGAAGGCCGCGGCGAGGTCGCCGGTGGCTTCCCGCAGCGCGGGCGACCGGTCGGCGACGGCGGACAGCCGGGCCAGCAGCGGTCTGGCGGCGCCGTCCCGGCCGACCGCGCGCAGCACGTCCAGGGCGAGCACGTTGGTGGTGCCCTCCCAGATCGGCAGCACCTGCGCGTCGCGCAGCAGCCGCGGGATTCCGGTGTCCTCCACGTAACCGGCGCCGCCGAAGCACTCCACGTACTCGCTGGCCGCCTGTACCGCCAGCCGGCCGGTGGCCAGCTTGGCCAGCGGGGCGACCACTCGCAGCTCGGCCGCGGCCGCCGGGTCGCCGTCCACCTCGACCCGCCCGAGCAGGGCGAACGCGTGTCCGGCCAGCACGAACGCGCCAGCGGTGTCCACCGCGAGGGTGCCCAGGGTGGCCCGGTGCAGCGGGTTGGCGTCCAGCCGGCCGCCGGCCACCTGCCGGGCCGCCGCGTACGCCTGGGCGTAGGCCAGGCCGCGGCGCATCCCGGCGGCGGCCGCCGCCGCGTTGTGCAGCCGGGTGATCACGACGAGGGTCATCATCCGGCCCAGGCCCGGTTCGGCCGGGTCACCCAGCGGCCAGGCGTACGCCTCCCGCAGCCCGATCTCGGCGGTGGGCAGCGCGCGGGTGCCCAGCTTGTCCTTGAGCCGGTGCAGCCGCACGCCCGGCGCGGGCAGCCGCGCATCGACCCCGGCGCGCGGGTCGCCGCCGGCGGAAGCGAGCGGGTCGCCCCCTTCCGTGGCCAGCGGCGAGTCGACGGCGTACCGCGGCACCAGGAAGGGGGCGAGCACCCGGCTGCCGCCGGCCGCGCCGTGCGGTCGGGCCAGCGCGACCGCCACCGCCGAGTCGGCCGCGGAGCAGAACCACTTCTCGCCGGTCAGCCGCCACCCGCCCAGCCGGTCAGTGGCCGTCGTGGCCACTGTGGACGACCGGGACAGGTCCGATCCGCCCTGCGCCTCGGTCATCCACTGTCCACTGGTGACCGCGGTGTTCGGGTCGGTGGACAGCAGCCGGGGCAGCCAGGCGTCCCGGATCGCCGGGTCCACCTCGGGCCGGCTCAGCAGCGCGGCGGCGCCATCGCTCATCGCCACCGGGCAGGAGAACGTCGCCGACTCCGGCCCGTACAGGTGCAGCAGGGCGTGCTGGACGACCCGGGCGCCGGCCCCCCACACCGCCCGCGCCTCGGGCAGGTAGGGCAACGCGACCAGGGCGTGCCGGGCCGCGGCCTGCCGCAGGGTCTCCCAGCCTGGCGCCGTGTCGATCCGGTCGATCCGCGCGCCCCACGGGTCGTACCGCACCAGGGTCGGCGGATGGGCCTCGGCGTCGGCGTGTGCGGCGCGCAGCGGGCCGGTCACCTCGGCGGCGAGCGCGGCCAGCCGCGGCCGGGCCGCCGCGTGCCCGTCGGCGCCGAGGCGCGCGTCCAGCCAGGATCGCAGCAGGTCGTCCCCGGCGTACGGGTCGGCCGGCGCCGGGACGTGCTGTACGTAACGGGAGGCCGGGTCCATCCGCGAACTGTAACGCCCGCCGGTCCCGCGGGCGGATCGGCGCAGGCTCGGCCGGCCACCACCTCACAGCAGGCGGGGCGGGGTGTTGCCGGCGGCGAGGATGGCCCGCCGCATGGGGACCGCGAGCAGCAGCAGGAAGCCGACCACGAAGAAGGCCAGCAGCGACACCAGGCCCAGCCGGTAGCTGCTGGTGACCTGGTAGACCAGGCCGAACGCGAGCGGGCCGAGCCAGCTGGTGCCGCGGTCGCTGATCTCGTAGAAGCCGAAGTACTCCGCCTCCTTGCCGGCCGGGATGAGCTGGGCGAACAGCGAGCGGCTCAGCGCCTGGCTGCCGCCGAGCACGATCCCGATGCACGCGCCGAGCAGCATGAACGGCAGCGGTGCCCGCTCGGGCAGCCGGAACGCCGCGAGGATCACCCCGGTCCACAGGACCAGGCTGAGCAGGACGGTCTTCCACGCCCCGATGCGGCGGGCCAGCCCGCCCAGCGCCAGCGAGCCGCCGAAGGCGAGGAACTGCACCATCAGGATGGTCACCACCAGCGTGCCCGACTCCAGGTGCAGCTCCTCGGTGCCGTACTGGCTGGCCAGCGCGATCACCGTCTGCACGCCGTCGTTGTAGACCAGAAACGCCAGCAGGAAGAACAGGGTCAGCGGGTACGCCCGCAGCCCGCGGACGGTGCGGCCGAGCTGGCGGAACCCGTCGGTGAGCAGGTTGCCGCCGGCCGGGCCGGCCAGCGGCGGCCGGGACCGCAGCCGCCGCAGCGGCAGCAGAGTGAACGCCGCCCACCACACCCCCGCCGACACGATGGACCACCGGGCCAGGTCCAGCGTCCGCTGGTCGGTGCCGTCGTCCAGCGTGGACAGTGCGACCAGGTTGAGCGCGAGCAGCAGCCCGCCGCCCAGGTAGCCGATCGCCCAGCCGCGGCTGGACACCGCGTCCCGGTCGTCCGGGCCGGCCAGCTGCGGCAGGAACGAGTGGTACACCACGACGCTGGCCCCGAACGACACGTTGGCCAGCACGAACAGCACGCCGCCGAGCAGGTACCGGCCGCCGGTGACGAACCCCATCGCCATGGTGGCGCCGGCGCCGGTGAACGCGGCGGCGCCCAGCAGCCACTTCTTGCGCGCGGTGCGGTCGGCCACCGCCCCGATCACGGGCAGCACGATCACGGTCAGCAGCACCGACAGCGCGACCAGGTACGGGTAGTAGGAGCCGACCGCGACCCGGATGCCCAGCGGGTACACGTACCGGTCGCAGTCGTCGGCGCCGACCCCGCAGCCGGCCGCCACCTCGGCCACCGTGGTCAGGAACGGGCCGAGGAAGACGGTCACCACTGTGGTGGAGAAGGCGGAGTTGGCCCAGTCGTAGAAGTACCAGCCGACGCGTTCGTGCCGGGTGCTTCCGATATCCAAGCCGAGGTCACCTTCTGCTCAGGCGGCCCGCCAGTGACCGCGGTTGGCGTAGACGTCGCGCAGTATGTCGACGCGATCGGTCATGATGCCATCCACGCCAAGGTCGAGCAGGGCGGCCATCTCGGCCGGGTCGTCGATCGTCCATACGTGCACCTGTAGGCCCAGCCGGTGGGCGTGGTGCAGGAACCGCCGGTCCAGTACCGGCAGCGGCCCGTACCGCACCGGCACCTGGGCGGCGACCACGCCGGGCGGCAGGCGCAGCAGCCGCCCGGTCAGCGCGGCCACCCGCAGCCGGGCCACCGCGCGCATGCCCAGCGACGTGGCCATGCCGGGGCCGCCCGCGGCGCGCAGCCGGACCAGCCGGGCGTCGCTGAACGAGGCGAGCAGCACCCGGTCCTGTGCGCCGAGCCGGTGCACCACCGACACCGTCGGATCGACCCCGGCGTCCGCCTTCACGTCGATGTTGAACCGCACCTGCGGCCAGGCGTGCAGCACGTCCTCCAGCCGCGGGATCACCGCCGCGCCACCCACCCGGACGGTGGCCAGGTCTGCCCAGCGGAACGCGTCGACGCGTCCCGGCCGGCCGGTGAGCCGCTCCAGCCGTGCGTCGTGGAACACCACCGGCACGCCGTCGGCGGTGACGTGCACGTCGGTCTCGATGTACCGGTAGCCGAGCGCGACCGCGCGGGCGAAGGCCGCCATGGTGTTCTCGTCGCCGTGAGCCGCGCCGCCGCGGTGCGCGAACGCCAGCGGCAGCGGTGCGTCCAGGTAGGGGTGTCGGTGGCCCACCGGCGAAGTATGCCTGCCCTCTAGGGTTGCCCTCATGCCGGCGCTGGCCATCGACTTCGGCACGTCCAACACCGCCGCCATGCTGCGGATGCCGGACGGGCGGATCCGGCCGCTGCTGTTCGACGGCTCGCCGCTGCTGCCCTCGGCGGTGCACGTCGGCGCCGACGGCAGCATGCAGGCGGGCCGGGACG
>Ga0310828_1001722_pt1 | contig 11759 bp, 8 predicted proteins | sample WT_ome_3_FD_202242 | JGI IMG/M metagenome (GOLD analysis project Ga0310828, IMG submission 202242) | Sorghum-adapted microbial communities enriched on wild type (WT) sorghum from Joint BioEnergy Institute, Emeryville, California, United... ... | reverse complement strand
TTGATGTCACGGGAGATTGTGGCTTGCGTTACATTAAAGCCGGCGTTTTTTAATTGTTCAACAAGTTCATCCTGTGTTTCAATATCATATTTGGCTATGATTTCCCGTATTTTTAAATGACGTTGCAATTTACTCATCATTTCACCCGCTTAAATGATCATTATTTTAATTTCTATATCTATTTTACATAAAAATTTTGTCGATGGAAAAAATTGAAGATGAAAATTAAATTTTCTCCATCGTGTTCGTGTTTTTAGCCAATTAGAAAAGTTTATTATAATTTGTTGTTGTCTTGTATTTTCTTTTACCCTGCCCACTGCTTATCCTTATTATAAGTGAAACGAAGACATTTAAAAATGGTCTTTTTATAAGTTTAATGTCGAGCTGGTTCGCCCTAAACTAACCTATCCACTATGTTAATCTGTTTGGAAATGCCCGATAAAATCTTTCATTTGTACAACATAAGCTTCTAATTCTGATGCTAAATTGGTTAATTGTTCCATTGATGCCGTTTGCTCCTGAATCGTAGCAGAAATCTCTTCCGTTCCCGCGGCCGTCTCCTGACTGATAGAAGCATTAGCTTTCATATTTTGTAAAATCACTTGATTTTGTGCAATTAATTCCTTTGTTAAAGTCATAATTTCTTCGATTAATGTATTGTTATTTTGTATTTTATTTGTTATTTGATAAAATGATTTACCTGTTTCATTTACCGATAAGGATTGGCTTTCAATTTCTTTGCCTGTTTGATGGATTAAGGATACAGTTTTGCTTGTTTCGTCTTGTATTTGTCCAATCAAAGCTGAGGCATCAACTAATGCATGTTCAGTCTGACCAGCAAGTTTTCTTACTTCATCGGCCACTACCGCAAAACCACGACCGTTTTCCCCGGCACGCGCTGCTTCTATCGCCGCGTTAAATGCCAACAAATTGGTTTGATTGGCGATTTCGGATATTTTACGAATAATATCATTGATATCGGTTGCTCTTTGATTAAGTGCATGAATAGCTTCCACCATTTGCTCCGTCATTTTTCCCGTTTGCTTGGAATGGTTTTGCAATTCAGTAACTTTTGCAACACCGTCTTCAGATATTTTTATCATTCTTTTTGATTCCTCGTACATCCTTTGATTATGTTGTTCAATTTGATTAATTACATTGGTAAGCTGACCCATTGCCGCAACACTTTGCTCCATTAATTCTGTTTGATTAGTGGCACCTGTTGCTATTTGCTCCATCGTTTTTGCTACTTCATTTGCCGAAGCGGTGTTTTCTTCCGCTGTTGCAACTAAAGTCTGTGATGCTTCTGAAACATGAAAGGATAGTTTTGAAATCTTCTTCATCACCTGTCTCATGTTATCTATCATGTGTGAAAAACTAATGGCAAGCTGACCGATTTCATCTTTTCTTTCAACATCCACTTGAATATTAAGATTCCCATTATCTACTTCATTCATTATTGCTTGTAAATGGTGGATGGGTTTCGTTAATCTTCTCGTAATAAAAACAGATACGAATACAGCCCAAGTAATTACTATAATTATGGTCAATGTAATGGATGGGATAATTTTATTGGCTGTTTTTTGAAAATCATCTGTATAAGCCATTCCACCGATGATCCAATTTGTTGTTGGATTTTTTGCAAATCCCATAACTGTATTTCGACCTTTATACTTAAAAGTTATTGTTCCTGTTTTACCGGCATTTTTTAGCTTTTTATAAAAAGGTTCCCCATTTACACTTTTTCCAATATACTTTTTATTCGGATGTGCGATGTATTTTCCTGTTTGGTCTAAGACGATAGCATATCCTGATTGACCAATTTTCATGTTATCAATCATTGCCAAAATCGTTGAGACAGACACATCTAAACCGACAACACCAATTAACTCGTTGTTCTTATAGATTGCCCTTGCTGCGGTCACAACGGTTTCCCCGGTACCTTGGTCTTCATAAGGTTCAGTCCAGATGGTCGTACCTTTTGCTTTAACTGCCAATTGATACCAATCACGTTCACGCGGATCATAGTCCGCTCCCAAGTCATCATCCGGAAAATCAATCATTGCACCGTTAGACTCTATACCCATATAGGCGACAAAAATCGTTTCATCAGAAGTAACAATGGATTCAAATATTTTTTCTAATTCTTTTTCATTCTCTTTTTTATAGTCTATTAATAATTCATTTCCTTGAAGACGGAGGATATTGCTTTCCACATTTTTATAAAACAACTCAAATGTATCATTCATATTGTTCATTTGCATTTCTACATTTTGTTTTTGCTCCCTAGCCATATTTTTGACGCTTGACTGATAACTGACAAAGCCCACAATACTTCCTGCCAAAAAAATTAATAGTATAAACGGAATTAGGATGCGATTACGAATTGTCGAATGGAAGCCTTTTTTATTCGATTGTTCGTCTTTCATTATAATCACCACCAAAAAAATTAAATAACATGCCATACCGGTATAAGAATTTCTGATTCTGCTATTTTCAGCAAGTCTTAGATTCGGAATCAAGATTTTCTTTTTTAAAAAACAGAAAGGTACAAACTCGTTACTCCCTAAGCTTGTACCTTCCGATTGTTGTTATTCTCTCCTTTTTTTTCGAGGATCAAAGTTAAAGTTCTTGCGCCAGTAAAATTTATACACGTGAATTATATCACATATTTTTCGGTTCTATAAAGTAATTCTTGTCCCACATTTCCCGCTAACAGCATCTATCGCATGTTCCAATGATGTGATAATTGCTTTCCTTCCGGGTTTTGATTCAACAAATTGGATAGCGGCCTCAACTTTCGGAAGCATACTCCCTTTGGCAAACTGTCCTTCTTTTATATACTTCTTCATTTCTTCTACACTTATTTCCTCAATTGCCTTTTGGTTCGGTTGATTGTAATTTACAAATACATGATCAACACCCGTAAGAATCATCAATATATCTGCATCAATCAGTTCAGCCAATTTTTCAGAGGCAAAATCTTTGTCAATAACAGCTTCAACCCCAATTAATTCGCCATCTTTTCTGTATACAGGTATACCGCCTCCACCTGCACTAATAACAATATTGCCGTTATCTACTAATTTTTTTATTACCCGATGTTCTAAAATACTGATTGGTGCTGGTGATGGAACGACTCTCCGCCAACCCCTGCCTGCATCTTCAATAAAGACTGCGCCGGTTTCTTCCATTTGTTTTTTTGCTTCTTCCTCCGTGTAAAATGGACCAATTGGTTTCGAAGGGTTTTCAAAAGCTTGGTCATCCGGGTCCACCTCTACCCTGGTGACGATAGCAACTACATCCTTATCAATTTTATGTTTATGGAGGACAACATCAATTTCATTATCTAACCAGTATCCAATCATTCCTTCACTCATTGCCCCGCAAGTATCTAACGGCATGGCCGGCGTTTGGTTACAATCGGAATTTATTTGTTGTAATAGAATATTCCCTACTTGCGGACCATTTCCATGAGTGATGGCAACTTGGTATCCTAGTTTAATAATTTCGATTAACTGTTTTGCTGTAAGTTTCAATGCTTCTTGTTGTGCTTGTGCAGTCGCGTCGCCGGATTGAATTGCATTTCCACCTAAAGCGATCACAATACGTTCTTTCCTCATAAGCAAATTCCTTTCTATAACGGTATTTTTAAATAAGGCAAGATTACAGACTAATCTTTCCTGTGATGAGGCCTACCAAAGCCCAAATGGCAAGAATAACAATAATGACCATAAGAGCTTTATCCAATTTTGTTTCTTTTACTTTCGTTTGATTTTCTTTCAAGGTCCATTTGTATAAGAGAATCCCCGGTGCATATAACAACATCGTTAACAGCAAGTAATCAATCCCCGCTGCATAAACAAGCCAAATGCCATAAATACTTGCAATTATCCCGACTACTTTATCTTTCGTTCGACTTGAATCAGGCGCATATGTTTCACCGGTAAAAGTAAGTTTTACTTGGTAGAATGCGGATAACATATACGGAATTAAAATCGCTGATGAGGCAAGAGAGAACATAAAGTTATAAGCTTTGTCAGAGAACAATAGTGTAATAAGAAAAATTTGTACAAGGCCGTTTGTTAGCCAGAGTGCGTTTACAGGCGCTTTATTTTTATTTTCTTTTGCCAACCATTTTGGAAACATTTTGTCTTTTGCAGTAACATAAGGAAGTTCAGCTGCAAACATTGTCCAGCCAAGCCAAGCACCTAATACCGAGATAATTAATCCCAAATTAATAACAATCGCTCCCCATTTACCGACCACATCTTCCAAAATGTATGCCATCGCAGGGTTTGGTAGTTCAGCAAGTTCTTCTCTCGGCATAATTCCAAGTGATAAAAGGGAAATGAGAATGTATATAAGTAAAACACTGACTAAACCAATTACAGTTGCTTTACCGATATCAGAACGTCTTTTTGCCCGCCCTGACATGATTACCGCACCTTCCACACCAATAAAGACCCATAATGTAACTAGCATTGTACTCTTAACTTGTTCACCAACGACTCCCCATGAGAAACCTTCACTTCCCCAAAAGTCAAAGGTAAATGTATCCCATTTAAAGGCAATGATTGCAATCAAGATGAACAGGAAGATCGGAATGATTTTTGCAATGGTTGTAATTGTATTAATAAACGCTGCTGAATGAATTCCACGTAACACTAGATAATGGACAAACCATAAAGCGATCGATGCACCAATTATGGAAGCGATATTTTGACCGCCTTCAAATGTCGGGAAAAAGTATCCGATTGACGAAAACAGTAATGTTGCATACGCTATGTTTCCTAACCAAGCGGATAACCAATACCCCCATGCACTATTAAATCCTAAGAAGGGGCCAAAGCCTTCTTTTGCATAACTATAGATTCCGCTATCGAGTTCGGGTTTTCTTGTTGCTAAATTTTGGAAAACAAGAGCCATTGCAATAATTCCTACACCCGTGATCGCCCATCCAATTAGGACCGCTCCCGCATTGGCACCAAGAGCGATATCTCCGGCAAGGTTAAACGCTCCGCCACCAATCATGGAACCAATGACTAGGGCAACTAAGGCAACAAGTCCAAGCTTTTTATCTTCACCCATTTGGCTCACCTCTTATTAAGTTTAGGGAGAACCGTCTCTCCCGGTTTAGTCAATCTTGCCGTTTGTTGCGGCCATAACAGCTTTAATGGTGTGCAATCGGTTTTCGGCTTCATCAAAGACAAAAGAGTTTTCACTTTGGAATACTTCGTCCGTTACTTCCATTGCAGTTAAACCAAATTTTTCATAAATATCGCGTCCTACTTCTGTCTCTAAATCATGAAAACTTGGGAGACAATGCAAGAACATAACATTTTCATTACCTGTTTTATCCAGCATTTCACGATTCACTTGGTATGGGAGCAATAAGTCAATCCGTTCTTTGAATTTCTCTTCTTCACCCATACTGACCCAAACATCTGTATAAATCACATCTGCACCGGAAACGGCTTTATCAACATCTGAAGTTATCATAATTTTTCCATTGGATTGTTTAGCGATTTCTTTGGCTGTGTTTACTATCTCTTCATTTGGGAATAATTCTTTCGGTGAACAAATCCGAATATCCATTCCCACTTTTGCTCCGCCAATTAATAGACTGTTCCCCATATTATTCCGACCATCACCAACATAAACAAGGGTGACACCTTTTAAATGACCGATATTTTCTTTAATTGTTAAAAAGTCGGCAAGAACTTGAGTAGGGTGAAATTCATTGGTTAATCCGTTCCATACCGGCACACCGGAATATTTTGCTAACGCTTCCACTGTTGATTGATCAAATCCTCTAAATTCAATGCCGTCAAACATTCGACCAAGAACGATTGCCGTATCACGGACGGATTCTTTTTTACCAAATTGAATATCATTTTTTCCTAAATATTCAGGATGTGCCCCTAAATCAACACAAGCTACCGTGAAAGCACAGCGGGTTCTAGTTGACGGTTTTTCGAAAAGTAGCGCAATATTTTGGCCTTCCATATAGCGATGGGGAATACCTGCTTTCTTTTTCGCTTTTAAATCTGCTGCTAAATCAATCAAATAATGAATTTCTTGTTCTGTGAAATCTTTTAATTTTAAGAAACTTCTACCCGTAAGTTGATTTGTTAATTTCGTTGACATTACTCATTCCTCCTATGAAAAATCTCAAATAGTTTTAAGGAAGTGCTGATAAATAGGTTCACCTACCTACTTATCAGCGGCACCACTTTTTCTTTCTTAAATTAAATATCGTTTCGAACAAGCGGCATACTCATACAACGTGGACCGCCACGCCCTCTTGATAATTCAGAGCTTAAAACTTCGATCACTTCAATCCCGTGTTCCCTAAGCAGTTTATTGGATACATAGTTTCGATCGTAAGTTACGACAACACCCGGTGCAATGGCCAATGTATTTGAACCATCGTTCCATTGTTCTCTTGGAGCTGCAATAACATCTCCCCCGCCGCAAGGAATCAATTCCACTTCTTTAAGGTTCAACACTTCTTTTAATGTTTCCATTAAGTTTGTTTTATGGGTTATTTTCAATGTTTCTTCATCCGGACCTTTTTCAAGAATATAAATGTTCATATTGCCTTTTGGCCCTTGGATTGCCGGGTGAATGGTAAATTTATCGTAGTCAACCATTGTAAATACCGTATCTAAATGCATAAATGCCCGGGATTTCGGAATTTCAACGGCGACAACTCTTTGAATAGGGCTTTCTTGGTTGAAAACATTTAATGCGAAACGTTCGATTGCTTTTGCTGCTGTTCGTTCACTGATTCCAATGGCAATGGTATTTTTTGATAAAACTAATTCATCTCCTCCTTCCATTGGATAATCAAAATCACGATCGAACCAAATCGGAATGTCATGGTTAGCGAACCGCGGATGATATTTGATAATATAGCTCATGAACAGGGATTCACGCCTTCTTGCAGGTTCTCTCATTCGATTGATGGTCAGACCATTCCCTATGGTTGCAGCAGGGTCTCTTGTAAAATATAAGTTTGGCATTGGATCCAAATAAAATGGATAGTGATCTTCCAGCAATTCATATAAATGTGTTTTCTTTCTAAATTCAATTTCAGATTTTCTGACACCAGACATGATTTTTTTTACCATTTCTTCTGTATTGAATGATAATAGGTATTCATATAAAGTTATAAAAGATCCATTAACTGTTACATGTGATTCCATTAAAATATCCGTAACAAATTGCTTTTTAATCTCTTCTGTGTAAAGTGCTTCTGTTAAAAGTGTTGTTAGGTATAATACTTCAATTCCTCTGTTTCTTAATGCTGAAGCAAAATAGTCATGTTCTTTTTGAATAATTGGCAAGTATGGAATATCATCGAATAATAACCTTTGTAAAAATTCCGGGGTCAGATTTTCTACTTCTTCTCCAGGACGATGTAACAATACTGTTTTCAATTCGCCAATTTCTGAAGTAATATGAAGTGGATGTTTCAATTTGATACCCTCCTATATATTTTTTTTAAAGAAAGGAATTGTACAGCCAACTGACAAAGCTTATCGTTTTGCTCCGGGTGCCCTATGTTTCTTGTTGCTCCTTACATTTTCATCTTAATAGATTGGGAGACTTATTGCTGTGAAAGCGCTAACAAAGAAGTTGTGAAATTTTCCTTGCTTTATTTATGAAAGGGCTTACATGGAAAAATACGCCTGTTACACACCATTATTGTGAATATATACACAGAAATACCATTAACAAAGTCAAGGGGCAAAATCCTCAGAAAATGGGGCGGAACTGTCTAATAGAACGGCTATTCGGGACAATTTTTGTTGAAAATTATGCGGAAATGTCCATTAGAAGTGGCCCAACCCGTTCTATTAGACAAAATCGGCAGAATTTACCAGAAATATCTAATACAGCGGCTTTTTTGGACAAAATTAGAAGAAAATAAGCGGAAATGTCTATTAGGAGTGTTATAATCCCGCTCTACCTTAAACATAAACTTCTTAACAATTACTTAATCGAATGAAAATTGCATGATAAAAATGAAAGGCTTGTAACATTTACTGAAACTTTTCTTTAAAATACTCTACATCATGGACGATTATTTGTCGCCCTTCCATCGTTAAGAGCCCGTCACATCGTAATTCCTTAAAAACATGCGATGCTGTTTCTCTCGATGTTCCTGAGATTTTTGCAATTTCTGTTATCGTCATTGGTACATCGATCACAATATCATTTCCCGTTTGGATACCAAAATCTTCCATTAGATAGGTAATTGATTGTTCGACTCTGTCTTTAACATTCGATGTTGTAATCGTTTGCAATCGTCTTTCGTGCAGTTCCAAAATTCTAGATAAGCGATACACAATGTAAAGTAGTTGATCTTTATTAGTCTGTACAATTTCTTCAAATATTTTCGTAGGTATATAGTATACAACAATGTCTGTTAACGCATAAGCGGAATAATGGTAGTAAGCATCTTTGAACATCCCACCATAAGGAAATAAATCATGTGGCTTAACATAGTCCAAATACAACATTGTGGCCTCAGTATTCGTTCGTTCCAGTTTGACATATCCTGTACTTAATAAATAGATTCTTTCCCTCGGATCGCCAACCGTAAATAACAATTGATTCTTTTTATAAGTCCGTTGAAATAAATGGTTTTTAAATGCTTTAATTTCCTCTTCTGTTAAATAGGATAAAATTTTAAACCTACTTAAATCATCGACAGAGTTTTTTAGTTTCATTTAAAAAACCTCCAGATATAGTTGTTTTTATTGCGTTAGAAAGTTAAAGCAGGATGTTCAAAAATCTAGGGGATTTCATATTTGTTCTCAACGTAAAATTCTTAATGTATTTATAAAATAAGGAATGTTGCGAAAATAACTGACCCAAATACAGTTACACAGAAGTTATCTATCCTTTCATATTCAGTCTACCATATTCAAGCAAAGATTGAAATAGTAGACTGGCAATAGGAAATCATGGGCGCCGTATTTATTTTGAAAGCTAAAAAAAAGAGAGGTTATTCCTCTCTTTTTCCATTTTTCAATTGATTGTGGGCGTCAATGACAAGGTCGGTAATCGGTTTCCTAAACTGATTCTTTCCTTTCACTTCCTCATTGTTACCCGGCCATTTTAAATGGAGCAAAAATTCGATATTCCCATCTCCGCCGGTTATTGGCGAATAATCGATATTTAGGCAATCAAATCCTTCATTTAAGGAGAATTGAAGAATATCCTCTATGACCATCTCATGTACTTTCCGATCCCTGACAATACCTTTTTTACCAACCAGTTCTTTGCCCGCTTCAAATTGAGGTTTAATCAGTGCCACGATGTCACTGTCCGGAACTAGTATCTTTTTTAGCGGTGGCAAAATACGTTTTAAGGAGATAAAGGAAACATCAATACAAGCAAATTCTGGCATTTCTCTTGGTAAATCTTCAGGTTTTAAATAACGGAAATTTGTTCGTTCCATGACGATAACTCGTTCATCTTGACGCAATTTCCATGCCAGTTGATTATAGCCGACATCAACAGCATAACAATATTTTGCCCCGTTTTGGAGTGCACAGTCGGTAAACCCACCGGTTGAAGCTCCAATATCGATGATTATTTTATCTTTAACGGTTAGATCAAATACCTTTAATGCTTTTTCGAGTTTATACCCGCCTCTTGAAACATATGGCATTTGTTTTCCTTTAATTGATATGTCAATATCTTTTGGCACCTTGACTCCGGGCTTATCCAATCGTTGTTCATTGGAATACACGATGCCCGCCATAATTGCCCTTTTTGCTTTTTCTCTTGTTTCAAAAAAACCACGTTCATTAAGCAAAATATCCAATCTTTCTTTTTCCAAATTTCTCAAGCCCTTTTTTCTGATTTTGCAACATCGTTCTTATCGTTTGAACAATATGATCGGAAGTTAATCCAATTTCATTCAACAGTTCATGGACTTCCCCATGATCAATAAACTGATCCGGGATGCCCAGTCTCATGATTTGATTCGAATACCCGTTATCATGAGCAAATTCCAAGATTGAACTGCCGAAACCGCCTTGTAATACGCCTTCTTCAACAGTAAGAACGGGCAAGTTCTTTTCAAAGATGCGAATTAACAGTTTTTCATCCAGCGGCTTGATAAAACGGGCATTGACGACCATTGCTTGAATTCCGGTTTTTTCTAATTTTTTCCTTGCTTCCAGTGCCATCGGGATTGTTGTACCAAACGTTAAAATTGCCGCATCCTTACCGTCTTTTAAAACTTCCCATGAACCGATCGGAATCTCTTTTAGTTCATCGTCAAGAGGAACCCCGTAACCATTACCTCTCGGGAACCGCATGGCAATTGGTCCGTCATCATATTTAACTGCCGTATATACCATATGTCTGCCCTCATTTTCATCTTTAGGCATCATCAACACCATGTTTGGCAGACTTCTTAAAAAAGCAATATCGAACACACCTTGATGGGTATCCCCGTCCGCACCAACGAGTCCCGCCCGATCAATGCCAAAAAATACATTTAAATTTTGCCGACAGATGTCATGGACAATTTGGTCATAGGCCCGTTGCAAGAAAGTCGAATAGATCGTTAAATAAGGTTTCATGTTTTGTGTTGCCAGTCCGGCAGCCAATGTCGTGGCATGTTGCTCGGCGATTCCGACATCAATCACCCGATCCGGAAATTCGGCCTGAAACCCTTCTAATTTTGATCCAACAGTCATTGCCGGTGTAATCGCAACAATCCTTTTATCATCTCTGGCCAATTCACGGACGGTTTCACTGACAACTTTACTCCAAGCAGGAGGACTACTAACCGGTTTTATAAAATCGCCAGTTTCAATTTTATATGGACCAGTCCCATGCCAAGTTCCCACTTTATCATTTTCGGCCGGATAATAGCCTTTTCCTTTTTTTGTGACAACATGAAGCAAAACAGGACCATTCGTTTTTTTCGCATAGGTCAGATTTTCAAACAAATCTTCAAAATTATGTCCGTCAATAGGTCCCAGATAGGTAAAACCGAGCTCTTCAAAGAACATCCCGGGCACAAATAAATATTTGAAGCTATCTTTTAAACGTTCTGCTTTTGATGCCACTATTCCACCAACAGCCGGGATTTTTTTCAAGAAAGCTTCCACTTCATCTTTCGCCCAATTGTATTTCCCGGCCGTCCTAATTCTCCCGAGCATATTGTGCACGGCGCCGACATTTGGAGCAATGGACATTTCATTATCATTTAAGATAACAATGATATTCTTCTTTTCATGCCCGATATGATTTAATGCTTCCAGTGCCATTCCACCGGTTAATGCCCCATCCCCTATTACCGGTACGATAAAATGCTTTTCACCTTTAAGGTCACGGGCAATCGCCATTCCCATTGCGGCAGAAAGACTCGTTGAACTATGACCTGTTTCCCATATATCGTGTTCACTTTCATTTCGTTTCGGAAAACCACTTAAGCCCTTATATTTCCTTAATGTGTCAAAATCTTTCGCCCTACCTGTTAGAATTTTATGGACATAACTTTGATGACCGACATCCCAAATAATTTTATCACGCGGACTTTCAAAAACTTTATGCAAAACAATCGTTAACTCAACAACACCTAAGTTTGGGCCAATGTGACCACCGGTTTTGGACAAGTTTTCAATTAAAAATTTACGAATTTCTTCACTTAATTGTTTCAACTCAGCAATAGACATGTCACGGAGAAAAGAAGGACTCGTTATGGATTTTAGATCCATATTGGA
>Ga0310828_1001721_pt1 | contig 11770 bp, 8 predicted proteins | sample WT_ome_3_FD_202242 | JGI IMG/M metagenome (GOLD analysis project Ga0310828, IMG submission 202242) | Sorghum-adapted microbial communities enriched on wild type (WT) sorghum from Joint BioEnergy Institute, Emeryville, California, United... ... | reverse complement strand
TGTGTGCTCTCCGCCGGGCAGGAGCAGTTGGTGGCGTTCGCCCGGATCCTGGTCCGCGACCCGCAGGTGGTGATCCTGGACGAGGCGACCGCGCGGATGGACCCGGTCACCGAGGCCCAGGTTCAGCGCGCCACCGAACGGCTGCTGCGGGACCGGATCGGCATCGTCATCGCGCACCGGCTCTCCTCGGTGCGTCGCTGTGACGAGGTGGTGGTGCTCGCCGACGGCGAGGTGGTGGAGGCTGGGCCGCTGAGCCAGTCGCACCGGTTCGCCCGCCTGCTGGCCACCAGCCAGGCCGCGGCGGTGGCGGCCGACCGGACCGGGGTCGCGGTACTGACCCGTGACAACCCGGACGAGTGGCGAGGTCCCGCGCCGGGCGCGGCGGTGGGCGGCGCGGCGGCTAGCGGGGCGATGACCGTCGAAACGCCGGTCAGCGTGCCGCCGGTCCGTGTGCCCCCGGTGAGCGTGCCGCCGAAGACCGACCCGCCGCCGGTACCCGAACCGCCGCGGGCGCGCACGATGCGCGAGATCCTCCGCTTGGTCACCAACGATCCGCGGTACGGGCTGGCCGCGGTGGTCGTGTTCTCGTTCATGACCGTGCTCGGCCTGGACGGCTCGGTGCTGCCCTGGCTGTGGGCCGACCTGGTGGACAGCGGGGCAGGCGGGTGGGGGAGTGACGGCATGTTCTGGCCGGCCGCCGGGATCATCGCCGCGCTGGTGGTGAACGCGCCGTTGCCGTACTTCGCCGGCAGGTGGTTCCCCGAGTGGTGGGTCCGCCAGATGCTGCGGATCAGCCTGCGCCTGGTGAACGGGCAGACCGGACCGCGCCGGGTCAGCGCGCACACCCCGGCCGAGGTGGTCGCCCAGGGTGGCGACACCGAGCGGGTGGTGATCCTCGCCGACAACATGATCGACCAGTTCGCCTGTGTGGTCATCCTGGTGTCGATGACGCTCGTCTCGGGTACGCCGGTGCCGGCGCTGTTCTTCCTGGGCACGATGGTGGTCTCCGGGGCGGCCGCGACGCTGTTCGGGCCGCGCCTGGAGCGCTCGGCGCGCCGGACCGTCGCCGCCCGCGCCGCGTTCGCCACTGCGCTGGTCTCCTCGCTCTCCGCGGCCCGCACGGTGAAGCTGGCCGGGGCGACCCGCCCGGTGCTGGCCCACCTGAGCCGGCTGGACGCGGTGCGCAGCGACCGGCAGCGACGCGAGATCCTGGTGCAGGTCTGGTCGCGGTCGACGCCCGCGCTGGCCAGCGGGCTGTTGCCGATCGCCGCGTGGGCGCTGCTGCTCACCGGCGGACTGTCCGCGGGCGCGACCCTGGTGGCGGTGTCCACGCTCGGCGCGGCCCGCTGGTTCGCCTGGACCACCGCGTCCCTGGTCTCCCAGTTGCCCTCGGCCCGGGTGTGGACCCGCCGTACGGTGGCGATGACCGGGGTGAGCGCGTACTCCGTCGCCGTGCCGGGCGTGAACCTGTCGGCGGGCATCGCGCCGGCGCCGCCGGCCGCCCCGCGGCACCCGCTGCACCGGCTGGAGCTGGCCGGGTTCAGCGCGGTGCACGAGGACGGTACGGTCGGCGTCCGTGACATCGACCTGACCGTCGAACGTGGACAGCTGGTGCTCGTGGTCGGACCGGTCGGCTCGGGCAAGTCGTCCCTGCTGCGGGCGCTGGCCGGCATCGTCCACCACACCGGTTCGCTGCGCTGGAACGGGCAGCCGGTCACCGAGCCGGAGCTGTTCCTCCGGCCGAACCAGATCGGTTACGTAGGGCAGTTGCCGCGCGTACTCTCCGGCACGGTCGCTGACAACATCCAGTTGGGACACGAGGTTGACGCGGTGAGCGCGGTGTCCACCGCACAGCTCGACCATGACCTGGCCGCCGCCGGAGGTGGGCTCGGGCTGGTGATCGGCCACAAGGGCACCCGGCTCTCCGGGGGGCAACTGCAGCGGTTGGCGCTGGCCCGCGCGCTCGCGCCACGCACCGAGCTGCTGATCGCTGACGACGTGTCGTCCGCGCTCGACGTTACGACTGAGCTGGAGCTGTGGCAGGCGCTGCGCGCGCACGGGGTGACCGTGGTCGGGTCCACCTCCAAGCGGGCCGCGCTGGCCCAGGCCGACCTGGTGCTGGTGCTGCTCGGGGGCGAAGCGGTCGCCCGCGGGAAATGGTCCGAATTGGCGGATGAATGGGGACACTTGGCCGGCTGAGCGACTCTTGACCTTTGTGACCTCGATCACTAGGTTGCCAGTGGTTGAAAACTTCCGGTCAAATAAAGGACTTCTTTCCGAAACCTGCCGGACAGGATGGGCGATTACGTCATGCGAACGGTAAGGCTGGCCAAGGTCGTCGTCTGCGTCACCGCGTTGGCGGGAGTGATCGCGAGTTCGGGCTGCGGGGCCGTGCTCGGCACCGCCGGGCCCGCGGCCGGTTCGCGTAACCGGATCCAGGTGTGGGCGTTGCAGGACCCCCAGAACCAGCCGATCATCGAGGACGGCATCGCGAGGTACAACCGGTCCTCGATCATCAGCGCCGAGCTGCTCACCTTCGTCAACGACGCGTACAAGCAGAAGCTGCAGGTGTCGATGGGCTCGCCCAACCCGCCGGACGTCTTCTTCAACTGGGGTGGCGGCAACCTTGCCCAGTTCGTCGAGGCGGGCAACGTGGTCGACCTGACCACCCGGCTGCGCCGGGACGCGGACGCGAACATCTTCCTGCCCAACGTGATGGCGGTCGGGCAGGTGGACGGTCGGCAGTACGGACTGCCGATGAACGGTATACAGCCGGTAGTGTTGTTCTACAACAAGAAGGTGTTCGCCGACGCCGGGGTGGAGCCGCCGAAGACCTACGACGACCTGCTGTCCCTTGTGGACACCTTCAAGCAGCGGAAGGTCACCCCGATCGCGCTGCCCGGTACGCAGGGCTGGACCGAGCTGATGTACCTGGAGTACCTGCTGGACCGGGTGGGCGGCCCGCAGAAGTTCGCCGACATCGCGGCCGGCAGGCCCGGCGCCTGGCGGGACCCGGCGGTGCTGCAGGCTCTGACCATGTGTCAGGAACTGGCGGAACGCGGCGCGTTCGGCAAGAACTTCGCGTCCATCAACTACGACAACACCGGCGCGTCCAGGTTGTTCGCCACCGGCAAGGCGGCGATGTTCCTGATGGGCAGCTGGGAGTACACCAGCCAGGCGAGCAACAACCCGGAGTTCGTCAATAGCGGCAACCTCGGCTGGGTGCCGTTCCCGCAGGTGGAGGGCGGTGCCGGCAACCCGAAGAACGTGGTGGGCAACCCGAGCAACTACTTCTCCGTGACCAGCGCGTCGGCGCACCGCGACGAGGCGGTCGACTTCGTGGTGGAAATGACCACGTCGAAGGAGTACATCACCGCCCTGATCGAGACCGGGCAGGTGCCGGCGGTGAAGGGCGTGGAGAAGGAGCTGGCCGCCAGCCGCAACGCGGAGTTCGCCCTCTTCACCTACGACATGGTGAAGGACCCCAAGGTGGCGTTCACCCAGTCGTGGGACCAGGCGCTGAGCCCGTCGGTCGGCGCCGAGCTGCTGACCAACCTGCAGAAGCTGTTCCTGTCCGACATCACACCGGAAGAGTTCGTCTCCGCGATGGAGAAGGCGAAATGACCTGGGGCGGGCGCGGGTCCAGCGCGCTGCGGCCCGGCTTCGGCTGGGCCGCCCCGGCCACCGTTTTCTTCGTGGCCTTCGGCATCCTGCCGATCGCGATCGTGGCGTACCTGAGCCTGACCCGGTGGAACGGGCAAGGCTCCCCGCAGTGGTCCGGCCTGGAGAACTGGCGGGCGCTACCGGACGATCCGGACGCGCTCAACGGGCTCAAGGTGACCTTCCTGCTCACCCTGCTGACCTGGCTGATCCAGACACCGCTGGCGCTGCTGCTCGGGGTGTGGTCCGCCGGTCGGCAGCGCAGCCGCGCCATTATGTCCACAGTGTTCTTCCTGCCACTGCTGCTGTCCACCACAGCCATCGCGTTGACCTGGCTGTCCCTGCTCGACCCGAACTTCGGCCTGGCAGCGAGCCTGGGCGGGCCGCTGGGCAACCTGCTCGGCTCACCCGACCGGGCACTGTACGCGGTCGCCTTCGTGATCTCCTGGCAGTTCGTGCCCTTCCACATGCTGCTCTACCAAGCCGCCGCCCGGCAGATCCCGGTCAGCATGTACGAGGACGCCGAGCTGTCCGGGGCGACCCCGGCCCGCCAGTTCCTCGCCATCACGCTGCCGCAGCTGCGCAACACCGTCATCGCGTCCTCGGTGATCATCATCGTCGGCTCGCTGACCTACTTCGAGTCGATCCTGCTGCTCACCGGCGGCGGACCGGGCACCGCCACCCGGGTACTGCCGCTGCACATGTACGTCAAGGGCTTCGTCGGGTTCGACATGGGCTTCGCCAGCGCGCTGGCGGTGCTGCTGGTCGCGGTCGGCACGGTGCTGTCGGTGCTGATCGTCCGGTCCACCGGCTACCACAAGATGGCCAGTGACCGTGAGGGGTACCTGTGATGGAGGGCGAGCGATGACACGCCAGCCGGTCTACCCGCCGCCGCTGCGCGGCGCCCGGCCCTATCCACAGCCGACGCCGTACGGTCGGCGCCCACCGGTGAGCGCGCGGACACCGCCGTTCCGGGTGGCCAGGCACACCGCTCCGCGCCGCCGGCTGCCCCACCACATGGATCCGCTGCGCCGGTACGGCGCCGCGGCGAGCTGGGTCGGCGCCACACTCTGGTTCGTGGTGGTGGCCGCGCCGCTGTACTTCATGGTCATCACGAGCCTGCGTACCACCGACGCGTACCTGGCCGAGGGCGCCCTGCGGTTCCCCTCGGGGATCACCCTCGACAACTACGGCCGGGCGTTCGAGCTGGGGTTCGCCACCTTCCTCGCCAACAGTGCCGGGGTGACCATCGCCACGGTGGTGTTCGTGCTGGCCATGGCGCTGCCCGCGTCGTACGCCATCGTGCGCAGCCGCAGCCGGTGGGTCCGGCTGGCGTTCTCCACCTTCCTGCTCGGGTTGGCCATCCCGGCCCAGGCCGTGATCATCCCGCTCTACCTGATCATCACCCGGCTGCGCCTGTACGACTCGCTCACCGCGATCGTGCTGCCCACCACGGCGTTCTCGCTGCCGGTCGCGATCGTGGTGTTCACCAGCCACCTGCGTGACATCCCGCGGGAGCTGTACGAGTCGATGATTATGGACGGTGCCACGCCGTCGGCCATCTTCTTCCGCTTGGTCGTCCCGTCCGCACGGCCCGCCCTGGTCAGTGTCGGCATCTACAGTGGACTGAACGCGTGGAACGGGTTCATCTTCCCGCTCGTGTTCACGCAAAGCCGCGAGCGGCAGGTGGTGCCGCTGGGCCTGTGGAACTTCCAGAGCCAGTTCGGCACCGACGCACCCGGGCTGTTCGCCGCGGTGCTGCTCTCCGCGGTTCCGGTGTTCGCGCTGTACCTGTTCGGCCGGCGGCACCTGCTGCACGGGCTCGCCGCGGGCTACCGCTGAGCGGTCGCCACCAACGCACACGCCTCACCCGGCAGGTGGGTCCATCACCAGTTCGGCGGTGATCGGCAGCTGGCGGACCCGGCGCCCGGTCGCGTGGAACACCGCGTTGGCGATCGCCGCCGCCGCGCCCACCTGCCCGATCTCGCCGACCCCTTTGACCCCGAGCGGGTTGACCACCTCGTCGGTGACCTCGACGAACTCCACGGTCACCTCCGGCGCGTCGGCGTTGACCGGGACCAGGTACTCGCCCAGGTTGATCGCGCCCCAGCGGCCGTGCCGCGGATCCATCCGGTTGCCCTCCAGCAGCGCCTGGCCGAGGCCCCAGAGCATGCCGCCCATCAGCTGGCTGCGGGCCAACTTCCGGTTGAGTACCCGGCCGGGCGCGAACACGCCGAGCATCCGGCGCACCCGCACCGTGCCCAGCTGCGGGTCGACGGCGACTTCGGCGAACTGGGCGCCGAAGGTCAGCAGCCCGTGCGGGGTGTCCAGCGGTGGTGGCGTCCAGCTTCCCGGCGCCTCCACGTCCGCCAGGTGGTTGCGCAGCAGCAAGTCCCCATAGGACTCTCCGGTGCTGGGCTGGTCGCGCAGCACCATCCGGCCGTCGCGTACCTCGACCGCGGCCGGATCCACGCCGTGCAGTGGTGACCCGGCGTCGGCGATGGCCATCCCGATCAGCTGGTCGCGCAGGGCGGTGGTGGCCGCGTGCACCGCCGCGCTCACCATGCCGGCGCCAGAGGAGCCGACCGCCGCGGAGGTGTTCGGCAGGTCGGTGTCGCCGCCCTCGAAACGCACCGCGTCCAGCGGTACCCCCAACCCGTCCGCCGCCACCTGCGACATCGCCGTCAGCACCCCGGTGCCGATCTCCTGCGTGGCGGCCTGCACCACCACGCTGCCGTCCGCGTAAAGCCGGGCGCGGGCGCGTTGGGTGGGCATGAACAGCGCGACCGGATAACCGGCGGTGGCCATGCCGGAGCCGATCAGCCAGTCGCCGTCCCGGCGGGACCGCGGTGCCGGGTCCCGGCCGGCCCAGCCGAACCGCTCGGCGCCCAGCCGCAGGCAGTCCGCCAGGCCGTCGCTGGACCAGGGGTTCCCGTGCGGGTCGACGTCCGTGCGGTTGCGCAGCCGCAGTTCCACCGGATCCATCCCGATCTCGTACGCCAGCTCGTCCATCGCCGCCTCGAGGGTGAACACGCCCACCGCCTCGCCGGGCGCCCGGGTGAACGTCGGCGTGATCGTGTTGCCGCGGATCAGCCGGTGCACGCCCTCGTAGTTGGGGCAGGCGTACAGCTGCGAAGTGACGCCGGTGGCCGGTTCCGCCCAGTCGTCGAACAGCGAACCGATGGACAGCTTGTGGTGGCGGATCGCGGTCAGCCTGCCGTCCCGGATCGCGCCGAGCGTCACGCTCTGCTCCTGCTCCTCCCGGTGGCCGTTGGAGGTGAACGTCTGCGGGCGGGTCAGGGAGAGCCGGACCGGCCGGCCGACGTGCCGGGCGGCCATCGCGGCCAGCGTGACGTGTGGCCAGGTCATCGCCTTCGAGCCGAACGCCCCGCCGACGAAGTGGGTGATCACCCGGACGTCGGACAGCGGCAGCCCGAGCAGCTGCGCCACGGTGAGCTGGGTGGCCCGGATGCCCATAGTCGAGTCGTAGATGGTCAGCCGGCCGCCGTCCCAGACCGCGGTGGTGGCCGAGGGCTCCAGTGGGTTGTGGTGGTTGGCGGCGAACCGGTAGGTGGCGTCGACGCGTACCTCCGCGCCAGCGAGGCCGGCCGCCACGTCGCCGCGCGCGCTGCGGGCGGGCAGCAGACCGCCGAACAGCTTCTCCGGCTCGTACGCCGCGTCGCGACCCTCGTCGATGGTGGTGGTGGACGCGGCTCGTTCGTACGTGACGGTCAGCAGTGAGGCCGCGAACTGGGCCCGCTCGTGGCTGTCCGCGACCACGACCGCGACCGGTTGGCCGGCGTAGTGCACCACGTCGTCCTGCATCGGGAAGAAGCTCTCGCCCGGTGCCGCGGCGCCCGCCAGCGAGGGGAGCAGCCGCGGCTGGGCGGCCACCTTGGGCAGGTTCTGGTGGGTGAGCACGGCGAGCACCCCGCCGGCGGCGTACGCCCGGGCGGTGTCGATGCCGAGCACCCGGCCGCTCGGGATGGTCGCGCCGACGATCGCCGCGTGCACCAGGTTGGGCAGGGCGATCTCCGCGGTGTACTGGGCCGCCCCGGTGACCTTCGCGGTGCCGTCCACCCGGTCGACCGGCCGGCCGATGGCGGTACTCATCGCGAACCTCCGTTCATCGCCTGGGTCAGCGCCCGTACGATCGCGCGCTGGGTGAGCTCCACCTTGAACGCGTTGTGCTGGCGCACCTGCGCCGCGCTCAGCTCCTCCGCCGCGGCCTGCGCGAACGACTCCGCCGTCGCCGGTGCGCCGGTCAGCCGTGCCTCGGCCCGTCGTGCCCGCCACGGTTTGGTGGCCACTCCGCCGAGAGCGAGCCGGACCTCGGCCACCGACCCGTCCCGTACCCGCAGTGCCGCGCAGACCGACACCAGCGCGAACTCGTAGGACTGCCGGTCGCGCAGCTTCAGGTAGTGCGAGTCGCGGGCGATCTCGGCCGGCGGCACCTCGATCGCCACGATCAGCTCGCCCTGCTCCAGCGGGTGCTCCACCTCCGGCGTGTCGCCCGGTGGCAGGAAGAAGTCGTCCAGCGGGATGCTGCGGGTGCCGTTCGGCCCGACCGTCTGTACCACCGCGTCGAAGGCGACCAGCGCGACCGCGACGTCCGAGGGGTGGGTGGCGATGCAGTGCTCGCTGGTGCCCAGGATGGCGTGGCCGCGGTTGAGCCCGTCCCACGCCGAGCAGCCGGTGCCGGGCTCGCGCTTGTTGCACGGCGAGATGTTGTCCCGGAAGTACGCGCAGCGCGTCCGCTGGCACAAGTTGCCGCCCATCGAGGCCATGTTGCGCAGCTGCTCCGAGGCGCCGAGCAGCAACGCCTGGGAGATGGCCGGGTACCGCCGCACGACCGCGGGAGCCCGGGCGACGTCATTCATCCGGGCCAGCGCGCCGATCCGGATGCCCCCGCCGGTGAGCTGTTCGACGTCGGCCAGCGGAAGGTCGTTGATGTCCACCAGCAACTCGGGCCGGGCCACGCCGAGCCGCACCAGGTCGACCTCGGTGGTGCCGCCGGCCAGGAACGCGCTCCCCGGGTGCGCGCTCACCGTCGCGACCGCCTCGCCGATGCCGGTCGCGCGCAGATAGCTAAGCGCCCGCATGCTCGCCTGCTGCCGTCTGCTCGCCCGCCGTCTGCTCTGCCGGCGTATTCCCTGCCGGCCTTTTCGCTGCCGGTCCGCCTCCGGCAAGGCCCGCTCGCGCGTCGCGCACCTCGCGGATCGCCGCCCGGATGTTCGGGTACGCGGCACAGCGGCAGATGTTGCCACTCATGATCTCGGCGATCTCGTCGTCGCTGGGTGTCTTGCCGTCGGCCAGCAGCGCGACCGCGGACATCAGCTGTCCCGGGGTGCAGTATCCGCACTGGAAGGCGTCGTGCTCGATGAACGCGCGTTGCATCGGGTGCAGGTGGCCCCCGGCGGCCAGGCCCTCGATCGTGGTGACCCGGTGTCCTTCACAGGCCATGGCGAGGGTCAGGCAAGACAACACCGGACGGCGGTCCACCCAGACCGTGCACGCCCCGCACGTGCCCTGGTCGCACCCTTTCTTGGTACCGGTGAGCGCGAGGTGGTCGCGCAGCGCGTCGAGCAGGCTCACCCGCGGTTCGAGGTCGACCACGCGGGGGGATCCGTTGACGTTCAACAGAACGGGCGTGCTCGACGGACCGGCGGCCACCGCGGGCTCCGCGGGCGCGACCGCGGCGAGCGCAAGGTCAAGATCCATGCTCCAGATTGTGCCGGGGACGGCCGGACGTAGTAGGAGAAATCAGCATTTTGCCGGCCGCCCCTCGGCCGCACCCTGCGGTTATCCCCGCCCTTCGTAGGCGTCCCGCAACCCCTTGATGTCAAGCTTCTTCATGCCGAACACGGCCTTCATCACCCGGTTCGTCTTCTCCGGGTCCGGGTCGTTCAGCATGTCGGTCAGCGCGGTCGGCACGATCTGCCAGGACACCCCGTACTTGTCCTTCAGCCAGCCGCACGGTCCCTCCTCGCCGCCTTCGGACAGCGCGGCCCACAGCCGGTCCACCTCTTCCTGGTCCTGGCAGTCCACCAGGAACGAGATGGCCTCGGTGAACTTGTACTCGGGGCCGCCGTTGAGCGCGACGAACCGCTGCCCCTCGATCTCGAAGGTCACGGTCATCACCGAGCCTTCCGGCCCTGGCGCATCCTTGCCGAAGCGGGTGACGTTGGTGATCCGGGAGTTGGGGAAAATCGCGACGTAGTGGTTCGCCGCCTCCTCGGCCTGGCCGTCGTACCACAGGTACGGCGTGATCTTCTGCATCGGTCCGGCTCCTCTCTCGATCGTGCCGGGCGGTGTGCCCGGATTACCCATGCGTCGTTCGGGCCGGCGCCGGTTCGACATCCGGCCTCAAGATTTTTTCGGCCGTTCGATTCGACGACGGCTGCCGCCCGGTTCGGAGATCTCGGCCGTCCGATTCGCCCGGATGAGGGCGTTTTGGTGATCGTGGTGTGGCGACGAGAGTGGCATGGCACGCGTCCTGATCACCGGTTCCGCGGACGGACTCGGGCAGATGGCCGCCCGGCTGCTGGTCGACTCCGGCCACCAGGTTGTCCTGCACGCCCGCAACCCCGGTCGCGCCAAGGACGCCGAGGCCGGCGTCCCCGGTGCGGACGGCGTCCTGATCGGGGACCTCGCCAGCATCGAGGAGACCCGCAAGGTGGCTGAGCAGGCCAACGCATACGGTCGGTTCGACGCCGTCATCCACAACGCCGGGGTTGGCTACCGCGAGCCCGAGCGGGTGCTCACCAAGGACGGGCTGGCCCATGTCTTCGCCGTCAACGTGCTCGCCCCGTACCTGCTCACCGCGCTGATCGATCGCCCCGGCCGGCTGGTTTACCTCAGCTCAGGCATGCACCGCAGGGGAAATCCCGACCTCGGCGACCTGCAGTGGGACCGGCGCCGGTGGAACGGTTGCCAGGCGTACGCCGATTCCAAGCTCTTCGATGTCGTCCTCGCCTTCGCGGTCGCCCGCCGCTGGCCGGGCGTGCTGTCCAACGCGCTGGAGCCGGGCTGGGTGGCCACCAGGACGGGCGGCCCGCGCGCGCCCGACGACCTCACCCAGGCCCACCTCACCCAGGCCTGGTTGGCCGCCAGCGACCATCCGGACGCCACGATCACGGGCGGCTACTTCTACCACCAGCGGCGCCGGGACGCCCACCCCGCCGCTCACGACCGGACGCTGCAGGACGGGCTCCTCACCGCCTGCGCGGAGCTGACCGGAACGCCGCTGCCCGCCAGGGAGCACGGGTCCTGAGTACCCTGCTCGGCTCGGCCGGACGGGCTGCGAGCTGGCTCGGCCGGACAGGCTGCGAGTTGGCTCGGCCCCGACGGGTCGCGAGCTTGCCGTTTATGCGCGTTGCGCGTCGCCGTCGACACGCTCATCACCGCGGTCCGCGCCGAGCGGTGCCCTCGCCCGCCGATGGTTCCCTCTCTGTGACGGGTCCCTTCTCGGTGCTGACGAGTGCGGACCGCGGTTGATCGGGGTTTCCGCACTGGTCCTTTCCGCGCTGGCCCCTTTCCGCGTCGGCCCTTGCTCACGTCACCGAGCGTGACGGCGCTCCGAGGTGGAAGGTGTCGCCCGACGCTATGGAGCTGCATCGTTTGCGATAGCACGGCGCGCGCCGGAATCGGCTGAGCCGGCTCGCCGGTCCCTGAGGCTGCCCGGTTCGCCGCTCCGCGGGCCGGCCGGCTCACCGGTCCGAGTGGCTGTCCGGCTTGCGGGTTCGGGTGGCTGTCCGGCTTGCGGGTTCGGGTGGCTGTCCGGCTTGCGGGTTCGGGTGGCTGTCCGGCTTGCGGGTTCGGGTGGCTGCACGGCTCGCCGATCCGATGGCGCCGGGCTGTCCCATCTGTGGGCCCGCTGAAACTCGCCCGGACGGTTCGGCCGGTGCTTCGCTTGCGGCAGCAGCTCTGTAGGAGTTTGGCAGACATATCCTCCCCGGGGTCGGCGGCGTGCTCCGGCGCGGGTGCGGCGGTGTGCTCCGGCGGGGCGCGGCGGTGTGCTCCGGCGGGGCGCGGCGACGGACTCCGGCGCGGGCGCAGTGGCGCACCAGGATGGAGGGTCCGCGCCGCGGTCAGGCGCCGGCCGAGCCGG
>Ga0310828_1001711_pt1 | contig 11806 bp, 11 predicted proteins | sample WT_ome_3_FD_202242 | JGI IMG/M metagenome (GOLD analysis project Ga0310828, IMG submission 202242) | Sorghum-adapted microbial communities enriched on wild type (WT) sorghum from Joint BioEnergy Institute, Emeryville, California, United... ... | reverse complement strand
TAATGTCGGTAAGGGTTTTCTGCTGTTATACTCACCGATACCTTTTATTACTTGGTTTAGCATTTGTAAACGGTCTATGTTTACTTTCTGTAATGAGGTGGTTGTTTTAATATTATTGTAGTCCTGCATCGTTTTGATTATGGACTGCAACATCGATACCCCTGCGGTGCTGATTTTGTTTAGACGGACACTTGGTCGGATTTGGCTGTACTCTTCCATACCCCTAATTAACCGATCCAATTGCTCTTTCTTTTTCTCGTTGTTGCTTAAAACTTGATCCATACCCTCTAAACACTCAACAAGGCTTAACGTTACAACTCTATCCTTCGTAACTAGGTTCCGATACCCCTCAATCTCGTATTCGATTTGTGAGATATCCGATTTGACGGACAACCTATCCGTTTTCAACATCGCAGTGGCATTGGTTAACTCCTCCGCTTTTAAAACGGTGGACAGAAACTCATAGTTTTCACGACCCGTTGTATCAATTAGAAGTAAATCATCCCTACCCCGTCTGAAATGGAGGTTGAGTTTAGAGTCCTCAATTAACCCTAAATACCTCTTGATGGTTTCGGGTACCCCTTTGACTGGCGTGTAAACCCCGTTTTGGATGGTACTGAAAACTTCTACCCCGTCTTTATACATAAAGTAAGCGGATTTTCCACTTATGTACTTCTCACGAACAATCTTTACACCATCACTAAAGTTTTCTGTAATTCGGAACATGTTTTGCCCATACCGAATAAACCGTGACTGCTTGTTCGCCCACTTGTCAAAGTTAATTACACCGAATGCACGTAAAACTGACGTCTTACCTGCTGAGTTATACCCCTTCAAAGATATAATGTTAGTGTCATCAAAGTCTACCCTGAAATACTTGTAACCCATGAAGTCTTCCGCTTCAAGACTCAACAATCTGCTGAAAGGCAATGGTTATCCCCCTCTCAATCTTTGGTTACAAAATAAAGGCACACAGTTTTAAGCTGTATGCCTTTATCTGTGCCCAATCACGACAAATTAGTTAGACCCGAATTTCAACGGTTGATCTTGGGATTCTTGCTTAATGCCCCCGAAACTTGCAAGTGCCGCCTCAGGAGTCGGTGGTGCTTGAAGTTGCGGTTGCGAAGAACCTGCGCCCAACCCCAATTCCAATTTTTTAAGTTGATCCAATTCCATTCGGGTTTCTTGCATCAATTCGTCAACGATTTCACGTTGTTGCTCATCGGATAATAATGCACAAGCCACGATGACTTCCCGCGCTTTCGCAGGTGTCCAATCTTTCGCTTGTTCATCAAGATACTTAAAAAGTTCTTTCTCTTGTTCAGAAGGTACGCGCACACTAATTTGAAGTGCTTTACCACTATCTCTCCTTGGATTTTTCTCCTTATTTATATCCTTAGAGAAGTGATAGTTAAGAACAAGCAGTTTTCCTGCGACACAATCTTTTTCATCCTCAAAAGAATCTCGCAGTTTTTCCCACTTTTCATTCCACTGAGCGTCCGATACATCCATCCAGCAAATTTGATATTTCGGAATACCCTTTTCATCAAGAACGTACTGGAATGTATTCAAACCACTTTGATCCTTTGTGGTTTCAAAGACCACGATTGGAAAGTAATGATGCTTGTCAGGGTCTTTAATTACACGTTGACTGAGTAATTCTTGTCGTTTATTCTTCAGAACGTCGCCTTTATCATCATTTGGGTCAATACCCATTGCGCGAGCAAACTGTTTGTACTTCAAGTTATATAATTCCCAACACTCTTGTACGGCTTCGTAAAGCGGTGACTCACCCGAAATACCTAATTCTTCAAGACCTGCCAATCCTTGAGTTGAACGCAATTGCATGAATTGACGACCCTTGTTGATTGAATGTACAAAAGCCGTTTCCCGAAGAAGTTCCTTCCGTCCGTCAACTTCCTCATAAAAATTCGGCACGTAAACAAGATGTCGGTTATTCGTTTCAAAACGGAACATCGGATAGTTAGGGTCAAATGTTCTTGGAGATGCTGATGAAATAGACTGTTCCTTAGTTGCTTGTTCTACTTTTTCCAGTGCAGACGCATCAACCTTAATTGGTTTTAGTTTTGAGATTTGCATAACTGACCTAATTCCTTTCTAAATGGTTTTAAATTGGTTTTAATGGTTCTAACTGGTTTTGCGGTTCTTAGATGTTAACTGAATGGCAAAAAACAGTTTTCGATGGTTTAAATGGTTACTCGACTCAACGCATAAACCGACCCCTTTCATCCAAACAGTATGTATTGAAGTGTCATAGAATCAGGCGAATCAGAAACCCAACATTAATAGGGAGAAAATCGATGCCATCACCGCGCGGGTTTATCTGTAATACCCTACAACCCTCAATCGACCGTTTAAATGCTTACGCGGAAACGGTCAAACACTTGACGGCTTTCATTGATCAATCGCCCGCTAACGGTTATAACAATTTTTTAATGCCATCGCTTAAATGACCGTTGTAATACAAAATAACAAGAAAACATTCATATTAAAGATCAACTGGTTTTACCTGATTCTTATGACACTTCATAATACGGTAGAATCCGTGGGGAGGATAACACCCTTGCGTTTTCACATTGGGGGATAATTCGAGAGTTTATCCAGATTCCACCGCATTATGAAGTGCCATAAACCAACCTTATTCATTTTTCGTTTAATTAACCCCTTACCCCTCACTTTAGACAACCTTGATTAACTACACCACTATTATAACATAAGTTGGCATATATGTCAAATCCGTCTATCAAATACTTTTAAACTACCTGAGAAAAAATTTGTAGTTTTGTACCAACTACCCTTTGTTAGCTTTTTACTAACCTATTGCGGTGAACCTCTTCACCCTTTATTTAAACGTCTCAACATACAAAACAGTCCATGAATACTCATGGACTGTTTCACTTAACCCCATGCAGGTATGAAAGGCAAGCCCTGCAATGTATGATACACATCTAAAAACACCATCTGATGCTCTTCCGTTGCCGGTTCTATATCCCAACCTCTGTCATAAGATACAAAACAGTTATCCCATGTATCTCTTTTCCGTTTAATAAACAATTTACTGATTCGCCCACCATCAATCCCAAAAACAGATCCTCGATTAAACACCTTTGCCTCAAAATCGTAATGGTTATTAACTACCCCATGAACCCAACCGTCATTACCTAATTTGGTTATAGTTACTGCCATCCTGAATACCCCCTAAGATAGATTTAATCCTGCACTCGCTAATACTGGACTGACTTCGTTCTTAAATCTCCAAGTTGATACCCCATACGAAAACCATTTCAAGTGATCGTCTATTTGTTGTTCTAATGAATGGTTTGTGTTTGTATAAATACCCGCAAACTGTAAAACCACTTCACCCGTTTCATCTTTTAAACCGACAAAATGCAAATCACGACTGGCGTTCATCTCAACTTCTTCTAATGCATCCATCATCGTTTTTCTATTCTCGTTGCTATAATAATCTTCAGGTAGCGTACTAAAAATGTAACCTACCAGTTCTCCTATACTGCTTTCTGAGTCTTTCCCAAAAACATGGACTTCTTTGGTTTTGTTCAAATAAACATAGACCAATATAGCCTCTACCAAAAAGTTCACCTTCTTTTGTAAAGTTTATAGGGAAAGCATGCCAAATACGTTTTTGCTTTTTCTTCAATGATTGACTTAATATATTATAACATAAAATTTTAAAAATGTCAAATTATGTTTATCCTTAAAACTACCCTCATTTATAAGTCTATAATGACATACTTATCCGTTGACTTTGCCACTTCCAATAACATGCTTCGGACATCCTCGACTTGAAACCAAGATACAAGGTTATCTACGTCTTTAATCTTGTACTGATGCTCGTCATCAAATCGAACCATACCCCGCAATTCTAAGAAAGTAGCGTTATACGGTAAAACCCATTGTTTTGACCTATCTCGAATAGACCTCTTTCCCGTTCTATCGTTATCGGGTATAGCCACCACTTTCTTAAAAATTTTGAGTAGTTCACCCTTTGAACGACTCACGTCTGCACCCATCGTTCCAATGGCAGGTAAACCAATGGCTCTTAACGACAACGTGTCAAAGATGCCCTCTACCACAAATACCAACCCGTCATATGCTGAAAACGACAATTCCAGCGCATTATCGAGATTAAACCAGTCCACATTTTTTGAGAAATATGGTGTGGGTATCGTTATATACTTTTTAAAGTCATTATACCAACCAATTAACGTTATTAACCTACCACTTGCTGAGTAAACTGGGATAATAAAACGATCTTCCAACAAATAAAACCCGTTTTCCGAAAATAAACCCATTTCCGTGAACAATTCCCGTTCTTTTTCAGTTAATCCTGATACTCCTCTGCTCTGATAGATTTCCATCTCCGTTAATAGGTTGCGTTGCTCGTCATGGAAATACGCACGTGCATTCATTAAATAGTTTAAAGAGTCCCTATCCAAGGACTCTTTAATTTTCTTGTAAATGTAATTCATTTTTTGTGAATGCTTATTGAAATCATTCATTTGAACTACCCCTAAACGACTTAGCGGACAAGTACTCGCTGTCTTCTCTTTAATTCCCTATCCACTTTTTGTTCTAAACTAAGGTTGAACCTATCCTCGGCGTTTAAAAACCGCGGACTGGTGAACCGAATAGCAAAATTAGCTTGTTCTAAACGCTGTTTTAATGAGTGAATCTCCGTATCGCTCATTCCTCTTAAACGTTCTTCAATACTATTATAACCCAATGTATTTCAACCCCTAAGTTTGTTCGGAATTTACCCTGTTACCACGACAACATTCCAGTCTTGTGGTATGCCCATTAAATTTCTTGCGACCCTAACTACTTCTGCTTCACGATTCGCTTCAATGTTTTTGATATGAACGGTTACTCTATACTCCCTTACTTCGTTAAAAACTTCTACAAGTTTAGTTTTGACCTCTTTAAAGTAAGGACTTTTAGCAAATGCGTTCAATACAATGAACTTGACTTCTTCTTCATTCTTCCCTGCCAAATACCCAATGGCTTTTAAGTTAAACCTTCTCATTTTATTATACCCCTTTGAAGATTACAAAGTTTAGACACAAGAATCAATGTGCCTTCCTTCGTAATACGACACTGAACCCCGTACCAAACGTCTTCCGCAGTCTGAACAGTACCGATCCTCTAAATACGGATACTTCTTATCCGCCTCTTGGTGTTTTCGTTCTTCATACTCTTCGAGTGCCCTGTAATCAATATCATCTTCATAGCCATAACCCATATGTAATACCCCTTTCTTTGATTTGCGCTACGCGCTCACTACTTTATATTTTCGTTCACGCGTTCGTTATCGTGGATGCCTTTTAACATCCTTTTTGCTAAATCTGTAACTATTATAACATAAGGTTATAAATTTGTCAACACTATTTAAAAATAAAACCACCCGTTTAGGATGGTTAAATACTAAATGATGGGTATCACTCCGTAAGTTTTATCATCGATGACATGTTTATACCCCGTCTTTGATTTAAGCAACTGATGTTTCAGCTGAAAACATCTCGTCAATACCCCTAAACAAATCCTTCATCGGCCACTCTAAAATCTCATTATACGTTACAACAGACGAACAGATTGAAAACAATTCAATTGCATAGTGTAACATAAATTTTCTTAATGAATTCTTAAATGTCGATATTTTTCTTGCACCTACAACAGGTTCCAACAATTTTAACTCGTACTCTATACGCATTAACCCGACTTTATACCCCACTTTGAGTAGGTCTTTGTTCTCTTTTTCTATTAAATTTTCCGCTATTGGGTTATCTGCAAGGCGTAAAAATTGATGATTGACACTTTCCTTACTATCGCGATCAATGCAGTGTAACACCTTTAACAAATCCGTTACTTCCGAACCCACCGTTTTCATTGACAGCAACCTGTAACTAAGCGTCAAAAACTCAAACTCATTGCGATTAAACACCAAACATTCTCGCAACAAGTTTTTCAACTCTTGTGCATTTGTCATAAGCGTAAATCACCCCTAAGTTATTCAAATTACGCTTATCATAAGTCCGTTGAAAACCTACCCACCGTCCTTTCATCTTTCGTCCAAAAAATAAACGAAGGCTGTGGGGTCATTCATTATGTAAACCCGATCTACCCCTCTATTCCGCGCCATATACGCTTGTGAATTGAATAAACCCGCTATCATATTCACAATTTGACTTTTGTTGTCTGCTATAAACTCATAGTACTCCGTCATATTCGCCTTTCGATACCCCACTACATATCGGTTCCTGCCACCTAAATTGTACGTGTACGCTATTTTGACTCGGCTCATAAAACACACCCTCAACACCCCGTTTTCTCTGCCATAACTCGGTCAATATCGATTTTCAAAGTTATACACTAAAGAAAAAACCTCACACTAGTTTTGATGGGTTAAGTCAACTCTAGTGCAAGGTTTTTACATGTATTCGAATAAACTTAGGGGTATAATGTTACCTCGATGGAGGCAAACTAACTATGATGGTATTATAACAAACAGAACATCAAAAGTCAACTCGGTTCAGTTAAAATTATTTGATATTCTTGATTTGTTTTAGCATCATTTGTTTTTACAAGGATGTTACCATCCTTAAACCCCTATATTTGGTTTCTTTATTGACTGTTCTCTATTTAGATTGGTTTTAAAAAGTTTGTGTTTCGTTTTTATTTGTTTTTATTCTCAACTGACTCAAACTTGACATAATTGATGAACGTTTGCTTTGTACCCCTATATTCCCTATGGTCTTTAATCTTTGCTTTAATTTTAATATACTCACCCTCATCAAATTCAGGGTTCTTCCCCGTACCCCATACGAACACATTACCTTGATTGTCTTTAAAGAAATGCATGTACATAGACCCATACATCGTCTCAAAATGTGTACTACGATAATACATCACTTCGGTTTCAATCTTATCTCCAATAACCCCGACATAATTGGACGCTTTCTTTAATTCCTCTTCCATATTTATCTGGTCTTTCCGTTCCCAATACCTTAAAAACTTAAAAGCTAAGTAAATGAGATACCCCCTCTTAAAGTCGGGAACCAAGTTTTCCTCCATCATAACTTTCATACTCTCAAGGTCTGTCTTTGAATCCTTTAAAATGAAGTTAATAAACTCAGGATATAGTTCCTCTACTTCAGGTTTAATTTCAACATCGTTTTCTAGTAATTCCATTACTAATCTATGCGTTGATGAAACCCCTTCATAATAAGCAGTCATAGACGAAACATATTCCAATTTTTCTAAACTTAAATAATGTTGTAAGGCTACTTTACAAAGTCTATCGAACTCTTCATAATCAATAGTTTTTGTAACCCTCTGCCAGCCCCCAGACCGTTCATAATAAGATTCTAAACTCTCAAAGTCATCTTTTACGTTACGATTATGGTTAAAATATATGTACCCTGTCAAACACCCTTTAGCCACTTGAAAAAACACGTTTGCTTCAAAATCAAAAATAACAAACGTTCTTTTAACAAGGCGTCCACTTAAACAATGCTCACATACTAAATCTACCTTATAAATCTCATCGGGGATGTCAATGTCATAGTCATCTGTGTTATCAATATAGGTAGACTTAAACCAAGGATCAACATCTAAAATGTTTGAATCCCCTACCCGATGCATAACTCCAACATACGCATACCGTTCTTGTTCAGGTTCCTCATAAGTTAAGGTGTAGTTATCAAAATCTACCTTTTCCGTACCAATTACCTTACCTTGTTCATTTAGAACTTTAACATCTCGTGTCTCCCGACCTAAATACGTTAACTCTAATTCGCAGTTATGCACTTCACAAGCCGATTGTAATCTAGCAAACCGCGCATCAAATAAATCAGCATTTCGCGTATCCACCGAAAACGTAAACGTTTCAACCATTATTGATACCCCCTCTTAGAGATAAACCATGTCTAACTCCAAGAGTATTATAACATAAAAACAAAAACTTGTCAAATTGTTTAATTACAACTTTCCCAATTCTTTAGCTAATTTGTATTGTTCTTCAAAAAAGCTATAATCGGTTATCATTCTTACAGTATAAAACGATTCATTAAACTGAAAGTCTACCATTCCTTTTCCGACATGGGAAAGTATAACCGCTAATTTCGCTAAATCTAGGAAATCTAGGTTATCCGTATTATGTAACTTTAAAACTTTATACTGTTTAACCGTATCTAACATAGAAATAGCCCGTGCCGACAATCGATACCCCAAAATACGTTTATTATTCGGGTACTCTTTATTAAGCACATTCAATAGGATATTTAATCGTAATAATTGATACATATCGGATGGGTTTGCTTTCTGTCGACTAGACTTTGTGAAAAATAACTCTGCTCGTAAAATTGTATTGTTTGTGCTATCCACTTCCATCATTAAAGCCGCATTTCGATTGTTATACATGTAATCCACTAGCTTTTCATCGTCTAACATTTCAAACCCCTCTCTTAAATCATCGAATCATAACTCGTTACGACTTCCAAAACTTTAAACTCATGGAATTCGGGTGATTCAAATTCTTCTTTTAAAATCCGTTTGTAATCCCCATCTTCTCCAATAATTTCAGTCTGCCCGCCTGCATCACTATCTTCACCTAATACCCCTGTCATTCCTGTACTTTCAGGTTCGTCAATAATAACTGTTGGCGTGCTTACCGGTCGTTCTTCACCAATTAAGTCATCATCAGGGTCTTCAATCGTAGCTTTCAAGACATCCTGTTGACCTTTGTTATTCTCAACCTGACTACCCCTATCAGTTTGTGTATTGTTAGACTCATTATTTAATGACTGAGTTTTACTTGACCACTCTTCCAATAACTTCAGTGCATCCCCCTGTTCTATACCATCTTCCTCTAAAATGGTCGTACCTACCCCTTCTGACTCACTCAATATACTTGTTTTGTCATCTTCGGATAAAATGGACGTCTTATCCTCTACTTGGCTTGTTGGCGACACCTCAACCCCTTTTTCTGAATGGTTTCCTTTTTGCTGAATAAACGACCTATCACTATTGGAGTTACCTGAAATTTTGTTTAATTCACTAGAAGTTTCAAAGTCTCCCACTAAGACTTCTGTACGTTCGGTTGTCCCAACTACTGGATTAGTATTACTTATAGGCGTCTTTGCAATTTTACCGTTTAATGACTTAGACCTACCTGTCACCTTATTTTTAAGGCTATTTGTTATACTTTTTGTAGATTTTATGTTTTTGCTTAAAGTTAATAGTTGGTTCCTAGACAAGTCTTTTGTGTGCCCCATGGACTTCGCTAACAACGACTCGGTCGTTACATGACCTGACTTTGACCCTCCATTAACATGAATTTCAGACGTCCTCCCACTTCGTGACCCGTTTTTCTTATACTTTTGTATGGCTCTCTTGGCTTTAACCCCTGTTAACGTGTAAATAATATCAATGGCATCCCACTTTAACGCGAAAACAATAGTTGTAAATAACGATGCTACCCCTAGAATTAAACATACGATAGCGAAATTCAACCACATTTGTTATCACTTACCCTTTACTAAGTTTTTATCCACCATCCTTAGCGGTAAATCTTATTGACCGCTTTTTGCACACTCTCATATTGCTTCAATAACTTTACTTTTAAATCTTTCTCTTGTTTTACGGTTGGTGATGTTGAACGAACGTACTTATTGGTACTAACTAAAGCATTAAAGATTGCTTCCTTCGTCACTTGACTTCCCTTTAAATACCCCGCGTTTTTAACTAAATATCCATACAACCAATCAATATTCGTGAGATTTTCTAACGTGCTGTTATCATAATTAGATGCTACGTTTAACAGCGACTTCACATATCGCTCATGTAACCCTCTATCTTTACTACCCCCGTTTAACGCGTTTCGTGCATCAATAATGTTTTTCAGATTCTCTGCTATAGACTTATACTGACTTTTATAAGTTACTGCCTCACTCAACCACTTTAATGCGTTTTTATGGTCACCATCAATACCTGAACCGTAATATAAGTACAATTTACCAATAGAGTATGCTAAGTCTCCGTAACCCTTAACCCCGTGTAAATCGTCCAGATTTGGTTGAATGGCACTTAATAACTCAACTTCTTCGACATTGGTAAACTGATCATCTTGTTTGAACAGTTTTACCATCAAATCATAGGAATCCAAGCTGTCTCCTTTAATTCGTGATGCTTCTAGTGCAATAGTTGGGTCGTTATGCGTAATCGCTTCCTGTAACTTGGCATTGAAGTTATTGTCGACAGACCTTGCGTTAGCATAAAACCCCAACCCACTTGACAAAAACAAAACAAATGTCGATACTGTCATGATAATTAATGTTTTCATCTTGGTCACTAACTTATTCCTAAAATCAGTATCTAACTGCTCATAATTTTTTAGGTCATACAATAATTCAGCTGTTGACTGATAACGGTCATCAGGATTTGTAGCGGTCATCTTGTTAATTATCTTTTCTAAACCTTTGTTTAAGTTAGGGTTCCACTCCGTTATTGGTTTAACTTCTTCGGGTGATTTAGAAGGGTCATGTCCCGTTAACAAATGATACAACGTCATCCCCAATTCATAAATATCACTTCTAACGTCAAACTTAGAATTTGACCCATATCGTTCCGGTGCGGCATACCCCCTAGTTCCTAACGGAACCGTCTTCCAACTTGATTCATCTTTTAACACCCGACTTGCCCCAAAGTCAAAAAGTTTAATTTTCCCGTTGGGCTGTAACATGATATTGCCTGGTTTCATGTCTCGGTATATAATCTGCGGGGTTCGACTATGTAAATACCCCAATACTTCTGCTAATTGTATACCCCACTTAATTACTTTGTCTTGAGGTAAACCACCTTCGGTGGATACGATATCTTGTAACGTCTTTCCTTCAATGTAATCCATAACAACGAATGTTCGGTCTTCAAGTTCAATAATATCCACAATACGTGGTATATAAGTATGGTCTAAACCTTTTAAAATGTTTGTTTCAGTTATTAACGAACGGTATTCAACATCGGATAGTTTTGACTTGTTTTTCACAATTTCTTTAATCGCCCAGTTCTTATTTAGGCGTATGTCCATCGCAATGTAAACTGTAGACATACCTCCAGTATCGATAATTTTTAATATCTCATACTTTCCATTAATCCTTGTTCCAATTTTCAGTGGCATAGCCATCCTCCTTGACCCTCAAACACTATTACCTATGATAACTAGATTTAAACACAACCCTATTATTCTAAATAAAAAGGCTCAGTTTATAGACTGCGCCTTCTTGTTACTCTAAACATTAACCTGAACAACTTTATCGGTACCCCAAAGATGATGTCTATGATGATAAACCCTATAATCTCTAGTACCCAACCTATGATGTTTAATATAATGATCCCTACCCTTATTGCACTTTAAATGGATTTGTAAAGAGTGCTATATCGTTAAACGGATAATATCTTAATTCCACTTTTCCGACAACCTTATCTTCATCAATAAACCCTAAATACCGACTGTCTGTACTGTTTCTACGGTTATCACCCATAACCCATAACTTGCCTTTCGGTACTCTCGATACCTTTGTTAATTGTTTCAGGGTAAAATCTTCGGTTAATGAATGGTACTTATGTTTGTAGTCTGATAGATAAGGCTCATTGACTTTCTTACCATTGACATATAATTGATCGTGTTTATACTCAATTTTATCATTAGGTAGCCCGATAACCCGTTTTATGTAATCATCAGTCGGTGTTGCATGAAACACAATTACGTCTC
>Ga0310828_1001710_pt1 | contig 11832 bp, 8 predicted proteins | sample WT_ome_3_FD_202242 | JGI IMG/M metagenome (GOLD analysis project Ga0310828, IMG submission 202242) | Sorghum-adapted microbial communities enriched on wild type (WT) sorghum from Joint BioEnergy Institute, Emeryville, California, United... ... | reverse complement strand
GCCCGCCAGGCACAGCCCACCGATCGCCCACGGCAGGATCCCGACCAGCTTCTCGCGTTGCTCCGCCTTCTCCCGCCGCTCCACCTCGGCGTCGTACTCGGCGAACACCGGGTTCGGCGCGTCCGCTGGAACATCCGCGGTCAGCGCCCGCGCGGGGTCGACGATGCCGTACCCGGTGGTGTCATCGTGACCGGGCGGGCCGGTGTCGCGGGCCGTGGCGATGATCCGCTGGACCACCTCTCGCGCCGAGGCGTCCGGAAACTTCGCCCGGACCAGCGCCGCCAGACCGGCGACGAGGGCCGAGGAGTTGCTGGTGCCGCTGGTCTTCGTCCATTCTCCGTAGTAGTCCCGCACCGGCAGGTCGGCGCCCGGGGCGGCCACGTCGACGTAGTCATGGCGCTGGGTCTTCACCCACGGCCGGCCGGATTGGTCGACCGCGCCCACGGCCAACACGCCCGGGCACGAGGCGGGCTCCAAGACGTTGTTCTCTTCATCGCCCTCGTTGCCCGCGGCGGCCACGATCACGACGTCCCGCTCGATCGCGTAGTTGATGGCCGACTGAAGGTTGTCGGAGCAGTGCTCACCGATCCGGATGTGGGCGATGGACATGTTGATCACCTGCGCGCCGTGGTCGGCCGCCCACCGGATGCCCTTCTGGGTGTCCACTCCGGATAGGATCTTGACCGGCAGGATCGTGGACTTCGGCGCGATCCCCGTCGCGCCGTTCCCGCCGCCGCGGGCGGCGACCAGCAGTGCCATGCCGGTGCCATGGCCGTTTATATCGGCTTTGCCCTGGCTGTCCTCGTCGTACCCGGAGATGTCCGCACCAGGCAGGACCACGCCGTTGCGCATCTCGTGCAGGCGGTATCCGTCGTCCACTCCGGTGTCCACGATGGCCACCGTGACGCCCTCGCCCTGCGAGATCGGCCAGACCGCGCGCTCCACGTTCCACGCGGTGAGGTACCACTGGCGCGGGTTCGGCTTCGGGGCCGGGGCGGCGGACGCGGGTGCGGGCAGCACGATGCCGGCCGCTGCCGCGATGAGCGCGGCGGTTGCCGCCCGCACCGCACGCCGGCCGCCCTCCCTCGCCCGAGCGCCGTCGGTCCAGGCCCGGGTGCCGGGGGTCCGGGTCGGGATGCCGGGGGTGCGGGGTGTGGTGCCCGTCCGGGCGGGGGCGCCGGTCCGGGCTGTGGTGCCGCCGGTCCAGGCCGGGGTGCCGCCGGCCCGGACCGGAGCGTGAGCGATCCGGCCGCTGCCATCGGTACGACCGCCGATCGAACGCAAAGCCTCTCCTCGACTCGCCTACATGTCCGCGCGATGCAGCCTCACCCGGCCGGCGGCACCGGGACAACAGATCCGGATGGATCCGGACGGATCCGGACGCGACGGCGGTGCCTTATGCCAGCAGCGCGTCCAAGCGCTCGACCTCGACCTGGTTACCCAGCCCCGCGTGCACCGCCCGGGCCTTCGACCAGGCATCCCGGGCATCGGACCGGGCGCCGAGGGCGTGGTGCGCGTCGCCGAGGGAACGCAGGATCGAACCGCGCAGGGGAGGCTCGGCCAGGTGCTCCGCGATCGCCAGCGCCTTGGTGCACAGGGTCACCGCCTGGTCGGGGCTGCCCAGCCGGCGGTGCAGATCGCCGAGCGCCTTGAGCGCGAGTGCCTGGCCGTAGCCGACGCCGAGCCGGCGGCACGCCGCCAGGGCGGACTCCAGCGTGCTGCGCGCTTCCGGGTGGCCCTGGTCGGCGAGCACCTCGCCGAGCGTCAGCAGCGTCGCCGCGTGCGCGCTGGCGTGTTCGAGCCCGTCGAGGATGGCCAACGCCTGCCGCAGCCGCAGCTGGGCCACGTCCAGGTTGCCCTGGCGGCGGTACAGCGCGGCGAGCGCGCGCAGGGCGACCGCCTCGCGGATCCGCAGCTGGTGCCGGCCGGTGGCCGCCACGGCCTTGAGGTAGGACGCCTCGGCCTCGTCCAGCCGCCCCTGCACGTTCAGCACCAACCCACGCGCCAGCCACAGGTCGGGGCCGAGTTCCGGGTGCTCGCCGGCGGCCGTGGACAGCGCTTCGTCCACGTATCGCAGCGCCTCCTCCGGGCGGCCCTGCTTGTTGTGGAAGAAGCACATCAGCTCCAGTGCCTTGGCCCGCCCGAGCAGCTCACCCTCGGCGAGGAACAGCTCCGCCGCGCGGCCAGTGGCCGCCAGCGGCTCGTCCTGGCCGGCCTCCGGACCGTTCGACCAGAGCAGCCCGAGGGACAGCAGCATCGTCGCCTCGCCCCGCGCGTCGCCCGCGGCGCAGCAGCGCCGCAGCACCAGCCGGCACAGGCGTACGCCGTCGTCGTAATACCCGCGCGCGTCCAGGTAGCTGCTGCAGGCGACGGCGAGTCCCCAGGCGTGGGCGGTCAGCCCGAGGTCGCAGGCTGCCTCGACCGCCGAGATGAGGTTGGCCCGCTCGACATCGAACCACGCCGACGGCTTGTCGCCCAGCTCCTCCATGATCTTGGGCGGTACCGGGTACCGCGCGGCGGGATTGGCGATCAGCGGCAGCTCTCGGCCGGGCAGCCGGCCGGTGGCGTCTTCCGCGGCGGCCAGCCAGGCTCCGACCAGGCGGGTGACCGAGGCACGCCGGTCGGCCTCGGTGCCCTCCCGCGCGCAGGCCTCCCGCGCGTAGAGCCGGACGAGGTCGTGCAGGCGGAACCTGGTCCGGCCGAACGCGTCCGCGCCCACCGGGTCGACCAGGTACGCCTCGGCCAGCACATCGACCAGCTCCTCGGCCTCCTCCGGCTCGACCTCCAGCAGCGGCCCGACCACCCAGGCGGGGAAGTCGGGCGCGTCGATGGCGGCCAGCATGCGTAGCGTACGGGCCGCGGCCGGCGGCAACGCCCGGTAGCTCAGCGCCAGGCTGGAGCGCACGTCCAGGTCACCGGCGGTCAGCTCAGCCAATCGCCGCCGGTCGTCGGCCAGTCGCTCGGCCAGCCAGGCCAGCCGGCGGTGCGGCCGGGCGGCGAGCCGGGCACCGGCGATCCGCATCGCCAGCGGCAGGAAACCGCACAACTGGCCGATCCGGTGCGCGGTGTCCGGTTCGCGGCTCACCACCTCGCGACCCACCACCGCGCCGAGCAGGTCCAGCGCCTCCGACGGCTCCAGCACGTCGAGGTCCAGTCGGGTCACGCCCGCCAGCTCGGTCAACCGGGACCGGCTGGTGGCCAGCACGGCACACGAGCCGGCGCCCGGCAGCAGTGGCCGGACCTGCGCGGCCGATCCGGCGTTGTCCAGCACGACCAGCACCCGCCGCTCGGCCAGCAGCGTCCGGTACAGCTCAGCCCGCTCGTCCAGCCCGGCCGGCACCGCCGTGCCCGGCACGCCGAGCCAGCGCAGGAACCGGCCCAGTACCGACTCCGGCTCGGCCGGTTCGCCGCTCGCGCCGCGCAGGTCGACGTAGAGCTGGCCGTCCGGGAAGTGCTCCGCCAGCCGGTGCGCGACGTGCACCGCCAGCGCCGTCTTGCCCACCCCGCCACGACCGGCGACCGCGGACACCACCACCGGCGCCGGGCCGTCCGCGCTCGGCGTGAGCAGCTCGGTCAGCCGCGCCACGGCCTTTTCCCGTCCGACGAAGTCGGCGATGTCGGCCGGCAGCGTCGCCGGTACCGGCCACCCGGGAGCGGGCACCGGCCACGCCTGAGCGGGAACCGGCGACGCCGTGCCGGCCCGGTCGTCGAGGACGGCCTGCTGTACCCGCAGCCACGCGGCCTCCCAGCGCCGTACGCTCTCGGCGTCCGCGCCGCACGCCGCGACCAGGCGCCGCACGACCTCCAGCGCGGGCAGGCCCGACCGGCGCCCGCTCAACGCGTCCGCCAGCGTGCTGCGCGGCACACCGGAGAGCCGGGCCAGTCGGTCGAACGACGGGTTGCCGGCCCACGCCTTCAACATCCTGAGTCGAGCCACGAACGCGGCGGGACTGTCCGCCCCGTCCGGATCCGGCGGACTGATAGATGTCGACACGTGCGGAGTCTAGTCCGATCACCTACCGCGCCCGGGGCATCAGCGTGGTGCGGCGCGGCGCGCCCACCGGGGTCGCCGCGGTGTCGGGTCAGTGCGCCGCGGCGATCAGCTCCGCGTACAGGTCCAGGTGGTCGGCGACCATCCGCTTCGTACTGAACCGCCGCTGCGCCTCCTCACGGCACCGCCGCCGGTCCAGGCTGCCCACCTCGGCCAATGCGGCGGCGAGGCTGTCGATGTCGTCGCGCAGGAACCCGGTCACGCCGTCCTCGACGATCTCCGGAGCCGCCCCGCACGAGGTGGCGACCACCGGTGTGCCGGCGGCGAGTGCCTCGATCATCACCAGGCCGAACGGCTCGGCCCACTGGATCGGGTTCAGCAGCGCGGTGGCGTGGCCGACCAGTTCGAACTTCTCCTCCGTGTTCAGCTCGCCGAGGTACTCCACGTCGCCGGTCAGCAACGGCGAGACGGCACACTCGAAGTACTCCCGCTCGCCCTTGTCCTGCAGCTTCGCCCCGATGCGCAGCGGCACCCCAGCCTTGCGGGCGGTGAGGATCGCCTCCCGGACGCCCTTGCTGGGGCTCATCCGCCCCAGGAAGCAGAAGTAGCCGCCGGCGCCGTCCCCGACGGGTACCGTCTCGACGTCGATGCCGTGGTGGATCACCCGGGCGATGCGGATGCCTTCCGCGGTGGAGGCCTGGTGCTGGGAGATCGCGATGAGGTGGACGTCGTCGTTGGCCATCGCCCCGTAGATCTCCCGCAGGAACGGTCGGTACGGGCCGTGGTTGGTGGTGACGATCGGCACGCCGGGGACCCGGTGCCGGTACAGCGGTCCGACCAGGGTGTGGTCGTGGATGATGTCCATCCCGGGCATGGCCCGGTAGGAGCGGACGATGTGCGCCAGTTCGACCTCGGTGAGCCCGATCCCGCCCGGATCGGCCGGGGGAGCGTCCGGGACCAGCGGTACCGGACAGGTGCTGTCGCTGGGCGCGGCCACCAGCACCTCGTGCCCGGCCGCCACGAATCCTCGGGCGAGGCGGTCGACGACGCCCTCGATACCGCCGTACGCGGGCGGGGGCAGGGCCGTCCACGGCGTGGAGACTATTCCGATTCGCACGGCTGCCTCTTCTCAGCAACGTCGGTCAGCTTCGCCCGCCCCCGTACCCGCGCGCCCGCTGGTTACGCGAAGTGAACGACCGACAACAGCCGCCGGCTCAGGGTGCTCTGGCCCTGGATGCTCCGCCGGCGGCAGGCGACCCGGTCAGCGAGGCGGCTGACGGCCCGGTCGGCGAGGCGGCTGGTGTCCTGGTCAGCGAGGCGGCCGGGAGCGCGATCGTCCGGTTCCACCACTGGGACAGCCCGACGGCCAGCAGCACCAGGACCGCGCCGGCGAGCGCGAACCAGAAGGTGATCTCCGTCTCCTCCCGCTGCAGCCTGATCGAGCTGGGCAGGTCCACCAGGACGTCGCTGAGCGCCTGGGCGTTCTCCGCCTTGAAGTACTCCCCGCCGGTCGTCTCGGCCACCTGGGTCAGCGTCGCCTCGTCGAACCGCTGGAAACTCCGGCCGCCGAAGTACGACCCGCCCCACCGCGGCGCGTCCCCGCGGAACGGCAGGTCCCCGCTGATCTGGTCCGGATTGCAGACCATCGGGGCGGGCTCGGTGGTGCCGAAGCCGATGGTGTAGACGCGCAGGCGCCTGGCCGCCGCCTCGGCGGCGGCCTGCTCCGGGTCCACCCCCTGCGTGTTGCGGCCGTCGGTCAGCACCACGATGGTGTCCGGCTCGTAGTCACCGGTACCGCCGGGAACGGCCGGCAGCTCCACCCCGGTGGGTTGGACGTCCGGGTTGGTCTCGGCGATGGCGTCGATGGCGGTCAGGATGGCCAGGCCGATCGCGGTGCCGCGTCCGGTGCGCAGGGTGTCGATCGCGGCGAGCAGCTCCTTCTTGTCGGTGGTGGGCCGGACCAGCAGACCGGTCACCCCGGAGAAGGTGACCAGGCCGATCTTGGATCCGTCGTCGTGCGCCTCGATGAAGTCGCGGGCGGCCTGCTGCGCGGCGGTCAGCCGGTTGGGCGCCACGTCGGTGGAGCACATCGAGCCGGACACGTCGATCGCCAGCAGGATCGTCGCCTGGTTCGACGGGACCAGCACGGACGCCTCCGGGCGGGCGGCGCCGGTGGCGAGGACGACCAGACCGGCCGCGAACAGCCAGACCGGGATGCGCCGCCGCCACAGCGACCGTCCCGGCAGCGCCGCCCGGACCAGCGCGACGGTGGACAGGCGGACCGCCTCCCGGCGGCGCCGGCGCCGTATCCACCAGCGGAAGGCGAGCAGCGACGGGAAGGCCAACAACGCGGTCAGAGCCCACGGCCAGTGCAGAGACATCTACAGGATCCGTCCGAACCAGTTGATCATGAGTAGCCCACCCGCGGTGAGCAGCAGCACCGCGACCGCGACCGCCGCACCGGTGAGTTCGGTCAACTCTCGCTTGGTGGTGATACGCAGGTCGAGCGCGTCATAGATGTCGCCGATGCCATCCGCGTCCCCGGCGTGGTGGTAGGAGCCGGCGGACGCCTGCGCGACCTCGGTGAGCAGCTCCTCGTTGAGCGCGGTGGCCATCTGGTAGCCGTCGACCTCGATGGTCGCGCCGCCGGCCGTGCCGACGCCGATCGTCTCGATCCGCACTCCCGCGTTCGCCGCCAGCTCGGCCGCCGCGACCGCGTCCGGACCGCCGGTGTCCTCGCCATCAGAGATCAGCACGATCATCGCGGAGCGCCAGTACCCCAGGTCCGGTGGCGGATCGTTCGAGGACGGATCGGGGAGGGTGACCGTCTTGCCGGTGATGGCGCTGAGCGAGGCGAGGATGGCCTGCCCCAGCGAGGTGCCACCGGAGACGCGCAGCCGGTTGATCGCCGCGATCGTCCCCTGGTGATCGTCGGTGGGCAGCTGGGTGGTGAGCGCGCCGTCGTCGAACGCGACCACGCCGATATCCACTGTGTCCGGTTGCCGCTCGACGAACCCGATCGCGGCGGACTGGGCGGCGGCCAGCCGGCTGGGCGCGACGTCGGTGGCCGCCATGCTGTTGGACACGTCGAAGGCGAGGATCACGGTACCGGCGACCCGGGGCACCGCGATCGTCGCTTGTGGACGGCCGGCGGCCAGCAGCAGGAGGGTCAGCGCGGCCAGGAACAGCATCGGCGGGAGGTGGCGTCGCAGGCCGGCCCCGCGCGTCCCGGCGGTGGCCAGCCCGGCGGCGGCGAGCGCGCGGACGCGCTGCTGCTGCAGCCAGCGGTACGCCGCGAGCAGGCCCAGCCCGGCGGCTACCGCGACCGCCACCATGACCGGGTGCTGGAAGGTCATCGGTGCGTCTCAACCGAGTCGGGCGCTGCCGCGGGTACCTTCGGGCGCCGGTGTTTCGAGCGGTGCACCATCTCGACCAGGACCTCGACCAGGTCCTGGTCGGTGCCGATCCGGTGCGCGGTCACCCCGGCCCGGCGCATCGCCGCCTCGACGGCGGACTCCCGAGCCGCCACCTCGGCCTGCAACCGGCGCCGGAACAGCGGATCGCTGGTGTCGGCCAGCACCTGCTCCCCGGTCTCGGCGTCTTCCAGCAGGACCACTCCCAGGTCGGGCAGGTCCAGCTCGACGGGGTCCACGATGCGCAGCACGACCACCTCGTGCCGGTGGCTCAGCCGGGTCAGCGCCGGCTCCCAGTCGACCTCACCGATGAAGTCGGATATGACAAACACCAGGCTACGCCGGCGCGCGGTGGACGCGGCCAGTCGCAGCATGGCGTCCAGGTCGGTGGTGCTGCGGTCGGTGGACGTGGGCAGCGGCTTGGTGAGTTCGTGTGCCAGGTGCAGCACATGGGTGCGGCCGGTGCGGGCCGGGATGGTGCGCTGGAACCGGTTGTCGAAGAGGATCGCGCCGACCCGGTTGCCGCCGTGGGTGAACAGCCGGGCGAGGCAGACGGCGAACTCGGCGAGCACCGAATCCTTGTCGCCCGCCCGGTCCGTGCTGCCCGTCCGGTCCGTGCCGCCCGTCCGGTCCGTGCCGCCCGTCCGGTGGCCGGCGGCGCCGAACCGCATCGAGGCCGACCGGTCCAGCACCAGCCACGCGGTGAGCTCGCGGTCCTCTGTGTACTGGCGGACGTACGGTTCATCCAGGCGGGCGGTCACGTTCCAGTCGATGTGCCGGACGTCGTCCTCCGGGGCGTACTCCCGGACGCTGTCGAAGTCGATGCCGGTGCCGCGGAACGCGGTGCGGTACGCACCTTGCAGCCGCCCGTCGAGCCTGCGCACCACGTGCCACTCCAAGCGCCGCAGCAGCCGGTCGGGCACGCTGGTCATGCCGGGATCCCGCGCATGGGGGCCTCCGGGACCGGCAGCGCGGCCAGCACCCGGGTCAGTACGGTGTCCGCGGTGACGTCGTCGGAGAGCGCCTCGTAGGAGAGCACCAGGCGATGCCGGAAGACGTCGAGGGCGAGTTCGGTGAGGTCCTGCGGTACGACGTAGTCGCGACCCCGGACGAAGGCGAGCGCGCGGGCGGCCAGGACCAGGTTGATCGATGCCCGCGGGCTGGCGCCGAAGCTGATGTACCGGGTCAGCTCACCCAGCCCCACCTCGGCCGGCCGGCGGGTCGCGTTGGCCAGGCGGACCGAGTACTCGATCAGCGCCGGGTCCACGTACACCTGCCCGACCTGTGCCTGCATCTGGATGAGCTGCTCAGGGTCGACGATGGCCTGGCTGTCCGGAGTCGGCGAGATCGCCCGCTCCACGATCACGAACTCCTCGGTCGGGCTCGGGTAGTCCACCAGGACCTTCATCATGAACCGGTCGACCTGCGCCTCCGGCAGCGGATACGTCCCCTCGGACTCGATCGGGTTCTGGGTCGCCATGACCAGGAACGGCTGGGGCACCTGGTGCGTCTCCCGGCCGATGGTGACCTGCTGCTCCTGCATCACCTCCAGCAACGCGCTCTGCACCTTCGCCGGGGCACGGTTGATCTCGTCGGCGAGCAGGAGGTTGGTGAAGACCGGCCCGAGGGAGACCTGGAACTCGCCGGTGCGCTGATGGTAGACGCGGGTGCCGACGATGTCCGCCGGCACCAGGTCGGGCGTGAACTGCACCCGGTGGAACTGGCCACCGATCGCGCCGGCGAGCGCCTTGACGGCGAGCGTCTTGGCCAGCCCAGGTACGCCCTCCACCAGGATGTGCCCGCGGGAGAGCAGCGCGACCAGCAGCCGTTCGAGGAGTGCGTCCTGGCCCACGATGGTCTTCTTGACCTCGTACAGCACCTGCTCCATCGGATTCGTGCCGGCCGGCGCGGTCTCGCCGGGCCGGGCCCGCGCGGTGGCGAGGCCGCTGGTGGTCTCCCAGCCCTGGCGGGTGTTCGGCGTTGTCTGCATGGGCCCGTCCTCGTGTCAGGTCATTGCTGCGGTCCGCGGCCGTCGCCGCCAGCGGCGACGGCCGAGCCGATGGGCACCGCGAAACCGATGCCGATGAAGGTGCGCGCGGCCGTCGGGTTCGCCAGCGCCACCACGATCCCGATCGTCTCGCCCCTGGCGTTGACCAGCGGCCCGCCGGAACTGCCCGGGTTCACCGCGGCGTCGAACTGGATCAGCCCGGCCAGGCCGCGGCCGTCCTCGCCGGTCGTCGCCCGGTTCAGGCCGGAGACCACGCCCGTGGTCGCGCTGCTGGTCAGGCCGAGCTGGTTGCCGACCGCGATCACCGTGTCGCCCACCGCGGCGCCGCCGCCGAGGACGGCGGGCACCAGTACCGACGGCATGGTGTCGGTGGTCAGGGCGGCGATGTCGATGGTCGGGTCGGCGGCGCGGATGGTCGCCGCCGATGTGGTGCCGTCGGCGAAGGTCACGTTGATGGATTGGGCACCACGCACCACGTGCAGGGCGGTCAGGATGACCCCGTCGGCATTGGCGACCACACCGGTGCCCAGGCCGTCCGCCCTGCTCGAACCGGACCGCTGCGCCTCGATGGTGACCACGGACGGCGCGACCGCGGCATAGATCTCGGCGGTGCTCGGCGGCCCGCTGGCGCTCGGCGACGGGGAAGCGGTCGTGGCCGCCGGCGGCGAACCGGTGGAGCCCCAGCGGATGGCGACCACCGTGGCGAGCACGACGGCCACCAGGATCGTCGTGCCGATCACGGCTCGCCGGCGCCGGCCGGACGGCGTCCGTACCACCGGCGCCGCGCTCTCGGCGTCCACGGCCGGTGAGACCGGTCGGGACCGGCCCCAGCCCGGGCTGTCCGGCGCGGTCATCCGGAACCGACCGCGGCCTGGTGCCTCCCGGTTGGGCGCATTCCCTCAAGATAGCCGCGCCATGTGTCCTGCCGGTATCAACGAACGTGGTATCGAGCGGTATAGAGCGATTGGCCCCTCGTCCGGTTCATGTATCGGCCGGCGCGGGTTCGATAGACGGCGGTCGGTGAACGAGCCGGCGATCCGTTCGCCGGGGGGCATCACTCCGCGGGCGGCGAGGACTCGATGCGGGCCAGCCACGCGGTGAGGAGCGACTCGAGCTGGCTCGCCTCGGCCGGCGTCAACTGGTCGAGCAGGCGCCGTTCGTTGCGCATGTGGTCGGTGAAGGCACGGTCGATCAGGCGCTTGCCGGCCGGGGTGAGCGCGACCACCCGGCCACGGCCGTCGAGCGTGCTGCGCCGGCGGGTGACCAGTCCGTCGCGTTCCAGCCGGTCCAGGCGCTTGGTCATCGCGCCGGTGGTGACCATGGTGAACTGGGCGAGCTCACCAGGTGCGCGCTCGTACGGGGGGCCGGCCCGGCGCAGCGTGGCGAGCACGTCGAACTCGCCCTCGTTGAGGCCGTGCTTGCGATACACGACGCACAGCTCCTCGGTGAGGTGGGCGGCGATCCGGTGCAGGCGACCGATCACGCCCTGCGGGCGTACGTCGACATCGGGCCGCTCGCGGGCCCACTCCTGCTGGATCCGGGCGACGTGGTCCACGCCAGCCACTATATCTTCCACGGAAGCTATATTAGCTTCCGTGGAAGATACTTTGCGGTGGAGCCTGGTCACCGCCATCGCCCCCGGTGGCCTGGGGCAGCGCCTACCTGGTGACCCACCGGTTCCTCCCGGCCGACTACCCGCTCTACGGGGCGGTCATCCGGGCGCTCCCGGCCGGCCTGCTGCTCCTCGCCGCCTGCCGCAGGCTGCCTCGCCGGTCCTGGTGGTGGCGGTCGGTGGTGTTGGGGACGCTGAACATGGGAGCGTTCTTCGCGCTGGTGTACCTGGCCGCGCAGAAGCTGCCGACCAGCGTGGCCGCCACCATCATGGCGACCGCGCCGGTGGCCATGATGCTGGTCGCGTGGGCGGTGCTGGCCGAGCGCCCTCGGCTGGCCGCCCTGCTCGGCGCGGGAGTCGGCATCGCCGGGGTGTCCCTGATGGTGCTGACCCGGTCGGCGACAATCGACGCGGTCGGCGTGCTGGCCTCGGTCGGCGCGATGACCATGTCCTCGTTCGGCTACGTGCTGGCCAAGAGGTGGGGCGGCCAGGTCGACCTGCTCGCCTCGACCTCGTGGCAGCTCATCGCCGGGGCGGTGATGCTGGTTCCGCTCGCGGTGGCGGTGGAAGGCGCACCTCCGGCGTTGCCCGTGCCCGCGGTCACCGCGTTCGGTTACCTGACCGTGGTGGCCACGGCGCTGGCGTTCGCCGCGTGGTTCGCCGGGCTGCGGCACCTCAGCGCCGGGACGGTCGGGCTCATCGGCCTGCTGAACCCGGTCACCGGGGTGCTGCTCGGCACCACGCTGGCCGCCGAGACGCTCACCGCGCAGCAGTCGGCCGGACTCGTCCTGGTCCTCGCGGGGATCCT
>Ga0310828_1001707_pt1 | contig 11838 bp, 7 predicted proteins | sample WT_ome_3_FD_202242 | JGI IMG/M metagenome (GOLD analysis project Ga0310828, IMG submission 202242) | Sorghum-adapted microbial communities enriched on wild type (WT) sorghum from Joint BioEnergy Institute, Emeryville, California, United... ... | reverse complement strand
TGGGACCTGTCGGTCAAGTACTCCGGGCCGCTCACCGCCAACTTCGGCGACCCGACGGTGGTCAACGTGGTGCAGCCCGGCGCGGGGTTCCCGGACCGGGTGCACGCGATGATCCCGCAGCGGTACTGGGCCAGGGCGACCGGCCCGTTCCTGGACGAGGCGGCACTGGCCGACATGCGCCGCCGGTTCGACGCGGCGCGACGGTAGCGGCCGGCCGGCGCGACGGGAGCAGCCGGGCCGGCGCGACGGGAGCGGCCGGGCCGGTCAGGCCGGGACCTCGTACCAGGGCACGATCATCGCCCGAGCGAGCGTGTGGAAGAAGAGGTTGAAGCCGAGGAACGCCGGGGTGGAGCTGGCGTCCAGGCCCAGCGACTTCAGCGACTCCACGTCCACCGCGTGCACCACCGTGAAGTACCGGTGCCGGCCGTGACCGGCCGGCGGCGCGGCGCCCACGTACCGGGCGAGGCCGCCGTCATTGCGCAGCTGGAACGCGCCGGCGGGCAGGCCGCTGCCGGCCTCGTCTCCGGCGCCTGCGGGCAGCTCGGTCACGGTCGCCGGGATGTCCACCACGGCCCAGTGCCAGAAGCCGCTGGCGGTCGGCGCGTCCGGGTCGTACACGGTCACCACGAAGCTCTTGGTCTCGGCCGGGAAGCCGGACCAGGACAGCTGCGGGGAGACATCCTGCCCACCCGCGCCGAAGATGCCACTGACCTGCGGGTTGCCAAGCTTCTCGCCGTCCCTGATGTCGGTGCTCGTCAGCTGGAACGAGGGCACCGCTGGCAGGCGGTCGTAAGGGCTGTCGGTCATCCCATACAAGTACCACAGTCAGGTCCGGTTGAAGGCGCGGGCGACCGCCGGCAGCACGGCGAGCGACAGCGCCCAGCCCAGCACCTGCAGGACGGCCGCCACCCACAGCCCGGGGCCTTGTTGCGGGAAGCGACCCTCCAATCCGAACGGCGCGGTGGGCAACAGCAGGTCCAGCGCGTACAGGGCGGGGTCCGGCGGCCCCGAGCCGGCCGCGGCAAAGTACCACCAGCCGACCAGCCACGCCGCGCACAACCAGCAGACCGCCCGGCCGGGGGCGTACCCGTACCCGGCGAGCCCGTCGACGACCAGCCCTGGCAGCCGCCACCACCACGACCGCGTCGAACGGTACGCCCGCCGTTTGGCCAACAGCACCCGGCGCGCCTGCTCGTCATGGCCGAGCCGGCGGTACTGGGTGGCCAGTTGTTCGTACGGCTGCGCGCGGTAGCCGTCCGGATCCCGCCGCAGCCAGCCGAGGCGGCTGGTCGCCGGTTCGTCCGGCTTGAGGTCGGCGTAGTCCAGGCCGTCCAGCCTGGTCGGCGCGGCGTTCGCCGGCTTCAGCCGCAGGGACTGCACCTGTGCCCGGCGCAGGTCCAGCGTGCCCGCTACCTCGGCGGCCACGTGGAGTTGCCCGTCGACCCGGGCGCCGCGCAGCCGTACGTCACCGACCGCGGTAAAGCCCTCGTCGAGGTCGACGCCCTGGCCGACCCGGATGCCGTGCATGTCGAGCACGATGCCGCCCGACTCATCGCCGGAGGTGGGCGGGTGGTGCGGGTTGCTCAACCGTGCTCCGGAGAAGATGAGCGCGCCGCCGATCTGGGCGTCCAGCAGCCGCACCCGACCGGTCACCGTCAGGTCATGGCAGATGGCGCTCTGCGCAACGGACAACCGGGTGCCGAGGAACGCGTACCCGGCGCTTTCGGACAGGTGCGCGCCGGTCATGTGCAACCGGCCGGCGATGGTCGCGTCGGCCAGCGCGACCGTGCCGAGCCGGGATCCGGTCAGCGCCAGCGCCCCGTCGACCTGCATGGCCATGCCGTGGAACGCCGGCACGCGGCACCGGACCAGACTGACCACCCGCAGCTTGGCGTCCCGGGCCTCGACCGGCTCGTCCAGCCAGCACCGCGCAAGGCGCAACCCGTACGGTACGACGGCTCCGGTGAGGTCCAGCCGGCCGGTGATCCGCGCGCCCGCCAGGTCCAGCTGCGGCGCCCGGCCGGGCTCGCCGTCCACCATCCCCAGCAGCAGCCCGGCGACCACCTCCGAGCGGACCTGTTGGTCCGGGCTCCAGTCAGCGGCGGCGGCGCCTTCGCGTGTCGGGTCACCACCACCCAGATCGACCGCCGCACCCCGCGGGAACGCGGCCACCAGACGCCGCTCCCCCTCGGTCAGGTCCCCCAGCTCCACGGGGGTCCATTGTGGTGGACTCCGACCCGCTCCGGAAGGACCTTGATCCGCGTACCACATCCGGATACCTCCATGCGAGCCGGCATCCTCGCGGCTCGCGGTAGGCTGGCCGGGTGCCCAGCCTCAATCGCGACGAAGCGATCACCCGGGCCGACCTGCTGCGGGTTTCCGCATACCAGGTCGACCTCGATTTGTCCGCGGCTCGCGACAGCGGGCAGTTCGGCTCGACCACCACGGTGCGCTTCTCCTGCGCGGTCCCGGGCAGCTCGACCTTTGCCGAGCTGCGCCCGGTGTCCATCTTGGAGGCCCGGCTGAACGGGGTGCCGCTGGCCGCGGACGCGCTGGCCGACGGCAGGCTGCGCCTGACCGACCTGCGGGCCGAGAACGAACTTGTGGTACGCGCCACGATGGCGTACTCGAACGCCGGTGAAGGGCTGCACCGGTTCACCGATCCCGAGGACGGCGAGGTCTACCTGTACGCCAAGGCGGGCATGGACAAGGCACCGGACATCTTCGCCTGCTTCGACCAGCCGGATCTCAAGGCGACCATCCGGCTGGCGGTCACCGCGCCCGAAGGGTGGACCGTCCTGGCCAATGGCGCCGGCACCCAGGTCGCGCCGGGACGCTGGGAGTTCGCCGAGACCCCGCTGATGTCCACCTACCTGATGACGGTGGTGGCCGGGCCGTACCACAGTCGCAGCACCGTCCATGATGGAGTCCCGATCGGCCTGCACTGCCGCCGGTCGCTAACTGCGTACCTGGACCGGGACGCCGAGGAGCTGTGCCAGATCACCGCGGCCTGCCTGGACCGCTACCACGAGATGTTCCAGATCCGCTATCCGTGGGGCAAGTACGACCAGGTGTTCGTGCCGGAGTTCCCGAGCGGCGCCGAGGAAAATCCGGGCTGCGTCACGTTCCGGGAGGAGTATCTGTTCCGTTCCGTGGCCACCGATGTGGAGCGCACGGTGCGGGCCATGGTGATCGCGCACGAGATGGCGCACATGTGGTTCGGAAACCTGGTCACCCTGCGCTGGTGGGACGACATCTGGTTGAACGAGGCGTTCGCGGAGTACATGGGCTGGCGGCTGACCTGCGAGGTCACCCCGTACCGGAACGCCTGGGCACTGTTCTCCGTCATGCGCAAGATGTGGGGCTACGAAGCCGACCAGCGGCCGTCGACCCATCCGGTCGCGCCGGAGCGGGTCGAGAACACCGAGCTGGCCCGGCTCAACTTCGACGGCATCTCGTACGCCAAGGGCGCTTCCGCGCTGCGACAGCTGGTCGCCTGGGTGGGCGACGAGGTGTTCCTGCGCGCGGTGCGGGCGTTCTTCACCAGGCACGCGTTCGGCAACGCGACCCTGGCCGACCTGCTCGCCGCGGTGTCCGCCGCCAGCGGGCGGGACCTGACCGCCTGGGCCGAGGTGTGGCTGCGCCGCGCCCAGGTGAACACGTTGCGACCGGAGGTATCGCTCGGACCGGACGGCCGCTACCAGCAGGTCACCGTGGTGCAGACCGCACCGGACGGGCACCCGACGCTGCGTCCACATCGGATCGGCATCGGGGTGTACGACACGGACCTGGTGCGCCGGGTCGAGGTGGACCTGGACCCCGCTGTGGACGGTGGCCGGACGGCAGTGCCGGAGCTGGCCGGGACCAAGCCGGGCCGGCTGCTGCTGCTCAACGACGGCGACCTGACCTACGCGAAGATCCGTTTCGATCCGGCCAGCCGGGCCGAGCTGGCCGGCGTGGTGCCCGCCCTGGCGGATCCGCTGGCCCGGGCGGTGGCGTTGACCGCCGTGATGAACGCCACTCGGGACGCGGAGCTGCCCGCCGTCGAGTTCATGGCGCTGGCGATGGCCGCGCTGCCGGTGGAGAGCGAGGAGGGGGTCTTCGAGGGCACGCTGCGCTTCGCCCGCGACGTGGTGGCCAAGAAGTACCTACGGCCGGCCCTGCGCCCGGCGGCCATGGCCGAGCTGGCCGCCGCCTGCCGCCGGGCGCTGCGCAGGGTGGAGCCGGGCAGCAGCCGCCAGCTCGCCGCGGCCCGCGGCCTGGCCCAGTGCGCCGGGCCGGACGAGGCCGACGAGATCGCCGGCTGGCTCACCGGCCGGGACGTGCCGCCGGAGCTCACGGTGGGTCCGGATCTACGGTGGACGGTGCTCTACCGGTTGGTCGTCATCAGCGCGGCGGGCGAAGCGGAGATCGCGGCCGAGTGCGAGCGCGATCCCAGCGCACTCGGCGCGCAGCACGCGGCCCGCTGCCGCGCCGCGATCCCCGACCCGGCGGCCAAGGCGCGGGCCTGGTCGACGATCGTCGACGGCGACCAGGTGTCCGCCCGGATCGTGACCGCGACCGCGGAAGGCTTCTGGCAGCCCGAGCAGGACCGGCTGACCGACCAGTACGTGCCGAGGTACTTCGCCGAGATGCCCGCGATGGCGGCCCGCCGCCCGCCGGGCACGGTCCGCGCCGCCGCCCTGTTCGCCTTCCCGCAGTACGCGGTCTCGGCGCAGACCGTGGCCGCCGCCACAGATCTGCTCGCGCGCGACGACCTCAATCCCGCGCTGCGCCGGGCGGTCGTCGACGGCACCGACGAACTGCGCCGCGCGCTGGCCGCCCGGGAGATCTCGTGATGCGGGGCTAACGGCCAAACGGTCGCCCTCGGCCGCGTGACGAGCCCCGCCTCGACGCCTTCGACGACCCCTGCGCGGAGCCGCCAGACGACGAACCGCCGGACGACGACGAGCCGCCGGATGTTGACCCGGACGACGCCGAGGACCCGGACGACGAGCCCGACGACGAGGAGCCACCGGACGAGGAGGAGCCGGACGAGTCTTCCACTCCCCGCACTCTAGCCGAGGAGTTGCCGCCGTCCGGCCACATTAGTATCGTTACTGGCATACAACATTCGCGCCGACAGGCGCGGTCGCAGGTCGAGAGGCGCTGCAACGGATTCTCATCCGCCACGCTCGGCCTGTTGACTTTCTCGGCAAGGGCGCCTCCGATTCGAGGAGGTGTCCTTCTCGTATGAGCACCGTCATGCTGAAAGACCCGAGCCTCGCCGGGCAGGGTCGGACCAAGGTCGAGTTCGCCGGGCAGCGGATGCCCGTGCTGGGGCTGATCCGGGAGGATTTCGCGCTCCGGCGCCCGCTGGCCGGCGTCCGCATCGCGGCCTGCCTGCATGTGACCGCGGAGACCGCCAACCTGTGCCGGACGCTGATCGCGGGCGGCGCGCAGGTCGCGCTCTGCGCGTCCAACCCGCTATCCACAAAGGACGATATCGCGGCGGCCATCCACATCGACTACGGCGCGGAGGTGTACGCGATCCACGGCTGCGACCGGGACACGTTCTACCAGCAGGTCGCCGGCGTGCTGTCCCGTCCACCGACCATTGTGGTCGACGACGGCGCCGATCTCACCGCGACGATCCACCGGGAGCGTACCGAGCTGCTCGGCACCATCGTCGGCGGTACCGAGGTGACCAGCACCGGTGTGCAGCGCCTGCACAGCATGGCGCGCGAGGGCGTACTGCGCTATCCGATGGTCCCGCTCAACGATGCCCTCACCAAGCATTTGTTCGACAACCGGTACGGCACCGGCCAGAACACCATCGACGGCATCCTGCGCGCCGCGCACGTACTGCTGGCCGGGTCGGTGCTGGTCGTCGCGGGCTACGGCTGGTGCGGGCGGGGCGTCGCCAGGCGCGCCAGCGGCATGGGCGCGCGGGTACTCGTGGTCGAAGTGGACCCGATCAAGGCGCTGGAAGCGGTGATGGACGGCTACCAGGTGCTGCCCATGCGGGAGGCGGCGAAGCTGGGTGACATCTTCGTGACGGTCACCGGCAACCGCGACGTGATCACAGTGGAGCACATGGCGGAGATGAAACCCGGCGCCATCCTGTGCAACTCCGGCCACTTCGATGTGGAGATCGATGTCGCCGGGCTCAAGGCGCGGGCGATCGAGTCCCGAGTGGTCCGCCCGGACGCCGTGGAGTACACCCTGCCCGGCGGCAACACGGTCGTCCTGCTCGCCGACGGGCGGCTGGTCGGGCAGAGCGCGGCCGAGGCCCACCCGCCCGAGGTGATGGATCTGAGCTTCGCCACCCAGGCGCTCCTCGTCGAGTACCTGCTCACCCACGGCCGGGACCTGCGGCCCGGGGTCCACCCGGTGCCGCGCGCCATCGACGACCGGGTGGCCGGTGAGAAGCTGCGCTCGATGGGCATCCAGCCCGAGGAGCTGACCACCGCCCAGCTGGCGTACCTGGGCAGCTGGCAGACGGGCACCTGACCAGGCGGCGCGGGCGCCGGATGGCGGCCGGGCTCGACGTGCGGCACCACAACCGGGTCGGCACCCGGGCCGGGCTCAGGCGCGGGCGTCGACCAGGGACGCGAACACCACGATGTTGTCCGCGTAGCCGATGCTGCCGCCCTTCCACTCGCCACCGCAGGTGATCAGGCGCAGGCCGGGCCGGCTGAAGTCGCCGTACACCCGGTCCGCCGGCAGCCGGGACTTGTTGAACCGCTCGACCGAGTTCACCTCGAACACCGCCACCGACCGGTCGCGGCGGGTCACCTCGACCCGCGCGCCGGGCCGCAGCTTCGTCACCTCGTGGAAGATCGACGGCCCGGTCCGGGTGTCCGCGTGGCCGACGATGATGGCCGGACCGAACTGGCCGGGAGTGGGGCCCTGGTCGAACCAGCCCGCCTCGTTGTGCCGCTCCACCGGCGGTACCGCGATGGTGCCGTCCTCGGCCAGCCCCACCCGGCTGACCGGCGCATCGACCTTGATCGCCGGGATCGCGATACGGACCGGCCGGCTCGGCTCCAGCACCGGAAACTCACGCGGCGGCGGCTTGTCCCCGCCCCGGAACCAGTCCGGCCAGGACAGGTCGGTCGCCAGGCCCAGCCCGGCCCCGGTGGCGAACACCCCCACCAGCAGCAGCCCGAGCGCGGCCAGGCCGGTCCACCGTGGCTTCCATTGTGGACGCCGGGCCGGTGGCCGCCGGCTCATGGCAGGCTGCGCCGGCGCAGGGTGACCACACCGAGGACGGCGCCGGCCACGATGGCCAGCAGGCCACCGGTGACCAGGACGGTCGGCCAGGCACTGCCGCCGGCCGTGCCGCCGAACCCGGTGGCCGGGCCGCGGCTGGGGCGGGTCTTGGCGACCACCCGCAGCGTGGTCGTCGCGGTGCGCCCGTTCCGGCAGGTCAGGCGAACCCGGTAGGTGCCCGCCCGGCGGTTGGCCGGCACCGTCGCGGTCGAGGTCAACCGGCCGTCCTGCGGCCGTACGGTCACCCGGCCGAACGCGCCCGACTCCACGCTCGCCGTCTGCCGGTTGTCGTCGCCGCAGCTGGCGTCGATGCCGATCAGGTAATCGGCCTGGACGGTGTCTGGCGTGACCCGGACGTAGACGCCGGACGGCGGCGACGGCGATGCGGAAACGGAAGCGGACGGGGACGACGACGGGGAGGGAGCCGGCGCGACCGTGAGCGGCGCCGAGCCGCCGGCAAGGCCCAGCGCCACGGCTACCGCTGCGACGCCTCGCACATCGATCAGGCTACCGTCTATCCGGCGCGCGCGCCGAGCCGACGATCGCGGTCCACTATGACTGGTACCGACCGGGCGGAGGGGACAGCGCTGGACATTGCCGGCTATCGTACGGCGGCATGACGACCGGTCAACGGACGGTGACCGATCCCGTGGTTCCGGACACCTGCCACGACGCCGTGGTCATCGTCCCTGGTCTGATGGGCAGCGCGCTGGCCGACGCCGAGACCGGGCGGCCGCTGTGGGGCTTCACCGACCTGAGCTGGTACGTGCGGGCGTGGACCACCGGCGCCGGGCTCGCCGCGCTGCGCCTGACCGACGCCGAACGCGAGGGCCGGTACGGGCGGGTGAAGGCCACCGGTCTGCTGCGGATGCCGGCGTACGCCCGGATTTTCGCCGGCTTCGAGCCGTACACCAAGCTAGTGGACCGGTTGCGCGCGGCGGCCGCCCATCCGGCGGCGGTGCTGGAGTTCCCCTACGACTGGCGGCTCCCGGTCGCGCACAACGGGCGGCTGCTGGCCGAGGCGGCGGCCGCGCACCTGGAGCGCTGGCGATCGCACCCGGCACACGACGCGGCGCGGCGCCGGCACCCGACCGGCCGGCCGGCCCAGCTCGTGGTGGTCGCCCACTCGATGGGCGGCCTGCTCGCCCGCTACCTGTCGCTGATCCCGGGTGCCACCGAGAACGTGCGCGCCACGGTCACGCTCGGCACCCCGTTCTACGGTTCGGCCAAGGCGGCCGTACTGCTCAATACCGGCCGCGGCGCGCCGCTGCCGGCCCGCCGGCCGTTGCTGGCGGCGCTGCGACAGGACGCGGACGCCGGGCTGCGCGCGCTGGCGGCCACCCTGCCGGGCATTCACGACCTGCTGCCCACCTACCGGTGCCTGGACGCCGGCACCCGCGCGCGGCGGCTGACCACCGCGGACATCGTGCTGTTGGGTGGCGACCGCGAGCTGGCCGAGGCGTCCCGGCTGTTGCACGAGCGGCTGGCGAGCGCGCCGCTGGTCGGGCACCGGGCAGTGGTGGGCGTCGCCCAGCCGACGCCGCAGAGTGTGACCATCCAGGACGGCGTGGTGGCGGCACACCGGTACACCTGCGAGGGCGAGGCGGACGGACCCCCGAGCCGGGTGGACCGGGCCGGCGACGCCACCGTCTACCGCGAGTCGGCCTCGCTCGCCGGCGCCGCGCACACCTACCTGCCGCAGCAGCACGGCTCGCTGGCCCGCACCGACGAGGCGATCGCCTGCGCGGTGCACATCTTCACCGAACGCGACCCGGACGCGTTCGGACCCCCGCTGGGCGCGGGCGAGATCGGCCTGGACCTGCCCGATATGGTGTTCGTCGGTGACGAGTGGACCGCGGTGGTGACCGGGGTGAGCCGGCCGGGCGCCGCCCGGTGTTTCGTGCGCGACGCCGCCACCGGCCGGCTGGTCGACCTGCCGCCGTTGGAGGTACGCGACGGCGCGCTGGTCGCCCGGCCACGCCTGCCCCGACCCGGCCTGTACGCGGTGGAGGTCGCCGGATCCGCCGGCTCTCCAGTCAGTCAGCTCGTCCTCGCCGGTGACGCCTGACATGGCATCTCCACGACGTTTGCAGGTGTTCCCGATCGCCATCGGGCGGTACGCGGACGACGGGTTCGAACCGTTGGACACCGACACCGAGGTCCGCAAGGTGGCCGACCTGTTCGCCGACTTCGGCGGGTACGAGGTGCCCTGGGACGTCGAGCCGCACCTACGGGGCGGGGACGCGGTCAGCGAGCGGCTGCGGGTGTGGAGCACCCCGGTCGAGGAGCACGACACCGTCCTGTACTGGGTCGGCCACGGCTGGTCCAACCGCCTGGACGCCTCGCTCGCCCACCACCTCAGCCCGCGCGAGGTGGGCGACGACGGGCTGATCCCCCGGCAGCTCGCCTCCAAGATCTCGGCGCGCGAGGGCCACCCGGCCGGCCGGGACACCTGGGCGATCGTCATCGTCGACGCGTGCACCTCGGCCCGGTTCGTGGAGGCCGTCGTCTCGGAGATCTACGCCGACCCGCTCGGCGCGCGCCGGGTGCTGCTGATCGGCGTATCCGGCGAGGGCACCACCCGGCTCGGAGTGTTCTCCGCCGCGCTGGCCCGCTGCCTGCGCAACACGTTTCGCAGCAACGCCGAGATCCCGCTGTGGGACCTCGCCGGCGAACTGGGCCGGCTGCTGCCGGGCAGCACGGTCGAGGTGGTCACGGCGAGCAACCTCGCCGGCGCCGTACTGACCCGGCGGGTCCCGGCCGCGGCCGGGTTCGCGGTCGCCCTCGACGTGCTCGCCGAGATCGAGGCGGTCCTCGCCACGCTCACCGAGGACGAGCGGCGCCACTTCCTGCCCAAGGCGCAGGGCGGCGAGACCGGCGAGATGATGTCCTACTTCTCCGGCCGCGAACGCGAGCTGACGCTCATCGCCGGCTGGCTGCGCACCGAACGCACTGGCATGCTCGTGGTGACCGGCAACGCCGGCACCGGCAAGTCGGCGATCCTCGGCCACCTGCTCGTGCAGTCCCGTCCGCACCTGCGCGAGGTGCTCGTCGGGCGCGGCCTGGTCGACCCGCTGCCCCGGCACCAGCGGCCCGCGGACGACGTGTTCGACCTGGCGCTGCTGCTCACCGGGGCGACCACGTCCGGCCTGGTCCGCCGCATCGCCGCCGCGGCCGAACTGGGCGAGCCGCCCACCGAGGGCACCAGCCGGCAGGTGGCCTGGCTGCTCGACCAGCTCCGGCAGCGCCGCCGGCCGCTGACCCTGCTGCTCGACGCGCTGGACGAAGCGCAGCACCCGCGCGTCCTCGCCGACCAGCTGATCCGCCGGCTGAGCACAGTGGACGGTGTCCGGGTGGTGGTGGGCACCCGGCAGTCCACCCGGGAAGAGCCGGACATGCCGCACCCGGCCGGGCACGACCTGCTCGACGCGCTCACCGCCAAGGCCGGTCCGCTGCGGGTGGTCACCGTGGAGCAGGACGGCCACGCGGTCACCCGCTACGTGCGCCAGCGGCTCTACGCGGCGGTGGCACAGCGGCGGCTGGCCGCCAGTGACGCCCAGATCGAGGAGATCGCCACCGCCATCGGCGCGGGCGGTCGCGAGTTCCTCTTCGCGAAGCTGGCCATCCACGAGATTCTCGCCCGGCCCAGCCTGCTCGCGCCGGACCGGTCGGCGGAGCTTGCCGAGCTGCTCTCCGGCGACCATCGCCGGCTGTTCATCGCGGCGGTGACGCGGCTGCGCGAACGGTCCGCGGTGCACGGCACGCTGCTGGAGGCCCTCGCCCTGGCGCAGGGCCGCGGCCTGCCCATCCGCAACGGCATCTGGGGCACCGTCGCCGCGGCACTCGCCAGTGACACGGCACTCGTTAGCGGCACGGCACCGGCCGCCGGCGACGCGGCACCGGTCGGCGACCACGAGATCGACACGCTGCTGAACGCCGCCGCGCCGTACCTGATGCTGGACTCCGAGGACGGCCAGACCGTCTACCGGCTGGCCCACCGGACCTTCCAGGAGAATTTCCCGGCCCGTACGCCCCTGGCGCGGCGGCACCGGGCAATCGTCCGGGCGCTGCTCGCCGCCCTGCCCCGGACGCCGCGCGAACCGCTGAACCCCTATCTGGTGCGGCACCTCTCCGGCCACATCGGCGCGGCCGGCATGGATGCCTGGCACGACCTGGCCACCCGGCCGGACGTACTGGACCGGCTTGACCCGCGCGCGGTCACCGGCGACGCGCTGCGCAGTGCGTTCGGTCTGCCCGACCTGCCGGCCGAGATCGCCGGCGCCATCGCGGCCCGGCACCTGCTCATCAACGCCAGCCTGGCGGACCGCCGCGGCCTGCGGGAGATCGGGATGGTCCGGCACGCCGGCATAGCCCGGTTCCCGCCCGGGCCGGCCGCCGACCTCACCGGCGCCGCCTGGGCGCTGCGCTGGGCATCGGTGCGCCGCACCCCGTTGCACGTCACGCTACCCGGCCACACCGACTGGGTGCTGGCGCTAGCCTCGTTCACCGCCGACGACGGGCGCACCATGCTCGCCAGCGGCGGGCGGGACGGCAGCGTACGGGTGTGGGACGTGGCCACCGGCG
>Ga0310828_1001705_pt1 | contig 11844 bp, 13 predicted proteins | sample WT_ome_3_FD_202242 | JGI IMG/M metagenome (GOLD analysis project Ga0310828, IMG submission 202242) | Sorghum-adapted microbial communities enriched on wild type (WT) sorghum from Joint BioEnergy Institute, Emeryville, California, United... ... | reverse complement strand
ATGAATCGCTCATCAATGTTGACCGATTGGCGCAAACCATCGTGCATCGCGTCGACCTCATCCTTAAAGATATGATGCAGCACAATGCCGAACCCCTTATACCAGCTGATGCATTTGATAGGGCTCATGCGAAATATGTGAACCCAGCAACTTGCGGCTCTGATTTTCAGACTATACTGGCAAAAATGCGTGAACGCATTGCAGAGCTTGATTTACCCGATGAGACAAAACGCGAACTTCAGGATTCCATCGAATTTATTCGCAACGAGGCGATGAAGGAAGAACGGCAAAATTTCCTTATAAAGGGCGTGCTCAATAATTTCGATAGGATTAGTCCCTTGGCAGAACTTAGCGAAAAGCTGAGGCAGTTGCTAAAAATATAAAAGCGGCCAATGTGGCCGCTTTTTTTATGAATCGCGTATACCCTTTAACTATTAAACGTTGTTTCTTCTGCGTTAAATGCTGTGGTGGTTTTTTGACTTTTAGATGCTGAGCGAAATATATTTGGTTTCTAAGTATTCTTCGATGCCTTCCGTCCCGCCTTCACGGCCAAGACCGCTTTGTTTCATCCCACCGAACGGAGCTTGAGCGCAAGACGGCACGCCATCATTCCATCCGATTATACCGTATTCAAGCGCCTCGGAAATTTTGATGCCGCGGGAGACGTTTTGCGTAAAGAAGTATGCCGCTAAACCAAAAGGCGTGTCGTTTGCCAAGCGAATCGCTTCCTCATCGCTTTCAAATTTTTGAATCGGTAAGACCGGCCCGAAAGTTTCAATATGCATCATGTCCATCGATTCATTCATATCCACAAGTAATGTCGGTTCGAAAAAGTACGTATCCTTTTCCAGATCTGCCCGACCGCTTCCGCCGACTAAGCACTTTGCGCCTTTTTCCAAGGCATCTTTCACTTGGCTTTCCACTTTTTGATAGCCATCTTTATCAATCAGCGGACCGATATCAACGCCTTCTTCCATCCCGTTGCCCCATTTTAGCTTCTTCACTTCACCCGATAGCTTTTCGATAAAAGCCTCATAAACGCCCGACTGAACATAGACGCGGTTTGCGCAAATACACGTTTGACCGCTGTTGCGGAATTTGCTTGCCATAATCATTTCGACGGCTTGGTCAAGGTCGGCATCATCACACACAATGACGGGGGCATGTCCACCGAGCTCAAGCGATAATCTCATAATGTTTTCTGAAGCCTTCTTCATGAGAAGACGACCGACTTCCGTTGAACCGGTGAACGTAATTTTCCGCACGCGCATATCCGAGAAAATTTTATTGGAGAATGACTCAGGGTCCGCACATACCACATTGAAAACCCCTTGTGGGATTCCTGCCCGTTCTGCCAATTCGGCCAGTTTTAAAGCGGTCAGCGGTGTTTGTTCTGGCGGTTTGACGATAAACGTACAGCCTGCCGCCAAAGCTGGTGCCAATTTACGGGTAATCATCGCCGCCGGGAAGTTCCAAGGCGTGATCGCAGCAACCACACCTACCGGTTGCTTAATGACCTTAATGCGGTGGTTTTCCCGTTTCCCCGGGATCGTGCGCCCGTACACTCGTTTTCCTTCCTCGGCGAACCATTCAATAAAGCTGGCAGCATAGTCCACTTCACCTAGGGATTCTTTCAGCGGCTTTCCATTCTCAAGCGTCATCAGTTCTGCGAGTTCCTGCTTATGTTCCATGATCAAGTTGAAAAAGGTGCGGAGCAAATCCGCGCGGTCCGAGGCCGTTCTTTTGGACCAATCTCCTAGAGCGCGGTGGGCGGCATCGATCGCAAGTTGTGTTTCCGCTTCTCCACCATTCGGCACCGTACCGATTAGCTCTCCCGTTGCCGGATTCGTCACCTTAATTTTTTCGAGGTCATGGCCCACCCATTGACCGTCAATATAATTGAGCATATCAAAACGACTCATCTACTGCCCCTCCTTTTTCTACTACTTATTATTATATTCCTTTTTTTCAACACTTAGTAACTTAAAACTTTTTTAGCATGACCGCTCCCGTCGCTTGGCAAATCACGGCTTTCCTAATCGCCCAAACCCATTCTGCGCTTGTCCTGGCTGCATTTGTAAGAATTTCTTATCAGTAAAAAAGACCCGCAATTTTTCTGTAAACGCTTTCACTTTCTTGTTGCACAACTCACAAAATCATGTTATGATAACTCCAAAGATTGTATATCGCATAACATGTGACTGATTCGATCAGGCATGGTGGTAAATCATAGGGAGTATTTTCCCTTTAGACCACCATGCCTTTTTTATTAGATGTCCATCCATTTTACTATTACAAGGTTTATGAAAATTTGGCTTTGGTAAACTTTTTCCTTCTGAGCCTTTGTTTCCCTAAAACGAGCCAAATATATGGTATACTGACCTACTAGTACAAAAAGAAAGGAAGCAACAGGATATGTTAAAAAATCTTTTTAAAAAACAACGTAATCTATCAATCATTGCACCGGTGAACGGTGATCTTTTACCCATCGAAGCGATCCCGGATCCGGTATTCAGCGATAAATTATTGGGGAATGGCGTCGCCATCGACCCAACGGATGGAAATATCTATTCCCCGGTCGACGGGGAGGTTATTTTAATTCCCCAGACGAAACACGCCATCGGGCTACGAGCAAAGGATAATACAGAAATTCTCATCCATATCGGATTGGACACGGTCTCATTAAATGGAGAAGGGTTTAAGCCGATGGTTAAGGTCGGCGATAAAGTATCTACGGGGCAAAAACTGGTTGAATTCCAATTAGACCATATTCGCACCCATGCAAAATCTGCCATTACGCCCATTATCGTCACAAATGATTCGGAAGGAAACAGAGAATATACATTTACTGATCACAAAGTTGCCGTGGCGAAAGAAACGGTCATTTTTACGGTGTCGTCTTAAATTTTTAAAGGGTGAGTATCAATGAAAATCGTGAAAATCTTAAACAATAACGCTGTTATTGTGAGAGATGGCGAGGAGGAAAAAGTCGCCATCGGGGCTGGCATCGCCTTTAACAAGCGGAAAAACGACATTGTCAACCCACAAAAAATTGAAAAACTATTCGTTATGGAAGAAAACGAAAAGCTACAACAATTACTCACCCGTATACCTGATGAGCATTTCCTCATATCGGAACAAATCATTTCCTATGCGGAAAAACAGATGGGCACGAAATTAAATGAACATATTCACATCATTCTCACCGATCATATATCCTTTGCCATCGAAAGGGTAAAGGATGGCATCCATTTACGAAACAAATTGTTAAATGAGATTAAAATTTTATATAAGGAAGAATTTGACATCGGTCTTTGGGCTGTTGAGTTTATCAAACAAAAGCTGAACGTCGAAATGGCAGAGGATGAAGCGGCCTTCATCGCCCTTCATCTCCATACGACAAAGCCGAAAAGCAATGATTTGCAAGAGACGATTAGGCTTACGACCATCATTAAAGATATGGTGGAAACGATCAAAAGCCTCATTCCCATTGAAGTGAAGGAAGAGGATTTGGCCTATCATCGGTTGATTACCCATCTTCGCTATGCCTTAACAAGAGCCGATGAAGACATTCGAACGCTTGATAACGAGATGATCGACATGATTCAAAAAAAGTTACCCTTTTCCTATCAATGCGCCAAAGAAGTAGCCAAAAAAGCGGCAAAGGAATACGAGATTCGTCTTTCAGAACAAGAATTGGCCTACATCACGCTGCATATTGAGCGCTTGCGAAAAAAATAAAATGAAGTTGGGAAACTGGTCTACCTTTAAAATCGGTAGCGTATCATGAACACCAAGCTTAAAGGGGGTGATGATTAAAAGGGGGTAATGGAGGCAAATTCGGTCATAGCCAAAAGTTTCTGTCGATGTTGCCATTATACTTATTATTTGTCTCGGTATTGTTAAAAAAGGGTCAAAAAACGAATGGGGGTAAAAAATTAATGGTCAGTAAGTATGTGCAAAAACTTGGCCGGTCGTTAATGTTGCCGGTAGCAGTATTACCGGCTGCAGCCATTTTGATGGGGATCGGTTACTGGATTGACCCGTCAGGTTGGGGTCAAGGCAGTGCCGTTGCTGCCTTTTTCATTAAAGCTGGGGGATCGATTATTGACAACATACCGATTTTGTTTGCCGTCGGTGTCGCCCTTGGACTGGCGAAAGAACGGGATGGTTCTGCGGCCTTAAGCGGTTTGGTCGCCTACCTTGTGATCACGACTCTATTATCCACAGGAACCGTAGCCTTGTTGCAAGGCGTTGATATTAAAGATGTCGACCCTGCCTTTGGAAAAATCGGCAATGCTTTCGTTGGAATCATATCCGGTATTATCGCATCCATTAACTACAACCGATTCCATCAAGTCAAACTGCCCGACGCCTTAGCGTTCTTTAGCGGAAAACGACTCGTGCCGATTATGACGGCTGCTACGATGATCGTCGTTTCCGTCGTTCTTTTCTTCATTTGGCCACCGGTTTACGGAGCACTTGTCTCCTTTGGTGAAGGCATTGCTAAGCTCGGTGCCTTTGGCGCAGGTATTTACGGGTTCTTTAACCGACTGTTAATTCCAACCGGATTGCACCACGCCTTAAACTCTGTATTCTGGTTTGATGTGGCAGGAATAAATGATATTGGGAATTTCTGGTCCGGTAAAGGGGTGAAAGGTGTCACCGGCATGTATCAAGCTGGATTCTTCCCGATCATGATGTTCGGTCTTCCTGCTGCCGCTTTGGCTATGTATCATACTGCCAAAGAGAATAAAAAGAAAGTCGCCGCTGCTTTATTATTTGCGGCAGCCTTCTCATCATTTTTCACAGGTGTGACCGAACCGATCGAATTTGCCTTCATGTTCCTTGCACCAGCTCTTTATGTCGTACATGCGCTTTTAACCGGCGTTTCCTTGTTTATCGCCGCCGCCTTCCACTGGACGGCAGGCTTTGGCTTTAGCGCTGGGCTCATCGACTTTGTCTTAAGTTCCCGCTTGCCACTCGCTAATAAGCCATATATGTTACTCGTTCAAGGACTCGTCTTTGCCGTCATCTATTACTTCCTGTTCCGTTACCTCATTGTCAAATTCAACTTGAAAACACCTGGACGGGAAGACGACGATGAAGCTGAGGATATCGTCACCGCCCCAGGCAAAGAGAAATTTGCCGACATGGCAGCGCAAATTTACGAAGGGCTTGGTGGCGATGAAAACGTCGTGTCCGTCGATAACTGCATCACCCGTTTACGTGTTGAAGTGAAGGATATGAAAGCTGTCGATCAACAAAAGATTAAAGCGACCGGCGTTCCCGGAATTAAAGAAGTAGGACCCACAAGCATTCAAGTCATCGTCGGCACAAACGTCCAATTTGTTGCCGATGAAATCGCCAAGCTGCGAAAATAATTCGCATTAACAAATCTTCTCCCTAAAAAAGAACTTGGGAAATGGCAGCCCTTCGCCATTTCCCCTTTTTATTCCATCATGAATGGATCGCTGATGTTTGATACATCATTACAATTTCCCTTCCATTCGCATCATCCCCAATAATAAAACCGCCACCAAAATCGATTTCAATAGCATTACGCCCTCTGGTTAGTTTACGTAATCGCTCCGAATCGTCACGGCTGATTTGCTCCATTTCCATCCATTCCTTGTCAATTTTTTATCAGTAATCATCCTTTTATTCTTTTTTATTCCCTTGCTAAAAGCAAAAATAAAATCCTTCCACGTCACTCGCAGAAGGACAAATCACTAAATAGCTATTCGGTATGGGCCTTTTCTCTAACAGCCATGATTAAATATTTTTTATATTATCGAGGCGTTGCAAAATTTCAATACACTTCATTTTACTGTGATAACTTTTCATGATCCCATACTTTAAATCTTTTTGTGCTCTTGCTTCGAACTCTAAAATCCAATCTCTTTCTTCCCTGCTGTTTGCTTTTGTTTCATACATATCAAAACGATCAGGGATTGGTACCGGCGCATGAAGTTTTAAATCATTTGTCGCTCTTGCAAAATCAAAAGTCAAAGTAGAAAGATCCCTTAAAGAAATTTCCCCTGCATCATATAATGCCCGTGATATAGCCTTTATATCATCAAAAGTGGCTTTCCGAACATTATATTTTTTTGAAAGTTCTTCCCAGATCGTTGAAGAATTACTTTCAGAGACTTTTTGATCTTTTGCATTAGCAACGGATTCAACATTTGCAGAGGATGGCTTCTCAATCAATGCCGTTTTCTTATAAGCAGCATTCGAAATCCAATATTTTTGTTGCGGACAGATAGATGTGACATTCATAGTTTACCGCCTTCCGTACTAACTTTATTTAATGTTTATACTATCATACATTGTATTCCAAGGGTAATTTGTTGAAGTATTTTGGTAAGTAAATGTTCCACTTTCGCTTCCGCTAGCATCCCACCATCTAAACCAACCATCAATGATGGAGTCACCATCTAAGTCAATATATTGGTTTTGAGTTTCTGTTAATTGACCACCATTAAACTTTGCTACCGGACGATTGCCATAACCAAGTTCTACCGTAACAATATACATTTCAGCTCCACCATGGTCTTGAACGGAAGATAATTGATTTTCATTGAAATATTCATATTGTGGGTAGTTAGTTGAAATTGCCGCGTAAACTTGCAAATAAGTCAATGGTGGGGCAGAAGAATATGGCACAACAGAGGGGTTGACAGATGATTTCTGTCCCTTTAACCGAAGATATTCAACAGGTGTTATATCTACAAAATGTGCTTTGGGATATTCATCTTTAAGACTATTTAATACGTGTAATTTAAAAGAGTCGATTTGCAAACTTTTCATTAAACTTTCAGGTGCTTTGGATGAGAACTTTTCTGCTGCTGACGCTTCGCCATTACCAAAAACAATAGGTACGGACAATACGATCACTGTAATCATCACAATAAGTTTCTTCATAATATTGAGCCTCCTAAAAGTTTGAATTGATCTTTAAAGACAAAAGAAACCAAGTAACCTATATTTTATATCGTTAAGTTTATTGCAGTAATAAACAGGGAAAAAGTACTATTTTTGTTAACTTACACTATCAAACTGGTAATCAAATTATAAAAATAAAGCACTGCAATTCCAGCCAGAAAAATAGTTACCTTTAAGAAAGTGGTTGATCCTCGTTTAACATTCATATTAAGCACCTCACTTATTTAATGGCAATATGAATTTAACACATCATTTATCGTTTTACAATAAATTCATATTGTTTTTTATTATATTATTATTGTTATTTAAATATCCTTTTAATTTTGACAAAAATAAAAAGCATTTCTCATTACAAAGAAATGCTCTTACTTTAAAATGTTAAATTTACAACTTGTTCAACAAAACTTCCAAATAGTTTCTTCTGCGAATTCCCACTACTTTGGGTTTTCTTGGGTTTAAAAAACTTTATTGTTTCGCTTTAATACCCATTCTTTAAACTTTTTATCTTCACGAATGCAGTTTAAATAATACTCCACAACTTCATTCTCGGTGTAATCTGCGTAGGCTTTGACTAAATCAATGGTCTTTTTCGAAACTTCCCAATCTACTATTTCAAATTCTTATCCTTTGGTTCAGCAAAATCGCAAAATTAAGCCCTTCTTTCTAATCAAAAATATCCAATCTTTTTATTATAACTCTTAACACCCGAAATTGCACTAAAAACATTCTGTACAATGGCTATTGTACAGTGCTAATTTTATGTTAAAATAAGTGGGATTTTTATTAATAAATTTAGAAAATGGCTTTATATCAATAAAAAAGACCTACTCACAATTTGCGAATAGGTGTGCGATTTTATATGTGATTTGCTTATTTTGTCCCCCTAAAGAGAACCCGTTATTCTTGAATGAAAGGTTCTCCTTTTTGTTCTTGGCTATTGTTGTTTTGTTTTTTCTTCAGACAATCCGTGATTTTGTTTGTATTGTTGAATGATAAGGGCATGTTGTTGGCTGCCGACTACTTGATCTGCTTTATTCGCATCCACTATTGGTTGGTCAATGGTGGAAAGCTTAAATAGCAGTATTCGCTTGACGGCCTCGTCAATTCGTGATGGCTTCACTTCTCCCTTGTGAACCGCCTCTATAATCCCGTTATACACTTCCTATTTTGCTCACCTTTTTCATAACTTACATATTCCTTGTTTTCCGGTTTAAATAGCTCACATCCGGAATTCCTTCCATCGGATGCGGATTTGATGAATTTACTGGATCCTCCCATTTATTTAAAACTTGCGGTTTTAATCCCCATTTTCTTGTGTCTTTTCGCCGGCTATCGGCTGACGATGAAAAATGGATTATCCTTTAAGGAAATCGCAGTTTTTAGTTTGACTTACAGTTTTTTTATGCTTTGTTTGGCCGGAATTTCTAATTGGACTGTGGGAACCACTTTCTTTTCATCTGATAATAATTTAGAACAGTCCTTTCATTTTTCTTTAGGATTTCATTTGTTTGGGGTCTTTATTCGCAGTTTGCTTTTTTCTTATCTGTTTGCCGTTTTGGGAGGCTATTTGGCCAAAAAGAGAAACATCGTGAACTGAGTTGAGACAGAATAAAGAAAGTAAGCGTTGAGGCAAAGCTCGCTTGTAAGCTGGTCTCTGGAACGGAAAATACTTTTTTCGGAAAATCCCGGAGAAAGATCACTGACTCTGGCGCCATGAGGCAGTTATTTCTTATTTGCGAACGATCGATTAAAAAACTTCTGCGGCGGGAAGAGTATAAGATAGAACACGGAAAATGGGGAGTGATAAGATGAAGAAATTAGCGTGGACAACGTTGGCTCTGGGAGCTGCCTATTTGCTTCGAAATAAAGAATCCCGCCAAAAACTCATGCGCCAGTTTCAAGGGCTTAATCCTAATTCTGGAAACAGCCGTAATGCTCGATAAAAGAGAACTCTTCCCTTCATTGGGAAGGGTTCTTTTTTTGTCCAAAATAAAAGGCGGTTTTTGAAGATTGTTCATATAGTTCTTTCTTGTTTTTGGGATGGTCACTAGGTAAAAAGAAGCAGTATTGAAGGTCGCAACACACATAGGATTTATTTTATGTAAGAAAAGCTAACGATGTGACTGATTTGAATACAGGTTTTTCGGATTTTTTTTCAATTTATAGTCTTGATTCAATAGGAATAACGTATTATGATAATAATACAGACATAATATGATAGAAAATATAACATAATAAAAAGGGGAGATGGGAAATGGATATCGCCACTTCTGCATTTATGTTTCTTGCTACGCTTCTTGTTTGGATTATGACACCTGGAATTGCATTATTTTACGGCGGAATGGTGAAAAGCAAGAATGTTTTAAGTACAACGATGCAAAGTTTCAGCTCTATCGCCATTGTTTCGATAATTTGGATTATAGCGGGTTATTCACTTGCTTTTTCCACTGGCGGAAATGCTCTTATCGGAAATTTAGATTGGGCGGGTCTGAAAGGAGTCTCTTTTAAGCCGAACCCGGATTATAGTTCTGATATTCCACATAATCTTTTTATGATGTTTCAGCTCACGTTTGCCATTTTGACAGTAGCGATTATTACAGGGGCTTTTGCGGAAAGGATGCGCTTCTCTTCTTATCTTATATTCATTACTTTATGGTCTTTGTTCGTTTATTCGCCTGTCGCTCATTGGGTGTGGGGCGTCGGCGGTTGGCTTCGCGAATTAGGTGTTCTTGATTTCGCCGGCGGGAATGTCGTTCATATTTCTTCAGGAGTCACAGGTCTTGTGCTGGCTATTGTATTAGGCAAACGTAAAGATGCGCAGAATACGACACCGCATAATTTGCCGCTTACCATTATGGGGGGAGCGCTGGTTTGGCTTGGCTGGTACGGTTTTAATGTCGGCAGTGCTTTGACCCTTAACGATGTAGCAATGATCGCTTTTATTAATACGAATACAGCGGCAGCTGCCGGTATTATTGGATGGGTAGTAGTGGAATGGCTGGTGAATAAAAAGCCGACGATGCTTGGAGCCGTTTCTGGCGCCATTGCTGGACTCGTAGCCATCACGCCCGCTTGCGGATTCGTAACACCGTTCGCTTCCATCATCATAGGACTTGTTGGAGGAGCCCTTTGTTTCTGGGGAGTTTCTTACTTAAAAGCAAAGTTAGGCTATGACGATGCTCTCGACGCATTCGGTTTGCACGGAATCGGCGGTACTTGGGGAGGAATTGCTACCGGTTTGTTTTCCACCGTTTCTGTCAACTCTGCGGGGGTCAACGGATTGTTTTACGGCGGTGCCAGCTTGCTTTGGAAGCAGCTTGTAGCCATTGGCGCGACATATGTATTTGTTGCACTTGTTTCTTTTATCATTATTAAGGCAAATGGATTGGTCTTGCCGATTCGAGTGAACGAGGAAGAAGAAACGGTTGGGCTGGATATTACCATTCACGGTGAAAAGGCGTATCACGACTAATTTTTTATAGGGGTGTGGTGTTTGTTATGAGTGATGTATTGACGAAAATCGAAATCATTACCCGTCCTACCAAATTTGACGAATTGAGACAGGCATTGTCCAAGATTGGTATCAGCGGGATTACCGTAACCAATGCGCTTGGGTGTGGATTTCAAAAAGGATTTACCGAGCTGTATCGCGGCAAGAAAAAAGAAGATGACATGCATGAACGAATTAAAGTAGAAATTGTCGTATGCAAAGTACCTGTCCAACAGGTTGTCGATGCAGCCCGAAAGGTCTTAAATACCGGAAAACCGGGAGATGGGAAAATTTTCATCTACGAATTGGCCGACGCCATCAAAATACGAACAGGAGACACAGGCTGCGCCGCACTCAATTAAAGGGGCCTGACCCCCATGGTGCATTAAAGTATTAATGTATAGAAGTTTTGGTTGAGTTGGTTGGATGTTCATCTTGCTTTTGGTTTGAACGTTTTGTCATAAACAAACAGGGACCGGATGTGTGATTCCGGTCCCTGTTTGTTTATTTTTGTGAAAGTATTCTAGCTCCGGATGCAAAATACGGTTTCCAATATTTTGCTCCGAGGGGTTGGATTTTTACGCCTTTGCTCGTTGCGGCGATAAATTGACTATTACCTAAATAAATTCCAACGAAAGAAACTTTTTTGCCGTCCAGTTTGAAGAATACAAGATCGCCAGGCTGGAGGTGATTATAGTCTACTTTTTGTCCTTGTTTAAATTGATCGGCCACTGTGCGCGGTAATTTCACATTTGCTGATTTTAAGTAAACATATTGTACAAAACCGGATGCATCAAATCCTTTTTCGCTTGTACCACCGTATTTATAAGGTTTTCCAACCAGTGTTTTGGCGTAAGCGGCAACTTTATCCCCTTTTACAGGAGCTGCAGCTTCTGCTTTGCTTGACAGAGGCGCCAAAAGGAAAGATACGGCCAGAGTCAAAGCGGCTGCAAGAGAAAACGCCCATTTAGATTTTGAAAGAACTGGAACCATCGTTATATTCAACCTCCTTAGGAAATCATGTACTCTAACGATTTTTATGATATTTATCTTTTTACAAAATTGCAATATAAATGTAATAAAAGTAACAAAACAACCAAAACATTCCTTTAAACATCCTTAATCGTGAATGGAAGAATCGAAAAGTGACAGATCAATAGAGATCAAATGAGGGCTGCCATTCATACAGTTTTATTTCAAATATATGGAAATTAAAATGAAAATGGTTTCATTTTAATCTTAATATAACTAAAATATGATTGTGGCTTATTGATAAAAACCGTATGTGTCAAGATTTTCTCGACAACCTTTATAGATCAATATCTCCGGCACCCTAATTTTGTACGCCTACCCTACCGCGCTATCGCTTGGTATCCTGTGTGATTTCGTTCATTCAAAGAATGAAT
>Ga0310828_1001700_pt1 | contig 11881 bp, 8 predicted proteins | sample WT_ome_3_FD_202242 | JGI IMG/M metagenome (GOLD analysis project Ga0310828, IMG submission 202242) | Sorghum-adapted microbial communities enriched on wild type (WT) sorghum from Joint BioEnergy Institute, Emeryville, California, United... ... | reverse complement strand
AACGGACCAGGTCGACCGCGTCACGCTGAAACTCTTCCGTGTACTTCGATGGACGCCCCAACGGGGACACCCCTTCCTCTGGACCAGCGTCCAGTCTCAGGGTGTCCACATCTCAGGGGGAAGCCCGGTGCGATGGCCTGCAAGCGGATTGTCTATACCGAGCACTGGCTGCGACGTGAGGGTTCCCGCCACTCCAGTTTGGCCTCGCTGAGACCGTTCCAGCAGCTCCCGCCACGGCGCACCCGTGCGCGGCTTCGACAAGATGCTGGTGACAACCCGCCGGTGATCCGGCCGCCGTCTTCGAGCACCGCCCACCTTTGGCAGCGACGGCGCTCTCACCGCCCACGTCTGTCGGTCATCTCGCCACGACGCACCACCGGCAAGTCGTCGACGATCAACCACGGCAAGCCCGCCAGGATACGCCCGGCGCTGTGGACCGTGGTCAGCCCACCGGGAGGGCAACCGTGGATGGGCCTCTGATCATCCGCAGCACAGGCAGCTGATCGTCGGCGACGACCGGTAGGTCGCGTGCCGCCGTAAGGGCGTCGTAAGGGTGTACCTCGTAGTCGATGATCCACATCGGACGTCGGCCAGCTCGGAGGTTCGGCGGCCACGCGGACCGCGGCCACGCGGACCGCTGCCACGCGGACCGCTGCCACGCGGACCGCTGCCACGCCTCGACGCGGCCGAACCACTCTCCCAACCGCGCGTCGACGCTAAGATTCCCCGACAGGTCCGTGACGGTGAACCGTGAAGCGCCAGTCCGGTACCGCGTTATCCGGGGTAGCCCTTTGGCAAGCACCCTTCCGTACGCCCGGCGCATCGCGTCACGCCGAGCCGGTGCGCACAGCTCAACCCGGTCAGGCGCGGTTCAACGCTGTCGAACGCGCCCGACTGCTCCCATCCTGCTCGCCGACCGTCGGCCCGCCCACCCGTCGCGCCGGTGAAGGCCGGCCGCCCGACGCGGCCCAGCACCGCGCAGGCATCATGGCCCCAGGACGCGATCCCGGATCGCCTTCCACTGCAGGGAATGCCGCACGCCGTCCTCGATGGACAGGGTGGGTTGCCAGCCCAGCAGCTCGTACGACCGGCGGCTGCGGGTGAAGCTGCCGGCCGAGTCGCCGGGACGGCGGGGTAGGGTACGCACCTCGATCGGCCGGTCGACCACCGCCTGGAACGCCCTCACCAGCTCGCGCACCGTGGTGCCGTGGCCGGTGCCCAGGTTGATGGCGTAGTGCCGGTGGGTGCCTTCGGCCGGCAGGATCGCATCGAACCGGCGCAGCGCCAGGACGTGCGCCCTGGCCAGGTCCCACACGTGGATGTAGTCGCGGATGCCCGACCCGTCACGAGTCGGCCAGTCGGTGCCGGTCAGCGGGAACGGCTCGCCACGTTCGTTCGCCTCGATCAGCTTGCCCAGCACGTGCGACGGCCGGGGGTGTTGGAGCCCGGTGCGCATGGCCGGGTCGGCTCCGATCGGGTTGAAGTAGCGCAGCGAGAGTACCCGCAGCGGGTAGGCCTGGGCGCAGTCGGCGAGGATGCGCTCCACCATCGCCTTGGTCCACGCGTACGGGCTGGCCGGCGCGAGCGGTGACTCCTCGTCCACGGCGAAGTCGTCGCCCGGCTGGTATATGGAGGCCGACGAGCTGAACAGGAAGCGGGTACAGCCCTCGGCGATCACCGCGTCGAGCAGTTCGACCGTCTTGGCGACGTTCTCCCGGTAGTAGGGCAGCGGGTCGGCCATCGAGTCGGGCACCACGATCAGCGCGGCGCAGTGCACCACCGCGCTGATGTCCGGGTGCTCCGCGAAGATCTTCTCGATCAGGGCGGCGTCCGCGATGTCACCGTGGTAGAAGATCCGGTCCCGGACGAACTCAGCACGCCCGGTGCTCAAGTTGTCCAGCACCACCGGAACGATCCCGTCGTCCAGGCACGCGGACGCGATGGTGCTGCCGATGAACCCGGCCCCGCCGGCGATCAGGACCTTCATCGGCGGAGCAGGGCGAACAGGTCGTACCAGCGCCCCATCACCTCCTCGGGGGAGTACCGGGCGACTGACTTACGGGCCTGCGCGCCGATGGTGCGACGCAGGTCCTCGTCCTTCATCAGCCGCTCCAGCGCGGCGGCGAACGCGATCACGTTGCCCGGCTCGACGAGCAGGCCGTTCACCTCGTCGCTGATCAACGCGCGAACGCCGGGCGCGCAGTCGAACGCGACCGGCGCCAGCCCGTAGGCCATGCCCTCCATCAGCGCGATCGGGAAGCCCTCGTCGCGGGACGGCAGCACGTAGATCGACGCCCCGGCGAGAGCGGCGTCGATGTCGTCGGTATGACCGCAGAAGTCCAGCCGCTCAGCGCCAGACTTCGCGGCCAGTTCGCGGAGGTCGGCCTCTTCGGCGCCGGTCCCGTACACCCGCAGCCGCCATTCGGGGTACTGCGCGCAGACCAGCGACCACGCCTCGACGAGCAGGTCGATGCCCTTCTCGTGGGACAGCCGCGCGAGCGCGACCACGACCGGCTCGGACAGGGTCGGCAAGGTGGCGGGTGTGACGGTGAGCGGGTTCGGCATGGCATCGACGTTGGACATGCCGTCGCGGGCCCAGTCGTCGGCGTCCTCGTCGGTCAGCACCAGCATCCGGTCGACGTCCCGGTAGTAGCGCTGGACGCGGGCGTACCGGCTGCTGCGCTTCGACGCCCGGTACGATTCGTGGCTCATCCCGATCACGGTCAGACCGCGGGTGTCGGCGCAAGCCACCCATTCCATCGCCCAGACCTGGGTGACGATCACCACCGAGCCGGGACGGGCGGCGCGGAACATGGTGGTCAGCCGCTCGCCCGCGCGCCGGCGCTGTGCCTTGTTGCGCAGCCAGCGCGACCAGGCGACGGCGTTGAACGTACCGACCAGACCACGGGGCCGGGGGGTGTACCGCACGCGTCCCGGTACCAGCCTGGTGGCGTCGGGCGCTGGTCCGGTGACGCTGATCAGGTGCACGGTCTCGCCGCGCTGCGTGAACAGCCGCGCCATGGTGCGGGCCCAGTTCTGGACGCCGCCGGGCTCTGCCAAGTTGTTACAGACGATGAAGATGTCGCGAGGGTCAGCCACGCCGGCCTCCGGTGGCGAAGTAGCGCTCGACCACGGCCTTGGCCGCGGTACCGGTGTCGTACTCGCCGAACCGCTCGACGAAGCGGCGCCGCCGTTCCGCGTAGCCGGCGGCGAGCGCCGGCAGGTCGGCCAGCGCGGCGAACAGTTCGTCCTCGTCGCGGGTGAGCGGGCCGGGTGCGTGCTCGGCCAGGTCGAAGTAGGCGCCGCGGGCGCGGTGCACGTAGTCCGCGTGATCCGGTACGTGGAACACCATGGGCCGGTCCAGGAGGGCGTAGTCGAACATCACTGACGAGTAGTCGGTGATCAGCACGTCCGCGAGCGCCAGCAGCGGCGTCACGTCGTGGATGTGCCCGACGTCCAGCACCGTGCCGGGCAGGCCGGGCGGTACCGGCAGCTTCGCCAGGTAGTGCGGCCGGACCAGCAGGGCCAGCTGGTCACCGAACCGGTCGGCGAAGCGGCGCAGGTCGAAGCCGGCCGGCGGCGGCTCCGGACGACCCTGCACCGGCTTCGGCCGGAACGTCGGCGCGTAGAGGGCGACCGGGCGGCCGTCCGGAATGCGCAGTTGTTTGCGCAGATCGGCGAGCACCTTCGGGTCGACGCCACGGACCAGTGCGTCGTTGCGCGGGTAGCCGACCGGCAGCAGTTCGGCGCGCAGCCGGAACGCGCGGGCCAGGGTCCGTACGTCGTGCTCGGAGCGGACCAGGAACACGTCGAACCGGTTGACCGCCTCCTGGAGGCGGTGTTGCTCATTTCGCGGGGCCTGTTTGAGGCTCGGTTCGTCGAAGCCCATGCGCTTGAACGCCGAGCCGTGCCAGGTCTGGATGTACATGGTGCCGGCACGCTTGCGCAGCCCGGGCGGCATGCCCTGGTTGTCGACCCAGAATCTGGCCCGCGCGAGCGCCCAGTAGTACGCCCAGGAGCCGCGCTTGACCAGCCGCGCTTCCTTGGGGAAGCCCGCCGTGCTGCGCGCGTACACCCAGGTGCATTCGTAGTTGAGGCCGGAGCGCACCAACTCCTCGTAGATGTATCTGGGGTTGTCGGAGTACTGCTTGCCCATGTGGCTTTCGAAGACGACCGAGCGTCTGCGGACCGGCAGCCGCAGGAAGATCCGGTTGTACGCGTCGATCTTGCCCTGCCGGGTGTTGAGCCGGTCGCGCAGTGCCTGCTCCGCCGACCGGCAACGCTCCCATAGCCGGTGACCGAGGGTGGTGGCCCGGAAGACGTTAAACACCCGGGCGGTGGCCCGCGCCGCGGCGCCGCGGGCGGCCAGCCGGAACGCGATGTGCCCCAGCTCGGTGTGGTACGCCTCCATGGTGTCGGCGACGAGCCGGGTGAGCCTGGGGCGCACCGGGAACACCAGCTCGGCCAGCAGGTCCTGGCCGGCGAAGATCGGCGCCGTGACCGTGTCGTGCCCGTCGCTCAGGCGCAGCCGCACGGCCCAGGTCGGGTCGATGACGCCGATCGGCCGGAGCACCCTGGCCGGGTCGAAGGTCACCTGCCAGGCCAACCGCCCGGCGTCGTGGCGCAGCTCGACCGGCAGGTCGCGCCGCCGATGCGGGTAACGCCGGTCGGTGAAGCGCAGCACGGCACGCAGGCGACCGTCCCGCGGCAGCCGGTGCAGCGGGTTGACCAGCTCGCCGGCGAGCCGCACGCCGCCCGCGTCCCGGCCGGTCTCGGTGATCCAGGTACCGAGGTCCAGGTCCGCCAGCGGCCGGCGATGCCACCCGAACGCGGTGACGTCGAGCACGCGGCGGCCGAGCGGGTCGTCCAGGTGGCGGTCGCACCAGTAGATCCGGCCGTCGCGTTCCACGAGGTCGGTGGTCAGGCGGGGGGTGCCGCCGCCGATGGGCATCAAATCGCACGCGGACGCCACACCCGCGTAGTCCCGCTCGCGGGCCATGAACGCCGCGATGGCACGCCGCGGCTCGGCCTGTTCGAACACCTCGTCCGGGAACTCGGCGAGGTACTCGGCCGCGGTGTCCACCATGGATCGTCGCTGCTCTTCCGAAAGGTGACCGATGTTCGCCAAATGGATGCGCAGGTCGTGTTCGATGAACCTGATCTTCTTTCGCAGGCGCAGCTCGGGGCTGCCGTACCGGTTCATCAGTTCGTCGATGTCGCGGTTGATGGAGATCCGGTCCCGGAGATTGCGCAGTTCACCGGACCGGACGCTCATCGACGGCTGGGATGCGCGCTTCTCGACGTTCCAGGTGTAGACCCGGTGCGGGATAACGGCAATCTTCTTGGCGGTCAGGTAGGCGTGCGCCGAGAAGAGGTTGTCCTCGTAGTACCGATCCTCGGTGAAGCGCAACCCCTCCCGGAGCAGGAAGTCCCGTCGATAGCACTTGTTCGTGGACAGGACGTCGTCGAGCAGCTGCGGGTAGTCGGTCAGCGATGCGTACACCGCCCGCCGCCGAAACAGCCAGGGCAGCCAGTCCTCGTCCACCCCGCGCTCCACGTAGTGGCGCACGCAGCGGCCGACGACCAGGTCGGCGCTGGCGCGCTCGGCCGCGGCGAACATGTTCCGGCAGGCGTGCCGGTCCAGGGTGTCATCGCTGTCGAGGAACATCACGTACCGACCCCGGGCGGCGGCGATTCCGGTGTTGCGCGGCCGCCCGCACGCACCGGAATTGGCCGCTAACCGGATGTTGCGCACCCGGTCGGGCGCCTCGGCGACCAGGCGCGCCGCCACCTGTGGCGTCGCGTCGGTGCTGGCGTCGTCCACGATGATGGCCTCGACCCGGCGCAGCGACTGGTCCAGCACCGAGCGCACGGCCCGCTCCAGCCGCCCCGCGTCGTTGTAGCAGATGACCACCACCGTGACGTCCGGCTCGGCGCTGCCCTGCTCCACGCGATGTGCCCTCGCTTTCTGACGGACCGGATCCCACGTCTCCGCCCACGACATAACGGACCAAAACGGTGCGTGTTACCGGCTTCGATCGTTGACCGCCGAAGACATGGGGGGTGCGACGTCGGCTATCGTAACGGTCGCGTTAAATCCGGGCGAGTCCGTCCCCGGCGTCCCCGGGTGGCCGGGGGTAGCCGTCCTCGTCGGAGCGTGGCCGTCCTCGTCGGAGGGTGGCGGACGTCCTCGTCGGGCGGTGGCCGTCCTCGTCGCGGCTTCCTCGGCCTCCAGGTGGCGCTGACCGGCCTGCTGCTGGCGAACGCGGTACCGGACCGGCGGGTGGCCGAACAGCTGCGCGACGCCGGTCGGGACGGCGACTTGCCGGCCGCCGACTATCCGCGCTCCAGCTACGGCAGCCGGGTGGACGGCTTCACCGACTGCCTCGGCCTGTCATCGGCCTCGCGCCAGCGGCGAGCGGTCATTCGTCGGAGACGCGCTGACGACCCGTGCGTGAGCGGCTGTGCCCCAACGAACGCCTGGGCCCGACCCGGTGAATCGCCCCCGCCCGCCGCGGAGAAGCAGTACCTGCGAATGTGGAACGGGTACGTCGTGCTGACCCGACCCGGCGTCGCGCTGCTGGGGGTGGCGACCACCCGGCTGCTCTCGCGCTGCTGTGCGCGCTGGCTTGCTGTGGCTGGGGTACGAGGTGCGCCGGCGCGTGCGGTCGCGATCGGCTTCCGCGACGGCCCGCAGGCCGGCCTCGACGGCTCAGTGAGGTCCAGGCCCACCTGCCGATGTGTGAGTCGGAAACCGACTCGGCAAGGATGCGTTACGCACCTGTTCGGAACGATCCGTGCCCGGCAGGCCGTGGTTGCCGCCAACTGGCTGGGCCGGGTCGGCGACGATTCCGGTACGACGTCGGCTCAGCGCCGACCCGGGTAGCCGGCTCTTGTTCGCTCTCACCGTGGCTTGAGTCTCGCGCGTGGCTACCGGACGTCGTCGACGGCCTCATGGATAGTCCGGAGCCGGGGCACTGCGGACCACGCTACCCAGATGGTGGCGGCGCACACGGCTACGGCACCGGTGGCCATCGCGGGGAATGGGCCGGCCTGGGTGGCGACGAACCCGCCGAGCGCCGCGCCGACCGGTATGGCCCCCCACGAGATAACGCGGTAGGCGGCGTTCACCCGCCCGCGCTGCTCCTCGGGAACCACGCTCTGCCGCAGGGCGACCGCGTGCACGTTCGCCACGCCGATGCCGGTTCCCATGAGGAGGAATACGGCGGCCAGCACGGACAGGGCCTGGTCGTGCGGCGTCGCCAGCACCGCGAGCGGCGCACCGTTTCCGACGATGAGGGAGATCAGCAGTACTCGGCCGTATCCGAACCGCGCCGTGACGCGAGACCCGAACCAGGCACCCAGGAAGGAACCGACACCGCTGGCCGTGAACACCGCGCCGATGGCCACGGGGCTGAGGTCCAGGTCGCGGACCGCATAGAGCAGCAAACCGAGGAGGAACATTTCGTTGCCGACGTTGAACGTGGTCGCCTCGCCGAGCAGCGGCCGGATGTACCGATGGCGCAGGGTGACACGTATGCCCTGGACCGCCTCCCGCCAGCTCGGCGCCGGCGGCTGCGGCCCGGTCTCGGGCGGGCGCTCATCGAGGCGGATCCGGCCCAGTGACAGCGCCGAAGCGACGTAACCGAAAGCGTTGAGTAGCACCGCACCCGGAGCGGAGAGCAGTTGGACGAGCACGCCACCCAGGCCACGCCCAGCGATCTCGCTCCCGGACTGCGTCGCGGAGAGCTTTCCGTTGGCGTCGACGAGCTGCGCGGGCGCGACGACCGACGGCAGGACGGCGAAGTCAGCGACCTGGAACACGACGGTGCAAACGGCGACGGCGAAGACCGCGGCGTAGAGCGCGGGCATGGTGGCGAACCCGGCAAGGGCTGCGACCGCGACCAGTGCGAGCAGCATGGCGCGGCCAACATCGGCGCCAACCATCAAACGAAGTCGGGCGTGGCGGAGCCGGTCGACCAGCAGTCCCACCGGCAGCGCAGCCACCAGGAACGGCAGAAACTGTGCGATCCGCAGGATGCTCACCTCGGCCGGGGTCGCGGAGAGGGTCAGCAGCGCGAGTAACGGCAACGCGATCTCGCCGATCTCGGCGCCGAGCGTCGATGCGGCCGATCCCCGCCACAGCCGCCGGAAGTTCGCATTGGACCACGCCGGCGCGGCCTGGCGCTCAACCGTCGTCATGCTGACGGAGGTTAGCGGTAACCGTTTACTCGCGCAAGGCGGTTAGCGGGAGTATCCTTCCGGTCATGTCCGGTACGGTGTCAACGCCCGCACCCGGCCGCCTTGAGGTGGTCCGCCAGTTCATCAACACGCTCGATATCGAGGAAGGCACAGATAGCATTGCCTCGGCCGCCGGGTTACGACGGTGGTTGCGTGAAGCATCGCTCCTCTCGACCGAGCGGCGAGTAACCACGGACGACGTCGCGGCCGCGCGGGCGCTGCGGGAGGCCCTGCGCGCGGCGGCTGCGGCCAACCACGACGGTACGGCCCTGCCGGACAACGTGCTGGCCTGCTTCGACCAGGCGGCCGAGCGCGCGGAGTTCGCGGTCAGGCTCACGCCCGACCGGCGGTGGCGGCTGCTCCCGCAGGCGGCTGGGGCGGCCGGGGCGCTAGGCCATCTCATCGCGTTCGTCACCGAGGCGATGTCCGACGGAAGCTGGCAGCGGCTCAAGGTGTGCGCGAACGACAAGTGCCAATGGGCATTCTTCGACGCTTCCCGGAGCGGCACAGGGCGGTGGTGCTCGATGGCGATCTGCGGCAACCGAGCTAAGCAAGAGGCCTGGCGCGCCCGCCACCGGACACGTTGACGGATCGCTCCGTCGTGCCGGCGTCAGCCGATACTCCGACCTTCGCTGGCCATCCGCGGATGAGCCGGCGGACCGACGGGCACACCGACAGAGAACCGTGGGGACCACTTCAGTGCTACAACCGCCACCGCAGACCACGACCTCCACTGCGACGGCTCCTGGTCGTCGTAACGTGGCCCGTGTCCGGACCTCGCGCGCCGTCGCGATCGAGACGGCGGGAACCTCCGGGCACTCGCGGCCGGTCAACGGAGGTGCAGCGGGGTGGCCAAGGCCCTGCTCGGCATCGGCGACGAATCGAGGAGGGAGCGGGGACGCGGTGCCGCGTCATAAGACACCGATTGTTGCTATGAGTTTGTATCGGGAGAGGGCGACACATTGAGCATCGAGGCAGATCCGGGCCGCGTCCGCAGCGGGCGCGTCATATGGCATACCCCAATGAGTCTCGACGGCTTCATCGCCGACGCCGCTGACGACGTGGCGTGGGTGTTCGACGTCGACCCAGGGGACTCGCAGACGGCGGGGCTGATCGTCGATCGTCTCGGGGCGTTGATTGTTGGCCGTAAAACGATGGATGTCGAGGATCGCAACAGGTTGGGCTTCTACGGAGGCCGCTTCCGCGGTCCCTTCTACGTGTTGACGCATGACACCAACCGCCCGGCACCGGTCGTCAAGGGGGTGGAAGGCGTGCTCGTCAACCTGCCAATCAATGAGGCAATCGCGCTGGCACTGGAAACCGCCAACGGAAAGGATGTCGGCATCCTGGGAGCCACCGTTGCCTCTCAGGCCCTTGAGGCCGGGCTGATCGACGACCTGGTCGTGCATATCGCTCCGGTCGTGCTTGGCGACGGTGTTCGGCTCTACCGCGGCGCTCGGCGCGACCTTACCCTCGCGGCGTCGCGCCGGGAGGGCGACTTCGTGACGCTGGAGCTTACGCCGCGCAACGAGTAGGCACGGCACTCACTCGCTCGGGATCTCCGACGTGCACCCGACACTCGAACAACATATGGCTTCTACACGGGCGCCTACGTGTGGCGCCCGGTGTTGGTGTCGCCTCGCCTTGCACGCCGCTTCTAGCCCCGTTGTGGACAATAAACCGTGAGCACATCCGTCCTGCCCGCGCCCCCAATCGGAGCGGGGCAGGACGGTGTACGGCCGTACCGGGTGTGGTTACGTGGTGATGCTTCCCTCAGGCCAGTAGGTGTGGTCGGCGTACAGCGTGATCCGGATCCACGGGTACCAGTTGGTGCATGGGATGATGGGCAGGCACTGCCTCAGGTGCCGCTGGAACAGCGAGATGGTCGACGGTCGCGGCGTGGCACCCTGTACGTTCTGTGTCTGTTCCAGGATCTCGATGGTGCCGTCCGTCCTCGCCATGTCGCGGCGCACGAGGAAGCGGGTGACGTTGACATTGTCACTGCACGCCTCGACGTGGTGTATGTACTGCCAGATGACGTTTCCGAGCAGCGATTTTTGCTGCAGGCCGACGTCGATGGCGCCGGCGCAGTTCTCGGCCAGAAGCACCATGCCACCCGCGGCGGCCGACGCTCCCTTGTTCCGCGTTAACGTGTAACCGTCGGCGTTGACGGAGATCGTGAGCCCGTCCGGCGCAGGTACGTGACGCGCGATCTCGGGCCGGGTCTTCACCAGCGCGAGGTCGGCGGCGCTGTACTTGTTGCCAACGATCCGGGTGACCGCCGCCGCGATCTGATCCGTCGAGGCCGCCGGGGCCTCGGCCGCCGCGGCGGTGCCGGGTGCCGCCAGCAGCGCGGCCACCGCGACGAGCAGAGTGGGTAGTACCTTCCTTCGTGCTAGCACACGATCCTCCTATCGGTCAGTTGGTGCAGTACCCCCTGGTGGTCACGTTGTAGACGTGCCAGGAGCCGTCCGGAGCGGTCCATACATGCGTGGATGTCGATGAGCTGTAGGGATTGCAGTTGATGCCGGCGGTACGGAGCGCGACCTTGTTGGCCGCGATGCCGTTGCTGATCGCGGCCTCGCGAGTGCTGCCCTGGCCATGGGACGTCGCGGACCGGATGACGGTGTACGGAGGCGCGTTGGCGACGGTCAGCGTCAGGCCGTAGGCGGCCAGGATAGGCAGCAGCGGCTGGAAGTAGGTGATTCCGCCGTTGGTGCAGTTGCCGGAACCGCCGGAGGTGACACCCTGGGCCTGCAGCCCGGACAGCCAGGATCCGCCGGAGTCACCACCTTCGGCGCAGGCGGTCGTGCGGGTCAGGCCCCGTACCGTTCCTTGAACGTAGTTGACGGTGGCGTTCTTGGCCTGGATGACGCCGCAGCGCGTGCCGGTGGTGGACCCGGACCGGCACACCGAGGCGCCGACGACCGCCTCCTGCGAACCCTCGACAGGCGTGCCACCCGATGCGTTGACCTGCGGGGTAGGGGTCCAGTTGGCGTTGACCGCCACCCAGCCGTAGTCGACGCCGGGGAAGCTGGAACCGGCCACAGTGCCCTGTGCGACCCCGTTGACGCCGACGGTGGGGGTGCCCACGCCGCCGCAATGCCCGGCGGTGACGAACCCACCGGTGACGGAGAACCCGATCGAGCACCGGGTGTTGCCGGGGTAATAGGCGTCGCCGCCGCGCAGGTCGTAGAGCAGTCGCGGCTGCTCGGCGGAGGCCTGGATGCGGACCGCCGCGGGGTCGGCGCCGCTGCCGGCCACGAAGCCGGCGGCGTCGGCCATGGCCGAGGCAGCCGCCAGCACGACAACGGTGTTGGTGGTGACGTCGACGTACCAGCCGGCGACGCCGGCCGGCGCCTTGCTCAGGTCCAGCCGGGCCTTGGCGGTGCCCAGCTGCCGCGCACTGCGCGCCACCACCCGGGGCCGGGCGCCCAGTGCGCGGACCCGGTCGGCGGCGCCGGCGTCGGTGATGGCCACGACCAACTGCTGGTCGTGGGCGGTCAGCCAGGCGCCACCGAAGCTGGCGCCGAGATCGACGCGCACCTTCCGCTCGACGCGGGCCGCGGCGTCCTCCTTGGCCAGCCGGACCAGAACCTCATCAGCGGTGAGGTTCAGGTCGCGTTGCATGGCGGCCATC
>Ga0310828_1001699_pt1 | contig 11905 bp, 8 predicted proteins | sample WT_ome_3_FD_202242 | JGI IMG/M metagenome (GOLD analysis project Ga0310828, IMG submission 202242) | Sorghum-adapted microbial communities enriched on wild type (WT) sorghum from Joint BioEnergy Institute, Emeryville, California, United... ... | reverse complement strand
CGGACTGAGCAGCAGTGCACCATCCGCGCCGAGGCTCACCAGCACGGTGCCGCCGGTCACGGCACGGACCTCGCGCGCGGCGGCGATCACATCGTCCAAGCTGGCCACTGGTCGGCCGGTCAGCTCGGCCAACTCGTCGCGGTTGGGCTTGATCAGGTCGGCCCGGGCACCCACCGCCGCGGCGAGCCCCGCGCCGCTCGCGTCCACCGCGACCGGTACGCCGGCCAGGTGCCCCGCATCGACCAGTCGCGTGACCAGGTTGGCATCTGTCCCGGCGGGCAGCGCCCCGCAGCAGGCCAGCCAGCGAGCGGTCGGCAGCGCGGCGACCGCGGCGGCCACGATACGGTCGGCTTCGTCGGGCGCGAGGGCGGTACCCGGTTCGTTGATCTTGGTCGGCTCCGCGCCATCCACCATCAGCGTGACGTTGATCCGGGTCGGACCGTCCACCGGCACCACGTCCACCCGCAGGCCGCCGCCGGCCCGGCCACCTCCCTCGGCCAAGGCGCCGCCATCGGCCAAGGCGCCGAGCAACTCGCTCAACAACCGGCCCTCACCCCCGCCGGCCGTCAAGATCATATGCGTTGGTACGCCCAGCCGGCGCAGCACGCGGCCGACGTTGACCCCCTTGCCGCTCGGCTCGGACAGCACCGAGCGGGCTCGGTGCAGCTCACCGGGGCGTAGCCCGGTGAGATGGTAGGTACGGTCCACGCTGGGGCTTGGCGTGATCGTGACGATCGGCCGGCGCTCGTTCTCCACATCCCCGATCATGCCCGCCCGTCCGCGAGCCCGGTCTCGATGGGGCCTCTTCCCCCTCCGATTTCGCACCTGTCCTGCCGATGGGGCCGGGCGCCGGTACTGCATAGATCGCCGGAGACGCGCCGTACCTGACCCGGAGACGGGCCGTACCTGAACGCGGCGTACCGCAAGATCATGCCGGATCCGAGCCGCGATCTGAGTGGCTGCGCCGAGCCCGGCGACATCGAACGGTGCCACCGCCCATGGCCGGCGATCCCGACCCGGATCTGGGCGCGCACCGTCGCTATAGGACGGTACGCGGCCCAGATCCGCGAGCGGAGACGGGACGGTCGCCGGTCAGTGCGGCGGCCGGAAGGCCCGTACGACCGGCAGGGCGGCGCCGGTCCAGTCGAACATGGTGAGGTTGTCGTTCGGGTTGCCCTCGCCCGGCGCCCAGCCCACGCCCGGAATCCACTCCGGTGACCAGTCGAAGAACCCGGCGCCGAGGCCGCCGGGCACCTCGCTGAGGACGGTCCGCAGAGCCTCGAAGTACGCCACCTGCCCGGCCGGCGTGGCCGGGTACTGGGCGCCGTCCGGCAACTGGTCCGGGCTGGTGATGAAGTTCTCCAGCTGGTCGCCGTTGTCCAGCGTCCACGGGTACGCGGCCTCGACCACCACCAGCGGCTTGCCGTACCGGGTGGCCAGGTCGTTGAGGTTGGCCCGCAGGGCGGCCAGCGGGCCGTGCCAGAACGGGTAGTACGACAGGCCGATCACGTCGAAGTCCACGCCCTCGGCCGCGATGTGGTCGTAGAACCAGACCGCGCCGCCGTTGTCCCCGCCCCGGTCAATATGGACCATCACGTCGAGCCGGTGCCGGCCCGGATTGCCTTCCCGGGCGCCGGCGATGCCGGCCTTGAGCAGGGTGGTGAACTCCGCCCAGCGCTGCGGCTGGCCGGCCGGGTAGAGCTCGCCGACCGGCCAGAGCATGCCGGCGGTGACCTCGTTGCCGATCTGGATCATGTCCACCGCCGCGCCCTCCCGGGCGAATTTCGCCACCATGGCACGGGTGTAGCCGCGCACGGTGGCGGCCAGCGTGGGCAGGTCCTGGCCCTGCCAGGCGGCCGGGGTGGTCTGGCGCGCCGGGTCCGCCCAGAAATCCGAGTAGTGCAGGTTCAGCAGGACCTTCATGCCGGCCCGCTTGGCCCGGCGGGCCATGGCCAGCGCCGAGGCCGCGTCGCTGTAGCCGGGCGGCGGCGCGGTCCAGACCCGCAGCCGTACGTAGTTGGCACCGTGCCGGGCGAGGATGCGCTCGACCGGGCGGACCTTTCCGCGGTCGGAGAAGCCCACCCCGGCCGCCTCCAGCTGCGGGGTGAAGGACAGGTCCGCGCCGCGGATGGCCAGGGCGCGGGTACGCCTGGACCGGCTGTGCGCGGGGGCCGGGTGGCCGGCGAACGCGGGTGGTACCGCGGCCAGCTGGCTGGCCGCCAAGGCGATCGGGGGGAGGGTCAGCGCGGATCGTCGCGAGATCGGGTGGGCTGGTAGCCGCATGTCTGCTCCTCAGCGAGGACGACTATGTGAGCGCTCACAGTAGCCGGCCCGGCGAGATCTTGCACTCATGTCGCTGCCAGAGGCCGAGGCCGGGACGACGTGACGGCCGTGTTCGTCACGGCGTCGGCCGAGCCCACCGTGGACGAGCAGGCCTGGCTCAGCTACCCAGGTGATCCAGGATCTTCTGGCTAATGGTCCGCAATTGCACCACCTGCTCCGGAGTCAGCTGGTCGAACAGGTGGGCGCGGACGCCCTCGACGTGGATGGGCGCGGCTGCTCGCAGCGTTTCCATGCCGGCGTCGGTGAGCACCGCGAGCTGGCCACGCCGGTCGGTGGGGCAGTCCTGGCGGCGTACCCAGCCGCGCTCCTCCAGCCGGTCGACCGCGTGGGTCAGCCGGCTGCGCGAGGAGTCGGTGCGGTCGGCGAGCTGGCTCATCCGCAGCGCGCGGCCGGGCGCCTCGGACAGGCGTACCAAGATCTCGTAGTACGTGTGCGGAATGCCCGCGTCCCGCTGCAGCTCCCGGTCGAGCTGCTCGAAGAGCAGGCGGAATCCCGCGATGAAGGCGCGCCAGGTGCGCTGCTCGTCATCGTCCAGCCAGCGTGGCTCGCCCGTCAGCCGTGGTTCGGCCATTGGTCCATGGTAGTCAAGCCAATCAGCCTCACCTGGAAGGTGGCCGGGCGGGCGGTCAACTCGTACTGCGGGAGCACGCCCGGCCCGCAGGACGCGGAGCCGATGCCGTGCTGCGCCAGGTCGAGGTTGACGTACACGGCGTCCCGCGGGACCAGGTCGATCGTGTGCCGGGACCGGTCGAGATCCTCCGAGGTCCACCGCCGCGCGGTGAACTCGAAGACCGGCCGGCCCTCGAACCGCACGCCGGTGCCGTCGGCGCCGGTCAGCGTCGCCCAGCGCACCTCGGTCCGGTTGCCGTTCTCCTGTGGACGGACGTACGGCGTCTGCAGCTCGTCGACCGACATGGCGAACCGGCCGACCCGGGCCGCCTGGCGGGTGTCCGGGTACGCCTCACCTGGTCCCCGCCCGAACCACTCGACCCGATCGAGCGACCCGGGCACCGCCAGCCGCAGGCCGAGGCGCGGCAGCGGGCACGGCCACTCCCCCTCCGGCGCCACCTCCAGGGTGAGCCGCAGCCCGTCGCCGTCGACCGCCCACCGGTACGTGGCCAGCATCGCCACGTCGGTGGCGGCCGGCGCCACCCGGGTACGCACCACATACTCCCCGGCCTCGGTGTCCATGCCGAGCACGCGGTGGCGCAGCCGGTGCAGCCCCAACTCGCGCCACCTTCTCGCGATGGACCCGCCCAGCCGGTCGTTGTCCGTCGGCGCCCGCCACAGGTCGAGCCGGGGTCCGTCCAGGGCGATCCCGCCGAGCCGGATGAGCCGCCCGGTCTCCGGGTCGAAGTCGGCAAGATCGGGCGGGAGGTGGCGGCGGGCCGGCGGGTGATCGAGGTCGGGCTCCGGGCCGGGTGTGCCGACCACCGGCGGCTCGTGCAGCTGGATCTGACCCCAGGCCAGCTCGTGGCCGGCCGGCGCCCAGGGCTCGTCGCGGGCGAGCACCGCGCTGACGGTCAGCCACGCCTCGCCACTGGTCGACGGCAGCTTGGGCAGCGGCACCTCGACCCGCTCACCCGCGGGCACCGGCGGCACGTCGAGCACACCCTCGTCCACCCGTACCCCGTCGTCCTCAACCCACCAGCGGAACTCCACATGGGACAGATCGCGGAAGTCGTACCGGTTGCGGATCTCGATGGTGCCCGGCCGGCCGGTGATCCGTACCGGTTCGATCACCTTCTTCAGCTCGGCGGCGCCCGGTGACGGCGTACGGTCCGGGAAGAACAGCCCGTCCGCGACGAAGTTGCCGTCATGCAGCTCCTCGCCGAAGTCGCCGCCGTAGGCGAAGTACTCCCGCCCGTCCGCGGTACGTTGGCGGATCCCGTGGTCCAGCCACTCCCAGACGAAACCGCCCTGGCAGCGCGGGTACTTCTCGAACATTTCCTGGTACTCGCTCAGCCCGCCCGGTCCGTTGCCCATCGCGTGCGCGTACTCGCACATGATGAACGGCAGGCGGCGGCGGTGCTCGTCGGCCGCCCGGTCGGGCAGCGGCCGCTCCGCCCGCCGGCCGATCTGGTCGACCTCCTCGTGCGTCGGGTACATCCGGCTGTAGACGTCGACGTACCGGCTCTCCCAGTCGTGCTCGTAGTGGATCGGCCGGGAAGGGTCGCGGGTGCGGGCCCACTCGGCCATGGCGGCGAGGTTCTCCCCGGTGCCGCTCTCGTTGCCGAGGGACCACATGATGACGCTCGGGTGGTTTTTGTCCCGTTCCACCATCCGGCTCATCCGGTCCAGGTAGGCGTCCCGCCAGCGCGGGTCGTCGCTCGGGTTACGCCGCCAGTCCACCGTGCGGAACCCGTGTGTCTCCAGGTCGCATTCGTCGATCACCCACATGCCCAGCTCGTCGCAGAGCTGCAGAAAGCGCGGATGCGGCGGGTAGTGGCTGGTGCGTACGGCATTGATGTTGTGCTGCTTCATCAGCAGCAGATCGGCGCGCATCATCTCCTCGGTCAGCGCGCGGCCGTGGTCCGGATGCCACTCGTGCCGGTTGACGCCCTGCAGGACGATGCGCCGGCCGTTCACGGTCAGCAGGCGGCCGGAGATCGCCACGGTACGGAACCCGATCGCGATCTCCACCCGCTCGCTCTCGGTGGCGAGCACGCCGCGGTACAGCCGGGGCACCTCGGCCGACCAGGGCTCGACGGCGTCGATGTGGTGCGGCCCGGCCGCCGGCACGTCGGTCAGGCCCAGCTCCGGCACGGTCAACCGCGCCGGCACCGGGGTGTCCACGCGCAGGACCCCGCTTCCGGTGGTGTGGTCGTAGTCGGCGTGCACGAAGAAGTCGTCCAGCCCGCCGGCCGGCCGGGCGAGCAGGGTGACGTCGCGGAATATGCCGGACAGCCACCACATGTCCTGGTCCTCCAGGTAACTGCCGGCTGACCACTGGTGTACCCGGACGGCGAGCACGTTGCGCGCCCCGGGCCGCAGCGCGGCGGTCACGTCGAACTCCACCGGCAGCCGGCTACCCATGGAGTAGCCGAGCTGCTGGCCGTTGAGCCACGCGGTGAAGCACGAGTCGACGCCGTCGAATCGCAGTACCGCCTGCACGTCGCCCCAGGATGCCGGGACCTCGAACTCACGCCGGTAGTCGCCGGTCGGGTTCTCGTCCGGAACGTACGGCGGGTCCACCGGAAACGGGTACTTGACGTTGGTGTACGCGGGCGCGCCGTAGCCGTGCAGCTGCCAGTGGCCGGGTACCGGCAGCTCGCCCCAGCCGGAGTCGTCGAAGTCCACCTCGCCGACGCCGGCGGGTGCGGCGGCCACCGACGGTGACAGGTGGAACCGCCACCGACCGTTGAGGCTGAGCACGGGTGCGTCGGAGACGAACGCGGTTCGGGGTGCGCGGCGGCCGGCACCGGGTGCGAAGTCCTCGTAGTACATGGCCCCAGACTCGCACAGGGCACAATGTCTGCATCGTCGGCCGGCTGATCCAGCGGGCCGGTGCGTCCTTCTGGTCAGCAGGGGAGGCGATAGTGCGGGTACTCCTCGTCGAGGACGACCTGCGGGTGGCGAACGCTCTGCTTCCCGCGCTGCGCCGGCGCGGGTACGAGGTGCGGCACGCGGCCACCGCCGAGGCCGCGCTGGCGGCCGGCCCGTGTGACCTGGTCCTGCTCGACCTCAACCTGCCCGATCGGGACGGCATCAGCCTCTGCCGGCAACTGCGGGAGCGCAGCGAGCATCTGGGCATCATCGCGCTCACCGCTCGCGGCGAGGAGCGGGACCGGGTGGCCGGGTTGCGCAGCGGCGCCGACGACTACGTGGTCAAGCCGTTCTCCATGGTGGAGCTGCAGGCCCGCATCGACGCCGTGCTGCGCCGTACCGCCCGGGTGCCCGAGCGGGAGACCGCGATCGAGGTGGGCTCGCTGTACATCGACGTGGCGGGCCGGCGGGTCCGGGTCGCCGGCCGGGAGGTCAGCCTGACCCGCAAGGAGTTCGACATCCTGCTCTGCCTGGCCCGGCAGCCGGGCGCGGCGGTGCCCCGGGACCGGATTCTGATGGACGTCTGGCAGACCACCTGGTCCGGCCGGCACACGGTGGAGGTGCACGTCGGCTCGCTGCGCGGCAAGCTGGGCGACCCGGACCTGGTGCAGACCGTCCGCGGGGTGGGCTACCGGCTGCGGGCCGAGTAACGGGACGCTGCCGTGCGGACCCGGCTGGTCGCCACCTACCTGCTGCTGATGGGCCTGGTCCTGCTCGCACTGGAGATCCCGCTCGGCCTGGTCCTGGTCAGCCGGGACACTCAGGCGGTGGCCGCCGACCGGCTCGCCGACGCCACCCGGTTCGCCTCGCTCGCCGCGCCGGCACTGCGGGAACAGGAGGTCGCCGAACTGACCATCGCGTTCAACCGCTACCACGAGGTGTACGGCATCGACGCGGCCGTGGTCGACCAGGAACAGCAGGTGGTCACCGCGGCCGGCCTGGCGGCGCTGGACGAGCGGACCCGGGCGGCGGTCCGCCAGGCGCTCACCGGCCGGCAGGTCGGCTCGTACCAGACAATCTGGCCCTGGCACGCGCCGCCGCTGATCACGGCGGCGCCGGTCACCAGCGGCGGCGAGGTGGTCGGTGCGGTGGTCACCGTCTCCCCCACCAACGAGCTGCGGGACCGGGTACGCACGGTCTGGCTCATCCTCGGCGGCGCCGGGCTGCTCGCCGTGATGGCCTGCGTGGTGACCGCGTTCGCCATGGCCCGGTGGGCGCTCAAGCCGGTGACCGAGCTGTCCGCGACGGCCAGCCAGATCACCGCGGGCGAGCACACCGCCCGGGTACCGCACCACACCGGGCCGCCCGAGCTGCGCCGCCTCGCGGTCAGCTTCAACGAAATGGCCGACAGCGTCACCGAGGCCCTGCACCGGCAGCGGTCGTTCGTCGCGCACGCCAGCCACCAGCTGCGCAACCCGCTGACCGCGCTGCGGCTGCGGGTGGAGGAGCTGGGCCACGAGCTGCGTTCCGCCGCCGACGACCCGACCGCGATCGCCGCGGCACGCACCGAGCAGGAGCTGGCCCTCGCCGAGACCGACCGGCTCGGCCTGGTGCTGGACGGCCTGCTCGCGCTGGCCCGGGCCGAGCGAGGCAAGCATGCGCTGACCACGGTGGACGCGGTACGGGTGGCCGAGGCCCGGGTGGTCGCCTGGCAACCGGTGGCCGAGCGGCGCTGCGTCCAGCTCGAACTGGTCGCACCGCCCGGGCCGCTGTCGGTCAGTGCCGTCGCCACCGGCCTCGATCAGGCGCTGGACGCGCTCATCGACAACGCGCTGAAGTTCACCACCGACCGGGTGGTGGTGTCCGTGGCAAAGGCGGACGGCGGAGTCACCGTCCGGGTGACGGACAACGGCCCCGGTCTCAGCGCCGAGCAGCGCCGCCGGGCCACCGAGCCGTTCTGGCGGGCGCCGGACGCGCAGAACGTCGAGGGCGCCGGGTTGGGTCTGGCCATCGCGCACGTACTGGTCGAGGTCTCCGGCGGCCGGATCGACCTGTTACCCGCCACGGAAGGTGCCGCGGGCCCCGGAGGAACAGATGACGCCCCGAAGCGGGTCGGCGCGGGTGGGGACAGACCTGGACCGGGACTGGACGCCCGAATCTGGCTACCCGCTCAGTTCTTGGCGTCCCGGTAGAAGCGGACCGCGCCGGGGTGCAGGTCCAGCGGTACGGTGTGGATCGCGGTCCGGCTGTCCAGCCACTCCGCGGCCGGATGTGCCCGTCCCAGCTCCCCGCGGTGCTGGATCAGGATCCGCGTCAGGTCGTAGGCGACGTCCTCCGGCAGGCGCAAGGACACCACCAGGTAGTTCGGGTCACCGATGGTGCTGATGGGCGGGAGGCCGTAAACCGACCTGGGCACCGCCCGCTCGCCGTACACGTCGGTGTAGGCCTGCCGCATCTGGGACACCCAGGTGCCGAGGTCAACCAGGCGGATCGCTGATTCCTCGGCGAGCTGGGCGATGGCCCCCACCGGCAGCCCGCCGGAGAAGAAGAACGCATCGATCTCGCCAGCGCGCAGGGCGGCCACCGACTCGTCCAGCCCCAGCCGCCGCTCCTGGAACCGGTCGGACCCCAGCCCGGCCAGCCGGAGCAGCCGTTCCGCGGTGATGAACGTGCCGGAGCCCGGTGCGCCGGTGGAGACCCGGCGCCCCGCGAGGTCCTGCACGGTGCTGATGCCGGAGGTCGCCCCGACGACCAGGTGCAGCTGGTCGTCGTACACCCGGGCCAGCGCGGCGAGACCGTCGGTGTACAGGTCGTCGGAGAGGATGTCGGCCTGGGCGAACCCCACCTCAGCCTGGCCGTCCCGGACCATCTGCACATTGGTCACCGAGGCGGTGGTGACCAGCACCGTGGCGTGCACGCCGCGCAGCTCCCGGTTGATGATGTCCGCGTACGCCTGGCCGTACTTGTAGTAGACGGCGGCCGGGCTGCCGGTGGCGATCCGGATGACCGTCGGGCGTACCGCGTGGTCCGCGCCCCACACGACCACCGGCGTCACGGCCCCGGCGAGCACCGCCGCCAGCCCGCCAGCGGCGAGGGCAAGCAGGCGAGGCCGGCGCCACCACCCAGTCACGCCGCAAGTTTCGCTCAAGACCTGGCGCGGAGGGTACCGTCCGAGCGGCCCAACCCGCACTGTTAGGTCATGAACCCGACGCTGGCCGAGCCGGGCTCGAAGCTAGATGCCCCGATTGCCGGGGCATCTGCGTACAGCTGGCGGCAGGCCAGGGTCGACGTGTTCGAAGCGGCTCTGCTGAAACGTTGCACTGAAATCGCCACGTCCCGCTACCCGCGCCACCACCGCCAGCCGGCTCTGCCACCGGATATCTTCGCCGAGTTCAGCGACCAGGCGGCGGCGAACCGGCTGGCCGCGCTGCTACGCGCGGCAGGGGTGCCGGCCGGCCGGGACGAGGTGATCGCCGGCGGGCGCCGGCGCTACCGGCTGCACCGGGTCAGCGTGCCGGAGCCGTACCGGACCGCCGCTTACCGCCAGCTCGACGACGCCTGGCAGGAGGGCTGGGAGGTCCTGCTCGACACCACCGCGACCGGCAGTTCGTCGCCACGGCGCTCGCACCGCGTTGCGCTCGCCGCGGCCGCCTGGCGCGCCGCGCTGCTGGCCGCTGGCCGCCGGTCCCGCTCGGCATCGCTCGGCGTACGAGTCAGCGACCGGGAAACGGCGACCTTGTTGTTGCGCGGGGCAAGGGTGCTCGGCGTACCCGCGGCCATGCAGTCCCGCACCGGCTGCTGGCTGCTCACCGTGCCACCCGGTGCACCGCTGGCCGCCCTCCTGCGGGCGGCCACCCTGTTCCCACGCTGACCGGGCCGCCCGGCCGGGGGGCGGCCAGTACGGGGGGTCAGCGCGGGTGCAGGGTCCAGACCGCGGTCACCCCCCGCCGAACTCCCCGCGGATCTCTACCCGTACCTCTAAGTCCGGCCGCTGCCCGGCGTCCAGCAGAACCGCGTCCAGCAGGACAGCGTCGAGCAGAACAGCGTCCAGCAGGACGCGCCATGCCCGGATCCGGTGAGGTGCGGTCAGGCGACAAGCGCGTGGCGAACATCGATACTTGGAGAGTGATCGACCTCGGCGAGATGCGGCACGAGGCGGACCGGCCGGACCCCGACTGGCCGGAGGCGGGCGGACCGGCGACGGGGCGGTTCCGCACGGGCCGCGCGGACCGGACCGGCCCAGGGGACCGATGGGGCCCAGGTGCCGGCTGGCTGTTGTGGGCCGGCGGCCGTGGCGGGGCGGCACCGATCGCGCCCCGGCACCGGTTCGGCGCGACGCTGGCCGTGCTCGCCGCGGTGGCGGCCCTGCTCACCGGCGCCGCGGCACCACAGCGGTCGGCGCTGGGCGAAGCCCGGCTCGAGGCCGCGATCGGCGACGCGTTCCGGGTCATCGGTGACCAGGTGTACCTGAGCCGGCCGGACCTGACCGTGCAGCGCCGCCCTCCGCGCGTGGTGGCCACCTACCTGCTGCCGGAGGGCCGGTTGCGGTGGCGGGCCTCGCTGACGATCCGCGGCGTCCTGCGCAAGGCGGTCACCGTACCGTCGGCCACCCTGGTCTCGATGGAAGGGCTGGACGGCGTGGAGACCGTCGCCATCGACGCATCGAGCTCGCAGATCCGGTGGCGCCGGCCGTACCTGCTGGTCGATGTGCTGCCCGAGCGGAACCTGGCGCTGGTGAGCGGCTCGGCGCCGGGCAGGCGTGCGCTCACCGCGCTGGACGCGACGACCGGGCGGACCCTATGGGAGTACGCGGCGCCCGACGGGACCTGGCATTTCCTGGAGCAGGAATGGATCGTCAGCGCCCTGCCGTCCGGCCGGGTGGAGGTCCACGAGCCGGACCGCGGTGCGCTGGTCGCCGTCGCCCAGCTGGGCACCGCGATGCGGCCGAGCCTGCAGAGCTGGGCCCAACCGGCCGGCGGCCTGCTTTTGGTCGGCACCGGAGACTCCACCGTGGCCGCCTATGGCCTGCCCTGGCTGGACCTGCGGTGGCGGGCCCGCTGGGACCTCACCGACTGGTCAGTCTCCCCGACGTGCGGCGAGGCGCTGTGCGTGTTCAACCGAACGGACGGGTTACGTGTGGTCGATCGGGCGACCGGCCGCACCAAATGGTCGAATCCACAGTGGATTTCCGCGGAGCTCGCCGCCGGCGGCCGGTTGCTGGTGCGGGGCCGGCAGCGACCCGGCGGCACCAGCGCGGCGGCGCTGGTGGACACGGCGACCGGGCGGGAGCTGCTCGACCTGCGACGGTGGACGGCGGTCGGCCGGCCGGGGGAGCGCGGGGGCGCGCTGCTCGCGGTGCAGATCGACCGCGAGAACGGCCGCGCATGGTTCGGCTCGGTCGACCCGAGCAGCCTGACCGTGCAGGTGATCGACTGGGCGGACGGCGTGGGCACGGCCTGCCAGCCGGGACCGGACAGCCTGATCTGCCGGCGCCGCGACTTCTCGGTCAGCGTCTGGCGCCTCAACCGCCCCTGACACGCGCGTACCCCGCCCCGGCAACAACGCGCGCGGTACGCCGCCCGGCAACGCGCGCCGCACCCGTGTCCGGCGCGGCTACGCGTGCCTCCTTCCGTGCCGGGTCAGCGCCAGCCGACGTCGATGCGGGCTCCGCGCTCGTCGAAGAAGTGCAGCGCGTCCATGCGTACCGAGACCGACAGCGGGTGGCCCGGGCCGATCTGGGGGTACGGGGCGAGGCGCACCACCAGTTCGGCCGGGCGGCGGTGGTGCCGGCCCGGGTCGTTCAGCACACTGGTGCTGGTACGCGCGCCCGCCGTCTCGCCCGCGCCGTGGGCCGGCAGGCCCTCGGCGGACAGGTCGCGGCCGTTGCGCCCGGTCAGCCGCTGCATCACGCTGCCCAGCCGGCGCAGCCGGCCGTAGCCATTGGTCAGCTCGGGCGTGGCGCCGCCGACGTCGTCCACGACGATCGCGGTGGCGCCGATGTCCAAAAAGGCCAGTGTCTCGTGCCCGTGGTGCTCCAGGTAACGGACCCGCCCGTGCAGCACGTCGGCCTGGGTGT
>Ga0310828_1001695_pt1 | contig 11958 bp, 12 predicted proteins | sample WT_ome_3_FD_202242 | JGI IMG/M metagenome (GOLD analysis project Ga0310828, IMG submission 202242) | Sorghum-adapted microbial communities enriched on wild type (WT) sorghum from Joint BioEnergy Institute, Emeryville, California, United... ... | reverse complement strand
CCGGACGACGAGTCCCGACGCCTCGAGTTCCTCGAACGCCTTGACCACCGTGGCGCGGCTGACCTCGAGGTGAGCCGTCACCTCGTTCTCGCTCGGCAGCTGGTCACCCGGCCGCAGCTGGCCCCGCTCGATGAACAGCCGGATCTGCTCCGCCAACTGTCCGTACAGCGGCGGGGCACCGCGCCGCTTATCCAGCCGCAACAACTCCAGCATCAGAACTCCGATCGACCGGTTGACCGGTCAAGTTACCGTCAGCAGCGGACGGGCACAAGACCCCTGATCCAAACCCCCAGGCTGAGCCGTTGCCAGACAGGCCGTCGATTACTTTTCGTAATCAAGCCGCCGCACAACCGTGACGGTAGGCCCAGCCCTGGCGGCGGTGCGGTGCCGCTCCTGTCCCCCACGGCACGTCACCGCGCCGCGACGGCGCACACCGTCGGCGGCGCGGCAACGCAGAACCGAGTCAGCGCGGAGGTGGTCCTCCGCGCTGAGCCCATCAGTCAACGAGGGGAACGCGAAGAGCCGGGCGTACCGGCGTCCGCATCGGCGGGTGGGCGACGAGGCTTCCGGAGCCGGCGCGACTCGACCCCTATCGTTGCGCCTCGAAGTGCTCCTTCATCGCCGGGTAGTAGTCGTCGAAGTTCGGCGCCGGCAGGCCGTCCCGGGAGGCGACCAGCGCGTCCAGGTAGAACTCCCAGCCCGGGCCGATCTCACCGACGCCCTCCGTACCGGTCAGGTGCTGGGTGAACCGCAGCTCGGTCACGCCCGCGTTCTCGGTCAGCGCCAGGTCCAGGTGCCAGCTGCCGTGTTCGTCCACCGAGGACACCGCCAACCGCCGGGGCGGCTCGCACGCGTCGATGGTCATCTCCACCCAAGGCTCGCCCTCCTCGTGCACCATCTGGACCTTGATCGTGCGCCCCGGCGCCGCGTCGCCCTGCCACGGGCCGAACCAGCGTGCCGTGCGTCCGGATCGGTGAGGCTGGCCCAGACATCGGTGATGGGCGCGCGGAACGTGCGGGTCAGCACGAGGTCGGTGCCGAACAGTCGGCCGGTGGGGGTGCGGCTCATGCAATCTCCCTCTGGGATGGATGGCGCCGGGCGGCGGTGTGCCGCTCGCGGCGGGTGCGGTAGACCTCGGTCTCCAGGGCGTCGAAGCGGTGCTGCCAGCCAGACGGGCGGGTCAGCCGTCCCAGCCACCCGGCAAGCTCGTCGAGCGGCGCGGTGACCAGTGTGTAGACGCGGCGGCGCCCGTCGGCCGTGCCGCGGACCAGGCCGGCTTCGCGCAACACACGCAGATGGCGGCTGACCGCCGGCCGACTGATCTTGAAGTGGCCGGCGATCTGGCCGGCCGAGAGCGGCTGGTCGCGCAGCATCTGCAGGATCTCCCGTCGCACCGGATCGGCGATCGCGCCTGCCACCTGGTCCACGCCGGAAGCGTAACCAACAGGTTACGCTTTTGGCAAAGCACGAGGTCTTCTCCCGGACCGGCAAGATCCCTGACCATGTATCTGTCATGACCTATGTGCCGTCGGCGTGTCCCCTGCCGGAGCACCCCGTCCGGCCACGCCGACGGAGAGTCAGGAGGCCCTGATGGCCCGCATGCTCAAGGCCGCCATCGTCCTGGTGGCCGTCACCATCGCGTGCCACGCGTTCGTGGTCACCCGGGCGGACGCCACGCCGCCGAACATCCCGTCGGCCAGCACCGCACTCAGCCGGCTCAACGCGCTGACCGTCGCGGCCGAATCCCACCAGTCCAGCTACGACCGCGACCTGTTCCCGCACTGGATCACCATCACCGGCAGCTGCAACACCCGCGAGCAGGTCCTCAAACGCGACGGCACCAACGTCACCGTCAACGGCAGCTGCGCGCCGACCTCCGGCTCGTGGTACAGCCCGTACGACGGAGCGACCTGGACCAACCCCGCCGACGTCGACATCGACCACATGGTCCCGCTCGCCGAGGCCTGGGCCTCCGGAGCCTGGGCGTGGTCCACGTCCCGCCGGCAGGCCTACGCCAACGACCTCGGCGGGCCCGAACTGTGGGCGGTCACCGACAACGTCAACCAGGCCAAGGGCGACCAGGACCCGGCCACCTGGCAGCCGCCGCGCTCGTCGTTCCGCTGCACCTACGCCCGCGCCTGGATCCAGGTCAAGTGGTACTACGGCCTGTCCGTCGACACTGCCGAGAAGGCGGCGCTCACCAGCATGCTCGGCACCTGCTGACCGTCCCGGGCCATTGCCTGAACCCCCGCCCAGAAAGCTGCGGGGCCGCGAGTCGGGCCCGGACGCGGGCCGGCCAGATGCGGTGCGCAGCCTAAAGCGTATGGATCGACGGCTCGGCAGACGGGCCTGGAGTCGTTTGCGCTCCAGCGTGTAGCGGGGCAACTCGCGACCGCGGAGGTTGAACTCCTCCCGTTCCCGAATGACCTCCTTCAGGACGACGTTCGGCATCACGGGCCCGTAGTGCTCGAAGATGTCGGCGTCGCGGTCGAGGCCGATCGACGCCGGCTCGAGCAGGTGCACCAGCGTCCAGTAGTACTGGTCGCTGAAGCCGAAAGCCGCCGCTATGAGGGCGGACACACCGCTGGTATGCCGAGCTACAACCACAGTTTCGCCGGGAACGTGCCGAGCCAGCACAGTGGAGGGTTCCCGCCGGATCTGGTTGAACCAGTTGATCTGCTCGTAGAATCGGGCCACCGCCATCGGCCTGCGGAACAGGTCCTCGTTGAACCGCTTGGTGTGTGCCAACTTCGCTGCGTACTGCGCGTCGGTGCCGATTGGCACGAACGCCATTCCGCGGTCCGCCACGACCCGCCGGTACGGGCTGTGTGTCAGTACGGTCAAAGTTGTCCTCAATGGATCGAGGCGGTGGGGTGAGCAGGTCGGCTCAGAGCAGCATGACGGCGTGCTGGGTCGCGGTGCCAGCCGTTCCGGGGTTTTGGTGCACAGGAAACGCACCGTCGCGGCGAGCACTCGGGCTCACTCGCGACGGTGCGTGCCGGCGATGGTCGCCTCCACGGCCGCCGGGTCCGTCACCCGGCGGGTGCCTACGTACGCTCGATGAACCCACCGCTGTGTACCGGGCGGACCTCCACCCCGCCGCCCTCCCGTATGACGGGGTTGGTGCCCGCGATCGCCATGGCCGCCTCAAAGTCCGGCGCCTCGATGACGTAGAACCCGGCGACGACCTCTTTGGCGTCCAGGAACGGACCATCCGTGACGGTGCCGCCCCGGATCGACCTGGCCATGTCCCTCGGCGTCAGCGCGTACGCCATGACCATCGCGCCGCTGGCGGTCACGTCGTCAGCGTGCTCGGTGCAGTGCTCAATATCCTCCGGCGTCGCGTCAGGGTCGTGGGCAGAGTCGTTGGCGTAGATCAGCACCGCGTACTGGGCCATGACGGACCTCCGCTACGTCGGATTGAACTGTGCGAATTCGGCATCCCCGGGCAACAATAGGTGACCCGGGGATGCCGAGGCAAGAATCAACTCGTCGCAATCGGGCTGCTGTGATAGGCCTCGACTTTCCATTCTTCGCCGGTGCGCACGAGGACTCAGGTCCCGCGGACGGCGCGCTCGGGTGCGACCTCGTTCTCGCCGGGCAGCAGCACGCCGCCCTCGGTCACAATCAACGCGATGTCCGGGGCTGAGGTGCTTGAGGTACACCGGGTCGATGACCACCCGGTCCCGCGCAGCGAACCGTTGAAGGCGGCGGAAATGTAGGCGCGAACCGCATCGCGGCCCAGGTGATGGGTACCGATGATGACCACGTTGGTGGTCGGGCTGAATTCCGCGGCGAAGGCGTCCGCGTCGAAGGCGGACCATGCCTCGCGCGTCCGTTCCGGTACCCGGCGCACCGCGACGTCATCGGCCGTCGCGATCGACTGACTACTGGTCGACATATGCTTCTCCCGCCTTTCGATGAGGTGCCGACAATGGCTTGGCGGAACGGCGGCCGGCAGCGACAATGGAGCGATGCCCGTCGTCGAGGCGCAGACCGTCGTCGCCGTACCGCCCGACCTCGCCTTCGCCGTGTCCCAGACCACCACGCCGGTCCGGTACCGGTGGGACCCGTTCATCCGTGAGCAGCATCTCCTCGACGGCGCCACCCGGCCCGGCAAGGGTGTGCGCACCTTCACCAGGTCCCGGCACGGATTCACGATGGTCAGCGAGTACGTCTCGTACGCCCCGCCGAGCCACGCCGGCATGAAGATGGTACGCGGCCCGTGGTTCTTCGAGATGTTCGCCGGCGGGTGGCGGTTCGCACCCGCTGAGGAACCGGACCACACGGTCGCCACCTGGCGGTACAGCTTCCGCTGCCGGCCGGCGGCGGTACGCCCGGTCGCCCACCTGATCGGCCGTTGGCTGCTCGGGCGCGACATCCGCCGCCGGATCGCCGGCTTCGCGGCCGGATGCGCCGACCCGGTGGTGCTCGCCGCCGCCAGGCAGAGCCTCGCCGACAGCCGGTATTGATCACCATGATGCCGGCGGCTTCGCCAACCGGAAACACCAGGTGGGCGTACGGGTGCTTCCGCGTCGCGGAAGGCGCCTTGCTCGCCTGATCACCCACGCGCGATCGTGGATTCGTAGGCCCAGGCTGGCGGTGCACCGGGCCGTCGCCGCTGGCGTGGGCCGATCTCGGGCAATTCGCTCGAGCCACTAGCGGCACCTGGAGTACGGGTCGGACGGGCGGCTGCCGCCCGCGAGACATGCACAGCTTTACGCCCTCGTGTCGACGAGGACACGCAGACCAGCTTCTGGTTGAAGGGCCACTGGAGGTCCGTGACCAGAAGGATCGGGCATGGAGGTGGTCGACGCCTTCCAGTAATCACCACGACGAACGCGGCTTCGAGAAGCAGGGCATCGCGATCAACCGGGACGCCCTACCTGTGAGGCAGCCGCACGCCTGCGACCAAGGAGACCAGGAAGGTGCCGTTCGGGCCGGCCGGGCAGGCAGGCCCGTGGCCGGCCGCCGGCTGGACCCCTCCCCCTGAAGGAGCTATGTAGACAGACCTCGCGGTTCGAGCCGCTGATCGATTTCGATGGAGGGAGGAGGGGCTATGCGTAGCAACGGCACGATCGCGCGGCTCGCACTTGTGCTCGTGGCTTCGACTGCGCTCGCCGCCTGCAACTCGGACGAGAGCCCAGGTACCAGCACGGAGTCGGAGGCGGCTCCCAAGTGCGGCGCCGGCACCGGTCAGAAGGCGACCGGCGAGCCGATCAAGCTCGGCGCCATCGCGACCAAGCAGCCTGGTACCGACTTCACCGATATCCCGAACATGGCCAAGGCGTTCTTCGATTGCGTCAACGACAACGGAGGCATCAACGGCCGGCCCATCCAGTACCTCATCGAGACCGAGCAGACCGACCCGGGGCAAGTGGCGTCGTTGGCCAAGAAGCTCGTGGAAAGCGACAAGGTGCTCGGCATCGTGGGCAACACCAGCATCATCGAGTGCGCGGTCAACCACCGCTACTACGAGCAGCAAGGGTTCTACGTCATCAACTCCGGCATCGCGCCCGAGTGCTACTCCACGCCCAACAGCGCACCGGTGAACATGGGCCCGCGCTACAGCGTGGACGGCGCCACCCAGTACCTGATCCGCCAGGGCGTGAAGAAGCTGGTGCTCGTCCAGTCCAATGTGCCCGGCACCGGCTACATCGAAGGCGGCTTCCTGCTGATCGCCGAGGCCGAGGGGATTCCGACGGAGTCGCTGAAGGACAACGTGCCGATCCAGGACGCCAATTCGGTCGCGTTGCGGGCGGTCCAGGCGGCCGGGGAGGACGGCGGGGTGGTGCTGAACTTCACGCCGCCCGAGGCGTTGAAGATCCTTCAATCCGCCGAACAACTGGGCCTGCAGGACCGCGTGAAGTGGGCGTGCTCGACACCGTGCAACACCGACTTCCTGGCCGAGGCGCTCGGCCCGCAGTGGAACGGCAAGCTCGGCGTCAACGCGGAGCTGAACCTGACCACCGCCGACGGGCCGGACAGTGAGCTGTACCGGGCCGTACAGAAGCATTACGCGCCGGACATTCCGCTGGGGAGCTTCAGCCAGATGGGCTTCGTCGAGGCCAGCATCGTCGTCAAGGCATTGATGAGCGTATCCGGCGAGTTCACCGCCAAGAGCGTCAACGAGGCGATCAAGAACATCAAGGACTTCAAGACCGACATCCTCTGCAAACCCTGGTACTTCGGCGACGCCCCGTTGCACATCCCCAACAACACGGACCGGACCGTCGTACCGCAGGACGGCAAGATGGTGGAGAAGGAGGGCTGCTTCCCCATTTCCGAGGTGGACCCGGCGATCGCGCAGGTCCGCAAGATCGAAGCGGGTGGGTAACCGGCCGGCGGCGCCGGGGACGGCGCCGCGGTCGATCGGCCGGAACGAGGAGGTAAGTACCGGGTGCCCGACTGGCAGAACTTCCAGCCGTTCATCGTCTCCGGACTGGCCCTGGGCGGGGTGTACAGCCTGTCCGGGGTCGGGATGGTCGTGCTGTACCGCACGACCGGCGTACTGAACCTCGCGTTCGGCGCGGTGGGCGCCATGGGCGCGTTCCTCGCCTGGTCGCTCATCAACGAGTTCGGTTGGCCGCGGGTGCTCGCCTATCTCGCCTGCGTCGGCTTCGGCGCCGCCGTCTCGTTGCTCTACGGCATCCTGGTCGGGCCGCCGCTGGCCGGTCGTGATCCGCTGGTCAAGGCGGCGGCGACGATCGGGCTCGCCTTGATGCTGCTCGGCGCGATGTCCTGGGTCTGGAGCGACAAGGCGCGCTCGATGGTGCTGCCGACGACCACCTGGCGGCACACGATCGGCGATGTGCAGATCAACTGGACCCAGATCATCGCACTGGCGCTGGGCGTGCTCGTCACCCTGGTCACCGCGGCGTTCCTGCGGCTCACGGGCCTGGGTACGGCGATGCGCGCACTCGCCAACGACCGGGAGATCACCGCGGCGTTGGGTGTGCCGGTGCGGCGCGTGGAGGCCACCACATGGCTGGTGTCCGGCGCGCTGGCGGGCGCGGCGGGTCTGCTGCTGTCCAACCTCGTCGGGCTGGACGCGGCCACCCTCACCTTCCTGGTCATCTCGTCGCTGGCCGCGGCGCTGATCGCGCGCTTGCGCTCATTGGTGGTGACGCTACTGGCGGGGATCGTGATCGGCCTGGTCAACGCCTTGGCAACACCGATCTTCTCCATCTCCCCCTACCGCGACATGGCGCCGTTCGTGCTCGCCACCGTGGCATTGCTGTTCCTCGCCCGCCACCAGCAGATCTCGTTCGCGCGGAGGAGCAGTTGAGGCCGGCGTGGATTCGGATGCGGCAGTCTGCCGCAGGCGTGGTGCTGCTGCTCCTCGTCCTGCTCGCACTGCCCCAGGCGTTGAGCACCTACTGGGTCGACGTGCTCACCGCGGTGGCGATCTACTCGGTCGTCGCGCTCGGGCTCGGGCTGCTCATGGGCCGCGTCGGGCTCGTCTCGCTCGGACAGATCGCGGTGCTCGCGCTGGGCGCGTGGGTCGCCGCCAGACTCGCCTACGCCACGTCGATCCCGTTCCCGCTCGTCCTGCTCATCGCCGGCATGATCACGATGGTGCTCGGCACGCTCGTCGGGCTGCCGGCGCTGCGCCTCAGCGGGCTGTACCTGGCGCTGATCACGTTGATGCTCGCCGGCGCGATCACCGTCGTCCTGACCACCACGAACTTCCCGAACGGCGGTCCGGGGTTCCTCGGCCACACGGAATCGTCATTCGGCAACCCGGCGGTGCGCCGCCCGGAGATCGCCACCACCGACGCCGCGTACTTCCGGTACACGGTGATCGTGGCCGCCTTGATGTTCGCGCTGGTGTTCTGGCACGTACGGTCGCGTCCCGGGCGTGCCTGGGCGGCGATCCGGCAGAGCGAGCCGGCCGCACTCGCCGCCGGGGTGAACATCACCGCCTACAAGCTGTGGGCCTGGGCGCTGGCGTCGTTCGTGACCGGCGTGGCCGGGGGCCTGCTCGCCGGGAGCGTGGGCAAGCTGTACACCTACCAGTTCCCTACCCGCGACTCGATCATCCTGCTCGCGGTCGTGTTGATGGGTGGGATCTACAGCCTGTGGGGCGCGGTCGTCGCCGGAGCGCTGATGAAGCTGCTGCCGGCCTTGCTCGACGACTGGGGGCTGCCACCGGATCTGCTGACCATCCTCTTCGGCGTTGGCGTACTCCAGGTGCTGCTGACCGCGCCGGGCGGCCTGGCCGCGCAGGTGCCCAAGGATCTCGCGCGCCTGGGGCAGCGGCTGGCGGCGCTGTCCGGACGCCGAGCAGCGGAGGGGGAAGCGCGATGATGGAGGTGGTCGGTCTCACCGTACGCTTCGGTGGTGTCACGCCACTGGATGGCGTGACGGTGACCTTCTCCTCGGGCACCTGCGGGTTGATCGGGCCGAATGGCGCCGGTAAAACGACGTTTTTCAACGTACTCAGCGGGTTCGTGCGACCGGTGAGCGGTAGCGTACGCGCGTTCGGCGACGACCTGCTGGCCATGCCGCACTACAAGCGCGCACGGTGGGGCCTGCGGCGCACGTTCCAGACCGAGCAGGCGATCGCGGAGCTGTCGGTCGCGGACAACGTGGCACTGGCTCACGAGCACTCGCGGCAAGGCAGCCGGGCGTCCCGGCGGGCGGATGTGCGCAGCGCGCTGAGGTTCGTCGGCCTGGAGGTCGAGCCGCACGTCAAGGTGGAGACCCTGGGCGCGCGGGACCGGCGTCTGGTGGAGATCGCGCGTGCGGTCGTGGGCCGGCCACGCGTGGTGTTGCTGGACGAGCCGGCGGCCGGCCTGCCGGACGAGGAGACCGAACACCTCGGCCGGGTCATCCGCCGCATTCCGGAGCACACCGGTGCGCTCGCGGTGCTGGTCGACCACGACATGAGCCTGGTCTCCGCCTGCTGCGAGACGACTGCCGTGCTCGACTTCGGCAAGGTGATCGCGAGCGGGCCGACCGCCGAGGTGCTGCGCGACGACAACGTCGTACGCGCCTATCTGGGTACGGAGCCGGTGTCATGAGCGCCCTGACCCTCGACCGCCTCACCGTCCATCGCGGCGGCCGGCCGGTCGTGCACGGTGTTTCGCTTCAGATTCCGCCGGGCGAGGTGACGGCTCTGCTCGGGCCGAACGGTGCCGGCAAGTCGACCCTGGTGCTCGCGGTCGGCGGAGTGCTGCGCCCGGCCGGGGGCAGGGTGACACTGGACGGGCGTGACCTCACCGGCCGCCGGCCGGAGCGCATCCGGCACGCCGGCGTCGCGGTGGTGCCCGAGGGCCGGCGAGTGCTCTCGGACCTGACCGTGGAGGACAACCTCCGGGTCGCGACGTTCTCGCTGACGCCCGCCGCCGCGCGGGCTGGCCGCGCCTACACGCGTACGCTCTTCCCCGAGCTGGAGAAGCGGCTGAACGTGCCGGCGCACGCGCTGTCCGGTGGCGAACAGCAGATGCTCGCGCTGGCTCAGAGCTTGGTCTCGCAGCCGCGGTTCGTGCTGATCGACGAGCTGTCGCTCGGCCTGGCACCGCTGGTCGTGCAGCGCCTCATCCCGACCATCCGCACCGTCGCGGAGTCCGGCGTGGGGGTACTGCTGATCGAGCAGTTCGCCGCGGTAGCGCTTGGCCTCGCCTCGCACGCGTACGTGATCGACCGTGGCCGCATCCGCTTCTCCGGCCCGGCGAGCGAGCTGAGATCGGCACCGGAGCAGCTGCGCTCCGCGTACCTGCCGCGATGACCGCCCGGCCCGCGGACTCGCTGGTTCGCTCGGCCCCACACGCCCGCCGCCTCCACCCGGCCCGCACGCCCGGCGCCTCCACCGGACCCGCGGGCCCGCCGCCTCCGCCCGGCTTGTCCGCCCGTTGCTTCCGCCTGGCAAAAACCGTGCCTCCCAGGAGGGGCCGGTCCTGGGATGCTGTCCTTATCGATCACGCTGGCGACGCGGTCGAGGCAGGCGCGAGGAGGCAGGAGCACGTCTTTCGGATCTTGGGGCCCCGGGCCCGCAATGTCAGGTGCCGCGTAGAGAGGGACTTGGTGATGGCTGACAAGCAGGCCGCAACATTTCCGGATCCGCTTTCCGTCCCCACGCCCGAGGGGTGTGAAGGCTGGCAGGAGATGTACCCGTACTACGTGCTGTTCAGCGAGGACCGCGCGGAGTACGAACGCAGCAAGTTCTGGTTCCAGAACCGCTACCACTTGATGGATCCGATGAAGCCGTTCGACATGGTGACGCCGGAGTTCTGCTACATCGCGATCGCCAATCGCAACAACCGGATCCTTCAGCTGCCGCCGGCCACCGGCGTGGACTTCCGCGTCGTCAACGGCTACGGGTACCTGAGCGGGAGTCCGGTCCTCGATCCGGAGCGGATCGGGGCCCGCGCCGTGACGTTCGGACAGCGGGCCGGTCATTACTTCGAGAACTGGACCGAGATCGAACGGGACTGGTTGGAGCGGACCAAGAGCGAGATCGCCAAGCTCGAGGCACTCGAGATGCCGGATCTTCCGGAACTGGAGGACATGTCGGTGGTGACCGAGCACCGCGCCCAGGGTGCCGGCTACGCGATGCACCAGTTCTTCAACCGCCTGATGGAGGCCAAGCACCTGGCCTGGCATTTCCACATGGAGATGATCCTCATCGGGTTCGGCGCCTACAACACGTTCTTCGAGTTCTGCCAGCAGAAGTTTCCCGAGATCGACAAGCAGACCATCGCCAACATGATCACCGGTTTGGGCGCCACCCCCTTCGACCGGGCGAACGACGAACTCAAGCGGCTGGCCCAGGTGGCGGTCGACCTCGACCTGGACAGCGTGTTCAGCGCGGAGGGCTCCGCCGAGGAGGTCTTCCAGCGGCTCGCCGACTCGGAAGCCGGTCGGCAGTGGCTGGCGGAGTACGACAAGAGCAAGTACCCGTGGTTCATGGTCAACACCGGCGACGGGATGTACTCGCACCACCGCGCCTGGATCGACGACCCGCGGATGATCGTCACCGGTGTGCAGGGCTACATCACGCAGCTACGGGCGGGCAAGGACCTGTCCCGACCGCAGGACCAGCGCGCCGAGGCCGACCGGATCGCGCAGGGGTACCGGGAGCTGCTCGAGTCCGAGGACGACCGCAAGGCGTTCGACGCCACGCTCGGCCTGGCGCGGCTGGTCTCCGTACACGTCGAGGAGCACAAGTTCTACATCGAGCACTGGTGGCACGGGCTGTTCTACAACAAGGTCCGGGAGCTGAGCCGGGTCTTCGTCAAGTACGGCTTCTGGAACGACCCGGAGGACATCTTCTATCTCCACCAGGCCGAGGTCTACCAGGCGCTCATCGACATGCTGCTGGGCTGGGCCGGCGACTGGCCCGCCCGGGGACCGATGTACTGGCCACCGAAGATCCAGCGCCGCCGGGAGATCCTGGAGCGGCTCAGGCACTGGACGCCACCGCCTGCCCTGGGGCCGGTGCCGGAGGTCGTCGGCGACCCGGTGCTGTCCATGCTCTGGGGTATCGACGGCAACACGCTGCGCCAGTGGGCGACGCCCGTGCAGGACGACACGACGCAGCTGGAGGGCACGCCGGCCTCGCCGGGTGTGGTCGAGGGCGTGGCCCGGGTCGTGCACGGCATCGACCAGATGGACACGGTGCAGCAGGGAGAGATTTTGGTCGCGCCGACGACGAACCCGAGCTGGACGCCGGTGTTCAGCCGGATCTCGGCCTGCGTCGCCGACGGCGGCGGCATGATGTCGCACGCCGCGATCGTCTGCCGCGAGCACGGGGTGCCCGCCATCGTGGGGACCGGACGGGCCACCCGGGCGATCAAGACGGGTCAGCGCATCCGGGTGGACGGCAACACCGGCATCGTGACGATTCTCGACGACCAAGCTGACCGTGGCCGAGGTGAGTAAGGGTCATGTGCGCAGAACTGGCGCCGGTGGTGTGGTTCGACGAGCTCGAGGGCGACGCGCGCGCCGTGGCGG
>Ga0310828_1001692_pt1 | contig 11978 bp, 10 predicted proteins | sample WT_ome_3_FD_202242 | JGI IMG/M metagenome (GOLD analysis project Ga0310828, IMG submission 202242) | Sorghum-adapted microbial communities enriched on wild type (WT) sorghum from Joint BioEnergy Institute, Emeryville, California, United... ... | reverse complement strand
CGACCGTGATTAATATTGTAGGGGATTCATATCGAATAAAAAATCACTTAGAAAGAGAAAAAGAAAACGAGTAAAAATGTACATTCTTAAACAGTCAAAAGTGTACATGTTTATCTTGACATTTACATTATTTACCATACTTCGCTAGTTTACTTGGGGGTAATCATCTTGTTTTTTAGTAAAAACAGAGACTGTTGAAAAAACGGCCGATTTTTTATGTCCTCCATCCCTCCTGTCGGCCAAGCGAAAGTCAGACCAGAAGCAGCGAGCAACGAAGGAAGCATAATGTTTCACTGCTACGGGTAAGCTGGGGGAAAGACAACGGTTGTGTAGTGCCGCAAATTTGGCTCATCCGTCCCGGGTGTCCCTTGCTATACGCTAGCTGGACGTTTACAGGAAGGGGGATGCTTCCATCGCTTTTTTTCTTGCATTCTTTTTTTATAAAGAGTAGACTTTGATTGTAAAAAGATAATACGTTTACGGGAGCTTGTGGAATCAGGCTGAGAGTACGGCTAATCCGCCGTTGACCGTTTGAACCTGTTGGATAATGCCAGCGCAGGGAAAGAGAGTATGGACAAGCACTTTGCCTGCGCGCAAAGTGCTTTTTTATGTGGATCGGAATGCGCGATAAGTGGAAAGGGGCGGGGAAGGTGACTCAACAAGAAATCATCGAAAGCTTGCTTCAGTTTATCAATCAAGAAACGTCCACAGAGGAAGAATTCAATGAGCATGCACTCATGCTATTTGCTTATCAATACGAAAACAATCTCCCGTATCGTACATATTGCATGCAAAAAGGAAAAACGGCAAGAACGGTGAAAACGTGGCGGGATATTCCGGCTGTACCGATTAACGCCTTTAAAGAATTAACGTTAAGTTGTGTTTCCCCCGAACAGGCTGAGCGCGTGTTTATGACGAGCGGCACGACGAGAGGCGTGCGCGGGAAACATTATCATCCAACGTTAAGCGTGTACGATCATTCGATGATCGTCAATTTTCGAAAGCGGTTCATGAAAGAGCGTGACAAAATCAAAATGGGAATTCTTTTCCCGACAGAAGAGCATATGCCGAACTCTTCACTCGCTCATTATTTAGCCCTCGCCGTCAACGTGTTTGGCACGGAAGACAGCCACTATCTTGTCGACCGCGACGGCCTTAATATGGATCGGCTTCTTGCTGAGCTCGAACAGGCGGAACAATCAGGTGAGCCGTACGCTCTTTTAGGCGCTTCGTTTAGCTTCGTTCATGTATTTGAGGAGCTCGCAAAGCGCGGCAAAACATTCCGCTTGCCGGAAGGAAGCCGGATTCTTGATACGGGCGGCTTTAAAAACCAGTCCCGGGAAATGGATTTGGACGAATTTTATGATACGCTGTCTGCTTACCTTGGCGTCCCGCGCCGTGAGTGCATCAACATGTACGGAATGACCGAGCTTAGCACGCAATTTTACGATGACGGAAATGAGACCGTTCCATCGGTGAAATCCGGACCGCATTGGATTCGCACAAGGGTGATTCACCCGTTGACCGGAGAAGAGATGCCAAAAGGGAAACGCGGCGTCCTCGTTCATTGCGATCTCGGCAACTTTAACTCGGTAACAACGATTTTGACAGAAGATATGGGCGTGGAAACAGACGGCGGCTTTTTGTTGCTTGGCCGGGTGCAAGGGGCGGAAGCAAAAGGTTGCTCGATGGCGGTCGAAGAATTCATTCGTGCGGCGAAGGGGACATCCGAATGAGAGAATATGCCGGCTATATTCCTCATATCGGGGATGAACCGATCGAAACGCGCGTGTTAACGTTTGAAAAAAACGGCGAAAGAGTCGAAGTGGAAGTTCCTCTTTTAACGGTCGAGCAGTTAAACAAAGTCATCGAAAAAGTGAAACAGGCTAGCGCCCAGTTTCTCAAATCGCTTTCGGTGACGGAGATCATCAACTTGCTTGACCGGGTGATGGAACAGCTGTTAGACCGCCGCCATCCATACCGGCAAAAGGCGGAGCAAGTGCTGCCGATTGTGACTGGCTATGATGAAGAAATGGTTCGTTTAGGGTTGACTTCGTATTTCAAAACGTTCCGTAAGCCGCAGCTGCAGCGCTTTCTTGTTGAGGACTTGGAAAATCCGCTGCTTCTTGATGATTTTCAACCGCGGCCTAAAGGCGGCCTTTCCAAAGCGGTCGGTCCGGACGTCATCGTTCACGTTTGGGCGGGAAACGTGCCGGCGCTGCCGTTATGGAGCCTTATTTCCGGGTTGTTGGTGAAGTCGGGAAACATCGGGAAAGTGTCGAGCGCCGAGCCGTTATTTGCCGGGTGGTTTGCCCGTTTGTTAGTAGAGGTGGAACCGAAGTTGGCGGATTGCCTCGCTGTTGTTTGGTGGAAAGGCGGAGATGTCGAGAGGGAGCGTGCGGTGTTTGGACAAGCTGACGTCGTTGTCGGCTATGGAAGCAACGCGTCGCTCGAAGAGATGCAGCGCCGCCTCCCGGTAACGACCCGCTTTTTGCCGTTTGGGCATAAACTGAGTTTCGGCATTGTTTCCCGTTCCTGCCTTGATGCGCGCAAGGCGTGGCATGTCGCCCATCAGGCGGCGTTCGATATTGTACGCTATGACCAGCAAGGGTGTTATTCGCCGCATCTGTTTTATGTGCAAACAGGGGGGATCGTATCGCCAAAAGAGTTTGCCCGCTATGTCGCCCACGAGCTGAACTGTTTTGCGAAACGGTTTCCGCGGCGTCCTCTTTCCCTTGAGGAAATGGCGGCACAAGCAAGTTGGCGGCAGCGCGAAGAACTGGACGTGTTGGTGAACAAGGAAAAAGAAGTGCTCGGAAACGAAGCGGGGGATTGGACGGTCGTTTATGAACCGGAACGCCGGGAGTTTGCTGCGAGTTGTCTAAACCGGGTAGTGAAAATCGTCGCTTTTGATGACATTTCACAAATCATTTCAGAAATTGCCCCGTATCGGGCGTTTTTGCAGACGGTGGGAGTGGCCGCCTCGCCAAAAGAGCTGTTCGAGTGGGCGGAGTGGCTAGGAAAAGCAGGCGCCACACGCGTTACGGCGCTTGGGCATATGACTTCTCCTGAAGCGGGCTGGCATCATGATGGGCGCTTTAATTTGCGCGATCTCGTGCAAATGGTCGACATTGAATCGGCGGCTGAAGCGTATGCGGAACAGTTCGCTCCTTATGTCGATTAAGGAGGAAAATGAGGATGAGCTTTTTGCGGCTAGACCGTGTTACGTATCGTTATCAAGGCTCGAAGCCGGTGATCGACGGGGTCAGTTGGACGATCAATGAAGGGGAATTCCATTGCCTTGTCGGGAAAAGCGGCTGCGGCAAGACGACGTTGTTAAAGCTTGCTGCCGGCCTGTTGCAGCCGGATGAAGGGGGCATTTATTTGCAAGGTGAAAAAGTGACGAAGCCTTCCCCTTCGATCGGCTATGTCTTTCAAGCGCCGACGTTGCTTGAATGGAAGCGGGTTATTGATAATGTTTTGTTGCCGATCTCGCTCAAACGAAAACCGACGAAGGAAGATTATGAGTTGGCGCACGATTTGCTTGAACGGGTCGGATTGTCTGCATATCGCAACCACTACCCGGCTCAACTATCCGGCGGGCAGCAAAGCCGGGTAGCCATTGCAAGAGCCCTCATTCAACAACCGGCGCTGTTGTTTTTGGACGAGCCGTTTGCCGCATTGGACGCCATTACGCGGGAAGAATTGCAAGATGACTTATTAGCGCTTTGCCGGCTGCAAAACACAAGCGTCTTGTTTATTACTCACGATATTGCCGAAGCCGTATATTTAGCGGACCGCATCGCTGTCATGGCCGACGGGGACATCGTTTATGCGCTTGATGTCCATCTTCCGAAACCGCGAGCGTTGGAAATGCGTTATGAGCCACGGTTTAACGAGCTCTGTTTTCAAGTGCGGCAAGCGATGGAGGGGATGAGGCGATGAACCGGACGTCCGTTTACTCGCTGGCGTTACTTGTGCTGCTTCTTCTCGGCTGGGAGCTGGCTGCTAGGCAAATGTCAGAGCTTGTTTTGCCGGCGCCGTCGGTCGTCGCGGCAACGCTTTTTGAGGGCATCAAGAGTGGTTATTTTTGGCCGCACATCGTCCGGACAAGCTTGGAAGTGTTGCTTGGTCTTAGTTTAGGAAGCGGTCTCGGCCTCATCGTCGGCATTCTCATGGGGGAAATTGAATGTTTGCGCAAATTGTTCTTCCCGTACGTCGTCGCCAGCCAGGCCGTGCCGAAACTCGCCTTGGCGCCGTTATTTATTCTTTGGTTCGGTTTCGGCATGACATCGAAAGTGATCATTACGGCCTTGATTTGTTTTTTCCCTTTGCTTGAAAATACCGTGACGGCGATTCAATATACCGATCGGAACAAACTCGAATTGTTTCGCGTGTTAGGCGCGACGCGCTGGCAAACGCTCATTCATTTGAAACTTCCCGCCGGGCTGCCAAACATTTTTGCCGGATTCCGCGTTGCCGTCGTATTGGCGGTCGTTGGGGCGGTCGTCGGCGAATTTATTGGCGCCAGCGAAGGGTTAGGTGCGATGATTATCGCTTCCCAAGGGATGATGGATACCCCGCTTATGTTTTCTGTTTTGCTTTTATTGACGTTGTTAGGTATGGTACTCTACCAAATCGTTCATTTCTTTGAAAACCGATTAGTCAAACCGTATAAAAAGGAGACAGACAAATGAGGAGAAGCATGTTAGTGGCTGTATGGCTGCTGTCGGTGGTTGTTTTTTTAGCGGCCTGCGGTGCGTCCGGACAGAAAAACGAGGCAAGTGAAACTACGGATACGGCGAAAAAAGAGAAAACAGAACAGCTGCGTGTGGCCCTTTGGAGCCAACCGATTACCGAGCAAACGAACTTGTTGGCAGAAAAAGAAAAAGGCTTTTTTAAAGAAAAAGGCTTGGACGTGACGCTCATTCCTGGCGCCGGCGGCGGCGATGCGATCAAAAACATTCTTTCTGGACAAGCCGATATTGCTTTTACGGATCCGGGCTCGTTGCTCTTTGCGTTAGACAAAGGAGAAAAATTAAAAGTCATTTATAATATTTATCCACAAAACGTCTTCAACGTCGTTTCATTAAAAGAGAAACAAATCACGAAACCGGAAGATTTAAAAGGAAAGAAAATCGGCGTGTACAGCTTATCGAGCGGAACGTGGCAAAACTTATTGGTGCTATTGCATCAAGCCGGGCTTTCCGAAAACGATGTGACGATTGTCGAAACCGGCTTGTTAAACTTTGCACCGCTTATGCAAGGGCAAGTTGACGCGACAGCGGCGACCGATACCGGGCTTGTTATGGCGAAAGAAAAGGGGCTCGGGGACGTCAACGTCATTGAAGTGAAAAACTATTTAAATATCCCAAGTGACGTTTTTGTTGTCACGGAGAAAACGTACAACGAGAAAAAAGAGTTGTTGCAAAAGTTTCTAGAAGCGTATCGGAACAGCGCTCAATGGATGATCGACCATCCAGAAGAAGCGGCGTCGTTAGCTGTCAAGTACGCCATCGATGGCAAGGATGAGAAACGCAACTTACAAATCATTCAGTTGCGAAATGCGTCGAGCGTTTCGCCATTGACGGAAGAAAAAGGGCTCGGGACGCTTGATGGAAACGTGCTGCAGCAAGCCGCAGACACGTATAAACAGCTAGGCTTGATTAAAAACGACATCAACATGGCGGAAGTGGTTACCAATGAATTGCTTCCGAAACAATAATGGAGGACGAAAATGGGGATGTTCTCAGGAAAAGTCATCGTGGTAACCGGTGCGAGCCGGGGCATCGGTGCGGCCATTGCCCGCGCGTTTGCCCGGGAACATGGAACGGTCATCGTCAACTATTTGCAAAATCAGCAGGCAGCGGAACAAGTGGCCGCCGCCTGCGTTGAACTTGGCGGCGATGCTTGGGCCGTTCAGGCCGATGTCACCTCGGAATCAGCGGTCAAGCAGTTGATTGAGCAAGTGATGATGGAGACAGGGAAAATCGATGTCATCGTCAACAATGCGTTTGCGCCGTATACATTTGACCCAGATGAGCGCAAACTGGCGTGGGAGCTCGCGTGGGAAGATTATCAGGCGCAAATCGACGGAGCGCTGCGCTCGACCTATTATATGTGTCAGGCGGTGATTCCGATCATGAAAAAGCAGGGCGGGGGGAGCATTGTTAATATCGTGACAGACTTAGTCGCCCGCCCGGTCGTCCCGTACCATGACTACACAACGGCGAAAGCGGCGCTCGTCGGTTACAGCCGCAACTTAGCGGCGGAGCTCGGTCCGTTTGGCATCCGCGTCAATTGTGTCGCTCCTGGCTTGGTTTACCCGACGGACGCCAGCCGGCGGACAAAGGAGGAAGTGAAGGAAATGCTGATCGCCCAAACGCCGCTGCGGCGAATCGCCACTCCTGAAGATGTTGCCGGGCCGGTTCTATTTTTAGCGTCTGATTGGAGCCGCTTTATGACCGGACAGACGTTGTTTGTCGACGGCGGGCTCATCATGCGCTAGCGCTGCCGGCATCTTGAATATGCCTACGTTTCACCAGCTGCCCTCGAGAACAAAGGGCAGTTTTTTTTTGTAGAATTTGGTGATTTATTATGGTATGATATTGTTTGAATGTTTCTAATATTTTATGTCTCATAAAAAAACAGGCCTGTTGCATTTCTCTTTGGAAAAGAGGGATGAACGATGAAGGGTTCATTGTTTTTTCTTTTGTTGGCGTTGTTGATGTGCGGGGTGTTGTTGCACCATATCACCATTTTGGCGGTAAGGAATGAACAGAAGAAAAACTCATTCGTTTCCCAATACATATTTTTTTCGCTCATCACATTATGGTTTACCCCTCTTTATATCAGCGTCAAACTGGCGGTTTTCTTCGGTGTCGGCCAATACGGACTTGTGTTGTGGCTCGTTCTTTTCATCATTGGCGTCGTTTACGTCATCAAACGGACGGAAAGAGAAAGAAAGGCGCTGCAGCAATATCATCACCGCGTAGGCTCGGCATGAACTGAGTGCTTGATCGTTTGAAATAAGAGAAGGCTGTTTCCAACCGCGAGTGAAATCGTTTGGAAACAGCCTTCTTTTTTATGTGTATGTGCTGCAAAAGGAGGATTATTGGTTCATCACCAAAAGATGTACTTGCATCTATCATTGAAGTGTGGTAGCCGTTTCTAGCCGAACTCGCAATGCAAATCTTTGGATATTTCTGTATCCATACCCTCGGCGTTTGATCAGCTTGATCTTGTTATTCGTCCCTTCCATTTTCCCATTCGAATAAGGCGACAAAATGCACGAAATGATTTCTTCTGTTCGTTTTGCGAGTGCTTTTGCGATGGCACGCACAACAGAACAAGTACAAAACAAATACCGATGAATCCAAGCTTCCAAGCGACGTTTCGTCTGTCGTTCGCCTTGGCTTTTGGATACATAGCGAAAATGTTGGAGGGATTGATAAACAACCTGTAGGTAATCGCTTTCTTTACACCACTCCCGTACCGTTTGACGTTCCTCCTCGGTTAATTTCTCTGGGCATTGGCTCAATAAACAACAAACGTACCGAACATTTCCGTGTTTCTTGCCCCCTTTGGCTAAATATTTGCGACACCGATCCAAGGCTTCCGTAAACAGCTGAATGACATGAAAATAATCGACCACATGTACCGCTTCTGGACACGCCCCTTGAATGGCTTTTTTCATGGCCGGAGCCAAATCGCTCACGACACACTGGACAGAAGAAGACACACACGTCAATGCACTTCGAATGGCTGCCTCATTCTTTCCTGCTTCGATGGAATACACTTCTCCCGTCTCTGCATCCATGACCGCCACTCCATAGTCATGCCCTTTTCGAAAAGCAAACTCATCGACACAAACCGCCTTTGGCTGAATGGTATTCGACAAAAAGGAAGGGGCATGGGTATAAAACCAACGTTCAACAGTCGTGTAAGGGAGTTTTAGCATACGAGCCACCGCCTGAATGGATGTTCCAATGCAAGATTGCGCCACCCATTGTTGAAAGACGTCCGTTGCCACACTTCGAGGGGAGATCCCTGGATAAGAGGTGCTGAATGTCATGCCACAAGTGCAACAACGTCTCCGTTCCACTGGGAGTTCAATCCAAAAAACCCCGATCCGTTGGGCATAGCCATGCATCCATTGCTTCTTTTTTCGGGTCATTTTTGTTGTGCGTTGCAAGCAGACAGGACATAACGGACATTGTTCGGGAAGAGAAAGTTCGAAAATCCAGCGTTCTCCTTCTTTTCGTTCCTTTTCAATCAAAACATCTGGCAAATCGATAAGTTCTTTGATAAACTGAGAGTACATGCGAATTTTCCTCCAATGGTTTGGTTTGGTCACCTTTACCATACAGGAAAATTCGCATTTTTTGTACCCTCTATTTTCTTTATTTTCCTACTGCGTTCTATGTCAATATATCAAGTACAACTTGTGGTGAAGAGCCGGATTATTCAAGTTCAAACGCCCAGTTACCGTTGCGGAAAATTGGTTCGCGCTTGCCGTCTTTCGTGACGCCGTCGATGTTCAGCTCGGCGGAGCCGATCATAAAATCGACGTGCACAAGGCTGTCGTTGACGCCGCGGCGGCCAAGCTCCTCATTGGACAGCGCCGCGCCGTTTTCGATGTTCGTCGGGTACGCTTTGCCAAGCGCGAAATGGCAGGCGGCGTTTTCATCAAACAGCGTGTTGTAAAAAATGAGATTGGACAGCGATACGGGCGACTGGTGCGGCACGAGGGCGACTTCGCCGAGACGGCGCGCTCCATCATCCGTATCAAGCAAGTGTTTGAGCGTCTCATATCCTTCTTCAGCGCTGAAGTCAACGACTTGGCCGTCTTTAAAGGTCAGCGTAAAGCCGTCGATAATGTTGCCGTCGTAATTGAGTGGCTTCGTGTTGCGGACCGTGCCGTTGACGCCGTCTTTATGCGGCATCGTATACACTTCCTCGGTCGGCATGTTCGGGTTGAAGCGCACCCCGCTTTGGCTTGTCGATGCGCCGCCGTGCCAAACGTGTCCGTCGACGAGCTCGACCGTCAGATTGGTGCCTGGCGCTTCGTAGACAAGCTGTTTATATTGTTTATTGTTCAAGTAGTCGACGATGCGGGCAAGTCGATCGTTGTGCTTGCGCCAAGCTGCGATCGGATCGTCTTGGTCGACGCGAACGATGCGGAAAATCGTTTCCCATAGTTGATTGATCGCCTCCTCTTGGCTGAGGTCGGAAAACACTTTTTGTGCCCATGCCGCCGTCGGGACGGAAATGATTGACCAGCAGTTCCGGTCGGTCATCATGGCGTTTTGGAAGTTGATGAGCGCTTGGGCAGCCGTTTTATTGGCTGTCGCGATCCGCTTTGGATCGACATCTTTTAACAAGTCGGGGTTCGGGGCATAAATCGATAAAAAGGCTGCTCCTTGTTCGACGAGTTCTTCCATCGCTTTTGCCCGCCACATCGGGTATTCGGAAAACGATTCTTCTGGGGCGTGTTGAAATTTAATATATGTAAGAGATTCATCATCCCAATTGACATGCACATGTTTTGCCCCGGTTTCATACGCCGTTTTGGCAATTTTCCGGACGAGCGGTGCCGCATCGAGCGGTGCGCTGACGAACAACGTCTGTCCAGGCTGAACGTTGACGCCGACTTTCACTGCCAATTCGGCGTATTTATTTAACTCGTTTTCCCAACGTTCCATATGGTTCACTCCTTTTTTAGTGTCAAGTCCACTTTATTACATGTTTGTATATTTCGCAACTTTTAAATAACTGAATATTAAAGAAAGCGAACGGGAATAAATCGTTTCTTATCATCATAATGGTAGTAATGAAATAAATAAGTGATGAAGCTGTACCGTTATTGTCTACACCGGCATTGTCGTCTTTGTTCGATGGCAATGCCGGTTTTTTATGGGAAAATGGCGCAACAGTAGAGAGGGAGGCAGTGTGGTGAGGTGAACTATATAGCGAGGGGGAGAAACAATGAATGGCGTGATCTTGGCGGAACTCGTGCTGTATTGTCTTGTGTTGGCCGCTCTTGGTTATTGGTATGGAAAAAAAGAGATGAGTCATAGTGATTTTTTGCTTGGCGGAAAAAAGCTTCCGGGTTGGACGCTTGCTTTTTCCGAACGGGCGACAGGGGAATCGGCGTGGCTGTTGCTTGGCTATACGGGTTTTGTGTTTGCGAGCGGACTTTCTGCGATTTGGGTGGCAGTAGGCATTGTCATCGGCATTGTCAGTGCTTGGCTTTTTTTGGCTGACCGGTTTCGCCAAGAGGCGGAGCGGTACGGGGTGTTGACACTGCCAAGCTATTTGGCGCAACGGTTTGGTCAGCAAGGGCGCACGATTTTATGGCTTTCTACTGTTTTGATTTTTAGTTTTATGATGTTCTATTTTAGCGCTCAAATCGCAGGCGCCGGCAAAACGCTGTTTACTGTTTTTCATATCGATCCAGCACTTGGCATGGTCATCAGTGTGGCGATTGTCATCATCTTGTCATACACTGGCGGGTTTGTCAGTGTCGTTTGGACAGATATGATTCAAAGTGTGCTCATGCTGGCAACGCTCGTTATTTTGCCAATTGTGGCGTTAGTGGAAATTTATAGCGGCGGATTGTCGATCAGTGAAGCGCTTCATCATGCGAAACCAGGCCTCGACTCATGGACAGGGGGAGTGACTGGTTTTGCGCTTGGGCTATTGTTGTTTAACAATTTTGCTTGGTTTTTCGGCTACCTTGGTGGACAGCCGCAATTGAGCGCCCGTTTCATGGCATTAAAAGATGCCCGCGAGGCGAAAACGGCCAAAACGGTGGCGGTCGTTTGGACACTATTGGCGTATGGTGGGGCGTTTCTCATCGGTCTGACAGCGATTACCCTTTACCAAGGACATTCCTTCGCCGATGTCGAGACCGTGTTGCCGCATATGGTGTTGGACTTGTTGCCGCCGTGGTTGGCCGGGTTGCTGTTATCCGGCATTTTGGCCGCCATCGTGACAACGGCCGATTCACAGCTGCTTGTGATCACAGGCGCCATTAGCGAAGACATCGTACGCCGTTCTTTGCGTCTCCGTTTGTCGGAGAAACAGCTTGTCACTTTATCACGTACGGTTGTCGTAGCCGGCGGATTGCTTGGTCTTGTATTGGCGATGACATCGGAGTCGCTCGTGTATCTCGTTGTCAGCTGGGCGTGGGCGGGAATCGGTTGCACGTTGTCACCGGCGATTTTACTCGCCTTTTTCTGGAAGCGGTATTCCGGCATCGGTGTCATCGCCACGATCCTCGCTGGGTTTATCAGCACAATCATCTGGATTTCCTCGCCGCTTGAGGACATCATCAGTTCACGGTTTACGACGTTTGCCATTGCGCTAGTGGCCGGGGTGTTGTTCAGCTTGTTGTTTCCTGACCGCCAGCGGACGACGTGACCAACAACACTGGTCATCACCAGTATAAGGGTGTCCCGAAAGCAGCGGGACGCCCTTTCCCATGGCGAAGCGTGCCCCCATTGCCTGCTGCCCCACCGTATTGCTCGACTGTCTGTTCTAGCGACAGGGGGCGACGTTATGCAGACGCATCGATGTCTGGATGTGCCGTTGAACTCACGATCAAATCAGTCTTTATTCCTGGGATAAAAGATGTTGTTGCTCTCGTTTTATTGAGCATCTTCGTTTGCTGTTTTGGGAAGGCAGATCAACCGAGGACGGGTGTTCCTAAGAATCTGTCCCCTTTAGGCGCAGGTGGGGAATGTTCAAGAAAAGGAATCGTAGTCATAATTTAGTCATAACTTTTTGACTATATTGTGAAATATTGAACAAACTCGTTTCAACGAGCAAAAAGAATATTAAGATAAAAGTGTAAAGAATTGTTTTAAAAATGAAAGGAGAGAAACAAAATGGTAGTCAAATGGTTGCGCGAACATGCCACAGCGTCGGCGTTGATGGTGTTGTTTCGCCTCTATTTAGGGTATGAATGGATGATG
>Ga0310828_1001686_pt1 | contig 12014 bp, 13 predicted proteins | sample WT_ome_3_FD_202242 | JGI IMG/M metagenome (GOLD analysis project Ga0310828, IMG submission 202242) | Sorghum-adapted microbial communities enriched on wild type (WT) sorghum from Joint BioEnergy Institute, Emeryville, California, United... ... | reverse complement strand
TTGCCCATCAATTGTAATAGTTTTTCCGAAAATGAGACCTTGAGCATTCAAATCATCCCACGACACATTTACAAGCAAAACACGGTCAGAGATTAATAGTTTCTTGCTTCCATCATTAACTTCGCGCCATTGAATTTTGTAAGCGTCATTGGGATCAGTATCTCTTATCTCAATAGATTGTCCTGCACTAAAAACGGGAATGTTACCTGCACTTGGAGCGCCCGGAGGAGTCGAATCAGTTCTCCAAGGTTTCGTTGGTCTCGGTTGTTTTGCACCGTTCAGATAGAACGTACCTAACTCAATTAAGTCGCCGTTCGCCAAACTTCATCTCTCCTTCCACTTTTATATACGGATTCAGACAATTAAACCACCAATCTTTTATTTACACTGTCATATCCTCCGCGCTCCAAGTTAATGTCATCAAGCGACTGGAAGGTTTCAATGAAAATGTTAGCATCTACGCCGTTTAACAACGCGCCTTTGAGCGTCTCAAGTTCCACCGCCATGTCGATGATGTTGAGATTGATGTTTGTGAATTTTGACGCAGTTTCCGCCAGATGCGCAGTAAATCGTTGATCTAAATCTGTAATTCTGTTCGCCAAATTTGCTGCAGCGTCATCATCCAATATGTCTTGTAGCGAATTGAACCAGTCAAGAAAATCCTGCTTCATTTGTTGTTCCCAGTTAGCGAGTTCTTGTTCTGTGCTACCCGTTACTTGTTGAAACCACGCCATATACTGGTTGAAAATAGTTGTTGTGTCCACTTGATTTATGGTTCCGTGGACGATACCGCAAAGTTCGCTGTTCAAACGTAAATCAGTTATGTTTGCTTGGGAGATGGATAATACACCTTTGTTGATAAAAATATCAGCAAGGGCTATTTCGTAAGCGTCTGCGTCACGCTGTAATGATGGCGCCATTGGACTGCTAGCAAACGTGCCTTTTTTGATAACTGGTACTATCTCCCGATTTAGGTAGTTTAATTGCAAGACAATACGGTCAATACGGTTAAGCACTCCGTCCGCATTGTCGATTGTCAAAATGTAATCAGAATCGTTAACAAAAAAATAACCATTAATCCATGCTTTTCCGGGCTTAATGGCTACTGTCATATTTTCGCCTTCCACAACTTGCAATCCTGTGGACGGATTAGGAAATACACCGTTCGCGATAAACGTAGCAAAATACTCCGCAAAAAAATCGGCTTTATATCGCCGGTCCCCGTTTACACTATTAAATAGCCCACTTCTAATTGCCATTATTTCACCGCCTTTTTATTTTTTCTATAAATGATGGAATATTATTTCCAAAGTTCAATTCAATACTTTCTCCATTTTTATCTTCTTTCTCTACTGCTTTAATGATTCTGGTGTGTAAGATAATGCCAAGCTCATCATTTCTCACACTTACTTTGTCACCGATAAAATAATCCACTCCGTACACAAAGTTTGAAAGTGGATCTGCTTCAGATTCGAAAGTTCGTATAGGTTGATATTCAGATAGAGTGTTTTTTCCAGCTTCTTCGAGCAACACTCTATACTCTGAATCTGTTAAAGTAATTTCATTACCGTTTTCATCTCTATATGTCTTTCGAACATCTGTTGACTCAACCAATATTTCTTTCCGGTCAAACCCTGTTTTATCATCATTGACGGTGACAATAGTTTGTCCAGTATCTGTTTCTTCACCCAAAACAACAGCAGTTGTTTTTAGGTCACCAATTGATTCCGTGTAATCCTGTTTGATGACATTTTCAAATTCTTTGGCAAAAATAATATGAGGGTTAAGGTCTTGTTCCGTGCTTCTGTTGGTTCCCTGCCAAACATCGAAAACAAACTTTTTATTCGTATGGTCTAGCAAAACATCAAAAGAAACATCATGTTTCTTGCATAATTCATAAAGATAATCACATAATGGCTCGTTTTTAGTACCTTCTGTTGTGATTATGTTGATACCTCTATTTTCCGATAGTACCAAGTTTGGAATTTTCCTATTTGAATTAGTTGGATTAATACAGTTTACAGCCACAAATGATTTCATAACTGCTTCAATTGTTCCCGAAAACTCTTGCTGACCTAGAACAAGTCTATCATTCAAAATTACATTTAATGATGGGGCGATTATTTGTAATTCTGATGATTTTTCGTCAAGGTACTCTCTTGTTTTGATGATGTATCCCTTCGACAATTCAGTAGTTTTAACTAAGATGCGGTCCGTTTGTAGCAAGTCCACAATCTCTTTTGTACCTTCAATAGTCATTGTTAGCTGCCCTAAAGAATCATAGCTTTTTGTAATCTGCACCTCTTTAAAATTATCAACAATTCCAAACCTATTAAAATTAAGATCGAACACGTAAAACTCCATGCTCTACACCCCCAATAGCCTTGGTGTAAAAATCATGGATATTTCAAGATTATCTAAACCATCATCAGCGTTATATCGGAATAAGTTATCACCGATTTCTAATTGTAGAAACTTGCTGTTTAAATCAAGACTGTTAAAAATATTTGTCTTAACACCGTTCCGAATCAAAGTGACTGACTTTTTACGCTGATAAGTCGATACTTCGATAACATCACCAGCTTGCATAATTGTGTTTAGCTTCAATTCCTCATAAGTGTTGACGTTTACTAACGAAGGATTAACAAGCGTTCCAAGAGCCTTAAATCTGATAATCATCCCTGTTGACTCTTGCCCATCATTTAGAACATTCACAATAAGTGATGGAATTCTATATCCCATTTCTATACCCTCATCAGCTGGTATTTCTAAAGGAAATTCAAAAGCTGGTACCCATAGCGCGATATCTACACGTTGAGCATTTTTCCGATAAATGTATGGATCATTTGCGCTAAATTGTAAAAGACCGTTTAACCAACCTGCATTGTTGTTCTCTTCTTCGGTTGCAAATATAGGGGCCGATTCTAGATTTGCGTTGAGATAATATTCCTCTCCTGCCTCTGTTGTAAAGTCGATTCGAAATGGGTTAGCTTTGGGATTGAACACCTTGTATGCCAAATTCTTTTGTTGCTCAATCCACCATGAGTCTTTTATGCTCCTGTAAATAAAAAAAGGAATTTCAAAATCCCTATTTTCAAGCTTTGTATTTTGATAATGAGATCCATCAGCTGTACTTTCAGAATAATTAACACTTGCATCTAAACCACTCAAATCAACTTCCCCATCTAAACGAAAGTGGCGACCGAATGTAATCGAATCATCACGATTATTGGTAATCTTCAATTCTTTTACTAGCATGTCACCACCTCCCTACATTTGAAAGGCTATACGCCGTAATGCACGTTCGGTTGCTCTTGCTATAGCATTGGCATCATCGCGCGAGTAAATATTTATTTCAGTCCCGCTACCTTTCATGGTTTTAGCAATAGCTTCTCCAATTGCACCTAAAGTTTCCTCATTCAATGGCAAAACTGCTTCTGGACCGGCTTCGCCAACACCCTTTATTCCGTATGGAGTATCAAAAATAGTTGGTCGTGTAAAAATACCGCCTTTAGCGTACCATTCAACATCAAAGCCTGTTGGATAACTTATTTCTTTACCAAAAAAACTTTTAGTATCCCATTCAAGTTTCAAATGAGGTAAAGGTGGAAGTTCAATTTTTGGGATTTTCAACCTCAGGTTAGCGAAAAAGCTTTTTATTTTATCAATGATTCCACTGATTTTTTCCTTAGCTGCCTCAATCGGTTCAATTATCTTTTCTTTTGCTTCTTGCATTATCTCTCCCACTGCATCACGCAGATTATTAAATTTCTCAACCACCCCATCTTTTAATTCATTGTATTTCCCTATGATACTATCCTTAAGCTCCTTTGCTTTATTTACAAATCCTTCCTTAAGCTCGGTTACTTTAGCCATGACATTTTCCTTAAAAGAGACTATTGTGGCTATTGCACCGTCTTTCAAATCCGCAAATTTTTGAACAGCCCCTTTCTTCATATCATCAAACCATTTAACAAAGTTTTTAACCAAACTTGTTACGCCATTAGAAAGCCACGACGTAAATTGACCCCATTTATCGCTTAACCAATCCGTAATCTTTCCCCAGTTTTTAATGACAACGATAAGGGCAGCGATAGCAGCTGCTATACCAACAACAATAGCGACGATTGGTAAAAGTTCTACCTCTAATGCACCAATTGCTACCACAAGAGCAAGAATAACCGGCGTCAGCGCAGCGGCAACGGCTAAAAGACTTCCAAAAACAGCGACGAATGTTTTAACAGGGCCAGGCAATTTATCAAACCACTCGGCCATCTTCGACATTACGTCGATAAACGGGGTAAATGCATCCACCAAGCTTTGGCCGATGGGCAATAAATTTTCATGCAACTCTCGTAATGCACTCTGCCATTTTTCCCCTGGGCTTTTCTTCGCCATTTCATCAGCCTTGCCAGCCGTATCCTTAAATGCATCACCAACTTGAAATAAGGCTTTTGCCCCGTTTATTCCTAAGTCTTCAAACTGGGAAGAAAGAAGCGATAAAGCTTCTTGTTGCTTGGTTGGTGTCATTTTATTTAAGTCTTTGGATACGGACTCCGCTACATCCGCAACGGTCGCTTTTCCATCTTGCCATTTTTTGAACATTTCTTGAGTGTCTTTCGAAAAACTACCAATGATTTTTTGAAAAGAGCCGTCACCCAAACGTATTTGAAACTCTTTCACCGCATCGGCAGCTTTATCCGTGTTCATGGCCCCATTTTCCATACCGTTTTTGATGATTTGAAACATCTGCTCGGCACTATATCCAGCAGCCTTAAAATGGGGGGAATACTCGTTAAGCGTGTCCAAAAAGTCATCGGACATATTTAAACCGTTTTGGTAGCCAGCCGCAATTAGATCCAGTGCATGTTCTCCGGATATTCCAAAAGAGTCCATTAATTTTTGGGCCGCACGGACATTTTCCTGTACATCAGTACCTGTTCTTTTGGAGATTGTTGTTATTTGATTGGTTAGCTTTTCTAGGTCCGCATTATTTAAATCACCAAATGACCGCTTAACTAACATTACTGCTTGACTTGCTTCTTCTGTGGACTCAACAACACCATGTTTAAAAACATTTTCGACGACACCGTTTAATTTTTCCGCTTCATCAGCTGTTAACCCTAAATTTGCTTGTAAGTACGTCTGTGAGTCACCAAAAGATAACCCCATTTCCATTGCTTGTTTTCCAATTTCCAGTAATTTATCACTAATTCCTTGTAGCTGTTCAGCTGCTTCCATAAATACTGCAGCACTTAGCTTTTTGTTTATACCTTCCAAGCTTTGTTCAGCAGTTTGTCCACTGCCTTTAAGCCCTTCGAGTTTTTCACCAAACTGTGCAACTTCTGTTTTTGCTTGGTTAATTTTAGTTTCAAGCTGCATAACTTCACGGCTATTTTCCCCATATATTTTTTTAGCTTGTTCCAATTGCTGTTCTAGGTTTTTTACAATCCTATCCGTCAATTCCATTTGTGCAGCTAATTGTTTCTGTGCCAATTCTGTCTTTTCAGATTCAGAAGCATTCTCACCTAATTGTGCATTTTGCAATTTAAAAGAACTTGTAAGGTTCTTTTGTTCTGCTTCCAGCGTTTTACTTTCATTTTGTAACTGATTCAATACCTCTTTCGCGTCCCTGGCTTGGATTGCTTCCTCTGATAATCCTTCATTCACACGATCAAGAGATTTTTGCAAAGCCATTTCAGCACGCTCTGAATCTAATAATTTGCTATACATCTGTGTCAGTTGTCCAGTGGTCGTTTTCGTATCATTCGCCATTGCTTCATATTGTTCACGAAGCATTTGGGTGCGTTTTCTCGCAGCTTCCAGTTGTATCTCAAGTTTTTTCTTTTCGGCCGTCAACTTATCTGTAACCGTTGCATCTTTATCCATAGCCGCGATGTGATTTTTATACTCTTTGGCCGCGGTGTTCATAATCGCGTTAATCTCGCGCAAAGTCTCGGCATATTGTACTTGACCGTCCATTTTAAAATTGAGAACAACGTTTTTCGCTTTATCCGCCACATTCTCACCTCACTTCCGGTTATAAAATGGCGTTTGGTCTAAGTAGTAAACAATCTTTTCTTGTTTAAGTGCATCTGGATTGGTGTATCGGAGATGCATAATGTATTGCTTCAACAAATGATTGGGAGTTATGTTAAAAAAATCTTCCATACTCAGACCAAGTAATGTATTACCGACATAAAAATAAAAGTCCCAATCCAGTTCTTGAGATTGAGACTCACCATTACCGATTAACTTTTTTTTTCGGTTTTTATTTTATCCATGTCTTCTTTCTGGAACATTTGATTATTGAATATATTGAAGACAGTTTTAAAAATATCAGGTAAATCACTTAGCGGAATAGCATTCTCAATTTCCGATGGGGTGCAATCTGTACCACCGCTGCGGACCATGGCATAAATGAGCGCGTTCATCAATCGCACTTCTTTTTTACCAAGAGTTAACCGACCTTTCTGCAGCATTCGGTTAATGTCCTTTTCAAATATATGATAAGGTTTACCGTATGCTTCTTCGATATACGGAAATGATTTCATTGTAAAAATAACAGGGATACTTACACCCTGTATCTGGATGGTATCCCTATTTATATTGACGTTGACTAAATCGCTTAGCTTAGCCAATCAAATCAGCTCCTTTATACCGCCGGGAACAATGTTTCAATTTGAGATTCATCACATACGACTTGGGCCATGAAATCTTCAACAGTAACGCCGGCAGCATCCGCGGCACCGGAATCGAATTCAGCCATTGTCACATCGTTAAAAAGTAACGGATCTGCCGTGATTGTGTAGGCGATATCGTCAACGGTCATTTCATCATTTTGTGTTTTCCAACTTTCTTCAACTGGTGCCACCGTACAACGTGGGTACCAACGAGCTAGTTTAGTCCCATCAGACAACGGAAATACTACACCCACTGCAAATTTTGGATACTCTCTAGCTTTCGCATCTTCAAATGAGATTCCTTTTGTACGTGTTTTACCAAAGATTTTGTCGCGCACTTCCCGGTCCAAACCCGCCAGATTGAAGGCAAGGCTAAAGGCAGTATTTTTTGTGATATTGATAATCTTTTTGTTACTAGCCCATTTAACAAAGTTTGTCGTAGTCGCAGAGATTGTTAAGTCACTAATGTTTGTTTGAGTATATATTGTCTCAGAATACGTCGGAATTACATCTGACGTTTCATCACCTTCCATCATGCAGATATATAAATCTTCAATTCCGACAGAATATTGAATATCCCTTTTTTCTGTAGGCATTTACGCTAACCTCCCATTTTCTTAATTATTTTATTGGCCATTATCTCAGCGATTTTATCAGACTCATCATCAAACGTTTTTTGAACAAAATGACGACCTTTTACTTTTTTACGAGTGGGTCCGACTCTATGGCCATGTTCGACTAAGTGCCAGTACCAAGCGTTACCTTCGAATACGACTTGTACTATGTCATCTTTAACGACGACCTTTAAACTATCCCTTAAATGTTTATGACTTTTATTTGATACAGGGATACGAGGCTTTAACTTTTCCACGAAATAATTGGCGGCCTGCTCCAATACATCTAATGTGACTCTATTGTTCACTTTTAGCAGCGTGTTAATTTCTTTGAGTGCATCCAAAAAACCGTTATTGTTATCCGCCATTGTTACATCTCACCATCGTAATAAATTGGGTTACGGTGGAGTCATTCTCGTCATAAGGAATAGCTTCAAATTGGCTGTATTCAACACCATATTTATTGAACACATCCTTTAATGGCTTAATGTCCTCTTCCGTTCCATTCGTGACGACTGCGATTTGATAGAGTGGCATGTCCGCGATAACTTTATTGGAAGCACGTCTATGTTGCTCATTCACAAATTCATATTCTATATATGGGTAAGTTGCTGTTGTAGGAGCTGCATCACGATAAACCGGAATCCCTGATTCTTTCATGATTGATCTTAATTGTTGAAAGTTAATCGGCATAGGATAAACTCAACTCCATGACGCGATCCTCTTCCCGGACATAAATTCGTTCAATGTCATAGATTCGCTCACCAATTTGTACACGGTATTCTTTTTCGTTATCCTCTACATCCCGATCAAGACGGACCTCGATTTTTTTCATGATCTCCTGAGCATCTTTAAACGTAAATTTATCTGCAGCAGTAACGCCGATATTGTTGTATCGAATATCCCGAACCTTTACATATCCCATAACAGGCCGGTCTGTTTCCGGATCTATAGTTTCCTGCAACTTCATCAGACTGGCAGTCCATTTAAGATTATTCGTCTGTCGTTTCGGCATCGTCAAACACCTCCTGGATGATGAAAGGTGTCATTGCTTCCAATGCCTTTGATAATTCATCTTCGGACACTCGATACTCATAAAAAATGCCAGCAACCATGATAATCAACCATTCGTCTTGCCCGCCAGTTGCCTTTTTCACATACTTTTGAGCTCGTTCAATATAAAAGGGAAGAAGGGAATCATCCATCCCTTCCTCCCAGTGAATATGACTTTTTAGTTTAGTTGCTAATTCGTCCATAATCTATTAACCTTCCGCAGGTGCAGTAGCACCAACTTCATAACGGTAAACGGCCGGCTCGAACGGGCTATAAATTAACTGGCCATCAAGTAGGTTGTAAATTTGGAAACCGACTTTATTGGTGCCGGCATATTTTTCGATAAGTTTTTGCAATTCCATAGCACCGATGACATCTTGGATGTGGAATGCCTTGAAATCACCAAAATAGAATACCGGCACCGACGGATCCGAACCATCGGCCGCATCGGTAAAGTCAAGTGGATGACCTAATAATTTATACCCAACACCATCCACCGCTTCATGAAGCAACGGACGGCCGGTGGTATCGGTCATGTCTTCCAAGATAGTTAAAGCTGCACGGTTGACAATCCACATCGATTTTTTGAGAACTTCAGTAACCGGTTGGCCTTTTAACTTGACCAATTGGCTGTACAGTTTTTGAGAGTAACCTGGAGCAGTAATATCAACAGGGGTAGATTCATAGTAAGCAACAGCTTTCTTCTCAAGTGCACCCGGATTTTCATTACCGACGTCATTACCCTTAAACATGTATGATGTTTCTTTCCGGACGTATGCCTTTTTAAGTTCCTCAATTACGATATCTTCAATTGGTGCTCCTGACATTTTTAATAGTTTCTTAGTTACTGTTGCAAGAGCATCAAATTCTGCTGGATCCAGATAAATTTCATCAAATTCAATTTCTGTTTCTGCAATTTCATCTCCAGATCCACGTTCTTTCTTACGTACATTAGCATCAGCCTTCTTAACCAATACAGGCCATTTTACATTACCTTTTGTAGGATGTACAGAACCATATTTACGCAACAGGTTTTCTTCCTGAGCGTAAGTGATAATTTCACTGGCGATAACTTCCGGAATCGTAACAGAACCGTTTCCGGCTTCGATACCAAGAGATCGCGCTTCTGCTTCAGAGATTTGGCCAACTACAAATTTCGCAAATGCTCGGCGGATTTCTTTCTCTTTTGCTTTAGTAGATTTTGCGCCTCGAGTGGATAATCCGCTTGCAATCGCAGTCATAATCGCGCTACGTTGTTCTCCGGAAATACCATTAGAGCGTTGACCTTCATCCCCTTCACCTTCTCCGGCTCCATCACCATCTCCGGAACCGTCTCCGTCACCCTGATTGGTACCTTCAGGTTCACCGTCACGATTTTCACCATCACTGGAACCATCACTGGTGCCATCACCTTCGTCGGACGTTCCTCCATCCATATCTGCCAATTGGTTAGCGATCTCTTGTAGCTGATTAGATAACTCCTGAACCTCTTTTTGAATTTCCTCTAAATCTTCGGCACGAACTTCCCCTTTTTCGAGTTTATCGCGCAGTTCTTTTAAACGCTCTTTATTTCGTTTTTGCAAAGCCAATAAAAGTTTTTTATTCATCTTTTAACAACTCCTTAATTTGTTTTAAAAGTTTAATACGTTTTTCTACTTCCTTATCAATATCTTTACTTCGGACAACGCTTGCTTCGGTGTCCTCATATGCCGGTAGGGATACAATTGAGATTTCAAATAAATCGACATCCTTCAAAGTTCTTAGAGCCGGCTCTACTGAGTAATCCCATTCTTCTTCAATCGGAATAAAGCCGAATGAACATTGGTTTATGTCGCCGCGTTTCATGGATTCAGCAAGATCCCGGGCGACGGTCGTATTCGGTAATTCAATCTCAAATTTTAGTCCGCGTTCATCCTCAGTAAGATAGAGGGTGCCACTCTTTGTTCGACCGAGAACATTGTCCCAGTCATGGTTAAATAAGGCTCGGATATCATTCTCGGAAATGGACCGAGCAAACGCTCCCGGAGCAATCACTTCAGTGAACCAGTCACCAATTGATGTCTTTGAGTTAAAAACGGCAGCGTAACCGGTAATCTTAATCGGCTCACTGTCGGTACCACCCCTTGTTTGAAGGTTGGTGATGTCAATTGTCCGAAGTTCCTTTTTCTTCATCTTTTTCATCACCCCCTTTCAAATAATCGGACGGCAGCGAATCATCAGTTGCTTTTTTCTCGCCGATTTTTGATAGATCATTAGAAATATAAATCGCTTGTGTTTCCGGAGTATTTTGCTTCGGGAATCCAAGCATTTCAGCGACATTATCCGGTGAAGTAATACCGGTCCGGACAATGTTGTAACCGATATTCGTTTTTGTGCTATATGGCACGAAATCAAGAATATTGATTTTAAACTTAATACGCTTAGTTGAGTCGCGACCAAAAAATAAAACCGATAAATGCTCTTCAAAATTCCGCATTATCGGTTTTACCGCTTTATTGTGTAGATACATCATGGCTTTTTCCAAATCAGATTTTATAAGCGCTTGGTAAGTTTCAACATTTATTCCTAAAAACTTTCCAAGATCCTTCTTGTAAACATTTAAATATGCTAATATTTTTTGGTCATCGATTGGACTTGTTAATGTATCGATTTCGTATCCTTTTCCCAGCGGAATCATTTTAACGGTGTGACTTTCATCGATCGCTTCCAACTGATCAAGAATTGCTTTAATTAGTTTTGACTGAGCAGCATTCTGCGGATTGATATGAGCATCAAGCTTTAACAGATAAGCCAATAACCCGCCTTTAGTGTACTTATCCGTCAAAACCTTTTCAGCGTTCATAACACCATCAAGGGTGTTTTTCCCAAGCTGTAAAATGCCAACCCCGCGCAAATGACTAGTCCCGATATTTTTAACATGCCGGATCATAAAACCGGGAATTTCGGTACCGTTAATTTTAAAATGCTCAATTAATCTGTTGTCCAATTCGGTATAAACATTGGCTGCAAGGTGAAGCTGATCACCATCTAAAACAGGAAAAACCTCTCCCTGTAATAAGTAAGTATTGGTCATTAATTTGATAAATTCGGACCCAGTCAGATAATTATTTGGTTGAGATAGAATCTTTAATACCGGATCACTTCGGATCTCTTTACCACTACCGTCTACCACAACGATTTCGGCCAACATCATTTGATTTGATATATCCTGCAGAAGCTCATACACATCGGACGATTCCAAAATGTTGTCATCATTCACGTACCGGCCACCGTATCGAGCAACACTTGAGTAAATATCTTCAAACCATCCACGCTTTTCAATTTGACGTAATAAAAAGTTTGAAAATCTATCACGTAATCCCAAATTTTCACCGCCTTTCTATCTATAAATTTCATCTAAATATTCATCAAAATCTTCATCTGCAACAATTGGTTCCATCATATTCAATGTTTCTTTATGAGCAATTAAAAAAGCCACGAAACCATCAATATGTTCCGGGCTTTTACGCTTACTTGGTGCTTTTAAATTGTTAATATTTGTAACAATTTTGGCATTTGATGTACAGAAAACAAATAACGGATTATCTGTTATTACTGCTGGAACCTTTTCACCATTCAATATTCTTTCTTGCAGTAAAAGTAATTCAAAGTCATCAAATGGTTC
>Ga0310828_1001683_pt1 | contig 12060 bp, 6 predicted proteins | sample WT_ome_3_FD_202242 | JGI IMG/M metagenome (GOLD analysis project Ga0310828, IMG submission 202242) | Sorghum-adapted microbial communities enriched on wild type (WT) sorghum from Joint BioEnergy Institute, Emeryville, California, United... ... | reverse complement strand
TCCTGGATCCGGGAGTGCTCGCGCAAATGGAACAGGTTCGCATGGAATGCGAGGGTATTCCCGAGTTTGAGATCCGCAATGCCAGGTATGCCTGGATCGAGCGGCTGCTGGGCGAGGTCGCCGGTCATCGAACGCCGGCCCTGGGCCGGAATTGGAGCGACCGGATCGATAGTCTGGTGCTGCACCGTTACCTGGGGATTCCCCTGTTTCTTGCTTTTATGTTCGTGGTCTTTCAGATTACTTTCAGCTGGGTCGGGACATCGCTTTCCGACCGGTTGGATGTCTTTATCAGCGGGCCGGTTTCCGGTGGACTGCAGTCCATGCTGATCGCGATGAACAGTCCCGATTGGTTCACCCGGCTTATGGTGGACGGAGTGCTGGCTGGTGTCGGTGCCGTCATCGTATTCGTACCGCAGATCGCCAGCCTGTTTCTGTGCCTTTCCTTCCTTGAGGATTCCGGCTACATGGCCAGGGTGGCGATCCTGATGGACCGCTTCATGCGCGCGATCGGCCTGAACGGCCGTGCCTTCATTCCGTTAATCCTCGGGTTCGGCTGCAATGTTCCGGCGATTATGGCGACCCGCGCGCTCGACAGCCCCAAGGGCCGTCTGGTAACCGCCTTTATTTCGCCGTTCATGTCCTGTTCGGCCCGGCTGTCGGTCTATTCCCTGTTCGTGGCGGCCTTCTTTGCCAAAGGGCAGGCTGTGATCGTCTTCGCGCTGTATTTGACCGGAATCGTGATAGCCGTCTTGACGGCGTTTCTGATGAAAAGCTTCGTGCGTGCGGAGGAAGGGCTTTTCCTGATGGAGCTTCCGCCCTATCGCGCGCCTATGGTCAAAAGCTTGCTGCTGCTGACCTGGGATAAGGCCAAGGGCTTCGTGCGCAAGGCCGGCACCATTATATTCGGAATGTCGGTGCTGCTGTGGTTCCTGGGACATTTCTCCATCCACGGCATGGCGGCCATGAACGAAAGCTTCCTTGCGCTTGTCGGCGGATGGATCGCCCCGGTGTTTGCGCCGCTCGGATTTGACACATGGCAGGCCGGTGTTTCGCTGATCACGGGGTTTATGGCCAAGGAAGTGGTGGTCGCCACGATGGGCATCGTGTACGAAGCCGGGGAAAGCACTCTCGGGGCGCTGCTCCGGCAGGCGTTCACTCCGGCGGCGGCGTTGTCGTTTCTTTTCTTTATCCTGCTCTATACCCCGTGCCTGTCCACGGTCGTCATGATGAAGAAGGAAACGGGATCCTGGAAATGGACCTTGCTTTCCATCGTCTACAGCTTTGCCGTCGCCTGGATCATCGCGTTTATTGTTTACAGGCTGGCCCTGTTGTTTGACTGACGGAAAGTCGCCGTTTGAAAACCAACATTTAAGCGAAAGCGGGGATCGCAATGATTTATGTGATCATGGCGATTGTTATCGGGTTTGCAGCCTGGCAGCTGGTGGCCTTTTTCAAACGGTCAAAATCCGGCGGCTGCGCTTCGGGCTGCCATGGTTGTTCTGCCAATGGAAATTGCCAAATTCAACAGATCCATCCGTCAAAGGTCGACAAGAAGCTTCGCTAAACCTTGTTGCCGGCCGAAACCGGCCCCGGCAAACCGGTTCTTTCCGCGAGAGGCCGGCTTGTCCGGTTGGAACGAGCACCGCTTTTTTTGTATTTTTCGGACGGGAGGCTGTCTCAAAGAGCAGTTATTCAACTGCTTTTGCAGCACAGCCTCTTTTTCATATCAGAAAGAAGCGATTCAGATCCACCATGCACGGCTGACAATAACCAGCAGGATGAACAGAACGAGGATTACTCCTGTTGGTGTGAATGCGTAACCGGCAAATGCGCTCATGCGATCACCCCTTCTTTTCGGCTGACGCAGGAAAGACTGCCGCCGCCGGATTGCACGGCAGGTGCAATTTTCTTGCGTCTGCATGATCAGAATATGCGAGTTCGCCCGGTTTGCCTGGACGATCACCCATTTTCCGGGCAAAGCGCCAATCCAAACCGGTAATCGCCGGCCGGTCTTCCGGGCATACTACTTGAAAAAGTCGGGGGGCGAGCAAATGAAAAGAGGGATCATGCTTTCCATTGCGGCAAGCCTGGTACTGACCGCCTGCGGTTCGACCGAACCAAAGCCGGCGCCGCAAACCGGCTCCGGGCAGCAGAAGGAAGAAAGCGCCATCGGCAAAGAGCTCAAACGACAGGTAGACATGTACCGGGAAATTAAGGAGTACAAGCGGTCCCAAAGAGAACAGCTGCTCAGGGAGCAAGCAAAGCAAGAACAGAACGCGGCGAAAAACCGGACTTCAACAGAAATGTCCGGGAAAGGAAGAAGCGGTACGACAGGCGGGGGAGGTTCCTGAGGGAAAAATATCTCTTTACAAGGGCGTGTGGATATGCTATTTTATTGCTATTACTTTACTTTATCGCCAAAAAGCCCAAAAGCATAAAAGCGGGAAAGTAAACCACTAGCATGCGGGTAAAGGAGAACAGGATCATGGGTCAACACAAAGCAAGCAAAATAGTCGACTGTACGATCCGCGACGGCGGTCTTGTCAACAACTGGGATTTTAGTGTGGAGATGGTTCAATATTTGTATTCCAGTCTCAACGAGGCCGGCGTGGAATATATGGAAATCGGTTATAAAAACTCTCCCCGATTGCTGGGAGGTGCGGATTCGGCAGGACCCTGGCGGTTTCTGAACGATGATTTTCTGAAAAAGATCATACCGCAGAAGATGAATACCAGGCTTTCCGCATTGGTGGACATCGGCCGGGTGGATGAGAACGATATTTTGCCGCGCAGCGAGAGCGTTCTCGATCTGATCCGCGTAGCCTGCTACAGCAAGGATGTGGATAAAGCCATTGATCTGGTGGAGAAGTTTCACGGGATGGGCTATGAAACCACGATCAATATTATGGCTCTTTCCAACGTTATGGAAAAGGATTTGCTGGAGAATTTGGCCATGATCAAGGACAGTCCGGTCGATGTGGTGTATGTCGTCGATTCGTTCGGCAGTCTGGATATGTCCGATATCCAGTACCTGGTGGAGAAATTCAAGCGGCACCTGCCCGAGAAGAAGCTGGGAATCCATGCCCACAACAACATGCAGCTGGCCTTCGCCAATACGCTTACGGCCAACCAGCTTGGAGTGGAATATCTGGACGCCTCGGTTTACGGGATGGGACGCGCTGCCGGCAACTGCCCTACGGAACTGCTCGTCACCCATTTGAAGAACCCGAAGTACAACCTCCGGCCGGTAATCGACATGATCGAGAAATATATGGTTCCGCTGCGGGAAAAGGAAGAATGGGGCTACCTGATTCCGTACATGATTACCGGCACGCTTGACCAGCATCCGCGTTCCGGGATGGCGTTGCGAAATTCCGAGGACAAAGACCGGTTTGTCAAATTTTACGACAAAATGACCACTCCGGAGCTGGTGCACGACAAATAAACATGACGAATCTGGGGACCGCGGGGCGGTCCCTTTGCATTGCCGGGATACAAAAATGCGCGAAATGAGGAATTAAGGATCGAATCCACCAGGCAATTGTGCTAAGCTAAAGTAGGGATCAAGCGTTTTAACGGGAGGTGGCCCTCGTTGGAAAATCAGGAATTTGCCAATCTTCTGCAGCAATATCAAGGTCCGGTCATCGAGCGCTGGATGCGCGAGATGACCGTACGCTATCCGGATTATGCAATCCGCTTCGGCCTGTTGGACCGCTCGCGTCTGCGCAAAAACGCGGAGATGCATTTCCGCCTGCTGAGCCGGCTGGATTTGCCCATGGAAAAACAGAAGGAATATCGGCTGCTGCAAAAAAAAGTGGAAGCGCTGGTCGGCAAGGACGAGCCGTTGGAGCAGCTGTTGACTGTTGTCCATGTTTGGCGGGATGCCTTCGTTCTGACCCTGCTTGACCGGGGCGCAGATCCGCCTCTGGAGCAGCTGCAGAGGCTGTTCAACCGAATTGATCAATTTCAGCTTCTGATGTTTCGGATGTTCCGGGAAAAGACCGAGATGCATCTCCGCCTGAAAGAACGGCAAATCGACGAAATGCACAACGACCGTATCCATCTGATCGGCCGAATGGCGGCCAGCATGGCTCATGAGCTGCGCAATCCGCTTACGGCGATCGAGGGCTTTCTCAAGTTGATCGACAGGCAGCTTCCGCCGGATGGCTCCGACAAATTAGGTTACTACCTTCATATTATTCAAAGCGAAATGGAGAAACTGAAAATGCAGATCACCGGATTTTTGAGTTTTTCCAAAAAAGGACAAAATGAAGAACCGCCTGCCTTTCTGACGGTCAACGACCTGGTCCGTTCGGTGATTGCCCTGTTTGAACCGAGGCTGATCGATGAGAAGATTTCCCTGGAAACCAGCTTTCAGGCCGCGACCCCGATCTATGTACAGAAGGTAGCCCTGCAGCAGGTCATCTCCAATTTGCTGAACAATGGTCTGGAAGCGCTTAGCTCCGTCCCGGAATGCAGAAAAATCCGCATCGTCTGCAGAGAAACCCGGGAAGCCTGCATTGTGGAGCTGACCAATAACGGCCCGGAAATTCCCGAATCCATCCGCCATCGTCTGTTCACTGTATTCGTCACCAGCAAGGAAAGGGGAACCGGACTGGGGCTTGCCATCTGCAAGCAGATCATGAACCGGAACCAGGGGGAGATCAGCTTTGTTTCCAACGAGAAGGAAACGACCTTCAAGCTGACTTTCCGCAAGGAACCGGCATCCGGAACCCGGAGCCGCCCGTTGGCGCCAAGCATAGGGTAGACATACAAGGTGCTGAGAATACATACCGGTATCCTGGGGCAGCGGCTTGCCGGTGTCGGGCCGGAATATCCATGGCGGGCCCAAAGCCCCGTTTTTTATGTGCAATCCTCCATTTCCCGGAGAAGCTCCTCCACGGCCTTCAGGTTTTTCCGGAATTCGGGAACCGCAAGCCCCTGGAGAAACGACGTCATACCGCGCAAAATCACCCGGTTCGGCCGGGTTTTGTGCAGCTCTTCTTCCATAACCTGCAGGGAAGACGCGATATCCTCGGCCATCCCGGAATCGGCAGAAATCCTGTCGGCCAGCCCGCGCAGACGGGCCAGTTCGCCTTCAAGTCTTTCCACAGGCTCCGCCCGCATCCGGGTGCGCCCTTTTTCCAAAAAATCGGCCATCAGCTCCCTGTCCAGGACGGGCTGCACCCTTTTCTTCCGCATGCCTTCGATCAAGTCCTCCAACCGGTCGACGATGAAGCGCGCCAGCCGGTCCAGGTCCAAAGGTTTGTTGTCCAGGATCAGGTAACCCATATAATGGCTCATGATCGCATCAAGCATGGTTGCGCCGTCCAGCGAATACTCCTCGGCATCCTTCCCGTAAATCTCCAGAATTTTTTCGCGGTACCAGGTGAAGATCTGGGCCCTGGCGGAAAAAATAAAATCTTTCATATCATCGCTGATTGGAATCAGGCGTTCTTTCATCTGCATTTCGATAAACGTCCGGTATTTCTGGACTTCCTTCAGCTGCTGATGAAGCTGCGCGGCCAGCTTCTCCTTCGGTTTGGCACCGGCAGGCACGGGGACATCCTGAATCCTCCGGAACATCAAATCGTAGTAGTATTTGTAGATCGACAAGAGGAGATCCTCTTTCGACTTGAAATAAAAATACATCGATCCCTTGGCCATTCCGGCGGAATCGGCAATTTCCTGCATGGAGGTCAGATGGTAGCCTTTCTGGGCAAAGAGCTTGATAGCCGCGTTGATGATCTGGAGTTTTTTCGGATTCAAGGTTTGTCCACATCCTTTGAAGGTCTGGCGTTCGGACGCATTCATTCAATTGACCGTCCGGTCGGCTGCAATATATAATATAACCGACCAGTCATACGTGCGGCAAGGCTGATTGTTTTCCGCTTCCATAAGAATTGCCGAATTCGACATATTCCTCGAAAAGATTACATAGGAAAATTCCGGTACGATACAGAAATCCGCGGGATACGATCCGGAGGCGGGAAGAGGAAAGGAGCGGGCGTTCCGGTCGGTTTGACCGACGGACGCCTGGGACGGAAAGCGCATATTCATGACACCGGTCATGCGGACGATATGACTTTCTCCACGTGCCTTATGCCGGAGCCGGCCGCTATAATGAGGGTTGACAGAGAGAACGCGAGAAGTGGAGGGGAAACACTGTTTATGATCAAGTTAACCGAGTTTTCCATGAAAAACGTGGCAGCGGTGATCATCCTCATGATCCTGCTGGCATCGGGCGGAATGTTCGCCGCCTCCTCCCTGAAGGTGGAGAGCATGCCCGATATCACGTTTCCCGTGGTGGGCATCATGACGACCTACCCCGCTCCGCCCAAGGATGTGGCGGAGGATGTGACCAAGCCGCTGGAGAAGGCGCTCACCGGCCTGGAAGGCATGAAGAACCTGACCTCGACATCTTCGGACAATTTCTCCCAGATCATTATTGAACTGGAACAGGGGAAGAAGCCTGAGGATGCCAAGACGGACATCGAGGATCTGATTGCCAACGTCAAACTCCCGCAAGGTGCCGAAAGGCCGAAGGTTATGACGTTCGGCTTCGCGTCCTCGCCGTCTTATTTTTTGAGCGTGTATGCGAAGGACGGGGTGAGCCGGACGGAACTCGACCGGACGGTCAAGGATGTGATTGAACCGGGCTTCAATTCGATCAAGGGCATTGACCATATGGATCTGGTCGGCAATCAGGAAGCGGAGCTCGATATCAAGCTGGACGCCGACGCGATCAACAGCTACGGGCTGACGCCGGCGCAGGTTTCCGGCATGATCAGCGCCGCCCTGACCTCCAGTCCGGCCGGTTCGGTGGACTTCAACGGCAATACCCAGATGGTTCGCGTAACGGGAGACATGGATTCCATCTATAACCTGGAAAATATGAGCATATCGACTCCCGCCGGCGATACGCTGCTGCTGAAACAAATCGCCAAAGTCGAGGCTATCAGCGAGGCCAAATTTATCACCCGCCTGAACGGCCAGCCGGCGGTAGCGATTCATCTGTACAAAACCAAGGATGCCAACCTGGTTGAATTCGCATCGTCAGTGGACAAAATGATCGACGAGTGGAGCAAATCGCAGCCGAACGTCACGTTTGAAAAAGTCATCAACGGTGCCGTCGAAATCAAGAAATCAATCAGCGGCATGCTGCGCGAGGGCCTGCTCGGAGCCGTGCTCGCCTCCCTGATGATCCTCTTGTTCCTTAGAAATATTCGCATGACGGCGATCGTTTTGGTCTCGATTCCCTTGTCTATTTGTGTGACTCTTCTTTGTATGGCGGCCCTGGGTATTACCCTCAATATTATGACGCTCGGGGGGATGGCGATCGCGGTCGGCCGGGTGGTCGACGACAGCATCGTCGTCATCGAGAACATTTTCAGTCAGCTGCAGAAGGTCCAGGATCGCAATGAGTCGGTGATCAAGTACGCGACGAAGCAGGTAGCTTCGGCGATTACGTCTTCCACAATCACGACGGTGGGCGTCTTTGTCCCGATCGCGTTCGTCAGCGGCGTGGTCGGCGAAGTGTTTCGCCCGTTCGCCATGACCCTTGTCTCGGCGCTCCTGGCCTCACTGCTCGTCGCGCTGACCGTCATCCCGATGATGGCGAAGCTCATGGTGCTCAAGAGCAAGAACATCAGGCATGTTGAGAAAATCGACGGCCCGGTGTATACCCTGTACCGGAAAGTACTGAACTGGTGCCTGCGGCATCGCTGGATTTCGCTGGGATCGTCGGCTCTCGTGTTTATCCTCGTCATGGGACTGACGACTCCCTTCATTCCGAAATCGTTCATGCCGGAAAGCGATACGGACCGTTCGATGGTTTACCAGATTCAGCTGCCGAACGAGACCTCGCTGGAAGCGATGGATGCCCAGGTCAGGCAGCTGGAGCAGATCATGAAGGATGCGAAGGACGAGAAGGGGGGGCCGCTCTTCAAATACGAGGAAGCGATGATCGGGTACGACTTCAGCGGGGACCAGTATCCCTACAAAGCGATGATCCTGACCGAGGTGAGTGAAAATTCCCGCCCCAAGGAGGACATGAAGGCGTATAAGGAGAAGTTCGAGCGGGAACTGCCCCAGGGCTCGGAGGTGTTCGCCCAGACGATCTCCTTTTCCGGCGGGGGGAGCAGCTCCGATTTTTCTTATTCGATCAAGGGAGACGATCCCCAGGTGCTCAAGGAAGCGGCGGAGCAGGTAAAGGAGAAGCTGAGGGAATTTCCGGAGCTCAGCAATATCAAGGACAGTCTGGACAAGAGCAAGACGGAAGTCGAAGTGACCGTGGATCAAAACAAGGCCCGGTTGTACGGTTTTTCCTCCGCGCAGGTCATGCAGCTGGTGGGCAGCTGGATTTCCGAGCAGAAGCTTGGTGACCTGAAATTCGACAACGTCACCTTCGCGACAAAAGTCGAACTGGATCCCGTTTATAAGGATAATGTGCAAAAAATCGGCAATCTGCAGCTAAGGACCGCCCAAGGGAACCTCATTGCCCTGAATGAGATTGCCAAGGTCCGGCAGATCGCTGCTCCGGTTGCCATCCACCGGCAAAATCAAATGCAATATGTGACCGTAACGGCAACGATCGACAGCGCCGACAAGGGCGGAGTCAGCGCCAAAGCGGCGGCCGCCCTGAACGCCATGGAGCTGCCGGACGGGATCAGCCGGGAAGTTCAGGGGGTTACCGATGACATGAACGAAAGCTTTAAGCAGATGTTCGCAGCTATGGCAGCTTCCATCTTCATCGTGTATCTCGTCATGGTCATTGCCTTCGGCAATGCAAGCGCGCCGTTCGCCATTCTGTTTTCCCTGCCACTGGCAGCGATCGGCGGCATGCTTGGACTGTTTGTGACCCGGCAGACGCTGGATGTCACTTCGCTGATCGGTTTCCTTATGCTGATCGGCATCGTCGTGACCAACGCCATCGTGCTGGTGGACCGCGTCCAGCAGCTGCGCGAGGCGGGCTTGGCCACCCGGGAGGCGCTCATCGAAGCGGGAACGACCCGCTTAAGGCCCATTATCATGACGGCCGGCGCCACCATCATCGCGCTTCTGCCCCTCGGACTCGGGTTATCGGAGGGAACTGTCATCTCGAAGGGACTGGCAGTTGTCGTGATCGGCGGGCTGATTACGTCCACTGCACTGACTTTGGTGGTGGTTCCGATCGTGTACGAGATGATCGACCGCCTGAAAGCGAGACTTTCCCGCAAGTCCGGCAAGACGCGGAACGCGCAGGCCGCCGGGCAGGCGCTCTAGTCCATCCCATTCGAGAAAAGGAGAATTCAGACGATGAAATCGAGCAAGAGGAACCCATACAGGTACTGCAGCTTCAAGACGTTGGCGGCCGTTGCCATGAGCCTGGCGCTGATCGCCGGCTGCTCCGCGCCCCAGGCAAAGCCGGAGGGGAAACCCGCGGCCGCGGAACCGCAGATCAAAACCGTGAAAACGGCCAAGGTTACCCGGCAGATCATTGCCGATCCGGACGAGGTCGTTGCCGATCTGCTTCCTTCCGTGCAGATGGATGTCATTTTGAAGGTTGACGGAGATGTGGAGCAGGTCGTGGCGGAACGGGGGCAGTATGTGAAGGAAGGCGATCTGCTGCTGAAAATCGACGATTCGGACGCGATCAGCCAGGAGAAGAAAGCGGAGCTTGCGGTGAAAAGCGCCGAGGCGCAGCTAAGCAAAAGCAGGCAAGATCTGGAAAACAGCAAAAAAGAAATGCAGGCTTCGATCGACAAAATGCAGGACCAGGTGAACGAGACGGAGAAACAATACAACAAAATGCACAACGATTACGATCTGGGCCTCGTCACCAGGAAACAGCTGGAAGATGCGGAAACGAACCTGAACAACCTGAAGAAGGATCTGGAAGTGCTGAAGCAAAAATACGACACGCTTGTCCATACCGATTCGCTGGCCGCACTGGAGGTTCAGCTGCAAACCTCCCGATTGAATGTGAACGACGCGAAGAAGGCACTCGGGTACTACGATGTCAAGGCCCCGATCGGGGGGTTGCTGACCGAACTCATTCCGAAAGAAGGCATGACCCTGGCCCGCGGCACGAAAGTGGCCCAGATTCAACAGCTGAACCCGATAAAAATCCATGCCAGCCTTTCACAGGCAGCCTATCAGGAAGTTCAGGAGAAGAAAGAATTGAAGTTTCACCTGTCCGGTTCCTCCGACATGTTGACCGGCAAGATCAGCTATCTGGGCAGCGTTGTCAACTCCCAGACCCACGCCTACGATCTGGAGATGGAGGTGCCGAACGAGGAATTGACCCTCAAGCCGGGGATGAAGGTCCAGGTCCAATTGAACGATGTGCAGGACCAGAACGTCATCGTCGTTCCAACGACCAGCATTGTCCGGGAAGGCGCCGATACATACGTCTTCGTGCTCAATAACGATATCGCGGAAAAACGCAAGGTGGAGCTGGGGCGCCTCAAGGATGCCAATCAGGAGGTTATTTCCGGATTGAAGGAGAACGAAGTCCTGATTGTCTCCGGCCAGCAGCAGCTCAAGGATAAGGAGAAGGTGAACGTCGCCCAGTAAGCCTGCATGCGGCTCCTTCGTCCCCGCGCCGGCGCGGATTGTTCACTGCCGGCCCGCAGGGGCGGATTTGCACTCATACATTGATGATTTCATCAGGAGGAGAGTTAGCTTGAGAAAACCGTGGAAAAAAACCATTACAGCAGCGATGATCAGTGTTTCCCTAATGACCTCGGGGTATGCCGCCTACGCGGCGGAGGCGGTCCCCGCCGTCCATGACCTCCCGTCCTATCCTCTGGCCGACCATCTTCAGGTTGAGCTCAAAAGTCTGCTGAACGAAAGAACCGCCGGAGGAATCCGGATAGGAGCCGTGATCCGGATGTCCAACGACAGCGATAAAATTACCCGCGTTCCCGAATACGAGGTTCGCGTGACGACGACCGACGGCGTTTCCTATACGCTGCAGCCGAGCGCTTCCAACCCCAGATCGCTTCAGCCCAAGGCGACCGTTGAGCTCAGCTACCTCTGTGTGATCGACCGCAGCGACGAGATTTCGCTGTCCAAGCTGTCCTGGGTGGATGTCGACGAATATGTCTACCCCAAGAAAGAGACCCCGATTCTTGCGCTGGACGTTGCTTCCCTGAGCTGGAAAGGGACGGATTCAACGATTGAAGATCCGGAAGCGATCATGAAGTGGGGAGAAGTCTTCCGGATCCCGGCGATCGATTCGCCGCTTCAATACAGCCCTGTGGATATTTCCGACACGATGACCCAGACGGGTCCGGTAACGGTGGTCAAGATGCAGGTGGCAAACCCGACGGACAAGAAGGAAACAGTGCCGGATTTCTCGCTGGACGGCAAGTCCGCAAGCAAAACCTACCCCGGCAAACGGGTAGAGGCTGGTCCGGTCACGCTGGAACCGCAGGAGAAGAAAGAAATTCATTTTGCCATCCCCACCGATGCGGATGCCCGGCTGACCAGCTTGAACGTAGTCACTCCGGAAAGCTACACCCAGATCGATGCCCAGGGTAAAGCCTCGGTCGTCCAGTATACGATCGGACGGCTCAATGTGCTCCTGCCTGAAGCGGGACTCGCCCAGCAGCTTGCCCGGCTGCCCGAATACACCTTCGGCACGCCGATCAAGCTCAGCCTCTTTACCGACAAAGTCGATCCGAACCTGACCACTTCGCTGGTCGATATGCGGTTTTACGAAAATGAAGGCAAAGGCTACCAGACCGCCGTGGCGAAGGTCGTGCTGGACAATAAGGGCGACAAGCCGCTCATCCTGCCTCCGCTTGCCGCCGAGATTGTGACCCCTGAAGGATACCGGTATTCCAGCATCCGTCCGGGCGGCTCTTCCGGCACTCAAGCGGGCGGAAGCGCAGCGGGCGCGGCGCTTCAGCAGATTATGCCGAATACGAAGACGGTGGTCACGTATGCGTTCCTCATGCCGGAGTCGGAGAAGCCGGAACAGCTGGCGGTCAAACTGCAGGATACCCTGTCGGCGGCCCCTTACACTTCTACTCTTACCGCATTCAAGATATCCCTGCCGGAAGAGAAGCTGAA
>Ga0310828_1001679_pt1 | contig 12078 bp, 9 predicted proteins | sample WT_ome_3_FD_202242 | JGI IMG/M metagenome (GOLD analysis project Ga0310828, IMG submission 202242) | Sorghum-adapted microbial communities enriched on wild type (WT) sorghum from Joint BioEnergy Institute, Emeryville, California, United... ... | reverse complement strand
TTCTTGCCCGATGACTTCTAACACAGGAGCGCAACCAGTGGAGGCTGTTTAACAGCCCCACTGGGTAACAAAATTACATGAGTGAACCATGAGTCTTCGGTAACATTTTTATGTGAGTTGACACGTATCGCCAGACTCAGACACACTGTTCATCGGAACGAAGGATACAAGTGTCTCACCTTCAATTATACGTAACTCACTTTTCTTGGGATTTATTATGCAAATATCAGAAATACGCTTCCACTCCCACCCCTTTTCATTCCTCACGGGGTCCCCAAACATCTCATAAAACACCGACTTGGTAAGTTGATCCAGTTCCTCAAGTTGTTGCTTGCGAAGTTTTAGCAACTCGGATACAGTGTCGAGTTCACGTGCAATTTGCTTTTGAATGTCCAGGGGAGGGAGGGGTAGTAAAATATTATCTAGAGTTTGCTTCGTAATCTGGTTAATTGTGGTAGTTGCACTTCTCGTTAGTTGCTTACGGAAATTGCCTGATTGCAAGAAATGCTTAATAAAAAAATTGAGTGGTGACCTGTAAACCATCATAAATGCACCGAATGATACGTTTTCTAAGAAATTATCTATTATTGCAGATTTCCCAACAAGATTAGCGCTTCCATTTCTACTGCAAATTAAAATATCTCCATTTTTCAACAGTAGATTGCTATTAATATTTTTACTTACTTTCACTACATCATTTAGTACGATCTTTCCATCTTGTATATTGCCTGATCGAAGTACAATAGTTCCATTATCCGCAACTTCTTCAGGTTTGTACGTTAATCCAATCAGGGAATTTCCCACATCCCCCAACCGAACTTTCTCCCACTTACTCACTGAGCATCCCCCTCAGTTCCTGCATCTTCGATGCGATCTCAGCGTTGAGCTTGTCCAGTCGGTCCAGGATCACAGACGGAGGATCGTACTCAACCTTTTCGTATACGATCTCTTTATATCGATTAATGGAAAGATCATACCCGTTCTCCACGATCGATGCTTTGTCGACGAAGAAGCTTTGCTCCGTGCGTTTGCGGTCTTTCTCGGCCTCGAGGTTGTGGAAACGTGCCAGAATATCTGGAATGTCGTTAGCGTCGATTGGATTTCGTCTGTCGTCAAGGGAGTAACCGTCAGCCTTCATATCATAGAACCACACCTGGTCCGTACCGCCAGCATCTGTCTTCGTAAAGACCAAGATCGCCGTACTCACGCCAGCATATGGCTTAAATACGCCGCTCGGCATGGAGATTACGGCCTCCAGCTTGTGGTTTTCGACCAATTCCTTGCGAAGTGACTTGTGTGCCTTCGTCGTGCCGAACAGGACTCCGTCCGGAACGATCGCTGCACAACGTCCGCCTTTGCGAAGCATGCGAAGGAACAACGCGACAAAGAGCAGTTCCGTCTTCTTGGTATCGCAGACAGCCTTCAGATTGTCATGAATGCTCTCGGCGTCAACCGTACCCGTAAACGGCGGATTGGCGAGGATGATGCTGAATTCCGAGGAATGGTTGTTTTCCTTGGATACGCTGTCCAGATATTCGATCTTCGGGCTCGTGATGGAGTGCAGCATCAGGTTCATCGCCGACAGACGAAGCATCGTCCGATCGGTGTCAAACCCGGTCATCAAAGTAGAAGTAAAATGGTCCCATTGTTCTGGCGTCATCGAATCGCCATATTTCTCACGGATATATTCGGCAGACGACACCAGGAAGCCCGCTGTGCCACACGCAGGGTCACATATACGATCGTCGGGTGTAGGATTGAGCAAGCGAACCATCAGATCGCGGATATGCTTCGGCGTGCGGAATTGTCCGTTCTGGCCCGCTGTAGACAGCTTGCTCAGCATGTATTCGTACAGATCTCCCTGCATATCGAGATCCTGGATGTCATGTTCATACAGCTCGTCCAGACCCGTGATGATCTTCTGCAATACCTGTGGAGTAGGGATCAGGAAGATCGCATCCTGCATATAGCGGGAAAATGCTGTCGCCTGGTCGCCACCGAGCGATTTGATGAAGGGGAACACTTTCAGACTAACAATATCGAAAATCTCACGCGGGTCCTTTGTCTTGAACTGACTCCAGCGCATCGACTGGCCTTCAGGAGTTTGCGGGAAAATTTTGGGCACCGATTCGCCTGTTAACGCTTCAAGTTGCTCGTTCTCCAATTCCTTCTCATCCAGGGAACGGATGAACATCAGATAGGTCAACTGCTCGATGACCGTAATCGGATTGGAAATGCCACCTGCCCAGAGATCTGTCCAAATTTTATCTACCTTGTTGCGAATCTCGCCTGTTAACATAGATGAATCAACCTCACCATGTAATCTCTACAATCAATAATAGCATGAATAGTTCTTCTAACCTATCCTGAAGTTGACATCATTTCGGAAAAACCGCAAAAAATCGATATTATTCTACAGCAACTTGTCACTTCTTCCTCCTGATGCCGTAATATCTCATGCCGACCGGGATGCCTCTGATCTCCAACCCCCCCTGGTAGATGAGCTCCCGCACCCTGTGTTCCAAATATTCATATCCGATATCCTGCTCACATTCCCCCAACGCCTGTCCGATCAGGCGGGCGGACATGATGAACCGGTACGTGCCGTCGCTTGCAGGCGGATTCACCTCGTCCAGGGTGTCCAGCAGAAATGCGTCATAATAATCGGCGGGCACTTCGACGATCGCGCCATCCCGCCAGATGCGCAGGACTCCGCCTTGCTCCGATAGCGCATGCCATTCTCCGGCCAGGCGTGCGATGTCCCCCTTCGACAGCCGGCGCGCGGCGTCGTCCATCCTCATGATCGCCTGCTTCAGCTTGCTGTGCGGGATCTCCCCGGAGCGCAGGTACTCGATATGAGCGTCCGGTCGGTTAAACAGCTCCTCGCAGATGGCGGCGGCGTCGCAGACGCGAATCGGATTCGGCAGATGGCGCAGCAGATGCATCGCATAACGCATCCCCGCCTGCTCCCGCACGCTGCGGCTTGTCCAGACGATGATCTCCGCCTGCTCCGGAATCTGCTCCAGCTGGCTCCGTGTCCGGCTGTGCTCCTCCTCCACATCCGTATAGATGAGATCAACGGCCTCCACGATGTTCTGCCGGAACCACTTCCACCGCGCCTCGCGACCCTCGGGAGAGTCGAGTCCGCCGAGCGGGCCGATGGCGTAATTGTCCGCGAGTATGATGAGCTTGTGCCTATCCGCCAGACCAAGCTCTGTCAGGGCCAGCCTCATGCTGCCGGCGAAGGAATCCCCGATCGCGATATGCACGTGGGTGCAACCCGGAGCGGGGCTCCAGGTCGATCGCGGGTCCGGCTGAGGCACCAACTCATCATATAGCTCGATCAGCCTGTCGATCGGATCGCTTGCCGCATCCGGCGTTTGCTTCAGTCTTCCGATCTGGATCAGAGCCAGTTGCAGACAGGATCTGACTGTTTCGTTGTCCAGCCGGCTGACCGCCTTTTTGATCTCCGTGATCTCTTTCATCTTCGGATACCCTCCTGCCCTCGAAGTTGTCACTTGTATATCAAGATCATACCATGATGCAGATTCAGCGTCACGGAAGCTTGACAAGGAGAGAAGCGAATATACGATTATATGCTTGAATCATACTTCTACATACCTGGTGTATGCACAAAAGGTGGCATGGCATTTGAAACTGACAGCATGGAAGCAAAGTATGGCCAAGGGAAACCTGCATTGGTTTGATATCGTCTATGCAGCCGTGCGCACCTCCTGGCTGGTATTGGCGTTAAGGGATCTGATCGCCAATCCGGAGCGGATCCTCCCCACCTCACATCCCATCATCACCACCGGCGCCATCGGGCTGGTCGCCGGTTGGATCACCGCCTGTTTCCTGATCCCGCTTCTTTGCTATTTCTCCAGGAAGCTGAAGCCGTACAGTCCGCTTATCGAGCTCGTCCTGATCGCCCCGTTGATCCTGTTCCTGGCCGGTGAGCCATCCGCATTTGACCTGTACAATCTGCCGGTATTCACGATCGGCTATTTCACCTTTCGCAAGCGTTATGCCTGGTTCTATGTGCCGACCGTCCTCCTCATCCCGGGACTGGCGGGCGTGCTCTATGATTATCCCATCGAGGCGATCGCCAATGAATGGCTGGACAATTCGATCATGTTCATCATCGGCATCTGCTTCCGCATCATGATCAACGCCCATCTGAAGATGAGGACGATGATGCAGATCATCAAGGATCAGAATCAGACCCTCGAGCTGTATGCCAGGCAGATCGAAGAGCTCACGATCGTCGAGGAGAGAAATCGCATCGCCAGAGAGCTGCATGATACGGTCGGGCATACGTTCACCTCGACCATCCTGGGGATGGAGGCCGTTTATTATCAGATGGATGCGTCTCCGGCGGCAGCCAGGGACAGCCTGAAGCAGCTGATCGATTACGCGCGCACGGGCTTCAACGACGTCCGCAGGAACATCCACCAGATGGCCGTCTATGAGGATGAGCGCTCCCTGAGCAAGAGCCTGGCGAAGATCTCCGATGACTTCGGCGTGCACACCGGTACCCGCGTGATCGTGGAAGTAAGCGGCGAGGAGCCGGACAGGCTGTCCGCTTCGGAAGCGGTCCGGGTCACGTTGATTCGCTGCCTGCAGGAGGCGCTGACCAATGCGAAACGCCACGGCCATGCGACGGAGATCGCGGTGAAGCTGTCCTATGCGCCGGGGCAGATCGCCATGACCGTCGTTGACAACGGCATCGGTCAGGATCATATCGAAACGGGCTTCGGCCTGAATGCCATGAACAACCGGGTCGCCAGTCTGAACGGCACGCTGGAGATCCGCTCGCAAGTCAATCAGGGAACCAGCGTGACTTGCACCATACCTCTGAAAGCGGGTTGAGAACATGAAATCGATCAAAGTCATCATCGTGGAAGACCAGCTGCTGATCCTGAACAGCCTGAAGATCATTCTGAATGCGACGGAGGATATCGAGGTTGTCGGTTCGGCGTTAAATGGGCAGGAGGCCTTGCAGCAGATCGAGCAGCTCCTGCCGGATATCGTGCTGATGGATGTGAATATGCCCGTGATGGACGGGTTGGAGGCGACGAGGATCGCCAAGGAGAAATGGCCGTCCGTCAAGATCATCATGCTGACCACCATGCAGACGCGGGAATCCGCCATCGGCGCGCTCGATGCCGGGGCTGAAGGATATATCCTGAAGGCCATCGATCCGATGGACCTGGCGGCCGCCATTCGCCTCGTCAGCCGGGGCGAGACGATGATCTCCCAGGAAGTCGCCAGGCTTCTGTTCTCGAAGCCGCTCGGAACTTCGGCGCCGCAGCCGCAGGCGAGCGAGCTGGACGAGCTGTCGGAGAGAGAGTTGGACGTTCTGAAGTGTCTGGCCGACGGCTTGACCAACAGCCAGATCGCCGAGCGGTTGTTCCTGTCCGATGGAACGGTCCGTAACTACATATCCAGCATCTACAGCAAGCTGAACGTGCACAGCCGGATGGAAGCGGTGAAGAAGGCGAAAGGGATGCTGTGAGGGTGGTCCGATAAGGGAATCAGGCGAGTTTGATCAAGCTCCGGAGAGATCCGGGGCTTTTTTGGTCCCCATATGACATGCTTATGACAACGTTATGACAACCTTCACTATTCGCCTGTGACAGCCATGCTGTACGATTAGGTCATCAGATGATGGCTCAAGCGAATGAGCCGAATGGTCAAGGAGTGGTTAACCATGATCAGGAAAGTGGCTGTCTAGATCAAAGCCGTGGTATTTGCCGTTGTCGCATCGTTGCTCGGGTTCGGATACACGGATATTCCCGGGGTTTACTCCGAATCAACCGATGAAGAGGCGCGCGCATAGACGGATGGAAGCAGTGAGGGGGGAATAACGATACGATAAGGAAACTGCTGCAGATCGGCTTGACCATCCTGATGCTCGCTGGCCTATGGCCTCTGAACAGCCTGGCGGCGCAGGGGGAATTGGGACAGGACAAGCTGGATCGAATCTATCAATATATGACCAGACAACTTGCGATCAATAACGTGGTGGGCGGATCGTACGCCATCGTACATGAAGGTGAAGTCATCGATGCCAGGGGAATCGGTGTGGTCGATCGGGACAGCGGTGTGCCGGTCACGCCGGAGACGGTGTACGCGGTTGCCTCCGTTACCAAGTCCCTGACGGCAACGGCTGTTCTGAAGCTGTATGAGCAAGGGCTCATCGAGCTGGATGCGCCGGTGCAAGCCTACATCCCATGGTTCACCTATCAGGATCAGGAACGTTCGGCGAGGGTGACGATTCGTCATCTGCTCACGCATGCTGCTGGCATCCATCGCTTCGAGGCGGACGGGTCGGTGTTCCAGAACGAGCGTGAGAACCGGAATTCCCTGGAGCGCACGGTCAGGGCGCTGGCCACGGTATCGATGACCGACGAGCCAGGCAGCAAGGGCGCATACTGCAACAGCTGCTACAATGTTCTCGGCCTGGTGATAGAGAAGGTCACCGGTATGGATTACGAGCAATATATGGAGCATGCGATCTTTGAACCTCTGCATATGGACAGGACCTCGTTTGATCCGGATGCATATCCGGAGATGACCGCCACGGAGAACCACTGGATGTTCGGCTGGAAGCGTCCGTCGGCGAGCAATCTGGAGGTGTTCGGCGAGGGGCAGAATCCGGAAGGCGGCATCTACTCCAATGTGCTCGATCTGTCCAAATATCTGGCGGCGATGCTCGGAGACGGCGAATATCCGCTGCTCGCTCAGGAGACGTTGGCGATGTCGCACAAGGGCGAGGTGGAGGCGGATGAAGGCTTCCGCTATGCGGTCAGCGGCTTCGAGGAAGGGATGCTCGGGTCCGAGCGCGTGCTCTACAAGGCTGGTGACGGGATCGGCTCGGGCGCGATGATCGTGCTGTTGCCGGAGCGGAAGCTGGGCATCTCGCTCCTGATCGGCGAGTCGATCCCGGAACTGGGGCCGCCGCTGGCCATGAACATCGCGCGCATGCTGTTGGGCGAGACGCCTGAGGATATCAAGGTTGGCTTGACGTTCTGGAAGCTGGTCGGATGGGTGTCCCTGGGCTTCGCCGCCATCGGCTTGCTGCTGGTGCTCGGGCTGGTGCGCTCGATCCTGTCGCTGAGACGAGACAGGCGGCGGGCAAGCGGGTTGATCGTCTGCCGGGCGGTCGTCTGCCTGGTCATCAGTCTGCCGATCGCCTACCTGCTCATCGCGGTGCGTCCTACCCAGATCGGCTTCTACGGATATCCATACGATCTGGCGGTCGGGCTGATCGCGATGATGGCATCCACCGCGCTGTGGGCGATCTACAGCATGATCCAACTGGTGACGAGAAGGTGAGGGGCGAATCCATGCAGATGCTGATCCTGTTCGCGATGCGGCTCCGTTGGATGCAGGCCAGGAAAACCGGCGAGCACGACGGTCCGACCATGACACGCCATCCGTGAGGGTGGTGTGTTTTTTTATTTTGGCGGAAGGGATGCCGTTTTCTCGCTTTAAAAGATAAATCCGAGTAAATCTATTTACATTAACCGCATGATTCGTTAAGATCATGTCAAGATGAGTGGATGATGAATCAAAACATGTCGCGCGCAGCGCGGAAGATGTGCGAAAGGTTGTTTTCATAATCCGCATCATGTGTCATCAAGAATGACATCCAAACATACCTCGAGGTGGTAAGGAAATGGAGATCCAACAGTTGTTGCAGGACGCCCGGGAGCTGCAGGAGCAATTGATCAGCTGGCGGAGGGATTTTCATCGCCATCCGGAGCTGGGCTTTCAGGAGCAGCGGACAGCGTCGATCGTCGCCGATTATCTGCAAGGCCTGGGGCTGGAGGTGCAGACGGGGATCGGCGGCACCGGGGTAACCGCGTTGCTGCGCGGGGAGCAGGATGGACCCACCATCGCGCTACGCGCCGATATGGACGCCTTGCCGATCGAGGAGGCGACCGGGGTCGAATATGCTTCCCGGAATCCCGGCGTCGCCCATCTGTGCGGACATGATGCTCATACGAGCATCCTGATGGGAGCGGCCAGGCTGCTCACGGGCAAGTACCGTCCGACCAGAGGGAATGTGAAGTTCATCTTCCAGCCTGCGGAGGAAGGGCTGGCAGGTGCGGCGGCGATGATTCGCGACGGCGTGCTGGAATCCCCGCGCGTGGATGCGATCGCCGGCCTGCATGTGAACCCGGCGCTTCCGGTGGGGAGATTCAACGTGACGAAGGGCGTTGCCTATGCCTCCGTGGATACGATCGAACTGCGCATCATCGGCCAGGGCGGACATGCCGCCAGGCCCCATGAGGCGATCGACTCGATCGCCGTATCCGCGCAGGTGATCAATGCGATGCACAGCATGGCGACCCGAAGCATCGATCCGCTCGAGACCGTCGTGATCACGATCGGGAAGATCGAAGGGGGATACATGGAGAACGTCATCGCGCCCGAGGTGCGCATGCGCGGGACGATCCGAACCTTGTCCGCTTCGGTGCGGAAGCAGGTACCCGAGTTGCTGCGCCGCACGATCCGGGGCGTGACAGAGGCCTTCGGCGCCTCGTTCGAACTGACCATCCATGAAGGGTATCCTACGGTCGTTAACGATGACGGGCTGGTCGCTTTCTTCGGCGAGACCAACGAGCTGCTGTTCGGAGAGCCGCGTTGGGAGTTCGTCAGTCCTTCGACGGGCGGGGAGGATTTCGCCTTTTATGCCGAGCGAATCCCGGGCGTTTATTTCCGTCTGGGCACCAGCAACGGTGATCCCGCCACATCGTATCCGCTGCATCATCCGAAGTTCAATCTGGATGAAACGGCATTGCCTCTGGGGTCGGCGATGCTGGCAGCGATCGCGATCCGTTACCTGGATCTAAGTTGAGAAGGCTGGGTTGAGAAGGTTGGATCAAACATCGCCAAACGACCATTCCACAAGGCATGATGGCTGGCGCAGATCGGAGTCCTCATGCCGAATGCCGATCACCAGGATCGCCAAGGAGCTGAAGACACAATGGGCAAGCGAATCATCACACCGGATCTGATCCATGAGTATCAATGGGTCAGCGATCCTGTCGTTCATCCGAACGGGCAGTCTGTCGCGTATGTGCACCGCAGGACGAATCGGGAGCTGGATCAATATGCCTCGCATATTCGCGTGGCTGCTCTTGACGGCGGCGGAGATGAGGCATGGACGAACGGGACACAGGACAGTGCTCCGGGCTGGTCACCTGACGGAGAATGGCTCGGGTTCTTGCGGCCGGACGGCGGCGTCCGACAGCTGTTCGGAGTTCGCGCGGCAGGCGAGACACCGACGATGCTGGCCAGCTGCAAGCATGGCATCATGGAATGGGCCTGGTCTCCCGATGGCGGTCGGATCGCGTATACGACCCGAATCAGCCTCGACCCGGAGCGGGAGGCGAGGAGCCGGGAGGAAGACAGGAGACATGCGGCGCGTCGCGGCGCCGTCTACGACCGGTACATCCCACGCTCCGAAGGAGCCGGATGGTGGGACGGGCTGTACAGCCATCTGTTCCTTACGGAGCCGAATTCCGGGACGGCGACGAGGCTCACCAACGGCGCCTGCGACATCTCCCAGCCGAGGTGGTCTCCCGATGGAAGATCGATCGCCTATCTGGCCCATACCCATGCCGGGGATCCGAATCCTGAGGGCGGCGAGCCGCATCGCGGATTGTATATCGTATCGCTGGAGGACGGCTCCACGGTGCAGGCCGTTCCCGGCAGCTATGCGATCGACCGCTATGCGTGGTCGCCCGACGGCACGATGCTGGCCTGGCTCGGCCATGACGGCCGATATGGCGCCGGAACCCAGCTGGCGCTGTATGTCGTGGATCTGAAGCGATCCGGACACGAGGCGATCATGCGGCTGTCTCAGGACGATGTGCAGCTGGGCGTATATGTGCTGAACGATATGACGACCGGTCAGAGCATGCCCGGGCCGTTCTTCATGTCCGGGCCGGAGGAGCTGACGATCGCGGCGGTGGTGTCACGCCACGGGGGGACGCAGCTGTGGCGATGGCGGCTCGACGGGAGCTCGCAGCCGCTCACAGGGGAACCGTGGGTGATCTGGCAGGCGGCCCAGGTGCAGCATCGTCCGCAGTTTGTCGTGCAGGCGATCGGCGCGGACGGACCGGCGGAGCTGTATGTGTTGGACGGTACGGAAGCTGAGGCGGCGCGAGCGGATGCGGAGAAGGTGCGGCAGGCAGATCCGGGCAAGGTCCAACAGACGGATGACGGTCAGGTGCATGGGAAGCCTGGTCAGGAAGAACGGCAAGCGGATGTCGCGGATCGTGTGGCAATGGAGCCAGCTGGGGTCGGACATTTGCATGGTGTACAGGAGTATGCGAAGTCAGTACAGGAAGAAAAGCGATCGGCTGTGGCGGTTGATGCAGCGCTGAAGCGGGTTCAGCTTTTTTTAGACGGTGATCAGGTGCATGGGAAATCGAGACAGGAGGATCAGCTGGCGGAAGGCTTGGACCATGAGGCGTTGTGCCCGGTTGGGCGTTCTGATGGTGCACGAATGGAGTTTGAACCGGTCCGGGACGACCTTTCTTCCCGGCTTCGCATCATGCAGCTGACGAGATGGAATCAGGAACTGGCCTCATCGCTGTCCGTCTCGCGACCGGAAGCGTTCTGGTTTACGAACAGCGCGGGAGATCCGGTGCAAGCGTGGCTCCTGCGTCCCGCTGGCATGGAGTCATCAGCCTGTCAGGGGCAGGTTCCGGTCGTGCTGGCGATTCACGGCGGCCCGCATGCGCTGTTCGCCGGAGTATACTATCACGAATTTCAGACGCTGACGGCTGCCGGCATGGCAGTCGTATACACCAATCCCCGCGGCAGCTTCGGCTATGGGCAACAGTTCGCTTCTGCGGTCATCGGCCGCTTCGGGGAGGGGGATGCGGACGATGTGCTGCAGGCGCTGGATGAAGCGCTGGCCCGCTGCGAGTGGCTCGACCCGACCCGAACCGGGGTCATGGGCGGCAGCTACGGAGGCCTGATGACCAATTGGCTCGTGGGCCGGACGCATCGCTTCCGGGCGGCGGTGTCGCAACGCAGCATCACGAACTGGTTCAGCTTCTATGGCAACAGCGATATCGGCCCGCGGTATGCGGAAGCGATGCTCGGCACCCATCCATGGAAGGATGCGGCGAGATATTGGGAAAGGTCGCCGATCGCTTACGCAGACCGGGTGACGACGCCTCTGCTGATCATGCACGGCGCGGAGGATCTGCGTTGTCCGGTGGAGCAGGCGGATCAGTATTACACGGCCCTCAAGCGCCATGGGAAAACGACCAGACTGATCCGTTATGCTGGAAGCGGACATGCCTTCCAGAAGTCCGGGAAACCTTCGCTGCGCATCGATGTGCTGGAGCAGGTCAACGCCTGGTTCAACCGGTACTTGCTGGCTGATCAGCGGGTCGTGCTTGGCATCCCGTTTGCGCTGCTGCTGGAGAATTGCCGCTCGTCAGGCGTTGGCGATGCGGTCATCCTGGAGTCGTTCAGGAAGCGGGATGATGCTCCGTTCGTCCAGGCTCGAGATCCGGAGATGGACTTCGCGGAGCGGGTGAACATGGCGGAGGAGCTCGGCGTTGATTGGCCGCGGGTCATGTCGCAAGGGTATACGCTCAACTTCCTGCCTGTGCATGCGCTCAAGCGGCTGCTGTGGTTCAGGTATGGCCTGTCCGAAGAGCGGGATTATCAGCAGATGGGAAATGAGCTGGCAGGGGTGCCTCTGACCGGGACGCAAGTGGCGGAATTGCTGCTGCTCATCCATCGGCAATGGCGCATCATCCGCGAGGGAGAGGGCTCGTACCGGCTGGTGCGCAAGCATGGAGCAGCGGCGCTCGAATAGAGGTTCGTGAAAGAAGGATAGGGGCCACCCGTTTAGAGGTATGAGGTCGTCCGGAAGCTGGCGAAGACCGACCTGGTGGGCGGCCTTGGCTTAATTGCAGGGTGAATCTTGATGAAGCTGGCAATATCATCGGCGATAACCAAGGCAGGCGATCAAGGTGATCTGATACTTTGAACCCGGCATGATGTTCGATAAATGGTACAAAAACTTGGCACCGGCGATCA
>Ga0310828_1001669_pt1 | contig 12146 bp, 9 predicted proteins | sample WT_ome_3_FD_202242 | JGI IMG/M metagenome (GOLD analysis project Ga0310828, IMG submission 202242) | Sorghum-adapted microbial communities enriched on wild type (WT) sorghum from Joint BioEnergy Institute, Emeryville, California, United... ... | reverse complement strand
CGAGGCCGATCTCCACCCGCCCCTCGGAGAGCACGTCCAGCGTGGCCAGCGCCTTGTGCAGCAGGACCGGATGGCGGAAGTCGTTGGCCAGCACCAGGCTCAGCACGCGCAGCCGGGTGGTCTCGGCAGCGGCCGCGGTCATCGCCACCACCGCCTCCATGCTCCAGCCCTGGGTCAGGTGCTCGGAAATGGTGACGGTCGAGAAGCCGAGGTCCTCGATGCGGCGAAGCTGCGCCTTCCACTCCGAGACCGGACTGGTCAACCGCGGCATGGCCACACCGAACCGAAATGGGTGCGGCCGTTTGGGTGGCGACTCGGTCTGCTCCACAATGGTGTCGGTCACGCCTTCGCGCCTCTCGTCAAGGCCAGGGTCACCTTACGCGGCAAAGGTCGGGCCAAACCTCGCTCTGACGGATTTCTTACATCGCCGGCCTTCCCCGGGTACGCGCGGCGTGCACCGGCGCCGCGGGCGCCAGGGCAGATAAGGTCGCGGCATCGGGAACCTCGGCAACATCAGGGAAGCGGCCGGCGCGAAGACCAGACCGGCCGGCGAATCGCTGCGCGCGACGCTGTGGCGGCGGGCGGCCGGCACCATACCGGCCTGCCTGGCGCTGCTCGTCGCGGTGTACCTGCTCGCCGTGTGGACGCCGGCCGGGCAGCGGTTCGAGGACGCCGTACTGACCGCGGCCGAGCGGGCCGGTGGTGACGCGGCCCCGGCGGCGGCCCTCGGCTGGGTCTCGGTGGCCTCCGTGCTCGCCGCGCTCGCCGTGGTCCTGGCGATCGGGCTGCTGCGCCGCCGGCCGCTGCTCGGCGCGCTCGCCGCCGCGGTGGTACCCGCCTCGGTGCTGACCGCGGAGGTGGTCCAGCGCGCGGTGCCGCGGCCGATCCTGCTCGACTCCGGCGTGCGCCGGGAGGACCAGAGCTTCCCCAGCGGCCACGCCGCCGTGGCCATGTCCGTGATGTGCTCGCTCGTCCTGGTCGTACCGCACCGCTGGCGCGGCCCGGTGTTGCTGCTCGCCTTCGCCGGCGCCGCAACTGTCGAGATCGGTACAGTCAGCTCCGGCTGGCACCGACCCAGCGATACCATCGGCAGCGACCTGATCGTCGTGATGTACACCTGTGCCGCGGTCGCCGTGCTGGCCCGGCTCGGCCGGGTGAGCGAGGCGGACGTGCGTACGAGGGCTGGCCGGGCGGCGGGGGTGGCGCTCGGCGGCGGGCTCGCCGGGCTGGCGCTGGGGGCGTTCCTGGTGGCCGCGGTCGCCACCGTCGCCCACCATGTGTCCGCCCCAACGTCCTCCACTGTGGAGGGTACGGCGTTCACCGCCGGGCGGGCGCTCGCGCTCTCCGGCGGTGCCGGGGTCGCGCTGTGGCTGCTGGCGCTGCTGCGCCGCGTCGACCTCCGCCCGCCGGGTCCGGCCAGCCGCGATGGGGAGTCCAGATGCTGAACGCCGAGCCACCACACGCCGAGCCGCTGGTCTCCATCGGCCTGCCGGTGCGCAACGCGGGATCCCGGGTCGCCGACGTAGTGCGCTCGGTGCTGGCCCAGGACCACGCCCGGTTGGAGCTGGTGATCTCGGACAACGCCTCGACGGATGACACCGAGGAGGTGTGCCGCGAGCTGGCCCGGTCCGACCCGCGGATCGCGTACCACCGCCAGGCGGAGAACATCGGCCTGCTGAACAACTTCGAGTACGCCATCCGCGCGGCGCGGGGCACCTTCTTCCGCTGGATCGGCGACGACGACGAGCTGGCGCCGACCTACGTCAGCCGGTGCCTGCGCGAGTTCGCCGCCGATCCCCGGCTGCTGCTGGTGACCACCGGTGTGGCGTACGCCGGTCCGGACGGGGTGACCGAGAGTGCGGAGTACCACGGGACGGCGCTCGGCTCCGACGACCCGGTCGAGCGGTTCATCGAGATGCTCCGCCTGCTCAACGAGAGCTACCTGCTGATCGATCCGCTCTACGGGATGCTGCGCCGGGAACCGGTGGCCGCCATCCCACGGCGCAACATGCTGCGCGAGGACGAGGTGTTCGCGACAAAGCTGGCGCTGGCCGGACCGTGGCGGCACGTGCCGGAGGTGCTGGCCCGCCGCAACTGGCGGCGCGAGCGGATCGGGCGGGTCGCGGCGCGGCTGGGCGTACCGTCCTGGCAGTCGCACTTCGCCAACACCTTGCAGTGCCGGGAGATCCTGCGCTGGCTGCCCCAGGCGGGGCTCACCGCCGAGCAGCAGCGCCGGGCCCGGGCCGCCGTCTACCAGATGTACCTGCGCCGGCAGCGGCGCACGCTGGCGCACCGCAGCCGCAAGCTGATGAGGATGGCCGTGGGGCGCGCGGGCGCCTGATGGGACGCAGCTACCGCTCGCTGACCGCCGGTTGCTGCGTTGGAGCGGGCGCCGCCGAAGCGGGCGGGGCCGGGGCAGGCGAGGCCGGAGCGGACGCCGCCGGACCTGGCGCTGCCGAGGCGGGCGCGGCCGCAGCCGGGACCGCCGCCCGCCGCCGTCCTGCCCACCAGGCCCGCATCGCCGCGCACAGCGAGGCCCAGCTGCGGTACCGCTGGAACGGGATCTCGAAGACCGCGGCGAACAGCCGAGCGGTCAGCAGCGCCACCGGAACCGCCACCAGCAGAGTGACCCCGAGCGCGGGCAGGCCCGGCGGGATGTGCGGGGCCACCACCTTCGCGTGCAGGGCCACCACGATCGGCGCGTGGATCAGGTAGAGGCTGTAGGAGAACCGGCCCAGGCCCCGCACCGGCCGCGTGTCCAGCAGCCGCACCAGCGGCCGGGGCCGGCCGGTGGCCACCCCCGCCAGCAGCAGCGCGACGGCCGGGCCGAGGGCGAAGTCGGTCCAGAACCGGTGCTCCTCCCACCACTGCGAGCTTCGCACCACCAGTACCGCGAAGACCGGAACCGCGGCCAGCGCCGCCAGCCAATGCCAGGGCAGCCGGCGTACCCGCTCGCTCGCGCCCACCACGCCAGCGGCGACCAGGCCCATCGCGAACAGTGCGGCGAACTGCGGGGTCAGCCGCATGAACAGGTCCACCGCCGGTACGCCCGGGGCGAGCAGGCCGATCGCGGCGACCACGGCCGACACGGCGGCCACCAGCGCCACCGTGCCGGCCCGGCGGCGCACCAGCAACATCAGCGGGAACACCAGGTACAGCTGTGCCTCGACCGCGATCGACCAGAACGCGCCGTTGGGGCTGGGCGCGCCGACGATGTCCTGCACCAGCAGCCCGTAGACGACCACCGAGCGGGCGGTCGGCTCGGGGGTGCCCGGCTGGGGCACCACGGCCCAGGCGATGGCCAGGCTGAACACCAACGCCGCCCAGTACGGCGGGAGGATCCGCCACGCCCGGCGGTGGGCGAACCGGCGCACCCCACCCAGGTGCCAGCGGTTGCGCGCGGGCGCGACCGCGAGCGAGAAGCCGGACAGGGCGATGAAGACGGCCACGGCGAGGTGGCCGTAGAGCAGGAAGGCGGCCCACCGCGGGCCGGTGTTGGCTGGGAAGCCCGGGAAGGACACCAGGTAGCAGTGGTGCAGCACGACGAAGAGCGCGGCCAGCCCGCGCAGGCCGTCCAGGCCGCCCAGCCGGGTCGCCGACGTACCCACGCCCGCACCGGCCGGCGCCGGCGGTGCTGCCGGCGGCACCGCCGCCCTCCCCACGTACGGCATCGGGCTACCCGGCCTTGACAACCTCGGCGCAGCGGCGGATCGCGACCTGCCGGACGTCGTACGGCGTCCGGGACTGCGCCGAGATCATCATGGCCACGGCGTCCGGCGTCAGCTTGTCCGCGAACGCGATCGCACCATCGTGATCCATCGGCGTCCGTTCCCAGCTGTTGTGGCAGGCGGAGGTGTGCGACGGCGGGCGGCGATCCTTCGCGTAGATCTCGTCGACGAAGACGCCGTAGAGGATGAACTCGGAGATGTGCAGCTGCCCGGTGAACGCGTCCAGCCAGTTGCGCCCGGTCGCCTGCTCGATGCGCTCCTGCATGGCCCGCACCACCTTCGGCTCCCAGAAGTTGAACGCGGCGACGTAGTCGGGCAGCGGTGGCGGCGGCGACGGCGGCAGCCCGAACAGCTTGCGGGCCACCTGGTGCCAGATGACGTGCCGCCGCATGTCCGCGGTGATCGCGTTCTCCTCGCGGTGCAGCGCCCATTGGCCGTCGATCCGGAACTGGTCGGCGCGTACCGGCCGCACCAGCACCACGTCCGAGTCGGCCAGCAGGACCAGGTCGGCCTCGGCCTGGGCGGCCGCGGCGATCTTGAGAGCCTGCTGGGTCACCCAGCCGCGCACCGGCGGCCAGGGCCGGCGCAGGTTCAGGTACGAATGCCCGTGACCGAACCGGACGTACCGGCGGGGCAGCAGGTCCGGATCGGTCCAGATTCGGCAGCGTGGCCCTTCGTACTGGGCGAACAGCGGCCGGTCCGGCTCGGCCACGAACACGTGGTGCACCGTGCCCGGCGGGGTGAACTCCAGCACCGACCGGTGCAGGTCGGCGAAGATCTCGGCGTCGCCGCGGTAGCTCGGTGTGATGACGGCAAGTTCGCTCATTGGACAGTGGGCTCCAATTGTCTAGCTGAAGGTTCTACCGGTCGGGCTGCTTGGTGGGGTGCCGCGGCGGCTACCCTTTCGGTCGGCGGCAGGAGGGGGTTCGCATGAGCGCTGCGGCCGACACGGCGCCCGTGGTCAGCATCGTGGTGCCGGCGCACAACGAGGAAGCGGTCATCGCCGGCAACCTGCGCCAGCTGCTCGCCGGCAGCGCCCCCGGCGAGTTCGACGTCATCGTGGTGGCCAACGGGTGCACCGACCGCACCGCCGCGCAGGCCCGGGCGACCGGTGTGCGGGTCATCGAGACGCCGGCACCGGGCAAGCCGCACGCGCTGCGCCTGGGCGACCAGGCGTGCCGGACCTTCCCCCGCATCTACCTGGACGCCGACGTGCGTACGGACGCCGCGTCCGTGCGGGCGCTGGTCGCCGCGTGCGCCCGGCCCGGCGTACTGGCCTGCGCCCCGGTGCCCACATTGGACCTGACCGGGGTCGGCCGGCTGGTGCGGCGGGTGCACCGGGTGCACGAACGGCTGGTCGCGCCGAACCGCGCGCTGGCCGGGGTGGGTGCCTACGTGCTCACCGAGGCCGGGCACGCCCGGGTCTTCCCGCTGCCAGACGTGATCTCGGACGACGGATACGTTCATGCCAGTTTCACCCCCGACGAGCGCGTCGTGGTCAGCGAGGCCCGCACGTCAGTCCGGCCTGCCCGGACCATCCGGGCCTACCTCAACCGGCGGGTACGGGTCCGCCGGGGCAACCAGCAGCTCGCCGCCCTCGGCAAGACCTGGCCCGAGGGCCCGCTCACGCTCGCCCACCTCGTCGCCGTCGTGCGCGGCCGCGACGTCAGCCCGCTCGACGCCGGCTGTTACCTCGCCGTCATGGTGCTCGACCGCGGGCTGACCCGGCTGCGCGGGCAGCGCTTCGCCTGGGGCAGCGACGCCAGCAGCCGGCTGCTGGGAGCGCGGGGCGGGCACTGACGAGGCCGGCTGCCCGGCGCCGTCGCTGGCCGGCCGCTGGCGGAACGGCCACCCGGCCACCCGCTTCCCCGTCACCTGCCCGGCGGAGCGGCCAGCCGCTCGCCCAGCCGGCCGGGCCATCGCGGCCTCGTACGCTTCGACCAGCGCGGCGCGGGAATGCGCCCAGGACAGCGGGCCGCTCACCCGGGCCAGCCCCAGCTCGCCCATCCGGCGGCGCCGCTCCGGGTCGTCGAGCAGTTCGGCGACCAGCCGGGCGAACTCCAGTTCGTCGTTGGCCGGCGCGTACACCGCGGCCTCGCCCGCGGACACCCGCGCCTCGCGCAGGTCGAACGAGACGATCGGGCGGGCCATCGCCATGTACTCCATGATCTTGTTCATTGTGGACACGTCGTTGAGCGGGTTGAGCGGGTCCGGGGAGAGGCAGACGTCCGCGGTGGACAGGTAGCGCAGCAGGTCCTCGTCCGGGATCCGGCCGGTGAAGTCGACCACGTCGGAGAGCTTCAGCTCGTCGGCGAGCGCGCGCATCGCGTCGAACGTGTCGCCGGCGCCGACGAACGCGGCGTGCCAGTCGGTGCGGCCAAGTTCGTACCTCAGCTTGGCCAGCGCGCGCAGCGCGTAGTCCACGCCGTCCTGCGGGCCCATCACGCCCAGGTAGCACAGCAGGTGCGGCTTGCCGCGCCGGATCGACTCGTCCGGCGGCACCTGGCGGAACCGCTCGACCGCGGGCGCGCTGCGCACCACGTAGACGTCCTCCGGGCACTTCCCGCCGCGGCTGATCGCGGCCTGGCGGTAGCTCTCGTTCGTCGCGATGACGATGTCCGCGGTCTGGTAGGTGCGCCGTTCCAGCCAGCACACCACGCGGTAGAGGAAGTCCCGGCCCCGGCCGAACCGGGACAGGTACAGCTCGGGCACCAGGTCGTGCTGGTCGAAGATGAACCGCGCGCCGCGCCGCTTGAGCCGCTTGGCGATCAGGTAGAACAGGTCCGGCGGGTTGCACGCGTGCACCACGTCCACCGGACCGACCTTGCGCGCCAGCCGGTAGGTCCGCCACAGTGCCGCGCCGTACTCGCGCAGGTAGCCGGCCGGGCCGCCGACGGCGGCGCCCAGCGGGTACCGGTGGATCCGCACGCCGTCCAGCTCGACCTCGGGCTCGGTGTCCCGATTGGTCCCTTGTGGACAGATGACGTGCACCTCCCAGCCCGCGTCGCGCAGCGCGGTGCTCTCCTGCCACACCCGCCGGTCGAACGGCACGGACAGGTTCTCCACCAGGATGAGCGCTTTACCAGCCAAGGCCCACATATCCAGGGTCGGCCCGACGCGCCGGCGCGTCGGGGAGGCGGACAAGGTCGACGATCCTGCGGTCGCCGGCGGTGTTCAGCGCGGCGAGCACTTCCGGTTCGGCGCAGCCGACCACGCAGACCTCGGCGTGCGCGAGAACCTCCTGGACCGAGTCGCAGAGCAGGTCACCCAAGTGCGGCAGGCGGCTCTCCACGTACTCGCGGTTGGCCCCCATCAGCCGGGACAGGGCCACGTTGGCGTCGTAGATGCGCAGGTCATATCCCTTGCCCAGCAGGCGCTCGGCGAGTTCCACCAGCGGGCTCTCCCGCAGGTCGTCGGTACCCGGCTTGAAGGACAGCCCGAACAGCCCGATCCGGCGCTCACCGCCCGCGGTGACCAGGTCGAAGGCGCGGCGCAGATGTTCCTCATTGGACGGCAGAACGTGCGACAGCAGCGGCACCGCGACGTCCGCCCGACGGGCCGCGTAGACCAGGCCGCGCAGGTCCTTGGGCAGGCACGAACCGCCGAAGGCGAAGCCGGGCCGCAGGTACGCCGGGCTGATGTTCAGCTTGCGGTCGGCGAGGAAGATGTCCATCATCTGGTGCGAGTCCACGCCGAGCGCGCGGCAGATCGCGCCGAGTTCGTTGGCGAAGGCGATCTTCAGGCCGTGGAAGGCGTTGTCCGCGTACTTGGCCATCTCGGCCACCGCGATCGGGACCCGGAACACCTTGCCGGGCAGCCCCGCGTAGAGCGCGGCCACCTGGTCCGCGCTGGTCGAATCGAGCACCCCGATGACCGTCTTGGGCGGGTCGAAGAAGTCGCGGACGCTGCTGCCTTCGCGCAGGAACTCGGGGTTGACCGCGACGCCGAAGTCGATGCCCGCCGACTTGCCCGACGCCTTTTCCAGGATCGGCATGAGCAGGCTGGTGCAGGTGCCCGGCAGCATGGTGCTGCGGAAGACGACCGTGTGCCACCGGGGCAGCTCGGCGAGCACGTCACCGATCTGCTCGGCCACCCGTTGCAGGTAGGTGGTGGACAGGCTGCCGTTCGGCGCGCTCGGCGTACCCACGCAGACCAGCGAGATCTCGGTGTCGCGGACGGCGGCGGCCACGTCGGTGGTGGCGGTCAGCCGCCCAGTGGCCACCATCTCGGCGGTGAGTTCGCCGATGCGTTCCTCGACCACGGGTGCCTGCCCCTTGGTGATGAGCTCGACCTTGGTGGGGTTGACGTCCACCCCGATCACCTGGTGCCCGCGCACCGCCAGGCAGGCCGCGGAGACCGACCCCACGTACCCGAGCCCGAACACGCTCACCTTCATCTACCAGCCCCCTGTCCGTTGGTCGCCCGCCAGGCGCGGAACCTGCGCACCGCACCCCGCAGCGGGGGCCCGACCGGCGAAGCGTCCACGGTGGACATCAGCGACCGCCGAGCGCGGCGCAGCATCAGCCGCGCCGGACTCCTGGTCACCACCCCCTGGCCCACCTCGGTCTCGCCGGTCTTGGCCCGTCGCTTGTACTCGTCGTCGCCGCGCCCGAAGTCGAGCCGGGTGATGCCCAGCGCGGGCGCGGCCGCCACCAGCTCGCGGAGCAGAATCCAGCCCGGCGAGTAGGCGGCGAACGCCGGATCGTAGACCGGGAACCACCAGTGCAGCACGGCATCCGAGCGGATGCCGAAGTGCGCCGCGACCAGCTGGTCCCCAGCGTACAATGTGGACAGCACACCGCCGAACGACCCGTCGCGGGTGTGCAGCAGCCGGGTCAGCAGCGCGCGCCGGTCCGGCTCGGCGAAGTAGTCGCGTACACCGGTTCGCGCGTACTGCGCCCGCTTCAACTCCACCACCCGCGCCAGCGCCCGTTCGTCCACCGTGTCGGCGTGGAAGCGGATCGGTCCGGCGTGCCGGGCCAGCTTGGCCGTGCGGCGCCGGGCCTGGCCCATGTTGTCCTTGCCACTGCGCGAGGCCCGGCCCAGGTACCCGTCCAGCCCGCCGGAGGCGTCCAGGTACGGCGAGGGGCGGCGGGACTCCACCCAGGGCGCGAAGCCGTCGCCGGCCTCCACCAGGTGGTCGAACGCGTAGCCGCGCACCCCGCCGGTGAGCAGCTTCAGCGGCGGGAAGGTGGTGCCGGGGGCGAGTACCGGGCCCTGGAAGTCCGCACCTGGCCAACCCACCGGGCGCAACAGTGATCCGCCCGCCGCCCAGCCCCGCGGGCCCACTCCCCCTCTCCGGTACCGGTGCACGGGGAGCAGGGCGCACACCTCACCCCGCGCGTCACGCCCCACCACCACGTCCACCGCGCGCCCGCTGGCGTGTACCGCCGAGGCGAAGCCGGGATGGAAGTACGGGCTGTCCAACCGGGGATTGGCCGCCCGCAGCCGGTGCCAGGCGTCCAGCTCCTCGGCGGTGAGCGCGTCGAACGCGACGGTACGCAGGGTCTCGACGGCACACCGGCTCGCCACCCCCGCGACGCTCATACCCGCCCCCCGGCGATCGCCTGGATGATCTCGTCGCGCCGGGACGGGCGCAGCAGCGCCGCGGCGGCCGCGCGAGAGGTACGCCGGCCGGCCACCGCCCGGATGCCCTCGCTCGCCAGTACCGCGCCGTGGTACGCCCACGAGGCCACCCGGCCGTGCCGGCGGCGGAACAAGATCGTCTTATTCACCGCGAGCAAGGCGGCGAGCAGCGGGTTGGTCGCCGATACGCGGTTGATGTGCTCGACCACCGCGCCCGGTTCGTACCAGCTGATCCAGCCGTGGTCGGCGGCGCGCAACGAGTACTCCGTCTCCTCGCTGTAGAGCAGGAAGGACTCGTCCCACGGCCCGATCTGCTTGATCATTTCGGCGGAGAGCAGCATGGCCGCGCCGGTGCCCCAGGCGACCGGCCCCGGGCGTTCGTACTCGCCCGGGTCCATGACCAGCTCGCCCAGGCCGCCGAGCCGGTCGGCCAGGGTGCCGCCGAGGATCGCCTCGGCCCACGCCCGCGCCACCGTCGGGGTGCGCCGTAGCGACGGCTGCAGCGTGCCGTCCGAGTTGAGCATCAGGGGCAGCGCGATGCCCCGGCCCGGCTCCCGCAGCGCGGCGGCGAGCCGGCCGAGGGCACCGGCACGCAGCCGGCAGTCCGGGTTCATCACGAACACCGCGTCCAGCTTCGCCAGGTCGGTGGCGGCGATGCCGGCGTTGATGGCGGCCGCGTAGCCGGCGTTACGGCCAAGCTGGACGGTCCGGATGGGCAGGCCGGGGGTGGCCGACTCGGCGACGGCGACCGAGTCGTCTGCCGAGGCGTTGTCCGCGACCACCACGGCGGCCAGCTCCACACCCTGGTCGGTCAGCGAGTCCAGGCAGCCGCCGAGTACCGCGGCGCTGTTGTAGGTGACGATGACGACGGCCACCCGCGCGCCGTGAATCGCTTCACTCGGCTGGGACACCGTCACCTCCGGATCCGCTTGACCGCACCGGCCGCCAACCGCCGCGCCCGCACGCGCCACGGCGGCCTGCCGTCCAGGACCGACCTGAGCCAAGCCGCGTCCAGGTCGTGCCGCAGGCTGTTGCGCGCCTGCAACCAGGAGCTCGGCCGCGCCCGGCCGCCGTCGCTGGTGTACGCCCGGGTCACCCGTGCCCGGCGCAGCCGGGCGAGTACCCGCGCGTCGTACGACCCGAATGGGATGGCGACCCGGGTGACCGGCTCCCCGATGATCTCGCTGAGCACGTCGTGCGCCTTGGTGTGTTCCTCGTGCGCCTGTTCCGGGGTAATCCGGCGCCAGTCGCGGTGCGCCCAGCCGTGCGAGCCGATGCGCATGCCGGCCCGGTGCAACTCGCGCACGCCGTCCCGGTCCAGTCGGCCCGGCTGGCCCAGCAGCCCGGCCAGTACGAAGAACTCCGCGGTGAGCCCGCGCTCGAGCAGCCGGGGCAGCGCGATCTCCAGGTCCGACGAGTTGCCGTCGTCGAAGGTGAGGCGGACGTCCGGCCGGCCGACCACGCTGTCCAGCACCTGCTCGAACCGTGCTATGTCGACCCAGGTCCGCTCCTCGCCCGGGGCAAGCTCGTGTCCGGGCGGACCGATGCCGTGCACGGTCAGCGTCACCACCGAACCATCGACGAAGCGCAATACACCCACCCACGGTTGCTGACGAATGATTTGCCCGGACATCGTCCAAGCCCGCGGCGCTGGCGGGCCATCGGTAGTTCGGGCGGACGAACTATCCGGCACGCGACAGAATAGGCGGGTCAAACCGCGTCCACCTGGACAAGCGCTCTTTTGGACCGGTCAAGCTCGAAAGAGTGCCACAATGGCCAAGTGGGTCGGCAGCATTCCGCGCCGATTCGGTGTCGGTTATCCGACTCTGCGCCCGGACCGCAGGAAGGCCGGCACATGATTGTCGCCACGGCCACCGTGCCGGGTCGTGCTGCTTGCTGGCCGGGGTTCGCGGGGCGGACACTGTATGCGTCGCAACCGTGGTGGGCTGGGCATGGTTGACTCGCGGCGAAATCCCAGGGCCCGATACGCCCGACGCGGAGGGGAGGACGGTGGACTTCTGGGACATCACGAAGCTGCTGGTACGGCGATGGATGATCGTTCTGCCAATGCTCGTGCTCTCCGGTGCGCTCGCGGCGATCGCCGTGAGCCAGGTGAAGCCCGACTACGTCGCCACCGCACACGTGCAGCTCGTGCCGCCGGTGATCGGCCAGACCAAGCCCGGACAGGCCACCGCGGACCAGCGCAACCCCTGGATCGGCCTGGGCCTGCAGACCATCGGCAACGCCGCGATCGTGACCGTGACCGACCTGTCGGTCGCCAAGCGGCTGGAGGCGCAGGGCCTCAGCGACTCCTACACGGTCACCATGGCGCAGACCAGTCCCCTGATCACCTTCGAGGTCGTAGGCAACAGCCCGGAACAGGCCAGGCGGACCGCTGACCAGCTCATCGAACGCTTCGACAAGAGCGTGGCCAGCCTGCAGAGCTCGTACGGTGTTTCAGCGGCGGATTCGATCACCAGCCGCCGGCTCGACCAGGGGGCGAGCGTCGAGAAGTCCACCTCGAAGGTCAAGCGGGCGCTGGTCGCGGTCACCGGCGCCGGCGTACTGGTGAGCGTTGCCGGGACGGTCGCGGTCGACGCCTGGCTGCGCCGGCGACAGCGCCAGCGCACCGCAGCCGCGCCGGCAGCGGCGATCCCGTCCCCGCGGGTGACCCCGTTCGCCACGAACGGCAGCGGCGACCGCCGGCCGGAGCCCTACCGCCGCGTGACCACCCCGATGAACGGCGGGCCGATCGAGTCCAACTCAGACCTGACCCAGCCGATCAGCCAGCCAGTTTCCGGCGGGCCCGCCGACGCGAAGCGCGAGCCCGAG
>Ga0310828_1001668_pt1 | contig 12146 bp, 8 predicted proteins | sample WT_ome_3_FD_202242 | JGI IMG/M metagenome (GOLD analysis project Ga0310828, IMG submission 202242) | Sorghum-adapted microbial communities enriched on wild type (WT) sorghum from Joint BioEnergy Institute, Emeryville, California, United... ... | reverse complement strand
TCGCGTCGCGGCTCGACGGCGAGGTCGACCACTCGGTGATGTGCAACTCGGCGTCCGGGTACGGGCTGTTCTCGATGATCTTACGCAGGACCTGCAGGTCGACGTACGTGGCGTCCTTCTGGCGCGTGATCGCGCTGACGTTGCCCAGGGAGTCCGCCGCGTAGTCGGTCGGGTACAGGTGGGTGGAGAGGAAGTCGAGGGGCAGCCCGCGCTGCGCGCAGTACTCGATCAGCTCGTGGATCCACACCGGCTGCCAGTCGAGCTCATCGGGGTCGGTGGCCACCGCGGTCTCGACCTCGAGCGACGGGTCGTAGGTCTCTCCGGAGTAGCGGCCGTCGGGGACGAACACGCTCGTCGACGGGCCGCCGACCCGCAGCCGGGGGTCGATGGCTTTGATCGCGCGCGCCGTGGCCTCGTACAGCTCGAAGTACTCGGTGCGCGTCCCGGTCCAGAACTTCGGCACGAGGTTCGGCTCGTTCCACACCTCGAACGGCCACTGCCGCACCTCGTCGATGCCGTACCGCTCGATCCAGTGCCGCACAGTGGCGTCGACCAGCGCGACCCAGCGGCCCATCTCCTTCGGCGGGCTGCAGTGCGCCTTCCACCAGAACAGCGTCTCGGTCTGGGTGGCGAGCTGGCGCGGCATGAACCCGAGCTCCACGAACGGGCGGGCGCCCGCGTCGAGGATCGCGTCGAACACCTTGTCGACATACGCGAACGTGTAGACCGGCTCGGGCAGCGGCTGGTTCGGGCCGAAGCCGCCGCCGTTGTCCGTCCGGTAGACGAACATGTCGTCGTGGAACAGGCCGTGGAAGCGCACGTGCCGGACGCCCAGCACCTGGACGGCCTCGCGGAAGTGCGCCTGCCAGTCCGCCCGCAACGCCTCGTTCGCGCGGCCCGCACCGACGCACTCGTTCCACACGTGATGCAGCGGCACCTCGGCGGGTACCTGTCCGTCGATCAGCAGGGCTGACGTCGCCTGCTCAGTCATGGACAGCTCCTTCGCTCTGTCGGTGAGTAGGGTTTACGAGCCCGGTGATATCGCTGACACGGAACCATTCCACGTCGATGTATCCCCCAGGCTCGGCATGGCGTAGTTGAAGAGGGCGAACCGGTACCGGTGAATGCGCGAGGTCGTGCCGCATCTGCACGGTGTCGCCCAGCCACGTCCAGTCGCTGCCGTCGTACGAGTACGCGAACAACGCCGTATCGACGGCATCTCGGAAATCGACGTCCGCGCGCAGGTAGACGATGTCCGCCCGCAGCGGCACGGGTGCGCTGGTGAAGGCGATGGCGCCGTCGCCGCCTGCCCGGCGCATCACCAGGCTCTTGGTCCCGCCCTCCATCGTCACGGTGATGTATCCGTACTTGCGCTGGTAGGCGGAGATGCCTGCGATGTCCCCGTCCTTCCGCGAAGATGACAGGGTTGGTGAAGTCTGCCCCCGCCCCGCCGTCGCGGATGTTCAGGTTCGGTCGGTCCATCAGCGCAGCTCGAGCGCCACGGTGACGTAGGAGTGGGCGGGCAGGTCGACCTCGAGCCCCCGGGGGTGGGGGCGCACGCCGGCATGGTCGGTGGGGGCGACGGCGTCGGGCTGCTCGGGGGTGTTGTGCGCGTCGAGCGCGGTGGCGGTCAGCACCCGCGCGGTGTGCCCGACGACGTCGCGGCCGCGCAGGTCCAGGACGAGGGTGCGGTCCGTCTCGGCGTCGAGGTTGGACAGCGAGACCAGGGCGCTGTCGCCCTTGACCGACGCGGACGCCGAGACCAGCGGCAGCACGGTCGCGTCGACGGCGCGAGTCTCGACGTCGCGCAGGTGCACCGCGAGGGCGGCGGCGTCGTGGTGGCCGGTGTTCATGGCGAAGACGTGGTACGTCGGGGTGAGCACGAGCGCCCCGGTGTCGGGGTCGGTGAGGATCATGGCCTGCAGCACGTTGACGGTCTGGGCGATGTTCGCCATGACCACGCGCTCGGCGTGACGGTGGAACGCGTCGAGGTGCACGGAGGCGACCAGGGCGTCGCGCAGCGTGTTCTGCTGGTACAGGAACCCGGGGTTGGTGCCCTTCTCCACGTTCCACCACGTGCCCCACTCGTCCACGACCAGGCCGACCTTGCGGTACGGGTCGTAGCGGTCCATGACCGTGGAGTGCCGGGTGAGCAGCTCCTCTATGCGCCAGGCGCGGGCCATGGTCACGTACCACTGGTCGGTGCTGAACCCGGTGGCGTCGCCCTTGTCCGACCACGGCCCGGCCATCGTGTAATAGTGCAGCGACACGGCCTGGAACGGGCCCGCCGACCCGGCCGGGTCCGCCGCTAGGTCGTCGAACGAGCGCATGAGCGTCTCGGTCCAGTGCAGGTCGGCCTCGTTCGCGCCCGCCGCGATCCGGTACAACACGTTGCCGCTGTGGTTGCGGCAGTAGGTGGCGTACTGCCGGGCCAGAGACGCGAACTGCTCGGCGCGCAGGTTGCCGCCGCAGCCCCACGCCTCGTTACCCAGGCCCCAGAACGGCACCCGCCACGGCTGCTCGCGCCCGTTCGCCCGCCGCAGCGCCGCCATCGGTGAGTCGTCCGCCCGGGTCAGGTACTCCACCCAGTCCGACATCTCCGCCACCGACCCGGACCCCACATTCCCCGACACGTACGGGTCCGCACCGAGCAGCTCGCACAGGTCCATGAACTCGTGCGTGCCGAACGCGTTGTCCTCCACCACGTCGCCCCAGTGCGAGTTGACCATCCGCGGGCGGCTCTCGCGCGGGCCGATGCCGTCACGCCAGTGGTAGTCGTCGGCGAAGCAGCCGCCCGGCCAGCGCAGGTTCGGGATCGAGATCGCCCGCAACGCCTCGACCACGTCCAAGCGGATGCCCCGCACGTTCGCGATCGGCGAGTCCTCACCCACCCAGAACCCGCCGTAGATGCACCGCCCCAGGTGCTCGGCGAAGTGCCCGTACACGTGCCGGCTGATCGTGGCGCCGGGTAGGTCGAGGTTGATCACTGCGGTCGTGGTCGCCATTGTCTTCCCATCCGTTGCGTGTTCCGTCATTGCAGGCCTCAGCGAGGAGCTCCCGGAAGCCAAACCCGCATCGGGCCGAGGGCGCGGTTGCCCCAGGTCGAGAACGGGGATCCTGCCACCGTGCCGCGAGCGCGTTGTGAAGTGCGGGTGGGGGCGATCTCCCACGCGACGGCCTCGATCACCTTGTGGAGGTCGGAGTCGGCGAACACGAGGCCGTGGAACTCCGCGTCCGACTCCCGGAGGAGCCGGCGGAAGTTGTCGAGGACACCGGGACCTCCAGTTGCTCGATGCAGTGCGGGATGGTGGCCTCGCCGTTCCGCTGCTGCCAGGCTGCCAGCGGACCACCGACAAGGCGCACGGACGGGATCGGCAGCGGCCGGTGCCGCATCCCGGCGATCGGGATGCGGGGACGGCGCGCAAGGTGGAAATGCGCGCAGGGGTGCTCACAACATGGTCTCCTTCGACCGCAACGGCTAGCGGGGCGGCCGGCGTTCCGCGCGCGAGTGCACGGCCCTACGCGCCGCCGCGGGTGGAGCCACGCACCACGAGACGGACGGGCGCGACGACGTGCTCGGCCGGGCCGGTCCAGCCCTCCATCTGCCGGTGCAGCAGACCCACCGCGGTCTCGGCGACACCTTCATGGTTCGCGTCGACGGAGGTGAGGCCGGGCGGGACGAAGCTCGCCATCTCGAGGTTGTCGAACCCGGCGAGCTGGACATCGACGGGCACACGAAGCCCGCTCTCTGCCAGGGCCGCGATGGCACCGAGCGCGATGACGTCGGTGACGGCGAAAACGCCGTCGAAGGGCAGACCGGACGCGATGACGTCGAGCAGGGCATCGCGTGCGGCCGCCGGCGTGTAGGTGGAGATGGGCACCACATAGCGTGGGTCGACGTCGAGGCCGGCATCGCGAAGTGCGCGCTCCCAGCCGATGCGGCGGTCCGACGTCATCATGTGCGCGGTGTCGAACGTGCAGCCCAGCGCGACGATGCGCCGCGAGCCGTGCTCGATCATGTGCGCCGTCGCGAGGCGGGCGCCCTCTTCGTTCGCCAGCCGCACGTGGTTGAAGCGGTCGGGCACGTCACGCTCGCCGAGCAGCACGATCGGCTTGGACGTGCGCACGCGTTCCAACTGGTCACGATCGAGGCCGGCGACGGACAGCAGGACGCCGTCGTAGAACTGGAGTCGCGCGACGCTCAGCGCCGCCATCTCATGCTCCGGGCTGGCGCTCGTCCGCTCAAGGACGAGGTGCCGCCCCTCGGCCTCGATCAGCGGCGCGATCTTGTCGGCGATCTCACCGAAGTAGTCGTGGAAGCTCGGCACGATGAAGGCGACGGTGTCGGTCCGTCCCGCGCGCAGGTGTCGCGCGGCCAGGTTGACCTCGTACCCCAGAGCCTTGACGGCGGCCATGACACGGGCACGCGTCGGCTCGCCGACCGGGAGGCGCTCGTTGAGGACGTTCGACACGGTCATGACCGAGACGCCCGCCTCACGGGCGACGTCTGCCATCGTCACCAAGTGCATTCTCCTTTCCGCGACGTTCTGCCAGCCCAGCAGCCTCTGACGAGAGGCTCGCCGCGCGGCCACACCGCGGGGGCACTGACATATTATCGATAAAATACCGCTTGGCAAATGCGTCCACCGAGCCTGATGGGCCGAACTTCTGGTGACCCAGTGACGGGGTCCGGCACCATCCCACGCCTACGGCGCCACCACGGTCACCGTCTCGCCGGCCTGCAGCGACACCCTGCGCCTGATGCGCTCCTGCCCGCCTCCGGGCACGTCGATGGTCACCGCACGCGTCGTCAAGGCGTGCAGCACCACGCTCGACCGCACCCGACCTCGTGGTGCGACTGCACCGAGAGCTCGGCGATGCCGGCGACCGCATCGAGGTTCCCGTCAATCTGGAAGACCGCTCCGCCGGGCCATCCCTCGAGCGGGTGCAGGTCGAGCAGCGAGCGGGACGACAGCGGGCCGAGGAGCGTCGCGCGCTCGGCGAGCACCCCGTCACGCAGCCGCGCGGCGAAACACAACACCCACGCCTGGCTCCACCCGGTGTTGCCGGAGCCCTCGGCAAGGCGAAGCGAAGACTCCATAGAGGTGAGACAGGTGCCGATGCCCGAGCCCTGCGGCTCGAGGTCGTCCGCCCACTCCCCCGGACGCCGCCGAACGTCGCGGACGCACGTGTGGCGCATGCGGCTCGTTGCGTGTGGACCGAGACGTCGGAGTCTCGATGCGTGCGCGGGGGGTTGACGGATCCCGATCCTATCTCTACTTTATCGCTAAAATCCCGACGGGATGAGGACGCGACGCGCGATCTCGGGTCCGCAGCGCACAGCTTCCGATCGACATCGCCCGGACATTTCTCAGAGACGTCCGGAAAGTTCTCAATAGGGAGATACATGAAGCGTGACCCCAGACTCGGCGTCCTGCGCCGGACCGGACGGCGGCTCACCGTGGCCGCCACGGCCACGGCACTCATTGCCGTGAGTGCCTGCTCGCCGGACAGCGCGGCCGAGGGCGACTCGGCCCTCGAGGACTCCGCAGCCATGACGAACTACACGGCAGACATGACGTTCAAGGCGTCCGAGCCCTTGAAGTTCTCGATTCTCTGGACCGACTGGCCGGAGAACCCGGTCAAGCCCTCGTGGCAGATCTTCGACGAGATCAAGAAGCGCACCAACGTGTCGCTGGAGCTGACGCACGTCCCGTTCAGCGACGCGACGCAGAAGCGCAGCCTGCTGATCAGCTCGGGCGACGCGCCCGAGATCATCCCGCTGGTCTACACCGGTGAGGAGCAGCAGTTCGCGGCGACCGACTCGGTCCTGCCTATGAGCGACTACGTGAAGTACATGCCGAACTTCCAGAAGTACGTGAAGGAGTGGGACCTCCAGCAGATGGTCGACAACCTCCGCCAGGCGAACGGGAAGTACTACATGCTCCCCGGCCTGCAGGAGGTCTCGGTCCCGACCTTTACGCTCATCATCCGCAAGGACGTCTTCGAGCAGGTCGGCGCGGGCGTGCCGCAGACCTGGGACGAGCTGCGCGACGCCCTGGTGAAGATCAAGGCGAAGTACCCCGACTCCAAGCCGCTCGGAGACGGCTTCGAGGGTGCGTCGATGCTCAACTACGCGGCCCACGCGTTCGGCACCGTCGCCGGTTGGGGCTTCGGCAACGGCACGCAGTTCGACGAGAAGAGCGGCAAGTTCATCTACGCCGCCACGTCGCCCGGCTACAAGGCCATGGTCGAGTACTTCCACGGCCTGGCCGCTGACGGTCTGCTCGACATCGAGTCGTTCACGAAGTCGAACGACGGTTCCGGCACCGTGACCGACAAGTTCGCCCAAGGCAAGATCTTCGCCGCGTCCGGCTCCAACGGCACAGTCAACGAGTTCTCCACCGCGCTCGATGCGGCCGGACAGAAGGGCAAGTACGAGGTTGTCGAGATCGCCCCGCCGGGCGGTCCTGCTGGCCAGATCGTCGAGCCGCGCAACTTCTGGAACGGCTTCATGCTGACGTCCAAGGCCAAGAACAACCCGCACCTCCTGTCGATGCTGCAGTTCCTGGACTGGCTGTACTACAGCCCCGAGGCCCGTGACATGCTGCGCTGGGGCGTGGAGGGCCAGACCTACACGAAGTCGGGCGACAAGTACACGCTCAACCCCGAGTACTCACTGAAGTCCTTCAACATCAACCCCAACGGCAAGACGGACATTGCGCAGGACCTCGGCTATTCCAACAACGTGCTGTCTGACTCGACCGAGTCCCGCGCGCTCAAGGAGAGTTACAACCCGCCCGCATACGTCGACTACATCAACTCCGTCCTGACGACGCGCAAGCCGCGTGCCCCCTTCCCGCCCGCTCCGCTCAACGCTGACGAGCTCGAGCAAGCCTCGCTGCTCGCGACCCCCCTCAAGGACACCGTAGACACCAACACACTGAAGTTCATCATCGGCGAGCGCCCCATGAGCCAGTGGGACGACTTCGTCAACGAGCTCAAGGGCAAGAACCTCCAGGGCTACCTGGACCTGATCAACGGCGCCTACGAGCGGTTCAAGAAGAGCAACGACTGAGGTCTCGACCTCGTCGGCCCGGCGGGGCGCCACCCGGCGCCCCGCCGGACCCTCCATTGAGGAGTGGGACATGGAAACCACTGACCAGGGCGCCCACGACGTGCTGGTCGCCGACAAGACGGCGAGCCCTCCACGAACTGGGACGGCACCGGCCCGATCCACGAGCTCACGCTCCCGGCGCCGTCGGGGCGCGCCCGCAAAGGTGTCGTGGCGAAAGGCACTGCGACGCGACGGCGTGCTCTACCTGATGGCCGTGGTGCCGGTCGCGTTCCTGCTGGTGTTTCGGTACGCGCCGATGCTTGGCAACGTCATCGCGTTCCGGCGCTTCCGTCCCGGCGGGAGCATCTTCGGCGAGACCTGGGTCGGGCTGCGCTATGTGAAGATGTTCATCAACGACCCGACGTTCTGGCACGTCTTCTCGAACACAGCCATTCTCGGCGCCCTGACACTGGTTGTCACGTTCCCGCTGCCGATCGTGCTGGCACTCATGCTCAACGAGGTGCGGGTCAAGAAGTTCAAGAAGCTCGTCCAGTCGATCACGTACCTACCACACTTCCTGTCGGTCGTGATCGTGGCGGGCATGCTCATGCAGTTGTTGTCGCTGCAGGGCACCGTCAACCAGATCATCCACGCGCTGGGCGGCGACCCGATCCCCTTCCTGGCCCGCGCAGAGTGGTTCCGCACCATCTATGTCGGGTCCGAGGTCTGGCAGACGGTGGGCTGGGGCACGATCCTCTACCTCGCCGCCCTGACCGCCGTGGACCCCCAGCTGTACGAAGCTGCGCGCATCGACGGCGCCAACCGGTGGCGGCAGACGTGGCACGTCACCCTCCCCGGCATCCGCCCCACCATGATGACGCTGCTGATCCTCAACATCGGGGTGTTCCTCAACGTCGGCTTCGAGAAGGTCCTGCTGCTGTACACGCCGCTGACCTACTCCACGGCCGACGTCGTTTCGACCTACCTGTACCGGGTCGGCCTGGTCTCCAACAACCTCAGCTATGCGGCGGCGATCGGCCTCTTCCAGGCCTGCATCGGCCTGGTCATGGTTCTGTCCGCGAACTTCATCTCGCGCCGAATGGTGGGAGCAAGCCTGTGGTGACGACGACGGAAACCCCCATGACGACAGTGCCGGCGCGTGCCGGGAAGTCGGTCGGTCGGGATGACTCGCGCGGGTACAAGGTGTTCACCGTCCTGAACACGACGGCCCTCGTTGTGATCTGCGTGCTGACGCTCTACCCGTTCGTCACGCTGCTCGCGCAGTCGTTCTCTAGCCCCGGTGCCATCAAGGCAGGCCTGGTCAACGCATTCCCCGTCGGCTTCAATGTCCGCACATACCAGGCGGTGATGCACGACAGTCGCTTCTGGACCAGTTACGGCAACACCGTGCTCTACACCGTCGTGGGGACCGTGATCGCGATGGTGCTCACCATGACCTTCGCCTATGTGCTCTCCAAGCGGCATCTGCGCGGACGCAACGCCCTCATCGGCATCGCCGTGTTCACCATGTTCTTCAACGGCGGCATCATCCCGAACTACGTCCTGATCTCCTCGCTCGGGATGAAGAACACGATCTGGGCGGTCGTGCTGCCCGGAGCGCTCAACGTCTTCAACCTTCTGGTCATGAAATCGTTCTTCGAGAACATCCCCCGCGAGCTCGAGGAAGCCGCCCATATCGACGGGCTCGGTTGGTTCGGCATCTTCATCCGGATCGTGCTGCCGCTGTCGAAGGCCGTCGTGGCGACGATGATCCTGTTCTACGCGGTCAGCTACTGGAATGACTGGTTCACTGCATTCCTCTACCTCGACAAGAGCGACCTCTTCCCGCTGTCGCTCTTCCTGCGCAACCTCATCGCGGGCGCGTCGACCACCACCGCCGAGAGCGCCGCTGCCGTCGGCACCACCTCTGCCGTCATCTCCGCCAACATCCAGGCCGTGACGATGATCCTGGCGATCATCCCGATCCTGTTCATCTACCCGTTCGTGCAGCGGCACTTCGTGTCGGGAGTGATGCTCGGCTCCGTCAAGGGGTAACCGTAGGCGCGGACGGCCATGCGGCAGTCCGGCGTTCGCCGCAAGGCTCGGCTCGGCAATGGCGGGTTGGCCTGGACGGGACCCGGACCCATCGGGAGGTAGTGGGTCCGTCCTGGCCCGACGGCCCAACTGGCAGCGAAGACGCTGCGCACATCTGCCGGTCTCATCCAGCGATGACGTGCTCAATCGCGGCCACCGCTGGGTGCTGCTTCGACACGGTCGTTGAAAGGAAGTCGTTGTGGAGGTCCTGAGGGACTACGTCCTCGGGGATACGATCGCCCGCTACATGCGGCCTGGTCCGGGCGGGCCTGTGGGAATGATGCTCATCCCGGCCGCAATGGCGGGCCAGATCGCCGAGAAGTCGTCTGCTATCGACTCGCTCGTCCAGATCAAGACCGTCGGTGACACATACCCGGGCGGTTCGGCCGGTCGTTCGTTGCGGAACGGAGGCACTGTCGCCACGCTCACCCTCGAGTCGCAGCGCGAGGACACGACCGACGCCGGTGTCACCGTCGTGACCCTCCTGCGCACGCACCAAGGGTGCCTCGTCGAACACCATCTGCGGTGGCATTCGGGCGAGGCCGCGCTGGACTCATTTGCTGTCCTTCGCAACGAGGGACCTGACCCGGTGACGCTAGAGCTGCTCTCGTCGTTCTCGCTCACCGGTCTGACACCCTTCGCCGGCGACGAAGCCCTCGGCGATCTGATCCTGCACAGGCTGCGCAGCGCCTGGTCGGGCGAGGGGCGTCTGGTGTCTGACCACGTCGAGGACTTGAGCCTGGAGCCAGCCTGGGCCAGCTGGGATCGGTGCCTGCGCTTCGGTCAGGTCGGATCTTGGCCAGTGCACGGGTTCTTCCCGACGGCGTTCGTCGAGGACAGCCGCGCTGGCGTGTGCTGGGGCGTGCAGATTGCCCACCCGGCCTCGTGGCAGATCGAGCTGGGCCGGACGGACGCCGCCCTCACCCTGTCGGGCGGGCTGGCGGACCGTGAGCTGGGCCACTGGACGAAGAGCGTGGCTCCCGGGGAGGAGTTCCGTACCCCCGTCGCGTACCTGACGGTCACGCAGGGTGGAGTGGACGACGCCGCCCACCGGTTGACGGCTCGCCACCAGCTCTTCCTGGATGTGCCCGCGGTCGAAGAGGCTCTGCCCATCATCTTCAACGAATACTGCACCACCTGGGGGTCGCCGTCGCCGCAGAACCTTCGGGCGATCGTCGACCGGCTTGCGGGCAAAGGGATCCGATATCTCGTCATCGACAGCGGCTGGTACAAGGCCGAGGACAGTGAATGGTTCAACGGTCACGGCGACTGGGAACTGGACCGCCGAACGTTCCCCGACGGGCTGACCGAGACACTTGATCGCGTGCGGTCCGCCGGGATGATTCCCGGCATCTGGTTCGAGTTCGAGACGGTCGGCTCCCGGGCCACGTCATTCACGCTGACCGACCACCTGCTCAAGCGCGACGGCGTCCCCGTCACCGTAGGCGACCGGCGCTTCTGGGACTTCCGCGACCCGTTCGTGACCGGATACCTCAAAGAGCGGGTGATCGACTTCCTCAAGGCCAACGGCTTCGGCTATCTCAAAGTCGACTACAACAGCAGCATCGGAATCGGGTGCGACGGAGCAGAGTCCCTCGGTGAGGGGTTGCGACAGCAGATGGCCGCAGTCCAGGGCTTCTTCCGGATGATCCGCGAGGAGATGCCGGAGCTCGTGATTGAGAACTGCGCGTCCGGCGGCCACCGGCTGGAGCCCTCGATGCTGGCCCTCACAAGCATGTCGTCCTTCTCGGACGCCCACGAGTGCGCGGAGATCCCCATCATCGCCGCCAACGTGCAACGCGCACTGCTCCCGCGGCAGAGCCAGATCTGGGCAGTGCTGCGCACGCAGGACTCCCCACAGCGGCTTGCGTACTCGCTGACCGCGACCATGCTCGGCCGGATGTGCCTATCGGGCGAGATCCACGAACTGAGTGACGAGCAGTGGGCTGTGGTCTCCCGGGCAATCTCCTTCTACAGGTCGGCGGTCCCGGTGATCAAGAACGGTGTCAGTCACCGGTTCGGACCGAAGATGAGGAGCTATCGGCACCCCGAAGGGTGGCAGGCAGTCCGGCGAGTGTCCAAGGACGGCGCCCAGATCCTGGTCGTCGCCCACCGGTTCGGAGCCGTTGAACGAACTCCGATCGAGGTTCCCTTGCCACCCGGGAGGTACGAGGTCAGCGACCTTTACTCCCACCGCGAGATCGTGGTCAAGCTGACCGAGGAACGAGTAGCCGTGGAGCTGGATGAGCCGTTTTCTGCCGCGGCATTGGTGCTCACGCAGATTGAGTGAGATATGCCGGAAATCCCGGTCCCGCCCGTTACCTTCTTGATCGTCCCCAGCCGGGGATTCCTCGGTCGCCCGGCCCGGTATGACGTACTGCCCCTGTCGTACGCGTCCGACCGTCTCGGCGCCCCGGACCGTCTGGGAGTCTGCCGCTGCAGCCGTAGGGTCTTGGTTTCGGTCCAGGGCCTTGCGGACCTGGACGCGCAGCCCGTCGTGCATGCGGGTCGGAGTGCCGTCCCGGTTCCAGGCGCGAAAGTAGTAGTAGACGGTGTCCCAGGGTGGGAAGTCGACCGGCAGGGCCCGCCATTGGCAGCTGGTGCGGTCCACGTACCGGATCGCGTCCACGACGTCGCGGCGCGGGTAGGCCACCGGCCGCCCGCCTTGCCGGGTGGTGCCGCCGGCCGGCACGTACGGCGCCAGGATCTCCCATTCGGCGTCGGACGTGTCCGACGGGTACGGCGCGCACGCGCGGTGGGCAGGTGCTGGCCAGTCGGGGCAGGGTCGGTGGATGCGCCCTGCCAGCGCGACACGCCGACACCCTCCACATTGCGATTCAACACCAGGCCCGACCAACCTGGTTCTTCAACAGGCTCTAACATCCACTTCGTGGAAAACAGGGTGCCTTGGGCGACACGCGCTGTACGCCGTGGCGGACTCGGTCGTCTTGCTGACCGTCGCCAAACCGCACGCCTGACCCAGGAACCCCGTCCG
>Ga0310828_1001667_pt1 | contig 12151 bp, 9 predicted proteins | sample WT_ome_3_FD_202242 | JGI IMG/M metagenome (GOLD analysis project Ga0310828, IMG submission 202242) | Sorghum-adapted microbial communities enriched on wild type (WT) sorghum from Joint BioEnergy Institute, Emeryville, California, United... ... | reverse complement strand
AGCTACGGAAAAAAGAAACAAAAACCAAATTCTGCCGCGCCGTTCCGTGAACTATCAGGGCAAGCTTTCTGGGAAGAGTTAACAGGGGATTCAGATTTTTATCTTAAAATAATTCGATTGATGAAGAATAAGCCACAGGAACATCTCCCTATTTATAAACAAGCGTGGGACGCAGCTATTAATCGTTTTACACTGGAGTTTATCAAGGATTTTTGTGATGAAGATGGAAATATCGATTGGGAACGGTTAGTTCAATTTAATAGTGGAAAGTCATAACAATTTATTAATAGTGGAAAGTCATAACAATTTAGTATTACATATCCAAGCGGTGTATTATAAATTTAGGGCTACAAAAACTTAAGTGTACCCTTAAACTTGAAATTGACCTAGATTCAACTTCTCATAATACATTAAAGCTCGGTGCGCGGTGCGTTTTATCAAGCCTTTTCAGAAATAAATACCGCACTTTTACACAACTTATAATCACAAGCAATAAGCCCAGACTTATTAGTCGGGGCTTATTTTCTCGGCAGGGGCACATCGTATTTGTTCTACACTGTAAACTCAACACATGTGGAGACGGTAGTGTCAACATATTTTACCGGATAATGGGGATCACGAAACGGTTTGGTCCCGGAAACCATGAACCCCATCAAAGCCTGTAGATGATCTCGCCCACCTCGTTTTGCAGGGCCGTATACCTGGATGGCGAGTGGCCCATGAACCGTTTGAACTCCTTTATGAAATGCGCCTGATCGTAATAGTGATTGTAGTAATGTCCGCCTTGCAGGAAGCCGCGCTTGTCCCGGAGCAATGCCCGGAAGCACGATTGGAAGCGGACAATTGAAGCGAATGTTTTGGGACTTACGCCCAGCCGCTCCGTAAACCTGGCGCGAAGCCATCGCTCGCTATGTCCCATGTCCCGCGATAGCGCCGCCAACCGGATCGGGCCGTGAGCGTTCAGGATCGCGCCCGCGCCATATTCGAACGTCGCATCCCTCTCCGTCCGGAAAAACACACCGGTCAGATATTCCTGAAGCAGAGCGGCCTTATGCGCCGGATTGGATGCCAGGTGGATCTGTTCTTCCAGGTTGCGGACAGCTGATGTGCCGAAAAGCTCGACAAACGGCACGATCGCATTGCGCAATTCATGCTGCGGAACAGGCAGCAGGCGATAGGCGGCGACGGGGTTGAGCTCGATGCTGATGCAGCCGAACGGCTCGTCCCGATGGAAATCGGCGATCGCAGGGCAGTCGGTTACCCCCGCGACGTACAGCCGGTGTTCCGGAACCCGGAACACGCGCCCGCCGACCTGTCCCTTGAGATGCCCCTCATAATACAAGAGCAGCTTTACCGAGCCGTTGGGTGCGATAATCCTCAGCTCCTCTTCCCCGAGCTTTTCTCTGCTTTCAAACACCCAGATATCCTTGATGCATTCGTTCAAGACAGGGCTTGGCGGCAAACGCCTGATGGCAAGAGTTTTCATGGGATCCCACCTCCGGTATGCAGAATGCTCTCTTTTTGACGCCAATGTATCACATATCCCCCGATTTGAACAGAAGCTGTTTGCTTTGCGGCTGTCCCCGAACGAAAATCGCATGAACATGGAACTTCCGGTTTGTACAATACGGATGGTCCGGTTTGAATGTATGCTAAAAGGGATTTTGCAAGGAGACTTCGAAAGAGACGGCACGGTGACGGACGCGAGGTATTTGGCGAGCCTTCGCCCTCACGCCGCACCTATTGTGTTTCCTAAAAAAACCGTATTGAGGTGATTGCATGGCATTGACATCAACCCGCATCTTTGTGAATCTGCATGTGAAGGACATAAAAACATCGATGGCTTTTTTTACGGAGCTCGGCTTCGAATTCAACTTGCAGTTCACAGACGTGGAAAAGGCTGCTTGCCTCGTGGTCGGCGACAACATGTTTGTTCACCTGCTGAAGGAAGATTTCTTCAAGTCATTTACGAAAAAGAAAGTCGTCGATACGGAAAAATATGCCGAGTTCACCATCGCGTTGTCCGCCGAAAGCCGGGAAAAAGTCGACGAAATCGTCAACAAGGCGGTGTCCGCGGGAGGGAAGATCTACTGCGATCCGCAAGATCACGGATTCATGTATCAATGGGGCTTCCAGGACCCGGACGGCCACGTTTGGGAAATCGGGTACATGGATCCGAAAGCTTACGAAGGCCAGGGCCAGGCGCAACATCCGGCCTGACGGAAATAACCTGCCCATCCGGACGCGGCAATCCCGAGCATCGACATGGATTTCGGGAATGCCGTTTCTATGCACGACATCATGCGATAAGCAAGTGTTGAAGACAATTCTGGCCAGGAGGGTTTAAAATGGCAAAGACCATGATAAGCAAAGTCGGACAAATTATGCTGTATGTCAGCAACCAGGATGAGGCCGTCAATTTTTGGACGGAGAAGGCGGGTTTTTGGGTCGTTGCCGATGAAAATAACGATCAGGGCATGCGCTGGATTGAAATCGCGCCGTCCAGGGATGCCGAAACAACCATGATTCTGCACAACAAGGAACTGGTCGCCAAAATGCATCCCGAGTTAAATACCGGAACGCCTTCTTTAATGTTTTTCACGGAAAATATCGAAGAACTGCACCGCGATCTGGCCAATAAAAAGGTAAAGGTCGGGGAAATCGTGAATTTGCCTGCGGGAAGGGTATTTAATTTCGCCGATAACGAAAACAATTACTTTGCGGTTATGCAAAAAAATTAATTTGCGGGTCCCCCCTCTTTAGGCCCGCCTCCAGCCGGAAGTAGAACAACTTGCGCGCTTGAAGTATAATAAAAATAATGTCCATTCCGGAAATTATCGCAGACAGGAGGACAGGCGCTCGCGCAACCGGCAGGCGGAAGCCTGATTTTTTTCTAAACGGAATTTTCCGGACGGAACCGGATTAGACAAGGGGGGAACCACATGCAGCCAATTCAACCGGAAGAAATTCAGCGAAGGATCGATCAGTTGAAGAATCAGGATCTGTACCTGCATCTGGAGATGACATCCGGCGCCTACGCCGCCCACTGGGACAGCTCCAGGCACCCTGCCGCCACCTTCGTTACAAACGCAGTTATCCGTTTTTTCCACGGCGCGATCGCCGGCGGCGGGCCGTACCGTGTCGGCCTGAAGATGGAACAGGGATGGATCTATTCGGAAGGGCTGACCCATTTTGATGAAGGGGAGACGGATCGGCTGATCCTGGCCGGGCATGACAGCCAGGGCAAGCTGGTCGTCTCTTTGCAGTTAAGCCGGCAGCCTTTTTAACGGGAGGAGGAAGCAATCGATGAAAGAGACTGTACTTGTAGTGCTGCCGCATCCGGACGATGAGGCCTTCGGTCTTTCGGGCACGCTCGCCAGGCACGTGCAAAACGGCGATCCGGTCACCTATGCCTGCCTGACCCTGGGAGAGATGGGCCGGAATATGGGCTTTCCTCCCTTCGCCAACCGGGTTACGCTTCCGCAAATCCGCAAAAGCGAGCTGCAGGCGTCCTGCCGCGCGATCGGCATTCAGGATCTGCGAATGCTGGGCTACCACGACAAAACGATCGAATTCGAGGAACCGGGGAAACTGGACGCCGATATCGACGCCCTGCTCAGGGAACTGCGCCCTTCGGTCGTTTATACGTTCTACCCCGGCTACAGCGTGCATCCCGATCACGATGCCTGTGGAGCCGCCGTTATCCGGGCGGTCGGAAAGCTGCCAGGAAACGGGAGGCCCCGCGTGCTCTGCATGGCCTTCGCCAAAAATCTCGAGCAGGGAATCGGCAAGCCGGATACCGTCCATGACGTCCGGGCTTTTCTGAAGCCGAAGCTGGCTTCCGTCGAAGCGCATCGTTCCCAGTTCCAGGCCGGTTCCATGACGGCCAAGGAAAAGGAAGAACGCTTCGGCACCGAACGCTTCTGGACCTATCGTTTTGAATGAGAATACCGCCCGGGTTCGACAAAGACCCACGCCCCCGGACATTCCCGGCGTCCGGGGGCTTTTGCATCCCCATCCCCTCCGTAAACAAACAAATCCAAGCACTGGAACGGAACAATGTTCCGCCTTCCTGCCCATATTTTCCGCAATCAGCGTAGATTCGGGCATATTTTGAACAAGTTATTCACAAAAATTGAATGCCATGCTAATATAATGGCATCGTCCTGGAAAATGGGTGAGCATGTAATCGGAAAAGAGACCGATTGAAAGCGCATACCGGAATATGCGGGGCGCAGACATTCGAACGGAAAATGGAGGCTGCGGGTGAAAAATGAATCCTTCGAAATGGAAGATTGCGGCCAAGTGGGTACTGGTCCTCTGTATTTTATTCGCACTGGGCGCGGCAGCCTGGTACAAGGCGGATTTCAACATTGCGAAGCCGTCTGCCGCACCCGATGATACGGACAAGGCAGACCAGGCCCGCACCAAAGAGATTTTCGACCCGGCAAAAACCAAAGGACTGCTGGCGATCCGCTATTTTTATCTGCCCGGCGACGTGGCCCAGGGCGATTGCATTCTGATCCAGTCGCCCGACGGCAAAAATATGCTGATCGACTCCGGGAATCCGGGGGTTGGCCCGGCCGTCGTCAATTACTTGAACCAACTGGGCGTAAACGAGATCAACATCGCGCTCAATACACATCCCCACTCCGATCATATCGGCGGATTTGCCTCGATCGCGAAAGCGAAAAAAATCGATCAATTTTATATGGAGAACGTTCCCTACAGTTCGAATGCCTACACCGGTACGCTGGCTGCCCTTAGGGTAAAAAACGTGCCCATCGACTATTTGGAGGAAGGGGATTCTTTCGATCTCGGCGACCTTCATTTCGAAGTGCTCAGCCCCGGCAAGGGGGATCTCGCCAAGGCAGTCAAGCAGCGAAAGCAGGATGAGCAAGGCGACAGCGAGGCCGCGATCTACAACTATTTTTCACTGGTTGTCAAGATGACGTACAAAAACAACGCCTTCCTGTTCGGCGGCGACATCTACCAGGACCGCGAACAGGAATTAATCCAAAAGTACGGCAGCAAGCTGGATGTCGATTTTGCCCACGTCGACCATCATGGGTGGAACACGTCTTCCGGCTATGAATGGATCAAAACGCTGTCCCCGCAGTTCGCCGTTGCCAGCAACAACATCTTCAGCACGCTCGATGTGATGAAGCGCTATGACAACTACAAAACGAAAATTTTCATCACGAGGTTCAACGGAAACATTATGATTACATCGGACGGCTCCAAGTTGAAGGCAATCACCGAGAAAGACCAGACGACCCTGCCGCCGGGATTTTTGAAAAACCAATGATGTTTCGTCCGGTTGCATGGAATTGTGCGGCTTTCCAGGGAGGTTCTCTCTTGAGGCGGACGTTGTTTTGCCTGGTGCTATGCCTCGGCATCGCATTCCGCAGCGCCGGCCCCTGCAGCGCCCACCCGTTCAATAACGGGTACACCTACATCCATTTACACGAAAATACGGCGGACGTGCGGCTTCTGCTTCCGTTCCTGGTCATGCTGCAATACGACACCAACCATAACCAGGCGATCAGCGATGACGAACTAAAGGCGCAGCAAGAAGAGATTTCCGCCTATATGGAAAGCCACCTGCAGCTGTTCGGCAACCTGCGTCCGATGACGTACTCCCTGACCGGTCTGAAATCGATCATTCAGGAAGAAACCGAAGATCCGATGGTGGAGCTGGATTTTCACTTCCAGTCCGACTCGCCCATCGATAAGCTGGATGTGGTGTACGATGTTGTGCTTGCGGATGTGGACCCCGACCATCAAAATTTTATTCAAATTTTTGACGGGCAAGGAAAGGTCGCGCTGCAGCAGGTCGTCGACAAGTATGCACATAAACTGGAATACGTGAATGGGGGAGAAGTCCGTTTCCCTGTCGACTTCCTGGCGCTGATTGCCGTCCTCGGCGTGCAGCAGGCAGTGAAAAATTCCGCATTGCTGCTGTTTGCAGCCTGGCTCTGCATACAGCCCGTCCGGCTGCGCGCCCTTCTGAAGACGGCCCTCGTATTCGCCGCGGCCGGCCTGCTGGGCAGCATCCTCTCGTTTCGCAGCGGCTTCGAGCTGCCGCAACCGTGGGCCGAGTGGTTCGGCATAGCTCTTGTTTTGTCCTTGGCGGCCGCCATGCTTCTGCGGCGCAACGCCTCCGGACACCGGTTTGCCGCAGCACTGCTCGGCGGGGCCCAGGGCCTTGCCGCCTTTCGAAGCGTGATGGAGGCCGGTGTGCCGGGCGAATATAAAATGATTTTTCTCGCCGTCTTTCATCTCGGCATGCTGCTGGCATTAACCGGCATGGTTTACGTGCTGTATACTCTGGCGGCTGTCTTACGGGGAAAGGTTGGAAACCGAAAGAAGGAGAACGGAATTGGATAATTTATCGATGATTCTCATGTATCTCAATCTCGGACTTGAGCATATCATCTCCGGGTATGATCATCTGCTGTTTTTGTTTTCGCTGATCGTCATCTCCAAACGGTTTAAGGATGTCTTGAAAATCGTTACGGCCTTTACGATCGCCCACAGCATAACGCTTTCTCTGGCCGCCTTCGGACTGGTTCCGGTTTATCCCAAATGGATCGAGGCGGGAATTGCGTTGACGATCGTTTATGTCGCGATTGAAAACTTCTTTGTAAGCGATTCGGGATGGCGGTGGCTGGTCACTTTTGTTTTCGGGCTCATTCATGGGCTCGGCTTTGCCCGGGCAATCGGCGAGATCGGCTTTGACAAGCACCATATGATCACGTCGCTTCTATCCTTCAACATCGGCATCGAGCTCGGACAATTGGGAGTCGTTGCCGTTGTTCTGCCGCTGTTGCTGCATTTGCAGAAAAATAAAACATTTTACACCTGGTTTTTCCGCTGTTCGTCGGCTTGTATTCTCGTTATTGCCGCTTTCTGGTTTTTCCAGCGCATTCTCGGCTGATAGGAAGCGGCCGGGTTATTTCTGCAAATTCGATGGTCCGCGGACGAGGCGCTTTCATGTGAAGGTCGTTCAGGCCTGCGTCCGGGAGCTACCGGACGTCCTTGAGCCCGCGAATCGCCGTACGGCTTCGTTCCAGATAATTGACGGACTGTTCGTAATGCTTGCTTGCCACACCCAGGTACAAAATATCGATCACATTCAACTGGGTCATGCGCGAGGATAACGCCCCGATCCGGATTTCGTTCTCGGTCGAGGTGATGAACAGCGGGATCCGGGCGAGTGAGCTTACCGTCGTGTTCCCGTACTTCGTAATGCTGATGGTGGTCGCCCCGCATTCGACGGCCGATTTCAGGCAGGCGGCCACGATATCCGTTTCGCCGGAGTACGAAATGCCGACGGCGGCATCCCGCTCCGTAAGCGTAACGGCGCTCGTCAGCTGCAGATGCGAATCGGCGAAGGCAAAGCTGGTCTTGTTGATGCGCAGGAACTTGTGCTGCGCATCCTGGGCGACCAGGCCGGAGGCGCCGATACCGTAAAAGTAGATGCGCTCCGCCCGATGCAGCGCCTCGATCGCCCCGGCTACCCTGTCTGCGTCCAAAATTTTCAGCGTATCGCGGATCGCCTGGATATTATTGCTGGAAACATTCCGGATAATCGTCTCGACCGAATCCCGCGGGCGGATTTCCTGATACCCTCCGTACCCTTCCGTTCTTTCCTGAAGGTCGCCGGCCACCTTCAGCATCAACTCCTGATATCCCTTCAGCCCCATCGACTTGCACAGGCGGATGACAGCGGCCTGGCTGCCTCCGCTCTGCTCCGCCAACTGAGCGACAGACAGTCCGATCATCTGTTCCGGGTGCTCCAGAATAAAGGCAGCCACCTTCCGTTCGGACGGCGTCAGGTCGTTAAAGATTTCCCGGAGCCGGACCAGTCCTCCGTTCATCCATTATCCCTCCTGTTTTTTTCCATTAGATCTATTATACCGCGCAAGCCGCCGGATACGAAATCCCGTCCCACCCGCCGCCTGCCGTTGCCGCTGCGGCCCGCTATGGAAGACGGCGCCCGGATAACGAATTTTCCCCTGCCGCATTGGACGCGATTGGCCGGCAGGGCAACCGTCAACCCGCCGGAGCGGATCGCTCGCAGGCGGGTACGGTTTCTTCAAACGAATTCGGCTTGAATCCTTTACCTTCCTTTCCCGAACGTCAAGCGGTCGACCAACCGGCCCCCCACCGTTTTCGCGAGCAGCGTAAGCCGGTCGTCGCGGATTTCGACGGCGACAACCATCTGCGTCGGCTCCGCATCGGCAAGCTGGGTCCACTCCCTCTGCCGCAGACCGTAAAACTTCGGGCCGGTCGAGCCGGCTGTCACATAAACTGTGCCGCATCCGGGTTCAGCCTTCGCGTGGTTCCTCAGCGTGCTTCGCAAATAAACATGGTCGTGCCCGCTAAGCACCAGATCGACTCCAAACTCGTCAAAGACCGGCACCCATCCGGTTCTGACCGCTTCCGAATCGTAAATGCTGCCGTAAGGCCCGCGGTGAAAGAAAGCAATCTTCCAGCGCTGCCCGGTTGCGGCCAAATCGCGGCGGAGCCACTCCCGCTGCTCCGGAATTCCAAACTCGCTGTTCAATACGGTAAAATGGGCCGGCCCGTAATCGAAGGAAAAACAGGTGCCCGCCAGATCCGAAAGCCCGCTCCCCGGCTGGTGGAAATGGGCCAGGAACTCGCTGGAGCCGCCGCTTCCCGCCACTTCGTGGTTGCCGATGACAGCGACAAGAGTCGAGCGCATCAGCTGCGGCTGGGCGGCTTCGAACCACAAATTCCATTCGCTTTCCTTGAAGCCGTTGTCCACCAAATCCCCGCCATGAACCAGAAAGTCCGCATCCGGGTGTTCCTCCAACGCCCGCCGCAATGCAGCGCCCCACAGCGAGAAGCCCTCCCTGTCGCCAGCCTGGGAATCGCCGAAGAACAGAAATTTTACCCGATCCCCCCCCAAGGGAGCGGTTTTGAACGTTCCTTGCCCGCTGCAGTGTCCGCGTCCGTCGCCGACCCGGTACACATATTCCGTGTCCGGCTTCAGCCCGCCGGCCTCCGCCTTGTGTACCCGTACGGTGCCGGATCCGCGGGCCGTAAACAGTGAGCTTGCTCCCCGGAACCGAAGCACCCCCGGCCCGTCGAAGCCTGCGAAACCTGCCTTTTCCGCGGCCTCCACAACCGTTTCCGTCACATCCGGATGCGTATGCCAGGCAAATCCGCGCGAAACGGCCGGGTTTTCTCCCATGGTTACGCTGATATTGCCGGGAATCACCGCTCCCGCCCGCCCGGATACGGCAAAGGAAAGAACGGGACTAAAGGCGGTGCCGCGGAAAGCCTGCAGACGGCAGGTCCGGACCGTCTGTGTCAGCTTTCGGGTTGTGAGCCGCCCCCGCTCATCCGTAACGCCGATTTCCGCCCCGTCGGCCAGCACAGTTGCCCCCGGAACCGGGGCGCCGCTTTCGTCTTCCACCGTCAGGCGGGTTTCGCCGCCCTCTACCGTCCCGCTTTCGTTCCAGTGGAGGCGGAGCCGATGCAAAATGGCCGATTCCTGCGGCAGCTTAAAAAAAGGGCGGTTCGCGGCAGCCGGTCCGGCCGCGGAGATAAGGCCCGACCGGAGCGTGACAAGACAGGTCCCTTCCGCATCGGGCCGGACCCGATAGCGGATCCGGCCGAGCGTCTCCCCGCCCGACAGCGAAGCTTGATCCAGGCCGGCAAACTTGAGCAACACGGTACCCTGTTCCGGATCAATTTCCGCTTCCGCCTGGCGGGCTGTCAGCCGGCCGGCCGGTTCCCAGCGCAGCCGCTCCGTCCTGTCCGGATCGAACGCCAGCCCGATCCGGCCCGCACGAAGGCCTGATCCGTTCACGGCCCGGATCTCCAGGCTGTACTCCTCCCCGGCGTAAACTTCCCGCGGCGTCTCGTATTCGAACCGGGGAGCCCCGGTATCGACGGTGAAGGTCCATTCCTTCTCCGTCCGGTTCCCGGAGAGATCCCGCACATGGAGCCTGACCTTGTGCAGGCCGTCCGCCAGGGGAAGCAGCGGCTTGTGGCCAATGCGGCCCTCCGGCGGGTAGAGCGTATGGGGGACGAGGACATCGTCCAGATACAGATAAATCTTCTCCGGATCAATCCGTGTCGTCCCCGGATGGACCGCGGGATCATGGCCCGCATCGCGGGCGAGGGCGCGAATCGCCGGCATATTCGAGCGGATGACGGCCCCTTCCGGCGGCTCTATGCCCGTAACGACCGGCGGGTCGAGATCGTCGCGGGAGGGACCGTACAGCGCGCGGATTTCGTCAACATAGATCGCCCCCGACCCTTTGGGTCCGGGACTGCGGGAAGTGGCCATCAGCCGGACGGGAACGTCGAGCCGCAGCGGAGGGGTCAGGCCGGAAGGAACGGAAGCTTCAACATGCCTCCACCCCTTCCAGTTGATCCCTTCCTCTTCCTTGGTAAAATCCAGCTGCAGCGCCCCCCCGGTCCCGTTCTTGTCCCGCAGCCGCGCGCGCAGCCAATTGCCGCTGCCGTCGCCGTAAACCCACATGCCGATTTTTTGCGGATACCCCGGCACGGCAAGCCCGTCGCCTTCGTCCCGAGGCTGCAGGTAGACCCCCGACGTGCCGGGCCGGCCGGTAAAATCGTACTCCAGCTTCAGCGCCCGGGTGCCGAAGCGCACAAATTCCTCCTCCTCCGCAATGCCGGCGGAAGCTGTGTTGAAATTCGCGCCCGCCGATGGAAGATAACGCTCCAGGCCGTTTTCGAAATTTTCCAGAGTGACCGGCGGTGCCCCGACGGTGACCGCCATGAACGCTTCAGCCTTCCCGAACCGCACGGCGATTCTCCCGGTCTTTTCGTTTACGTCGGCGGCGGTGAACACTCCGTCCGGGCTGATCGTGCCGATCCCGCCCTCCACGCTCCATTCGAGCAGGCGGTTGTCCGCCCGGATTTCCTGTCCGTTCCGAAACGCCTGGACGGTCAACATCTGCACGGACCGGCTGTCGACCGCCTTTTCCGCTTCCGGAAACGTCAATTCGCTCAAGGCGCCGACGATCTCGATCCCGGCCGCGCCTGACAACCCGCCGGCGGAAACGGCAACGGCCGCGATGCCTTCCCTGTGGCCGGCGGTGAACAGACCGCCCGCCTCGACGGTTCCGAATTCCGGATCCACGGACCACACCGGCGTTTCCGCCAGCGCGGCGGGATGGCCGGCCGCATCGACTGCCCGGACCGTGAGCTGCAGCGTGGATCCAGCAAGCACCCGCTCGAAGCCCGGAGTAATCACGAGCCGCGCCGCCGGACCGGAAGGCGCTCTGTTCACGAGAAGCAGGGAGTTGCCGGTGGGCCGCTCCCGGCCGTCAGAGCCGCGGTTCAGCATCCGGAAGGACGGCTCCCCGGGCAGTCTGGCGATGAAGGTGGAAGAACCTCCGCCATCCAGATTCAGCGCGTCGACAACGCCGAGGCCCCGCATGATCTGTCCGAGTTCCTCCGTCTCGACGCCTTCGCTGAATCCGGGGGCCCGGCCGTCAATTTCCAGCAGGACGACGGTTCCGTCGGCTTTCGTCCCGATGGCGGTGCGCGGATGGATGCCGGCCGGCGGCACCCGCTCCAGCACATTGCCGTCCTTCATCAGCAGCCTGCCGCTCAGGGCTACCCAGGCCTGCTGCCAGCCGTCCTCAAGCTGGAAGTAGGCGGAGACTTCTTCTCCGGGAAGCAGTCCCTCCAGCATCCACCGTGCCGATCCCTGCGCGGACAGTACGAACCTTCCCGCTTCCGCCAGCGGCGTGTTTCCCTGATTCCTGCGGATCTCCGCAACGCGCATCCTCAGCGTCCGGCCGCTCTTCACCTCCCCTTCCAGAAGATCCAGCAGCACCTCGTCCCCCAGATCCGTCGTCTTTGTGGAATCGGCGAAATCCGGGGTATACAGCAGCAAATCACCTTCCCGCCGGCTTCGGTTGATGTGGGTGAGATCCCGGGTGACCCCGCGGATCGTTACGGTGCGAATCAGCCTGGGAGACGGCCCGTATTTCGTGGTTCCGTCCCTGTTCAAGGCGAAAACGTCGTAATCTCCGGCGGGACTGTTCAGAATCTTCCCGTCGCTGATGAACAGCCCGCCCGGAAAGCCGGTGCCGTATTCCGAAAGGTCGTAGAAATCACCGTTTACGCCCGCAATGAC
>Ga0310828_1001663_pt1 | contig 12191 bp, 9 predicted proteins | sample WT_ome_3_FD_202242 | JGI IMG/M metagenome (GOLD analysis project Ga0310828, IMG submission 202242) | Sorghum-adapted microbial communities enriched on wild type (WT) sorghum from Joint BioEnergy Institute, Emeryville, California, United... ... | reverse complement strand
CCCGTGGCACGTCCGGAACATCCGGGACGCGACGAGCAAGGCTACCGTATGACGGCGGGTCACCCCAACTCAGGGCCCGCCCTTACTCAGTCCCGCTCGGAGAGGGTGACCTCGACGCCACCCACCAGGTCTGCGCAGACGTTGTATATGAACGCGGCGAGGGTCGCCAGCGCGGTGAACAGGACCACATTCACCGCGCCGATCAGCGCGGCCGTGCCGAGCACACCCTTGGCGGTCACCCGGAACGTGTCCTCGGACGCGCTGCCGGCGTTGACCATCTCCGCCAGCGAGTCGTTGATGCTGTTGAACACGCCCATCGCGTCCAGCGCGAGGTAGAGCACCGCGGTCGCCACCATGAGGACGACGAAGAGCACAAGCGATACGAAGAAGGAGAACTTCATCACCGACCACGGGTCGAGCCGCTTGACGGTGAGCCGGGCTCGGCGGGGTCCGCGGGCCGCCGCGGACACGGTCGCCCGGGCGGCGCGCACCGCCTCGGTGACCCGTGCCGCGCCGATACCGCGTACGCCCACACCGGTGATCGGCGGGCGGGGCGCGCCGGCGGGACCGGTCGGGCGAGTGCCGGGGGGTGCCGAAACGGATGCGGCAGCCGCCGCGGCCGAGCCACCGGGCTGCGCCGACCCGGCGGCGGGAGTGGTGACCGGCGATGCCGCGGCTGGGGTCGTGGCGGGTGGGGCCGAGGTGACCACCGGAGCACGGCCAGCCGACGCCGCGCCGGAGGCGCTACCGCGCCCGTCGGCGGGAGCGGTGGCCTCGCCGTCCGGGCCGGGCGGCGGCTTCATGCCGGGCGGCCGGGTGAACTTCGGGGACGAGGACTCGGCGGGGACGGTGGCCCGGCCAACCACGGCCCGGCCGGTCGGCGCGGTGCCGCCGTCGGCGGCGCCCTCCTGCTCGACCGGTTCGGACGGGGTCCCGGCCGCCCCCGACTTGGCCTGTGTCTCCGTCATGAACTAGTCCTGTTCGTCGGGCTCGTCGGCATTGCGAGCAATTGCCACGAGGGTTACCCCCTCGGGAAGGTCCATCAACTTGACACCCATTGTGTTCCGGTCCCGAGTACGCCGTACAGGCTTCACGGGAGTCCGTATCACGCCGCCATTGCTGGTGATGGCGAAGAGTTCGTCGTCCGGGTTGATCACCACCGCGCCGATCAGACCGCCGCGCCGCTCGGTGATCTTGGCAGTCAGCACCCCCTTGCCGCCGCGACCCTGTACCGGGTACTCCTCGATCGGCGTCCGCTTCGCGTACCCCCCGTTGGTGGCCACCAGCACGTCCATGCCGTCCCGGACGACCTCCATGGCGAGCAGTTCGTCGTTGTCGGCGAACCGCATGCCTATCACACCAGAGGTGGCCCGCCCCATGGGGCGCAGCGCCTCGTCGGTGGCGTTGAACCGGATGGCCTGGGCGTTCTTCGAGACCAGCAGCAGGTCGTCGGAGTCACCGATGAGCGCCGCGCCGACCAGCTCGTCGGAGTCCCGCAGGTTGATCGCGATGATTCCACCGGCCCGGTTGGAGTCGAACTCGTCCAGCCTGGTCTTCTTGACCAGGCCGTTCTTCGTGGCCAGCACGAGGTACGGCGCCTCCTGGTAGTTCGCAATCTTGATCACCTGCGCGATGTGCTCGTCGGGCTGGAAGGCGAGCAGGTTCGCCACGTGCTGGCCACGCGCGACCCGGTTCGCCTCGGGCAGCTCATACGCCTTTGCCCGGTACACCCGCCCCTTATTCGTGAAGAACAGGATCCAGTCGTGAGTCGAACACACGAAGAAGTGGCTCACGATATCGTCCTGCCGCAACGAGGCCCCGGACACACCCTTGCCGCCGCGCCGCTGGGATCGGTATAGGTCGACCTTGGTCCGCTTGGCGTACCCGGTCCTGGTGATCGTGACGACCACGTCCTCGCGCGCGATCAGGTCCTCCACCGAGACCTCGCCGTCGAACGGCACGATCCTGGTCCTGCGGTCGTCGCCCCAACGGTTGACGATCTCGGTGAGCTCCTCGGAGATGATCTTCCGCTGGCGTTCCGGCTTGGCCAGGATGTCCCGCAGGTCGGCGATCTTGAGCTCAATCTCGGCCAGCTCGTCGATGATCTTCTGGCGCTCCAGCGCGGCGAGCCGGCGCAGCTGCAGGTCCAGGATCGCGGTGGCCTGGATCTCATCCACGTCGAGCAGCTGGATGAGGCCGGTACGGGCCTCCTCGACGGTGGGCGAGCGCCGGATCAGCGCGATCACCTCGTCGAGCATGTCCAGCGCCTTGACGTACCCGCGCAGGATGTGCGCCCGCTCCTCGGCCTTGCGCAGCCGGTACTCGGTCCGCCGCCGGATGACCTCCATCTGGTGCGCGACGTAGTACCGCACGAACTGCGCCAGGTTCAGCGTGCGCGGCACGCCGTCGACCAGCGCCAGCATGTTCGCGCCGAACGTCTCCTGGAGCTGGGTGTGCTTGTAGAGGTTGTTCAGCACCACCTTGGCCACCGCGTCGCGCTTGAGCACGATCACGATGCGCATGCCGGTGCGGCCGCTGGACTCGTCGCGGATGTCCGCGATGCCGGAGAGCTTGCCCTCCTTGACCAGCTCCGCGATGCGCTCGGCCAGGTTGTCCGGGTTCACCTGGTAGGGCAGCTCGGAGACGACGAGCTGGGACCGACCCCGCTGGTCCTCCTCGACCTCGACCACGGCCCGCATGCGGATCGGCCCGCGGCCGGTCCGGTACGCCTCCTCGATCGCGGCGGTGCCCACGATCAGGCCAGCCGTCGGGAAGTCCGGGCCCTTGACGATCTTGATGAGCGCGTCCAGGGTGGTCGCGTCGTCCTCGTCCGGGTGTTCCAGGCACCACTGCACGGCGGCCGCGACCTCGCGCAGGTTGTGCGGCGGAATGTTGGTCGCCATGCCGACCGCGATGCCGGCGGAGCCGTTGATGAGCAGGTTCGGCACCCGCGACGGCAGGATGGTCGGCTCCTTGGCGCGGCCGTCGTAGTTGTCCTGGAAGTCGACGGTGTCCTCGTCGATGTCCCGGAGCATCTCCATGGCCAGCGGATCCAGCCGGCACTCGGTGTTGTGGCTGACGAACCCGTTGGTGACGAACGCGTGGTCCGCGCTCTCCACCCGCAGGCTGTACACCGGCTGGACCCCGGCGTCCACAACCTCGGCGACCTCCGCGTAGTCGAACGCCGCCTCCGGCAGGTCGTACGGCAGCCGCCGTGGATCATTACCGGGATCCTGGGCGTCTCCCGTCGTCATGGCCGCGGTAGCCGTCCACGATTCACGCATCCGGGCGACCCGATCGCCGGCGACCAGTTCCGCGAGGAGCTTCCAGCGCAGTCCGTGCGGGGTGGCGCAGAGGACCGGGTGGTTGTACGAGCCGACCAGCTCGCCGCCGTCCGTGGTGCGCATCCGCAAGGTCGGCTGTGTCCCGGAGTGGAACAGCATGGTGGCCCGCACCGGGGAGCCGAGCAGGCCGACCACCTTGAGATCGATCGGGTTGTCCGACCGCGGCCGCGCCGCCGGGACGATCGAGCCGATCTGCACCTCGGTGCCGTCCGCGAGCGACACCAGTGTGTCGCCGACGACGCAGTACCGCATGGCGGCGGCCGGGTCGTTGCCGGGCGAGCCGAAGTTGCCGTTGCCGTCGATCAGCGGGTACCGCAGGGACCACGGCTGCGCCATCCGGACCAGGGCGTCGTAGATCGCGCTGTCGCCGTGCGGGTGGAACTGCCCCATGACGTCACCGACCACCCGGGAGCACTTCACGTACCCGCGGTCCGGCCGGTAGCCGCTGTCGTACATCGCGTACAAGATCTTGCGGTGTACCGGCTTGAGGCCGTCCCGTACGTCGGGCAGCGCCCGGCTGACGATCACGCTCATCGCGTAGTCGAGGTACGAGCGCTGCATCTCGACCTCGAGGCCGACCGGCTCCACGCGCGCCCGCTCGATGGTGCCCTCGCCGCCCAGGCCTGGCTCGGGAATATCGGTCACTGTCAATAACCCTTATCGCTCGCCAGCCGCACCCCCACGGGCCACGGCTGTGGAAACACTGGAAAGCTGTGGACTGCTCAGATGTCCAGGAACCGCACGTCCTTGGCGTTGCGCTGAATGAACGACCGGCGAGCCTCCACGTCCTCGCCCATGAGCACGCTGAACAGCTCGTCCGCGGTTGCCGCGTCGTCCAGGGAGACCTGGCGCAGGGTGCGGGTGGCCGGATTCATCGTGGTCTCCCACAGCTCCGGGTAGTTCATCTCGCCGAGGCCCTTGAACCGCTGGATGTCGTCCGGCTTGGCGTTGGGCTTGGTCTCCTGGCGCAGCCGGATCAGGCCGTCGCGCTCCCGGTCGGAGTACGCGTACTGCGCGTCATCGCCCTTCTTGTTCCACTTGATCTTGTAGAGCGGCGGGGCGGCCAGGTACACGTGACCCAGTTCGACCAGCGGCCGCATGAAGCGGAACAGCAGGGTGAGCAGCAGGGTCTGGATGTGCTGGCCGTCCACGTCCGCGTCGGCCATCAGGATCACCTTGTGGTAGCGCAGCTTCTCGATGTCGAACTCGTCGTGGATACCGGTGCCCAGCGCGGTGATCAACGCCTGCACCTCGGCGTTCTTCAGCACCCGGTCGATCCGGGCCTTCTCCACGTTGAGGATCTTGCCGCGGATCGGCAGGATCGCCTGGATCCGCGGGTCGCGCCCCTGCTTGGCCGAGCCGCCCGCGGAGTCACCCTCCACGATGAACAGCTCGCACACCCGCGGGTCGGTGGACTGGCAGTCGGCCAGCTTGCCGGGCATCGCGCCGGACTCCAGCAGCGACTTGCGCCGGGCCAGCTTACGGGCCTGCGCGGCGGCCACCCGGGCCCGGGCCGCGGCGGACGCCTTGTTGATGATGGTCTTCGCCTCGCCCGGGTTGCGCTCCAGCCAGTCGGCCAGCCACTCGTTGCACACCCGCTGCACGAAGCTCTTCACGTCGGTGTTGCCGAGCTTGGTCTTGGTCTGCCCCTCGAACTGCGGGTTGGTCAGCTTGACCGAGACGATCGCGGCGAGCCCTTCCCGGATGTCCTCACCGTTGAGCTTCTCGTCCCCCTTGAGCAGCTTCTTGACCTCGCCGTACCGGTTGACCACGCCGGTCAGCGCCGCCCGGAAGCCCTCCTCGTGGGTGCCACCCTCATGCGTGTTGATCGTGTTGGCGAAGGTGTACACGGACTCGCCGTACGACTCGTTCCACTGCATGGCGACCTCGACGGACATCCCGTCGCCGTCCGCGGAGAACTCGATCACCGACTTGTGGATCGCGTTCTTGGTCTGGTTCAGGTGCCGGACGAAGTCGGCGATGCCGCCCTTGTAGAGGAAGGTCACCTCGCGTGGCTTGCCGTCCTCGTCCGTGGTGCGCTCGTCGCGCAGGTGGATGGTGAGCCCGCGGTTGAGGAAGGCCATCTCCTGCAGCCGCCGGTAGATCGTCTCGAAGGAGAACTCGGTGGTCTCGAAGACCGTGGGGTCGGGCCAGAACGCCACCGAGGTGCCGTGGCGCCGGGTGGCCTCGCCCTTCACCAGCGGGCCGGGCTTGGAGTAGTTGTACTCCTGCCGCCACACGTGGCCGTCCCGGTGGATCTCAAGCTCCATCCGGGCGGAAAGCGCATTCACCACGGAGACACCCACGCCGTGCAGGCCACCGGAGACGGCGTACGCCTTGCCGTCGAACTTGCCGCCGGCGTGCAGCACGGTCAGCGCCACCTCGACCCCGGGCTTCTTCAACTTCGGGTGCAGGTCGACCGGGAAGCCGCGGCCGTTGTCCACCACCCGGACCCCGCCGTCGGCGAGCAGCACCACGTCGATGGTGTCGCAGACGCCGGCCAGGGCCTCGTCGACCGCGTTGTCCACCACCTCCCAGACCAGGTGGTGCAGGCCCCGTTCGCCGGTGGAGCCGATGTACATGCCTGGCCTCTTGCGTACCGCTTCGAGGCCTTCGAGCACGGTGATGGAACCGGCGGTGTAACCCTGCTCCTGCTTTGACGCTGCCACCCTCATCCACTTTCTCTGCCAGCCCGGCGCCCGGAACCGAGCGGCGGACAGACAGGAGGTAAGCAGGCTCTCGTGGCGACCGGCACGCGTGACCCCGCCATAATCGACTCACCGCCGAGTAGGAGTGAGGCGCGGCAGGCCCAGTCGTGCCGACCACCGCGGGGGCCCGCGGTGTCCGATCGGCCGGGGAACCCCGGGTGGCTGGCCATACGGTGGGTCGCGGACGGGCCGGCAGAGGATGCCGCCCGGTCGCCGTCAGGCCGCTCCGCCCAGGGTTCCAGGTCTGGTCAACTTCTGGTGTCAATCTTACTGGGTCCGACTGATCACGGCCTGCCACGGCACCCCCGATTAGGCACTTCAGAGCCTCGTAGCCGGGCGAACGACGGCCGCCCCGAGTCCCCCCGTACACCCCGGGTTCCGATCAAGAGGAAGGGCTCCGGGGTGGCGCGCGGACAAAATACGCGCAGTGCCAATCCGGCGACGGTTGGTGCGGTCAGATCTCGGACCCGCCGGCGCGTCGGGGTCGCGCGAACGGCCCGCGATGCCGTACCCTCGCCCCGCGCAAACTCCGCACCGGTCGCGGACATGGGTTGTCACAGCGGTGGCAGCAGGGAAGGTGACCCACGATGGGGCTGGACAACGTCGCCGTGCAGTGGCCCCGGACCGGCCGTTTCTACGACCCGGTGGCGCCGGCCGAGTTTGTCGACTTCGCTGAGCTGGCCGATCTGCCCGACGTCGCCGCGCCGACCGCGGCCCTGGCCGGACATATCGCTAAGACTGGGACAGTACGGGCGACGGCCTACACCGAGCTGGTCGACCTCCTGCTCGGCCTGGAGGGTGTGCTGTACGCCACGGACGCCGCGGCCGAGGACGAAGACCCGGTCATCGACCCGGACGGGTGCGCCTGGGTCGCCGGTGGTCTGGAACGGTTCGTGGAGGGCCACCAAAAGTACGGCGACACGGTGACCTTCGATACGGTGGCCCAGGTACTGCGCGACGCGATCTCCAACAGCCGGCTCGCCGAGCAGCAGCTGCGCTGGCTGGACCAACGGCTGGACGCGCTGCGCGACGAGTCGGGCAACGGCCCGCAGTGGAGCTTCGCGCTCTCCGAACTGACCGTGGTGGCCGCCTTCTACCGGCGCTGCGCCGACCGCGGCTTCGCCGTCTACGCCGACTACTGACCAGACCTGCTGAGTCCGCTCCCTGCGTGCTGGGCCGTTAGTGTGGCCGCCGCTGCAGGACATCGGCGAGCGTAGTTGTCACGAACTTGTGCACGGTCGCCGTACTCGGCGGACCGCCGTCGCGGTCTGCGAACAGCAGATGCCCGCCGCCGACCAGGGAGAGCGTGAGTGAGTCGAGGTCGGCGTCGGCCGCAATGCGGCCGCGTTCACGCTCGTCGGCCAGGTACGCGGAGATCGCGTTCGTGATCTGGGCGAGGATCGTGATGCCGCCGCCGGGTTTGGCTTGGCGCAACCGCGCGCGCAGTTCGTCGCGGAAGGTGATGAGCGGGATGATCGCCACCGGAACCGGTCCAAACAAGGTAGTCAGTGCGGCGGTGAGGTTCTCGGTCACCGTGCCGGTGCCCGCGGACGCGCGTAGCGCATGTGCCTGTGTCTCAAGCTGCGCGGCCCGGTCGAGCACAAGGTCGGTCAGGAAGGCGTCGAAGTCGGTGAAGTGCCGATGCAGAACGCCTTTGGCACAGCCCGCCTCGTCGGTGACGGCCCGGCTGGTGAGTCCTCCTGGCCCGTCCCGCAGCAGCACGCGTTCCGCGGCGTCGAACAGCTGCCGCCGCGCGTCGCGCAGATGCACCCCAGTTGGCACCCACAGATCCTCTCGCACCTCAACCAGTCAGCGTCGGTTGCCTAGTGGGCAGACGCCCACTAAAGTGGGCACGTGACCACTTTACCGCCGGGGCAGGCCGAACCGCCCTTGGCCGAGCTGCACAAAGCCAGGCCGATGGCCGAGTCGTTCGGTACCGACGCGCACCGCTACGACCAGGCTCGGCCCGGCTACCCCGACGCGTTGGTGGCGCGGATCGTCGCCGGCAGTCCAGGACCGGATGTGCTCGACGTGGGCTGTGGTACGGGCATCGCAGCCCGCCAGTTCCAGGCCGCCGGCTGTGCGGTGCTCGGCGTCGACCCGGATGCGCGGATGGCCGACTTCGCACGGGCCCGCGGATTGCCGGTCGAGGTGGCCACGTTCGAAGCATGGGAGCCGGCCGGCCGGACGTTTGACGCGGTGGTCGCTGCCCAGTCGTGGCACTGGGTCGACCCGGTCGCCGGCGCCATCAAGGCGGCACAGATCCTGCGCCCGCACGGTCGGCTGGCGATCTTCGGGCACGTGTTCGAGCCGCCCATCGAGGTGGCCGAGCCGTTCGCCGCCGCCTATCGGCGGGTCGTACCAGACTCACCGCTGCGCAATCTCCCGGCTCGGCGTCCACTGGAGATGTACCAAGCGGGGTACGCGAACATCGCCGACAAGATCCGCGAGACGGAACGGTTCACCGAGCCCGAACAGTGGCGATTCGACTGGGAGCGGTCCTACACCCGCGACCAATGGCTGGCCCTACTCCCCACCACCGGCAGCCTCACCCAGCTACCACCCGACAAGGTGGCCGACATCCTCAACGCGGTCGGAACCGCCATCGACGCACTGGGCGGACGCTTCACGATGCAGTTCACCACCCTCGCGACCACCGCCATCCGAACCGGCGCCCGCTGACTCGCCGTTACTGACTCGCCCGACGGAGATGGCCCCGGCGAGTGGCTCGGCCCGGCAGTACCCGGCCCGTCGGCACGGGCGCGGCGCTCGCGCCAGGACGAGGTGGCTGGCTACCCGTAGGTGTCGCGGGGGCCGCGGCCGCGCACCCGGCGCGGACCACGCGACCAGGACGGCGCGGCCGGACCGTGGATATGCAGCTTGGTCACCACGTTGTGGCCGACCTCGGCGGCGATCCGCTGCAGCAGCGACCCGGCGAGCAGGCGCAGTTGGGTGGCCCAGGCGGTGGACTCCGCCTCGACGGTCAGCTCGCCACCCTCCAGCTTGACCGGCCGGCTGTGCTCGGCCACGTCCGGCCCGACCACCCGCTCCCAGGCGCCGAAGACGGTCGCCTCCGCCGCCGGCCGCTGCCAGCCGCGCGCCTTGACCAACCGGGCGAGGACCGCCCCGAACGGCTGGGGGTCGCGCGGGTCAGGTCCGGGCCCGGAGTAGCCGCGCAGCCTCGGCCGATCCTTCTCCCGTTCGAGCGGCGTACGCCGCTGGGCGCGGCCAGCTGCCTTGCGTCGGGCGAGTGCCGCGTCCAGTACGGCCCGGGCCAGCTCCGGCCCAGCCAGCTCTCCGCCCTCCGGGCCCTGTCCGGAAACGCTAACCTCATGATCGCCGCGAGCGGGGTCATCGCGAGCGGGATCGCGGGCGGCGTCACCGCGAGCGGGATCGCGAGCGGGGTCATCGCGAGCGGGATCGCGGGCGGCGTCACCGCGAGCGGGATCGCGAGCGGGGTCATCGCGAGCGGGGTCATCGCGAGCGGGGTCAGTCGACACGGGTCACCTCCCCGTCGCGGACGTCGTACCGGACGCAGCGCAGTGCCGCTGGCACGTCGTCCGGCACCGCGCAGGTGACCAGCAACTGGCTCGCGCCACCGACCAGTTCGGCCAGCCGTTCCCGCCGACCGGCGTCCAACTCGGCGAAGACATCGTCCAGTACCAGCACCGGCTCGATGCCGTCCATGCGCAACAGGTCGTACGCGGCCAGCCGCAGCGCCAAGGCGTACGACCAGGTTTCGCCGTGGCTGGCGTACCCCCTGGCGGGCAACGACCCCAAGGTCAACGCCAAATCGTCCCGGTGTGGACCGACCAGCGTCACGCCACGCTCCACTTCGGACGGTCGGGCCTCGGCGAGCGCGGCGGCGAGGCCCGCCTCCAGCGCGGCCCGGTCGCCGGACAACCCGTCGCCGAGACCGGAGCGGTACGCCATGCTGGCGGCAGAATCCTTCCCCCGCCCCCCGTGGCCGGCCGCCACGGCGTCGTACGCCTTGGTCACATGCGGAGCGAGCGCCGTCACCAGCTCCAGCCGGCCGGCGAGCAGTTCCGCGCCGTACCGGGCCAGGTGGGCATCCCACACGTCCAGTGTGGACAGATCGCCGTCCCGGTTGCCCACCTTACGAGCGAGGTACGCGGTGCGCAGCAAGGCGTTGCGCTGCTTGACCACCCGCTCGTAGTCGGCTCGCACCCCGGCGTAGCGCGGCTGGCGAATGACCAGCAGGTCGTCCAGGTAGCGGCGGCGCTCGGCCGGGTCGCCGCGGACCAGCTCCAGATCCTCCGGCGCGAACATGACCAGCCGCAGCGCGCCCAGCACATCCCGCGGCCGGCGCACCTGCGAACGGTTCAGCCGGGCCCGGTTGGCCTTGCCCGGTACGATTTCCAGCTCGACGAGCAACTCGCGTCCATCGTGGACGATCGCGCAGCGGATCACCGCGGCGGCGGCGCCGGCACGCACCAGCGGCGCGTCGGTGGCGACCCGGCGGCTGGCCAACGTCGCCACGTACCCGAGCGCCTCGACCAGGTTGGTCTTGCCCACCCCGTTCGGCCCGACCAGCACGCTGCCGCCCGGCTCCAAGTCGACCGCGACCTGGGGGTAGGAGCGGAAATCAACCAGTTCGAGCCGCCGGACATACATGGCTGGCCGGCGCGCTACCGCTTGACCTTGTGCCCGCCGAACTGCTCACGCAGGGCGGCGACCGCCTTCAGCGCCGGCGAGTCCTCCTCGCGGGAGGCGAACCGGGCGAACAGCGAGGCGGCGATCACGTTCACCGGTACGGCCAGCCGGATCGCCTCGTCCACCGTCCACCGGCCCTCGCCGGTGTCCTCGGCGTACGGGGGCAGGCTGGACAGGTCGGGGTCGGCGTCCAGCGCGCGGTCGAACAGCTCCAGCAGCCAGGACTGGACCACCGAGCCGGAACGCCAGGACTTGAACACCCCGGGCACGTTGGTCACCAGCTCGCACTTGGTGAGCAGCTCGTACCCCTCGGCGTAGGCCTGCATCATGCCGTACTCGATGCCGTTGTGCACCATCTTCGCGTAGTGCCCGGCGCCCACCGGACCGGCATGCACGAAGCCGAACTCGCCCGGCGGCTTGAGCGCGTCGAAGATGGGCTGGCAACGGCTGACGTGCTCCGGGTCGCCGCCGACCATCAGGGCGTACCCGTTCTTCCGGCCCCAGATGCCGCCGGAGACACCGACATCGAGATAGCCGATGCCCCGTTCGCCCAGCCGGGCGGCGCGCGGCCCGTCCGCGCTGAACCGCGAGTTCCCGCCGTCGATGATGATGTCCCCGGCGCTCATCAGGGGCGCCAGCTCATCGATGGTGGCCTCGGTCACCTCGGCCGGCAGCATCACCCAGACCACCCGCGGCGCGGCCAGCTTCTCGACCAGCTCGCCGAGGCTGGTGACGTCGCTCACCTCCGGATGGCGGTCGTACCCCACGACGTCGTGGCCGGCGGCGCGCAACCGTTCCCGCATGTTGCCGCCCATCCGGCCCAGTCCCACCAGACCGAGCTGCATCTTTCGATCCCTCCAGCGCTTCCCCCGCCGAACCGGGCCCACCGGAACCTGTCCCCCGGCTTCGCCCACCCCGGTTCGGTACCCGAAACGCTACCTCGCTACCCGGATCGGCATGATCAGGTAGCGGTACCCGGGGATGATCTCGCCATCCTCACCGGCCGGGGAGAGCGCGGCGGGCTTGAACGCGTCGAGGAAGGACAGGACCGCGGTCGGCGCGTTCAGCGCGTTCAAGCCGTCGATCAGGTACTGCGGGTTGAACGCGATGGTCAGCGGCTCGCCGGTGAAGGTGGCCTCCATCGCCTCGCTGGCCCGCGCCTCCTCGGTACCGCCGGCCTCGACCACCAGCCCGTCCTCGCTGAAGCTCAGCCGCACCGGGGTGGCCCGCTCGGCGACCAGGGCGACCCGGCGTACGACCTCGGTCAGCGCGGCGACCGGGACCTGCGCCTGGGCGTTGTGCGTGGTGGGGAACAGTGACCGCACCGGCGGGTAGTTCGCGCCGTCGAGCAACCGGCTCGTGGTCCGGCGAGTGCCGCCAGCGAGGCCGATCATGCCCTCGCCCGCGCCGCCGGCGGTCAGCGCCAGGGTCACTTCGCCGCCGAGTGGACCGAGCGCCTTGGCGG
>Ga0310828_1001661_pt1 | contig 12193 bp, 8 predicted proteins | sample WT_ome_3_FD_202242 | JGI IMG/M metagenome (GOLD analysis project Ga0310828, IMG submission 202242) | Sorghum-adapted microbial communities enriched on wild type (WT) sorghum from Joint BioEnergy Institute, Emeryville, California, United... ... | reverse complement strand
GCCAGAAGGGTGTCGGCGCCCGAGTCCTTCCCGGCGCCGCCGTAGACGTCCCAGGCCACGGTCATCGCGCCGAAGCCGACGGCCGACACCTGTGGGCCGTTCTTCCCAAGGGTGCGATAGCGCATAGTGATCCCCCGATTTCGCTCACATGGGTATGCCTTCAGCCTGCCCGCGGTCGGTCGCGGGAAAAAATCGGCCGGTCGTTGCTAGTACTCCGAGGGCTAGCCTTTCCGGGCACACTTGACGCATGGCAACCCGTGAACTGGCCCGCTTCCTGCGGTCCCGGCGCGATCGGATCAAGCCCTCCGCGGTGGGACTGCCCGAGGGTGGGCGGCGCCGTGCGCCGGGGCTGCGCCGTGCGGAGGTGGCGCAGCTCGCGGGGATAAGCCCGGACTACTACATGCGGCTGGAGCAGGGACGCGGCATCCGTCCCTCCCCCTCGGTCCTGGACGGGCTGGCCCGCGCGCTCGTCCTCAACAACGACGAGCGCGACCATCTCTACCGGTTGGCCCTATCCCTGCCGTCGCCGCCCTCGCGGCCGGCGAACGGGGTGGAGCCCAGTGTGCGGCGGCTACTGGACGTGATCGATCCCGTCCCCGCCTACGTGGTCAACGGGCGGCTGGACGTGCTGGCGTGGAACCGGATGGCCGCGCGGGTGATGTGCGACCTGGCCGAGCTGCCGGAGGAGCGGCGCAACATCATCCGGTACGCGTTTACCGATCCCCGCGCCCGTGACTTCTACGTCGAGTGGGAGGAGGCGGCCCGGCATGGGCTGGCGCAGTTGCGTACGGCGACCGGCCGGGATCCCGGCGACCCGCGCAACGAGGCCCTGATCCGGGAACTGGCCAGCACCAGCCCGCACTTCCGCGCCTGGTGGGAGCGGCAGGACGTCAAGGGTCCGAGCAGCGGGCGCAAGGAGTACCGCCACCCCGTGGTGGGGCGGCTCTCCCTCGACTACATCGGGATGATCCTGCCGGGGACGCCGGACCACCAGTTCGTGACCCTCACCGCTGCCGAAGGCAGCGAGTCGGAGGCTGCGCTGTCCAAGCTGGCCGACGGCCTGTAGCGGGACCAGTCGGGGTTGGCTATCACCAGGCCCTGGGCGGGGAACAGGGTGAGGATTCGGGGCCTGTGTCGGTGCCGACTACCTCATCCTCGATTCTTGCGGCTGAGAAGCCGTCGGATGCTGGGCAGGAGGTTTCCAGGGCGGAGACCATTCCGGGGCGCGGAGGCCCACCGTCGTCATGGCCGTGCTCGGTGTGTTGCTCGATCGCAGCACGGTCCGTTCGCCGGTCGCGCTGGCGAAGAACCCGGTCAACCTCGCCCCGCCGTCCGACTGACCGTAGAGTCGGCGCACCTCGTGTCGCCGACGCCCGGTGGCTAGCCTCGCCGAGGCTGGCCAGCAGCTGCTACCACCCGCCGGCAAACGTCCGCTGCGCCACGCCGCCACGCCCCCGCCCGGACCGCTTAAATGAGTCCTGCGCCGTCATGCCGGGCGATCTCGGCGAAGGCGTACGCGCTGGGCTTCGGGATACGGCGGAAGTCCTCGCCGATCGCGATGAGCCCGAACTTGGGCCGATAACCTTCGCTCCACTCGAAGTTGTCGAACGCCGACCAGTGCAGGTAGCCACGTACGTCCACACCCTCGGCGCGGGCCCGCGCGAGCGCGGCGACGTGCGCGCGCAGGTAGTCGATCCGTTCGGTGTCGTCCTCGGTGGCGATGCCGTTTTCGGTGACGTACAGCGGCAGCCCGGTCCGGGCGGCGCGATGCAGCACCTGCCGCAGCCCGTCCGGAAACACGGCCCACCCCATCTGGGTACGGGTGAAGCCGTCCGGCGGGTCGGCGAAGTACGTGGGTGAGGCCGGGTCGACCCATTGCTTGCGGTAGTACTGCACGCCGAGCCAGTCGCCGCCGTCCGGGCCGGCGAGGCCGTCCAGGTAGAGGTCGACGATCTCGTGCCGCATCAGGCGGTGGAGGGCGTGGCAGGCGGCGTCGTCACGGGCGGGTGCCAGCAGGGGCAGGTTCACCGTGAGCCCGACCCGTGACCGCGGCGAGGCCGCGCGGACCGCGTGGACGGCCGCGTGGTGAGCCGCCAGCAGGCGCCGGCCGGCGCGCTTCCAGAGCGTTGGGTTGGTGACGCCGGGCGGGTGGTACCCCTCCAGGTAGCCGTGCAGGGCGACCATCTGCGGCTCGTTGATGGTGCACACGAACGGCATGAGGTCGCCGAGCTCGGTCGCCACGCGGGAGCAGTACCGGGCGAACACGTCGACCGCGTCCGGAGCCAGCCACCCGCCGCGGGCGGCGAACCAGCGCGGCAGCGTGAAATGGTGAAGCGTGACGAACGCGGTCATGCCGGTGGCGGCGAGCGCGGTCAGCACCCGCCGGTAGTGCGCGAGCGCCGCGCGGCTGAACTCGCCCGGCGCCGGCTCGATCCGCGCCCACTCCACGGAGAGGCGGTGGGCATTGTGCCCGAGCGACCTCAGCAGCGCGAAGTCCTCGGCGTACCTGTGGTAGTGGTCGATGCCGTCCCCGGACGGTTCCAGGGCGGCGGTGCGCGGGTCGTGTTCGAAGTCCCACCAGTCACTGTTGACGTTGCCGCCCTCGACCTGGTGGGCCGAGGTGGCCGCCCCCCAGAGGAAGGCGGCCACGGTGTCGGGGTCGGCGTCGGTCATCGCCCGCTCGTGAACGTGTACGTCCCGGAAGCGACGCGGTAGACCGCGTAGCCGCCGTCGACCCGCACGAAGTCGGCCCGGCCGGGTACGCCGGTGACCCGGCCGCCCAGGGTGGGCACCCAGACCTCGGCGCCCGTGTTGGTGGGCACGGTGACGGTCAGCCGCAGCCCGTGGTCACCCTTGTGCCATTCGGCGCGCGCCTCGCCCGCCGGCGTGCGGTAGCTTCCCTTGGCGAAGGTCAGGTCACCGACAATCTTCGGTTGGAAGACCAGCTTCCGGTAGGCAGTCGAGCCGGCGGCCTCGCGGATGCCGAGAATTCCACTGTGGAACCACTCCTCGATCTGGGCGAGGATCATGTGGTTCTTGGAGTCGCCGCGGTTCCACCGCTCGCCGATGGTGGTCATGCCGCCCGGGTTGGCCACCGTGGACTCCATGAAGTAGCCGTAGCTGGGCTGCTCGTCCTCCTGCAGCAGGTCCCACAGCACGTCGTCGCGACCGGCCGCGGCGAGCGCCCGGACGGTGGCGGCCATGCCGATGGTGCCGGCGCTGAAGTGCGGGCCATCACCGTTGGGGTGGAACGCGTAAACCAGCTCGACGAGCGCGTCGACGACCGCGTCCCGTTCCTCGTCGGGCACCAAGCCCGCGTCCAGGGCGAGGGCCTGCGCGGCCTGGGTCGCACCGGCGGTACCGGCGTTGCCCGCGGCCGTGTACCGGCGCAGCGTCGTGTTGTAGAAGTGCGCGTTGAACGCGTCCTTGATCTCCACCGCCAGCGCCGAGTACTTCGCGGCGTCGGCGGAGTGCCCGGTCAGCTCCGCCATCATGGCCAGTTTGCTGATCATGACGTAGTAGCCCCAGGTCCCGGTGATCCGGCCGGAGGTCTGGTTGGCCGAGACCCAGTCGGCGAGCGCCGCGTCGACGATGTGCTGGTCGGCGCCGGTGAGCACCTTCTCCCGCTGGATGTAGTCGGCGAAGTCGACCATCCGGTCGTAGTACCGGGCCATGGTCTGGGTGTCGCCGTACAGCTCGTACAGCAGCGCCGGGACGAGGATGATGGCGTTGCCCCAGTTGATCTCGTCGCCGAACCGTCCACTGTAGCCCCAGTCATAGACCGGTGTCTTCAGCGCGACGTTGCCGAACATAGGTGTGTCGGCGATCGACTGCCCCTCGACCAAGTGGTGCATGGTGGTGCGCAGGAACGCGCCGAGCTGCTCGTTGCGGTGGATCGCGCCCATCGACATGGTGTAGTCCGCCGGGTACGAGAGCTTCTCCCGGCCCGGGCAGTCGGTGAACACCGACATCGTGTTGCCGGCGAACGAGTAGCGCGCCATCCTGTGGATCCGGTTGATCCGGGCGTTGGAGGTGGTCACCTCACCCGCCGTGGGGGTGGCCGCCTGCAGCCGCAGCCCCTTGATGGTGTCCTTTGTGGGCACGTACCCGTCGGGCAGGCCGGTGACCTGCACCCACTGCATGCCGAAGTAGTTGAAGTCGGGATGCCAGGTCTCGCCGCCGGGCAGGCCCGCGGTGGTGTACGTGTTGAACAGGTCGACGCCGCGGCTGCCGCCTCCCCCGCGCAGCGAGGCTTGGTCGACGGTGCCGTCCGCGGCGAGCGACTCGGCCGGCGACATGCGGATGGTGGTACCGGCCGGCACGCGGCCCTTGAGCCGCAGCTCGGGCCAGCCGACGATGTTCTGCCCGAAGTCGAAGACCCAGGTACCGGGGGCGGGGTTGGTCACCGACACGGGCGTGAACGTCTCGACCACCTTCACCGGCTCGGCGGCCCGGGCGACGAGCCTCGTGGCTAGGTTGGGCGGCGGCGCGATGCCGGCGTCGATCCAGCCGGTCGGCGTGCCGTCGCGGCGCTTGGCGCTCGCCGTGAGGTCGGCGCCGGGCAGGTCCCAGCCAGGCTGCTCGCGGCGGGCGTCGTAGTCGGCCCCGGAGTACCAGGCATCCGTGACCAACGGCCCGAGGGCAGTGCGCCAGCGCCGGTCGGAGACGATGACGTCGCTGCCGCCGTCCCGGTAGAAGATCTCCAGCCGGGCGATCAGTCGCGGGGTGACGGCGGCGCCTGCGCTCGGGTCGCTGGCGGCGATGTTGTTGCCGGATCCGGTCACCAGCGCGCCGGCCGCGTGCGGCTTGGCCAGCCCGGGGGTGAAGGAGATGGTCGAGGTGCCGATCGCGGTGATGACGCGGGACTCCAGGCTGTCGCCGCCGTTGCCGGTGTCGATGTTGATGGTGCCGCCGATGTGGTAGTTGGCGACGCTGTCCAGCTCGACAGTGGTGGCGCCGGCCTCGACGTCCGCGGCGAGGGTGCCGCTGCCCTTGAGCTGGCTCTGCCACCACGAGTACGGCGCGGTCCGGCCGACGGCCGGGTTGGTCACGCTGCGCCGCACGTAGGCAGTGCCGTTGCCCAGCGCGACGCCGAGCGTGTTGCCGCCCTTGCGCAGCTTTTCGGTGACGTCGTACGTGCGGTACTCGCTGGAGAGCTGGTAGTTGGAGTTGCCCGGCGCCAGTACCTCGTCGGTGAGCGTCCGGCCGTTCAGCGTCGGCTTGTGCAGGCCGATGCCGGACAGGTACAGCCGGGCTCTGGCGACCGTGCGGCGGTGGTCCACGGCGAACTGGCGGGCGAAGATCGGCATCGGCTGGGTCTCGGTCCAGCCGGGGTACTCGATCCACCGTGCGGAGCCCCAATCCGACTTGTCGAGCAGCCCCATCTCCCACGAGCCGGGCGCGCTCCAGTCGGAGACGCGGCGGTCGGCGTCCCAGACCCGCACCTGCCACACCACCCGTTCCCGGGAGGCGAGGGGCCGGCCGGCGTACGCGATGCCGGCCTGCCGGTCGGAGGAGACCTTGCCTGAGTCCCAGATCAACCGGCCGCGCTTGAGGTCGGCTTCGCTGTTCGCCGCCCGGATCTGGTAGGCGGCTTGCCGGTCGCCGGGGCACACCGCCCGCGAGCGCGGCCGGTGGCAGGGGTGCGCCGCGGCCCGACCGGTCTCGCTGATCTGCCAGCCGAGGGTGGGGTTGGGGTTGTCGGTGCCGAGGGGCTCGTCGTAGCGGCCGTCGACCTGGAGGTTGACGACCCGCACGTTGGGTTGGTCGCTGCCGTGGCCGGACGCGGGCGTGGAGGTCAACGCCTGTGGCGCGAGCAGGGTCACACACACCCCAACTCCCGCCAGCACGCGCCGGCGGTACCTGGTTCTTGGCACTGGTGCCCTCCTGTTCGAGGTAGGGCCCGCCGGCGGTGCGGTCGCCGGCGGGGACGTGGGGGACTACTCGCCGGCCTTGTAGTCGGCGTCCATCTCCGCGAGGACCTTGTCCGATGTGGACTGCTTGCTGAAGACTTCCTGCAGCCCGGAGAGCATGGTCTGCTGTACCTTGGCGTTGGGCCACAGCTGGTCCATGAACGGCACCGTGCGGTTGCTCTGGATGAACGTGGTCAGTTCGGTGAACGCGGGGTCCACGGTGGATCCGGAGTCCGGCAGCGAGGGAAGGCTTCCCTGCTTGGCGTTGAACACCCGCATGCCCTCCGGCGACATCACGAAGTTGACGAACTTGAGCGCCAGCTCCTTGTTTTTGGCCTTGGCGTTGACGCCGTAGCCGGCACCCGCGGCGGCTGGCATGAGGAATGAGGCGGGGTCGTCGGTGGCCGGCAGCGGCTTGAGCACGTACGTGCTGGACGGATTCTTGCCCTTCAGCAGCGCGACGACCCAGTTGCCCTGGATGATGCCGAGCGTCTTGCCGGTGGCGACGAGTTCCTGGCTGGCCTCGTAGCTCGTGCCGAGCGGGTTCTTCTGGAAGCAGCCGTTGCGCTCCATCTCCTGGTACTTCGCCATCGCGGTGGTCCATGGCGAGTTGGCGAACGTGGCCTGGCCGGCCTGCATCTTGGTATCGAAGTCGCGGTCGCCACTGTAGACGGTGGTGGCGACGAGGGCGTACAGGGCGAGCTGGGTGACCCAGTTGTCCTGGATGCCGAGTGCGAACGCCGGGGTGCCCTTGCCCGCGGCGGCCTTGCAGAAGGCGAGCAGCTCGGTCCAGGTGCCCGGCGGCGTCAGCCCGGCCTTTTGCATCGCCTGCTCGTTGTAGATGGCGCCGATGCCGTTGAGGCCGAAGATCGCGGTGTAGGTCTTGCCCTCGTACTGGGCGACGCTCTTGATCGACTCCGGCAGCCTACCGGCCCACGGCTGGTCGGACAGGTCCATCAGGTAGCCGTGCTTGGCCAGCACGTGCGTGGCGCCCGGGTTGCCGTTGCCCGGCCACACCGTCATCACGTCGGGCGCGGTACCGGAGGCGAGCTGGGTGCGGATCTGCTGCTGGTACTGGTCGGCGCCGCTGGTCGTGAAGTTGACCTTCACGCCGGGGTTGGCCGCCTCGAACGCCTTCACGACGTCCTCGACGGAGCCCTGGTCGACGGAGGCGAGCGTCAGCGTCTTGCCGTCGCCGCCACCAGATCCGGAGTTGGTCCCGCTGCTGCACGCGGCCAACGCGACGGCGACGGTCAGCAGAACCGGGAGTCCCTTTGTCTTCATGGCCATTCTCCAAGGTCGGCTTATGACATAGCGCCAGGTGCCATGGCGCTGAAGGTGTAGCGGCCGGACGCCAGCCGCAGGGTGACTCCCACGGCGGACGGCTCGGACCCGGGAGGCCGCGACCCGCTCTCGTCCCGGACGCTGTCCGGGTCGGCGGTCGGGATCTCCAGTACGGCGGTGCAGCCGGGTGGCACCGTGGCGCTCACGGTGATCCGGCCGTCCTCCATGGACCAGCCGCAGGCGACCCGCCCCCGTACCGTCTCCTGCTCCGCGCGCGCCCAGGTGAGCCGCCCGCCGGGCAGGGGGCGCAACAGCAGCTCGCGGTATCCGACGGATCGCGGTGTCTGGTCGATGCCGGCGACCCGGCCGTAGAGCCAGTCGCCGACGCTGCCGAGGCTGTAGTGGTTGAACGAGTTCATCGCCGGAGATTGGAAGCCGGCGTGTTCGGTCCAGCCGTCCCACCGTTCCCAGATCGTGGTCGCGCCGTGCCGGATCGAGTAGCCCCAGGACGGGTACTCGTCCTGGTGCAGCAGCGCGTAGGCGAGGTCGGCGCGGCCGTGGTCGGCCAGCACCGGGCAGAGCAGCGCGACACCGACGAACCCGGTGGTGAGCCGGCAGTCCCGCTTCTCGATGTCGGCGGCCAGGTGCCCGACCGCCGCCGGTACGAGCCGCTCGGGCAGCAGCCCGAACGCCAGTGCCAGCAGGTAGCCGGTCTGCGTTTCACCGGCCACCCGCCCGTCTTCGTCTACATAGGAGTCAATGAACGCGGCGCGGATCCCGCCGTGCAGCGCCCACAGCTCGCGTGCCTCGTCGTGCCGGCCGAGCACCTCCGCCGTCCGGGCGGTGAGCTCGGTGCTGCGCGCGAAGTAGGCGGTGGCGAGCACGTCGCGTGGCGTTGTCGCGCCGACCTGGAGCCAGTCGCCGTAGGAGTTTCCGGTGCGGTACCGCCAGCGCAGGTCCGGGTTGTGCCGCTGGATGTGCCGGATCCAGGCGAGCATCGCGTCGAAGCTGCGCTCGAGGACCGTCCGGTCCCCGTAGGTGCGCCACAGGTGCCACGGGATGATGACGCCCGCGTCGCCCCACGCCGGTGCCGCCTCCCGGTCCAGCGATACGACCGGGGCGACGTCGCGGAACGCCCCGTCGCCGTCCTGCCCGTCGACCACGTCGCGCATCCACCGGGCGAAGAACGCGGAGACGTCCGCGTTGCGGCTGGCGGTCGGTGCGAAGATCTGCGCGTCGGCCAGCCAGCCCAGCCGCTCGTCCCGCTGCGGGCAGTCGGTGGGTACCGCCAGGAAGTTGCCGCGCTGGCTCCTCGTGATGTTCGACTGGAGTTGGTTGACCATCGGGTCGGAACACTCGAACCGACCGGTGAACGGAATGTCGTTGTGCAGCACCCGCGCCGATATATCTGATGTAGACAGCTCGCCAGGGTAGCCGTCGACCTCGACGTACCGGAAACCGTGGAAGGTGAACTTCGGCTCGAAGACCTCGACCGCCTCCCCCGCGGCGACGTACACGTCGGTGGCCGCGGCGCGCCGCAGGTTGGCCACGTACAGCTCGCCGCCGTCGAGGATCTCGGCGTGCCGCAGCACGATCCGCTGGCCAGGCGCGGCGCCCCGGACGGTCAGGCACACCCGCCCGACGAGGTTCTGTCCGAAGTCGACGATGTACCGGGCGGGCGCGCGCCGTTCGACGGAGACCGCGGTCAGGGAGCCGGTGACCCGGATCGGCTCGTCCGGCTCGGCGACCAGCGGCCCCGGCTCGGTGTCCAGCACCGCGACCGGTACGAAGCCCTCACCGCCGCCCGGCGCGTCCCAGCCGGGCAGGCGCAGGCGGGCGTCGACGTGCTCGCCCATCAGCAGGTCGGCGGCCCGGATCGCGCCCGGCCGCTCGGCCCAGTCGCGGTCGGTGGCCACCACCAGGCGGGAGCCGTCGGCGAACTCGACGACAAGCTGCGCCAGGAACGCCGGCTGCCCGCCGTAGTGGCAGGCCGGGCGCCGCGCGTCGAAGCCGACGAACCCGCACCACCAGCCGTCCGCCACGGTCGCGGCGAGCACGTTGGCGCCTTCGCGCACCTGGTCGGTGACGTCGTACGTCTGGTACTGCAACCGACGGTGGTACTCCGTCCAGCCGGGCGCCAGCTCCAGGTCGCCGACTCGTTCGCCGTTGAGCCGCGGCTCGTACACGCCGCGGGCGGTCGCGTACAGCCGCGCCCGCACCGGCCGCCGGGGCAGGTGGAACTCGCGGCGCAGGTACAGCGGGGGCGCGACGAGCGATGACTCGGTCGGCACGTCCTCGCCCGGCGGTTCGACGTACGGCAGCGTGAGCGGGTCGCGGCCCACCCACACGGCGGTCCACTCGTCGCGGTGCAGCAGCCCGGTCTCGAACCAGGTTTGCGCCTGGCCGGCGAATGCGCCGGTCTCGTCCCAGACCTCGACCTTCCAGTGGTACCGGGTCGCCGACCGGAGCGGCGGACCGTCCCAGGGCACGCCGACCGTCTCCGGTGACGCGACCCGGCCGCTGTCCCAGACGAGGTGGCCCGACGGGTGCTCGGTCGCGGTGATCCGGTACGCGCTCTGCGCCGCACCCCGCCGCGCCGACTCCAACTTCCAGGACAGCCGCGGGCGCGGCTCGCCGAGCCCGAGCGGCTCGCGCCGCTGCTCGGTCGTCAGCCCGTACGGTCTCATCCTTTCAGCCCTCCGGCGAAGCCGTTGATGATGCTGCGTTGCAGCGCGAAGTAGACCGCCAGGATCGGCACGATGCTGATCACCAGCGCGGCGAAGATGAGGTTCCAGTCCGACACGAACTGGCCGACGAACCCGGCGAGGGCCACCGGCATGGTCTGCTGGTCGCTGCCGGACAGGTACAGCAGCGGGGTGAAGAAGTCGTTCCACACCGAGATCGCGTTGAGCACCAGCGCGGTCACGGTGATGGGCTTGAGCATCGGAAAGACCACATACCGGAAGACCTCCAGCGGCCGGCAGCCGTCGATGGCGGCGGCGTCCTCGAAGTCGCGCGGCAGTGCCCGCATGAATCCGATGTAGAGGAACGTGGTGAACGGCACCTGGAGCCCGGAGTAGAACAGCACCAGCGCCCACACGCTGCCCAGCAGGCCGAGGTCGCGCATGGTCTGGTACAGCGGCAGGGCGGCCAGCTGGAACGGCAGGACCAGCCCCAGCATGATCAACAGGAACAAGCCGCGCGACCACTTCGCGGTCGCCCGCGCGAGCGGGTACGCCGCCAGCGACGAGACCGCGAGCACGACAAGCACGCTCAGCGTGGTCACCAGCATGCTGTTGAACAGCGCGCCGCCGAGCCCGCCCTCCCGCCACGCCTGGGTGAAGTTGTCCAATGTGGGCTTCGTGGTCGGCCGGATCGGTGACGAGGTGTCCGAGGTCGGCCGGATCGCGAGGTTGACCAGCACGTACACCGGGAAGGCGACGACCGCCCCGGCCGCGACCATCAGCATCTCCAGGCCAAACGTGCGCGCGCGGTACCTGTTCACGACGCCGCCCTCTCGTTGCGGGCCAGCACGAAGTACTGGCTGGTGGAGGCGACCGCCACGATGACCGTCAGGACGACGGCGAGGGCGATGCTGTAGCCGAACTCGCCGAGCGTGAACGCGTCCTTGTAGATGAGCGTGGAGATTGTGTCGGTGGCGTGCCCGGGCCCGCCGCCGGTCAGCGCGTACACCTGGTCGAAGAGCTTGATCCCGCCGATGATCGACAGCATCAGGTTGATCGTGAACGCCGGCGCGAGCAGCGGCCGGACCACCGACCAGAAGCGCCGCACCGGGCCGGTGCCGTCGATCGCCGCCGCCTCGTAGATCTCCCTCGGCACCGACTGCAACCCGGCCAGGAAGATCACCATCGAGTAGCCGCCGAACTGCCACACGATCACGCCGACGATCGACCAGAGCGCCAGCTGCGGGTCGCCGAGCCAGTCCTGCCGCCAGGAGCCGAGCCCGACCGCGCCGAGCAGGCTGTTGACCGCCCCGTCCGGCCCGAGCAGGTTGCGCCACAGGTACGCGGTCACGATCGGCGTGACCACCGCGGGCGCGAACAGGAACACCCGCAGCACGTTCCGCGACTTGATCATCGTGTTGACACCGAGCGCGAGCAGCAGCCCGAAACCGTTCTGGATGATCGTGATCGCCACCGCGATGACGAGGGTGTGCCAGATCGCCTGCCGCGCGTCCGGGTCGTCCAGCATCTCGGCGAAGTTGCCGAGTCCGATCCAGGAGAAGTCCGGGCTCAACCCGTCCCAGTCAGTGAACGCGTAGTACACCCCCCGCGCGCTCGGGATCAGCACCACGAAGGCGAACAGCGCCATCGCCGGGGCTGCGAACCACCAGGGTGGCGTCGTGCCCGAGCCGGCTTTATGCCTGTTCGAGAGGGTAGTCATTTGTTTGATCTACTTCCTTGGAACGTTTCATTAGGCCGTCACACCGCAGGTGTCGGGATGCAACGGGATGGAAAGTGGGTAACGTTTTCCAAAGTGTTGCGGACGACCCTAGGAGTTGATCCGGTAGTCGTCAAGAGCTCACCATGCTGACCAGGCAGGAAGCCGATTACACTCGCGAGGCAACGTTGCCCACGCCCGGCTGACCTGGAGGCCATCGGATGGACACGCCCGCAGCGCCGTCGCGGCGGATCACCATCGTCGACGTCGCCCGCCACGCGGAGGTCTCCACGACGGCGGTCTCGAAGGTGCTGCGCAACGCCTACGGGGTCAGCCCGAAGATGCAGGCCAGGGTGCGCCAGGCCATCGCCGAGCTGGGCTACCGGCCCAACGCCGCCGCACGGGGAATGCGCGGGCAGACGTACACGATCGGTGTGATGCTGCCCAACATCGTCAACCCGTTCTTCGCCCAGATCCTCGACGGCCTCACCGACTACCTCGCCGACACGGACTACCAGGTCCTGCTCGGCCCCGGCTGCAATGGCCGGGAGGCGGAGGCCAAGGTCACCCACGCGATGATCGACCGCAGCATGGAC
>Ga0310828_1001660_pt1 | contig 12208 bp, 14 predicted proteins | sample WT_ome_3_FD_202242 | JGI IMG/M metagenome (GOLD analysis project Ga0310828, IMG submission 202242) | Sorghum-adapted microbial communities enriched on wild type (WT) sorghum from Joint BioEnergy Institute, Emeryville, California, United... ... | reverse complement strand
CGCTGGCGGTACGCGGCGGGCCAAGGCTTCCAGCTGCGGCTGCCCGAACCGTCCGGCACGCGGTACGGGCCGCTGCTCGATCGGTGGTGCCACGACGTGCTCGACGACCACCTGGGGACGCTCATCCGGTCCGTCCGGGCGGTGGTGCCGGTCGCCAAGGGACTGTTGTGGGGCAACGTCGCGTCCTCGCTCGCCGGCGCCCTGCGCTCCCTCGCGTCCGCCGGCGCCGTGCCACCGCGGACCTGCTACGAAGCCGGGAGCGCTCTTCTTCGCCACGGTCCGCTGGGCGGCAGCGGGCAACTGACGCTGCGAGCCGGGCAGCTGCGCTTCGTCCGGCGTAGCTGCTGCCTCTACTACCAGCTGCCGGGAGGCGGCATGTGCGGCGACTGCCCGTTGAGCCGGCGCGGGTGAGCCTGCCGGATGCGGTCACTCGCCGGGCGACGGCGTACCCAGCCGGGCCGCGTGGTCGGCGAGCCCTTGCGCGCATTTCTCGATGAAGCTCTGCAGGGTCCGGCGGTAGATCCAGCCGGTGCCGGGCACCTTGGGGCGGAACGACGAATGCCAGTGGATGCTCGTCCCGCCGCCGTCCAGCGGCGTCAGGTCGATGTCGGCCTGGTAATCCCGGATGGCTAGGCCGGAGACGAGCTGGTAGCTGAACCGCCGTCCGGGGTCGGCGACGACGACCCGTTCCCGGCTGGTTACCCGGCCGGTGGTGAAGAGCCGGTCGCCGGTGCGCGGCTCCTCGGCGTACGACCCGATGGGTGACCAGGTCGGCCAGGTGGCCGGATCCGCGAGGAGCTGGTACACCGCGTCGGGGTCGGCCGCGGTGCGGACCTTGACGTCAATCCGTTGCCGTCCCATCGGCTAACCTCCCGGTGTGAACCAAATGGTACATGTACCGAATGGTACAAGAGACCGTCTGCTCGCCGCCGCGGTCGACTATGTCGCCGCCCACGGCGTCGCCGACCTGAGCCTGCGCAAGCTGGCCGCGGCCATCGGCACCAGCCACCGCATGGTCATCTACCACTTCGGCTCCAAGGAAGGCCTGCTGGTCGCGGTGGTCCGGGAGGTGGAGGAGCGGCAGCGGGCGGCGTTCGCCGAGATCGACCTCGACGCCGGCTCGGTCGCCGAACTCGCCCGCCGGCTGTGGCGCCGGCTCATCGACCCCGCGCTGGAGCCGCTGGAACGGCTCTTCTTCGAGATGTACGGCCAGGCGCTGCAGGGCCGTCCGGGCACCACGCCGCTGCTGGAGCGGGTGGTCGAATCCTGGCTGGACGCGGCGGTCGAGGTGGCCGGGCGCCGCGGCGTACCGCCGGAGGTGGCCCGGCCGCGGGCGCGGCTCGGCCTGGCGGTGACCCGCGGGCTGCTGCTGGATCTGCTCGCTACCGGGGACCGCGCGGGGGTCGACCAGGCGATGGAGGAGTTCCTGGCCACCATCGACATGTGACCCGCGGCCGCGACGGCCAGCGGCGCCCGTGCCGAGCGGCTACTGCATCTGGTGCGGTACCTCGTGGGCGTGGATGCGGCCGCGCTTGGTGTCCGGGTCAGGCGCGGACACCCGGCCGTTTGCCCGGTGCCGGAACGGCGGACGCGTCGGGTGGGCGTCGACCGCGGTCGGCGCGGGCGCCTCGCCTGGTGGGTTGGGCGGGCGCCGCAGGTGCCAGTCGGTGACCGCCTGGTAGGCGGCGGCGACCGCGAGCAGCCTGTCCTCCGCGTACGGCTGTCCACCGAGGATGGTGCCGATCGGTACGCCGGCACTGGTGAAGCCGATCGGCAGTGCCAGTTCCGGCAGGCCGAGGATGTCGAACGGTACCGGGCCGGTCTGCACCACCACGTCACAGCGGGCGAACAGGTCGTCCAGCACCCGCTCCAGCAGCAGCAGCTTGGCGCGCTGGCCGGTGAGGTACTCGTCGGCGCCAAGCAGCGCGCCCTGCAGCCAGCCGGTCAGCGACACCCCGAACTTGCGCAGGTCACCGCGCAGGTACGGCAGGAAGGGCTCACTGCGCTCGGCCAGCCGGACATTGTTGAACTCGTTGCCGGTGAGCAGGTCCCACTCGTCCGGCAGCGGGACGTCCACCACCGAGACGCCGGGAATCCCGGCCAGCGTGTTGAGGAACGCCTGCCGAGCCAGCGCGGTGGCCGAGGTGCCGGCGGTGTACCCAGGTATCACACCGATCCGGGTCGGCCAGCGCAGCCGCACCGACCGGCCATGCCGGACCGGCGTGGCGGCGTCGATCAGGTTGGGTACCGCGATGGTCAGTTCGGTGATGTCGGCGAGCGCTTCCGGGCGCGGACTGGTGTACGCGTTGGGGTTGTCCAGACTGGCCGGTGCGCCGCTGCCCCGGGCGACCGCAGGGAGGGCCACCCCGCCCACGGCGGACGCGGTCGCGAGGGCCGCGGTGCGGGCGAGAAAGGCGCGGCGGGCGAGAACGGCCCGGTCGGCGAGCGCTGGCGAGGTCATGAGGACCGCCAGGCGGTGCTGATCGACGGGTAGAGCATCGGCGCCCGCTCCGGCCCGATCTCGTACCCGGCAAGGGTGTTCACGGTGCCCCGCATGAAGCTGCGCAGTGAGGCGAGCACGGAGTCGCGACCGGGCGTACCGGTCACCGGGTCGGGCGTGGTGCCGGGGGGCAGCTGGTCCAGGTCGATACCGGCGGCGGCGAGCCGCGCGCGAATCATGACGTCCAGCTCGGCGTCGGAAGGTGGTGTAGGTGCCACGAGATGATCTTGTTGGCCATCCGTGTCGCGTCGGTGTCCGGCTCGTCTCAACCGTGTGAACCGACCAGGCGCAGCGACCGCGGTACCTGCGGGAGCGGGTCGGGCAGGCGCAGCGGTCCGGCGTGGCGGCGGCGCGGCCGCCGTGCTGATCCCGTCCGGCTGACCGCCTCGAGCACATAGGCTCGCGCTCGTGGAGATACTGGTCCGGGGCGTGGGCCTGGTCGCGATCGTGGTCATCGCCGCGGCGCTGGCCCGCCGGCTCGGCCTGCTCTCCCCGATCGTGCTGGTGGTGATCGGCCTCGGGCTGTCCTTCGTGCCAGGGCTGCCGGACCTGCGTCTGGAGCCCGAGATCGTGCTGGTCGGCATCCTGCCGCCGCTGATCTACGTGGCGGCGAGGGAAATCTCGGCCCCGGATTTCCGCACCAACCTGCGGCCGATCCTGTCGCTCGCGCTCGGGTTGGTGCTGTTCACCGCGTTCGCGGTCGGTCTGGTGGTGCACGCGATCCTGCCCGAGGTGCCGTTCGCCGCCTGCCTGGCGCTGGGCGCGGTGGTCGCGCCGCCGGACGCGGTCGCCGCGACCGCGATCGCGCGCCGGATCGGGCTGCCCCGCCGGGTGGTCACCCTGCTGGAGGGGGAGAGCCTGGTCAACGACGCCTCGTCGCTGGTGCTCTTCCGGCTGGCCGTGGCCGCGGCCACCGCCGGGTCGGTCGGCGCGGGGGAGATCGCCCGGGATACCGCCCTCGCCATCGGCGGCGGGGTCGTGGTCGGCGTCGGCGGAGCGGTGGTGTTCGGGTTCATCCACAGCCGGGTGACCGACCCGCTGTTGGACAACGCGCTGTCGCTGCTCACACCGTTCGCCCTCGCGTTGACCGCCGAGTCGATACAGGCCTCGGCCGTGGTCGCCGTGCTGATCACCGGGATCTACCTGGGCAACCGGATGCCGCAACTGATGTCGGCGGCGTCCCGGCTGCAGATGGAGTTCTTCTGGCGGTTCGCCAACTTTCTCCTCCAGGGCCTGGTGTTCGTCCTGGTCGGGCTGCAACTGCGGGACGTCCTCCGGCAACTGCGTTCGCCGGTCGGCACGGTGGTGGGGATCACCGTGGCCGTCCTGGCCACGCTGATCGTCGCCCGGTTCGTCTGGGTCTACCTGGCGGCCTACCTGGCCCGGCTCATCCCGTGGGTACAGGAACGCGAGCCCACGCCGTCCCCGCCCATCCTGACCGTGGTCGCCTGGTCCGGGATGCGGGGCGTGGTCACCCTGGCCGCCGCCCTGGCCCTGCCGCTGACCCTGCGCGGCGAGACGTATCCGCGCGACCTGTTCATCTGGATCGCCTTCGCGGTGATCATCGTCACCCTGCTGCTGCACGGCCTGACCCTGCCCACGGTCGCCCGGTGGCTGAAGCTGCCGCCGGACGACCCGAGGGCGGACGCGCTGGCCGAGGCGGCGGTGCAGCAGCAGGCCAGCCGTGCCGCCCGGGAGCGGCTGGAGGCGGAGGCGCAGGGCGCGCCGCCGAACGTCGTGGACCAGTTGCGCCAGCTGACCGAGCGCCGGTCCAACCGGGCGTGGGAGCAGTTGGGCAGACGCGATCGGGAGACGCCGTCCCAGGCGTACGTCCGGCTGCGCCGGGTAATGCTGGACGCCGAGCGGGAGGTGTTCCGGGCCGCCCGCGACGCGGGCCGGATCCCCGAGGAGGTGCTCCGCCGCGCCCAGCGCGACATGGACCTGGAAGAGTCGATGTTGAACCGTACCGACCGACAGGTGAGTGAGGACGCATGAGCTGTGTGCATCTGGAGGCGCACCAGAACCCGGCCGAGGACCCGGCGCCGCAGAGCACCGAGGGGTGCCAGGACTGCCTCGCCATCGGCGAGAACACCTGGGTGCACCTGCGGCTCTGCCTGACCTGCGGGCACGTCGGCTGCTGCGACTCCTCCCCGTACAAGCACGCGACCATGCACTACGGGGAGACGGCGAAGGCCGGCGACGGGCACCCGGTGATCCGCTCCTTCGAGCCGGGCGAGGACTGGCGGTGGTGCTACGTGGACGAGCTGGTGGGCTGAGCCGGCGGGGACACCACGATCACCTCCAGGCGCCGCGGACCGTGCACCCCCTCCACCCGGTCGAGCTCGATGTCGCTGGTGGCCGAGGGCCCGGAGATGAAGGTGAGCGGCCGAGTCGGGTCGGCCAGCCGGGCCAGCGCGTCCGGCACGCCGGCCATCACCTGTCCGGTGTGGACCACGCAGACATGGTGGTCGGGCACGAGGGTGAGCACCCGCCGGCCCTGGTCCGGCCCGGCGTCCAGGATCAGCGTGCCGGTCTCCGCGATGGCCACCGCGCAGCCGGTCAGCGCGGTCACCCCCGGCGCGTCGAGGTCGGCCACGGAAAGGGGCCGCGGGTCGCCGTCGCGCACGATTGTCCCGTGGTACGCGGTGAGCCAGCTCTCCGGCGCGCCAGCCGGAATCGCCAGTAGTTCGGTGCCGGACAGCGCCTCGGCGATGGTGGCGGCGAGGTCGTCCGGGGCGCACCGGCGAACCGTCGCGCGGTAGTCGACCAGCCGGTCCACGAACAGCTCCACCGAGCCCGGGCGGGGCGCGAAGTCGGGCGGGGAACCAGCGGTCCGGTAGTCCCGCGGCACCTCCACCCGCGCCGGCTGCGGCCCCAGCGCGGCGCGGATGCGCTCCAGGATCACCGCCCGCGCCGCCTGCCCGCTGTCACGCCGGTCCGCCATGTTCCTTCTCCCACCACTCGCGGAAGCTGCGCTCGGCCGGCAGCGGCATGTCCCGGCTGGCGGTCCAGGCGGACAGCGGCCACGGCAGCCGGCGCAGTGCCGGTCCGGTCCCCGCTACTGCGCCCCTCGATGCCCGCCGGCCACCCGTGGCCCGGCGGGCGATCGCCCGCAGCGGCGCCGCGCCCGCCCGGGCGGCGCGCAGCGCCCGGGCGAACCGCCGCCGGTCGGACATCAGCCATAAAATCGCCCGCATGCCGGCCCGCTCGGTCCGTGGATGCCGCCCGGTCTGTCGCAAGTGGACGAGCACCTCGGGTATGTTGATCTTCACGGGGCAGGCGTCGTAGCAGGCGCCGCAGAGCGTCGAGGCGTACGGCAGGGTCCGGTTGAAGCCGTCGCCGGTGAGCTGTGGGGACAGGATCGCGCCGATCGGTCCCGGGTAGACCGAGCCGTACGCGTGCCCGCCCACCCGCTCGTACACCGGACACACGTTCAGGCACGCCGAGCAGCGGATGCAGTGCAGTGCCTGGCGACCGACCTGGTCGGCGAGCGTACTGGTGCGCCCGTTGTCGACCAGTACGATGTGGACGTTCTGCGGCCCGTCGCCCGGCGTGACCCCGGTCCAGATCGAGGTGTACGGGTTCATCCGTTCACCAGTGGACGAGCGGGGCAGCAGTTGCAGGAAGATCTCCAGGTCGCGGAAGGTGGGCACCACCTTCTCGATGCCCACCACCGAGATGAGCGTCTGCGGCAGGGTCAGGCACATCCGGCCGTTGCCCTCCGACTCCACCACCACCAGGCTGCCGGTCTGGGCCACGGCGAAGTTGGCGCCGGAGATGCCGACCGTGGCGGAGAGGAACTTGGCGCGCAGGTGCCGGCGGGCCGCCTCGGCCAGCGCTGGCGGGTCGTTGGTCAGGTCGGCGGGCGCGCCGGACATCCGGTCGCGGAACAGGTCCCGGATCTGGGTGCGGTTGTAGTGGATCGCCGGTACCAGGATGTGCGACGGGGTGTCATCGGCGAGCTGGACGATCAGCTCGGCCAGGTCGGTCTCGGTGGCCGCGATGCCGGCCGCCGCCAGCGCCTCGTTCAGGCCGATCTCCTGGGTGGCCATCGACTTCACCTTGACCACCTCGGCGGCGCCCGCCGCGCGGACCAGGCCGGCGACGATCGAACACGCCTCGGCCGCGTCGCGGGCCCAGTGCACGGTGGCGCCGGCGGCGGTGGCCGCGGCCTCGAACTCGGTCAGCAACTGCGGCAGCCGGGACATCGCGTCCGCCTTGACCGCGCGCCCCGCCTCGCGCAGCCGCTCCCAGTCGGGCAGCTCGGCGACGACCCGCAGCCGCTTGTCCCGGATGGTGTGCGTGGCCCGGCGCAGGTTGGCCCGCAACTGCTGGTCGGCCAGCTCGTCGGCGGCGGCGGCGGGGAACGGCCGGGGGGCCGCGATCGGGTTACTCATGGGACCCCTCACCGTCGTCGTGTTCTCCGGACGCCAAGATCTCCGCGTAGTGGATGGCCCGCACCGGACCGTTTGACCTGGACAGCCCGCCACCGATGTGCAGCAGGCAGGAGTTGTCCGCCGCGGTCACGTACTCGGCGCCGGTGGCGCGGATGGCGGCGCACTTGTCGGCGAGCATCGCGCCGGAGACGTCGGAGTTCTTCAGCGCGAACGTGCCACCGAAGCCGCAGCACTCCGCCGCACCGGGCAGCTCGACCAGGTCCAGGTCCTTCACCGCGCGCAGCAGCCGCAGCGGCCGGTCGCCCAGCCGCAGTATGCGCAGGCCGTGGCAGGTCGGGTGGTAGGTGACCCGGTGCGGGAAGCGGGCGCCCAGGTCGGTCACCCCGAGCACGTCCACCAGCAACTCGGACAGCTCGTAGACCTTCGGTATCTCGCCGCCGACCAGCCGCGGGTACGCCTCCCGCACCATCGCCACGCAGGAGCCCGACGGCGCGACCACCGCGTCGTACCGCTGGAAGGTGCGTACGAACCGCTGGGCCAACGGGATGGCCTCGTCCCGGTACCCGCTGTTGGCGTGCATCTGCCCGCAGCAGGTCTGCTCGGCCGGGAAGTCCACCTGGTGGCCCAGCCGCTCCAGGATCCGCACCACGGCCTGCCCGGTCCGGGCGAAGAGCAGGTCGTTGACGCAGGTGATGAAGAGGGCTATCCGCACCCCTCACGCCTCCCCGAAGTAAGCCACGTGGCGCTGCCGGGCCGCGGTCAGGTGGGCACGCATCGCGGCCGCCGCGCCGGCGGGGTCGCCAGCGGCGATCGCGTCCACGACCCGGTGGTGCTCCACCGCGCTGATCCCGTAGTGCGCGACCGGGAAGTTCAGCCGGTGCAGGTGCAGGTGGGCATGCAGGCGCAGCACGGACTCGTACAGCAGGTGGTTGCCGGACACCTCGGCGACCAGGTTGTGGAAGCGGGCGTCCTGCGCGGTGAACGCGGCGAAGCTGGCGTACCCCGTCGTGCCCGGCGGGGGATCGGGCAGGTCCGCCTCCTTGCGCAGGAGGTCGGTGTCCGCGGCGCTGAGGCCGGCGCCGGCGGCCCGCTGGGCGGCCGCCGGCTCCAGCAGCAACCGCATCTCGAACAACTCCTCGAACTGGGCGCGGGTCAGCAGCGGGGTGGTGGTGTAGCCGGCCAGCGGCCGCTTGCGGACCAGGCCGTCGGACTCCAGCCGGGCCAGTGCCTCGCGCACCGGAGTGGGGGAGACCCCGAGCTGGCGGGCGAGCGCGTCGATGGTGACCCGGTCACCGGGAGCCACCGCGTGATCCATGATCAACGCTTTGATGGACTCGTACACGCCGTCCGCGAGGGTCACCCGCATGGCACCGGATCCTATAGGATCCGGTTCGATCAAGGACAGATGGAGGTGCGATGAAGTTCATGCGGGTCGGCCCGGCGGGCGCGGAGCGACCGGTACTGGCGGGTGCGGACGGGCGGCACTACGACCTGTCCGGCCTCACCGCCGACATCGACGGCCGGTTCCTCTCCTCGGGCGTGGACCGGGTACGGGCTGCCCTCGCCGCCGGTGAGCTGCCCGAGACCGATATCGCCGGGCAGCGGGTCGGCGCGCCGATCGCCCGGCCGGGGGTGGTGCTGTGCATCGGCATGAACTACGCCGCACACGCCGCGGAGAGCGGCAACGCGCCGCCCGCCGAGCCGGTCATCTTCTACAAGGCGCCCAACACCCTGGTCGGGCCGTACGACGACGTGCGCATCCCGCGCGGCTCCAGCCGTACCGACTGGGAGGTGGAGCTGGCGGTGGTGATCGGCCGCACCGCCCGTTACCTGTCCTCGCCCGCGGAGGCCCTGGATCACGTGGCCGGGTACGTGCTGTCCAACGACGTCTCCGAGCGCGAGTTCCAGATCGACCGGTCCGGCGGGCAGTGGTCCAAGGGCAAGAGCTGCGAGACGTTCAACCCACTGGGGCCGTGGTTGGTCACTCCGGACGAGGTGGGCGACCCGCAGAACCTGGCGCTGCGGTCCTGGGTCAACGGCGAGCCCCGGCAGGATTCCTCCACAAAGGACATGATCTTCGGCGTGGCGCACCTGATCTGGTACCTGTCCCAGTTCACCGTGCTGGACCCGGGCGACCTGCTGAACACCGGTACCCCGCAGGGTGTCGCCCTCTCCGGCCGGTTCCCGTACCTCACTGCGGGCGACGTGATGGAGGTGGAGGTGGCCGGGCTGGGCCGCCAGCGCAACGTGCTGGTGTGAGCCCGGCTAGCCGGTGGGCGAGGGGGACAGCAGCAGGTCGGCCAGCGAGACCTGGTCGACCACGTCCTCGATGGCGGCGTGTACGGCCAGCCACACCTCGCGCAGGTTGGAGGCCGCCCCCGGGTAGTCGGCGTACTCGGCCGGGCGGCCGCGGACCGAGGTGAGCGACCCGCTGGTGGCCCGCAGCACGTCGCCGACGGTGATGTCGACCGCGGACCGGGTCAGCGTGTAGCCGCCGTCGTTACCGCGGTGGCTGTGCAGCAGGCCGGCCCGGCGCAGGTCGAGCAGGATGCCGTGCAGGAAGGTCAGCGGGATCTGCTGGCTGCGGGCCAGGGCGGACGCCTTGACCAGGAGCGGGGCCTCGGCCGCGATGGCGAGCATGGCCCGGACCGCGTAGTCGGTGCGTGCCGAGATGTGCATTCAGACCTCCCCGGTGGCGTCACAGGCTCGTCTGGTCCAGGACTCCCCACCGGGCCCGCAGCCGCCGGTCCACCGAGGAGAAGGCGAGATCCACCAGCAGGCCGATCACCAGGATGACGATCATCGTGGCGATCATGTCGGTGGCCCGCGCGAACTCCCGGGCGAACTGCAGCCGGACACCGAGCGAGGGCTTCTCCGCGATGATCACCAGCAGCTCGCCGGCCATCAGGCTGCGCCAGGCGAACGCCCAGCCCTGCTTGAGCCCGGCCACGATCCAGGGCAGCGCGGCCGGCGCGATGACGTGCCGATAGAGCGCGACGCCGCGGGCGCCGATATTGCGCCCGACCCGCAGCAACAGCGGCGGGACGTAGTCGACGCCAGCGATCACGCCGTTGGCGATGGACGGCGCGGCGCCGAGCACGATCACGAAGAGGATCGCGCTCTCGGTGAGCTGGAAGAGCAGGATCGCCAGCGGGAACCAGGCGATGGAGGGCATGGTCTGCAGCGCGGTGATCATCGACCCGATGGCGGAGCGGAGGATCCGGCTGCGCGCCACCGCCAGGCCGAGCGCCAGGCCGACCGAGGTGGCGAGCGCGAAGCCGAGGAGTCCGCGCTGCATGGTGTTGCCGACCGCGCGCCAGAGGTCCAGGGTGGCCAGGTCCTCGCCGAGCTGCTGGAAAACCGGCACCGGACCGGGCAGGACGTAGTCCGGACGCCAGTTCGTCCAGGCCACGACCTGCCAGAACGCCAGGAAGAGGGCGACGGCAAGCAGCTTCGGCCAAGTGCCCGCCCACAGCCGGGCCGTGCGCGACGGGGTGCCGCGCCGGACCGCGGTCTCCAGCGCGTCCAGTCCGGACAGCTGCGGGTTGGCGCCCTCGACGGTGGTGCGGACGGCGCTAGGTGCCATGGCGAGCCACCTCCGCGCGCAGCCGGTCGGTGATCCCGGCGGCCAGCGCGGCCGCCGCCGGCGAGTCGATGCGGCGCGGCCGGGGCAGGTCCACCTGCTGCTCCCAGACCACCCGGCCGGGCCGGCTGGAGAGCAGGACCACCCGGTCGGCCAGGCGCACCGCCTCCCGGACGTTGTGCGTGACGAAGATGATGGTGAGCCCGCGCTCGGTCCAGATCCGCTCCAGCTCGTCGTGGAGCAGGTCGCGGGTCATCGCGTCGAGCGCGCCGAACGGCTCGTCCATCAGCAGCACCGGGGCGTCCAGGGCGAGGGTCCGGGCCAGCGCCACCCGCTGGCGCATGCCGCCGGAAAGCTCGTGCGGCCGCTTGCCGGCGAACTCGCCCAGGTGCACGGTCTCCAGCAGCTGCGCGCCGCGTCGCCGCCGCTCGTCGCGGGAGACCCCGCGCAGCCGCAGCGGCAGCTCCACGTTCGCCGCCACGTTCAGCCAGGGGTACAGCGCCGGGTCCTGGAACATCAGTCCCGGCGTACCGCCCTCGGCCAGCTCCACCCGGCCGCCGCTGGGCCGGTCCAGGCCGGCGACCAGCGACAGCAGCGTGCTCTTGCCGCAGCCGGACGCGCCGACCAGGCAGACGAACTCGCCAGCGCGTACGGTCAGCGAGATCTGGTCGAGCGCGAGCAGGGCGTCCGGCCCGTTGCCGTACACCTTGGACACCGACTCCAGCGTGACCGCGGTACTCATGGCAGGGGTACCTCGGCCTCGCCGTTGGCCTTGAGCACCTCGTTGAGCAGGCTCAGGTCGTACAGGCCGTCCAGGTTGGTGGGCTCGAGCAGGCCGACCTCCTCGGCGTGCTTGGCGCCGGTGATCAGGGACGAGGCGACCGGGTCGTTGGTGAACTCCAGCGACGGCCAGGCCTTCTGGATCAGCTTGACGTCCAGTGGCTTGCCGGTGAGCTTGTCGATCTCGTCGGAGACCGCCTGCTGCGCCTCGGCCTCGTTGCGGTGGATGTAGTCGTTCGCCGCCACCTGGCCTGCCAGGAACTTCTTCACCACGTCGGGGTGCTCTTTCAGGAAGTCCGTGCGGACGATGATGTTGGTCAGCACGTACTTGCCGCCCGGCCACAGGGTTTTCTCGTCGACCAGTACCTTGCCGCCCGCGTCGACCAGCCGGGCCACCCACGGCTCGGGTACCCAGGCGCCGTCGATGGCGCCGCTGGTGAAGGTGCTCAGCGTGTCCGCGTTCTGCTGCGGCTTGATGGAGACGTCGCCGCCGCCCTCCTTGGTCGCGGTCAGGCCGTTCTGCTTGAGCCAGTGGCGCAGCGCGACGTCCTGGGTGTTGCCCAGCTGCGGGGTGGCCAGCGTCTTGCCCTTCAGGTCGGCCGGAGAGTTGATCTCCGGCTTCACCACCAGGGCGGCGCCGCCGGAAGCGGCTCCGGAGATGACCCGCAGGCCCTCGCCCTTGGACTGAGAGAAGCCGTTGATGGTCGGGTTCGGCCCGATGTACCCGATGTCGATGGCCTTGGAGAACAGCGCCTCGATCTCGGCCGGACCGGCGTTGAAGGTCTTGGTCTCCAGCTTGATCTCGCTGCCCAGCTTCTCGGCGAAGATCCCCTTCTGCACGCCGACCAGGGCCGGTGCGTGGGTGAGGTTCGGGAAGTACCCCAACCGGAGGGTGACCGGGGCGGAGCCGTCCCCGGAGTCGTCGTCCCCGCAGGCCGCGCCGGCGAG